>Ga0255182_1000272_pt1 | contig 39952 bp, 30 predicted proteins | sample Atl_UVDOM_RepA_8_FD_188420 | JGI IMG/M metagenome (GOLD analysis project Ga0255182, IMG submission 188420) | Freshwater microbial communities from Altamaha River, Georgia, United States - Atl_UVDOM_RepA_8d | ecosystem: Environmental > Aquatic > Freshwater > River | place: USA: Georgia...
GTATGGCGGCCGTCGCCCGTCACGGAGATGTGCTCGCCCTTCGCGCAGGCGACCATGCGTTCGCCGATGACGAGCAGACGGTGTTCGACGCCCGGCACGAACTGCTCGACGACGACGTCCGTCGTCCGCCGTCCCTCGCCCGAGGCGACCGGGAAGGCCTTCTCGACCTCGTCGCGTGTGGTGAGGTTCAGAAACACCCCCCGGCCGTGGTTGCCGTCGGCCGGCTTGACGACGACCGGTAGACCGATGGCCTGCGCGGCCTCCCATGCGGCGGCGGCCGACGACACGACGCGGCCGCGCGGCACGGGAACACCCGCCGCCGCGAGCACGTCCTTCGTGAGTTGCTTGTTGACGGCGATGCCTTCGGCGATCGCCGACGTGCGGTCGGTCACCGCGGTCCAGATGCGCCGTTGGCGGACGCCCTGGCCCAGCTGCACCATGCAGTCGCGGCCGAGCCTGCGCCAGGGGATACCGCGGGCCGCGGCCGCACGGGCGATCAGCATCGTGCCCGGTCCGACACAGACATCGTCGGCAAGCTCGACGAGCCGGTCGCGCAGCGGGGCGATTGCGGGCAGGTCTCCCACGAGCGCCGACTCGAGGAGTGTCAGGGCCTCGTGGAGGCAGACGGACGCCAACTGGGGGTCGTGGGCCTCGATGACGAGAGCGCATGAACCGGGAGCGGCGGCGGGCTCGATTCGCAAGAGCGTGGTGGCGGGGCGCCGGGCCTCCGTCTGGAGCGCGAGGGCCACCTCGCCGAGAAGTTGCGGCCAAGCATGGTTTGCGGCATCGGCGGCCGTGGCGAAGGGCCCGAAGAGATCCTTCCGGGCGGGCAGCACGGTGTCGATCCGGGCGGCCGCGGCGGCGATCGCCATGGGTGATGGCACCGGCCCGAACCGGACCGGGGTCACGAGCACTTCGACTCCCTGCGCCCAGGGACTGGGCGCGAAAACCTGCCGGCCCGCGTCGATATTCACGCCGCCCACCCCGCTCCGCTCGGGATTTCGCTCAAGCCTGGCTCGGCCCGAGTACGAGGGTATATTAAAGTTCGATGTCCCCCGGCCGCCAAGCACGGGTGTCCGGGACCGCCGATCGACCATGGCCCACGCGACGGATCACCGTCCGCGAGGATGTGGTCCGCGCCGGGCCATGTGGTGCATGCCCGGCGGCGAAGCGGGTGTCGTCCAGAGGAGCAATCCGATGGTGCACAGCTTTGCCGGCCGCCCGGCGTGGCCAGCGGCCGCTTCAGTCCGTGCCGCGGCTTGGGTTCGTGCCGCGGCGTGGCTCTGCTCGGTGGCTGCGATCGCCAGCACGGTCCAGGCGGACGAGATCGACTTCAATCGCGACATCCGGCCGATCCTGTCGGACAACTGCTTCGCCTGCCACGGCCCCGACGCCGGCCATCGGCGGGGCGACCTTCGGCTCGACGTCCGCGAGGAGGCGGTCGCCGGCGGCGCGATCGTGCCCGGCAAGTCCGCGGAGAGCACGGCCATCGCCCGGATCCGTTCGGCAGATGCCGCCGAGATCATGCCTCCGCCGGATTCGCACAAGAAGCTCGACGACAAGCAGAAGGAGATGCTGGCCCGCTGGATCGACGAAGGGGCGGCGTACCAGAAGCACTGGGCCTACGTGCCCCCCGTGAAGCCGGCCGTGCCGGCTGGCGTCAACGGCATCGATCACCTGGTGCGGCGGCGGCTCGCGAGGCTCGGGATCGAGCCGTCGCCTGAGGCCGATCGGCGGTCGCTCGTGCGGCGGCTCTCCTTCGACCTGACCGGCCTGCCGCCGGCGCTGCAGGAGGTCGATGCGTTCGTGAGCGACACATCCGCCGATGCCTACGATCGCCTGGTCGACCGTCTGCTGGCCAGTCCTCACTACGGCGAGCGGATGGCGATCGGCTGGCTCGACGTGGTGCGGTTCGCCGACACGATCGGCTACCACAGCGACAATCCACGCAACATCTGGCCCTACCGCGACTGGGTGATCGCGAGCTTCAACGACAACCGGCCCTTCGATCAGTTCACGCTGCATCAGATCGCCGGTGACCTCGTGCCCGACGCGAATCAGGAATCGCGGCTCGGCTCGGCCTTCAATCGACTCCTGCTCACGACCGAGGAGGGGGGCGCGCAGCCGAAGGACTACCAGGCGCGGATGCTCACCGACCGTGTGCGGGCGATCGGGGCCGTCTGGCTCGGCCAGACGACGGGCTGCGCCGGCTGCCACGACCATAAGTTCGACCCGATCACGATGCGCGACTTCTACGCCCTCGCGGCGTTCTTCGCCGACATCGACGAGCGGGCGATCGGCAAGCGGGAGGAGGGCATGGTGGTCGCGCCACTCGAGGAGCGCGAGAAGCTCGCGGAGTTGGACGCGGCGCTCGCCGCGGCGAAGCTGCGGCTCGACGCCGTCGTGCCGCAGCTGGATGCCGCCCAGAAGCAGTGGGAAGCGGACGTGGCGCGGTATGGCGTGACGCTGCCGGAACTCGCGGCCGGCGCCGCGCCCGCTGCGGACGACAAGAAGGCCGCCGAGAAGGCGGCGGCGGCACTCAAAAAGCAGCCCGGCAAGCGGAGCGGTCCCGACCGCGAGGCGATCCAGCGCTACTTCCGCACGCAGGTCTCGCCCGATCTCTTCCGGGCCGAGCAGGACGGCTTGGCCACCGCGGAGAAGGCCCGGAAGGACTTCTACGAGCCTCTGGCCAAGTGCCTCGTCACGGTGCGGAAGCCCACGCCGGACATCGTGCGGATCTTGCCGCGGGGCAACTGGATGGACGAGAGCGGGGCGGTGATGAAGCCGGCCTTCCCGGCCTACCTGCCGGCGCCCGCGATCGAGGGCCGCGAGCCCAATCGGCTCGACCTCGCGCAGTGGCTCGTCTCCCGGGACAACCCGCTGACGGCCCGGGTGGTGATGAACCGACTCTGGAGGCAGTTTTTCGGCACCGGGCTCTCCCGCGTGCTCGACGACCTGGGCGCACAGGGCGAGCCGCCGGCCAATCCCGAACTGCTCGACTGGCTCGCCTGCGAGTTCATGGACTCGAAGTGGGACCTGAAGCACATGGTGCGGACGATCGTGACGAGCGCGACGTACAGACAGACGTCGGTCGCCTCGGCGGAGCGCATCGCCGCGGACCCGGCCAACCGCGAGCTCGCCCGGCAGTCGGCCTGGCGGGTCGATGCGGAACTGGTGCGCGACGCGGCGCTCGCCACGTCGGGCCTGCTCGTCCGCACGGTCGGCGGCCCGAGCGTGAAGCCTTACCAGCCCGACGGCTACTGGGAGAACCTCAACTTCCCGCAGCGGACCTACCCGGCCGACGCCGGTGAGAAGCAGTATCGCCGCGGCCTTTACACCTGGTGGCAGCGGTCGTTTCTCCATCCGAGCATGCTCGCCTTCGACGCTCCGAGCCGGGAGGAATGCTGCGCCGAGCGGACGCGATCCAACATCCCGCAGCAGGCCTTGGCCCTGCTCAACGACCCGAGCTATGTCGAGGCTGCCCGGGCGTTCGCCGCACGGATCATCGCCGAGGGCGGCGCCGGGCCTGAGGGGCGGATGGCCTGGGCCTGGCGGCAGATGCTCCAGCGGGTGCCGCGGGTCGAGGAGATGGAGACGATGATGCCGCTCTACCGGCAGCAGCTCGAGGCCTACCGGGCCGACCCCGCGGCCGCGGCCGCGCTCGCGACGGTCGGGCTCGCGTCCGTGCCGGCCGGCGTCGATCTCGGGGAGCTGGCCGCCTGGACGCACGTGGCCCGGGTGCTCTTGAACCTCCACGAAACCATCACGAGGCCGTGACCATGCGGGACAATAGTCTGCACAATGCGCTCGCCCGCCGTGCCTTCCTGGGACGGTCCGCCCAGGGAGTCGGGGCGGCGGCCCTCGCCGCCCTGGCCGCACCGCAGGCCGCCTCGGCCGCGCCCCTCCGCGGCGTGCTCGCGCCGCCGCCGCTGCCGCAGCGTGCCAAGCGGGTGATTTGGCTGACGATGGCGGGCGGCCCGTCGCATCTCGAGACCTTCGACCACAAGCCCAAGCTCGAGGAGATGCACGCGCAGCCGATGCCCGAGAGCCTCACGAAGGGGCAGCAGCTTGCGCAGCTGCAGGGGCAGAAGCTCGTCTGCTTCGGGCCGCAGCATCCCTTCAAGCCGATGGGGCCGGACGGCACGCACATCTGCGCGCTCTTTCCGCAGATCGGCTCGGTGCTCGGCGACATCTGCCTGATCCGGTCGATGACGACCGACGCGATCAACCACGACCCGGCCCACATGTTCATGAACACCGGCTCGCAGATCGCGGGCCGGCCGAGCATGGGCTCGTGGGTGACCTACGGCCTCGGCAGCGAGGCGGCCGACCTGCCCGGGTTCGTCGTGCTCACGTCGCTCGGCAAGGGCGGCCAGAACCAGCCGATCGCCGCCCGGCAGTGGTCGAGCGGCTTCCTGCCGAGCCGGTATCAGGGCGTGCAGCTCCGCGGGAAGGGGGACCCGGTGCTTTACCTAGGCAATCCCCCGGGCATCGACCGCGATCGTCAGGGGCGTGACATCGCCGCCATCGGCGCGCTCAACGCCCAGCACGACGCCCTCACCGGTGACCCCGAAATTGCCACCCGGATCGCGCAGTACGAAATGGCCTTCCAGATGCAGGCGAGCGTGCCGGAACTGATGGATACGAAGGGGGAGAGGAGCCTCACGCTCGAACTCTACGGCTGTCAGCCCGGCGATGGCTCGTTCGCCTCGAACTGCCTGCTCGCGCGGCGGCTGGCGGAACAGGGTGTGCGGTTCATCCAGCTCTACCACAAGGACTGGGACCACCATGGCGGCGTGAAGGAGGGCATCGCCTTCAAGGCCCAGGAGATCGATCGGGCCTGCATGGCCCTGATCACCGATCTCAAGAACCGCGGCATGCTCGACAGCACGCTGATCGTCTGGGCGGGCGAGTTCGGGCGGACGCCGATGTCGCAGGGGGGCAACGGCCGCGACCACCACAACAAGGCGATGAGCGTCTGGATGGCGGGCGGCGGCATCAGGGGCGGTCTCGTCCACGGTGCCAGCGACGACCTCGGCTACGCCGCGGTCGACAAGGTCTGCACCGTCCACGATCTCCATGCCACGATGCTCCATTGCCTCGGCATCCGCCACGACGCCTTCACCGTGAAGTTCCAGGGCCTCGACGCGAAGCTCACCGGCGTCGAGGGGGCGCGGGTGTTGGAGGAGATTCTGGCATGACGCGTTTGTCCGCAGTCGCGCCGGCGTGCGCCATCGTGATCCTGATCGGCCTTGGTGCGTCGGCGGCGGCCGCCGACGAGCCGGCGCCGTCATTCACCCGCGACATCAAGGGGCTCCTCTCGAATCGCTGCGTGCGGTGCCACGGCCCCGACCCCGAGGGGCGGGCCGGCGGCGGCGCCCTTGGCCTGCGGCTGGACACGTTCGCCGGTGCCACGGAGGATCTCGGTGGCCATGCGGCCCTCGTGCCGGGAAAGCCGGACGAGAGCGAGATCATCCGCCGGATCACGGCGACCGATCCCGACGTCGTCATGCCGCCGCCCGAAGCGGGCGAGCGGCTCTCCGAAAAGCAGGTCGACCTGGTGCGCCGCTGGATCGCGGCCGGCGGGGCCTACGAGCCGCACTGGGCCTATGTGCCGCCCCGGCGGCCGACGGTGCCGGCGGTTAACAATACGGCCTGGCCGAAGAACGAGATCGACCGCTTCATCCTCGCTCGGCTCGAGGCGGAGGGCTTGGGCCCGCAGCCCGAGGCCGACCGGGCCACGCTCGCCCGCCGGCTCGCGCTCGACCTCACGGGCCTGCCGCTCCCACCAGAGGCGATCGACGCGTTCGTCGCTGACGAGGCTCCCGCGGCGGTCGAGCGACTGGTGGACCGCCTCCTCGTGCATGACGGCTACGGCGAGCACATGGCCCGCCAGTGGCTCGATCTCGCCCGCTATGCCGACAGCGCCGGCTACGCCGACGATCCGCCGCGGACGATCTGGGGCTATCGAGACTGGGTCGTGCGGGCCTTCGACGCGAATATGCCGTTCGATCAGTTCACGATCCGACAGCTGGCCGGCGACCTGCTGCCGCAGCCGTCGCTCGACGACCGGGTGGCGACCGGCTTCCATCGCAACACGCTCACCAACAGCGAGGGAGGCACGATCGACGAGGAGTTTCGCACGGTGGCGATCGTCGACCGTGTCAACACGACGATGAGCACCTGGATGGGCACGACGATGGCCTGCGCCCAGTGCCACGACCACAAGTACGACCCGCTCTCGCAGCAGGAATACTTCCAGCTCTACGCGATCCTGAACAACACCGCCGACGACGACCGTCGCGACGAGGCGCCGGTCGTGGAGATTCCTTGGGGGCCGATCGATGAACAGCGGGCGGATCTCAAGGGCCGGATCACGGAGATCGAGGCGGGGATCCCGCAGCTGAAGGGGCCGGCCCCGAAGGACCGGACCGAGCCGCCGGAGCTGCGGCCCGGTCGCGAACTCCTCGACGGCCTGCGGAAGCAGCTCGCCGCCACGCCGCCGGCCACGGTGCCGGTGTTTCAGGAGCTGGCCGGCGACAAGCGGCGGAAGACGCAGATCCAGCTTCGCGGCAACTGGCAGAACCTCGGGCAGGAGGTGGCCGAGGGTGTGCCGGCGGCGCTCGGCGCGGTGACCGTGCCCGAGGGTGGGCCGGTGAACCGGCTGGCGCTCGCCCGCTGGCTCGTCGATCCCGCCAATCCGCTCACGGCCCGCGTCGTCGTGAACCGGCTCTGGGAGCGGCTCTTCGGCATCGGCCTCGTCGCCACGAGCGAGGAGTTCGGCAGTCAGGGGGATCTGCCGAGCCATCCGGAGCTGCTCGACTGGCTCGCCGTCGAACTGGTCGAGAGACAGTGGGACCTGCGGGCGATCCAGCGGCTCATCGTCACGAGCGCGGCTTACCGCCAGACGTCGAAGTGCCCGCCCGAGCTCGTGGCCCGTGATCCCGAAAACCGGCTGCTCGCCTGCGGGCCGCGGGTGCGGCTCTCGGCCGAGGTGATCCGCGACCAGGCGCTCGCGGCGGCGGGCCTGCTCTCCCGCAAGAAGGGCGGCCCGAGCGTCCATCCGCCGCAGCCCGACGTGGGGCTCACCGCGGCCTTCGGCGGCCGCATCGACTGGCAGACGAGCACCGGCGAGGACCGCTATCGCCGCGCCCTCTACACGACCTGGCGGCGGAGCAATCCCTATCCGTCGATGGCCACGTTCGACGCGCCCTCCCGCGAGGTCTGCACGGTCCGCCGGCCGCGGACCAACACGCCCCTGCAGGCGCTCGTGACGATGAACGATCCCGTCTACGTCGAGGCGGCGCAGGCGCTCGCCCGCCGCATGGTCCGCGAGGGCGGTGCGACGGCAGCCGACCGGGCGGGCCGCGGCTTCCGGCTCGTGCTCGCCCGGCAGCCCTCCGCCGCCGAGATCGACCAGCTCGTGCGACTGCATGACGACGCCCTGGCCGGCTTCCGTGCGTCGGCCGACGACGCGAAGAAGATGGCCACCGACCCTCTCGGGCCGGTGCCGGCCGATCTGGCCGTCGAGGTCGCCGACCTGGCGGCGTGGACCGTCGTCGCGAACGTGATTCTCAACCTGGACGAAACTTTCATGTGTCCTTGACAGAGCGCGGAGCAGGCATCCATGCCCTGTTCCGCTCAGTCGGCCGGTGGGAACGCCGAGGGTTCCCACGGCCGACGCATCACATCGTGCGATGCCATCCCTGAAGTCCTCGTCTGGAAGGCGGTGCCAAATGGATCCGATCATCGAATCGAAGCTGCTCGCGACGCGGCGGCACCTGCTCGGCTCGATGGCCGGCGGGATCGGGGCGCTGGCGATGCGGGAGCTGCTCGCCGCCAATGACGCCGCGCCCACCCAGGCCTTCGATCCCATGGCGCCGAAGAAGCCGCCGCTCGCGGCGAAGGCCAAGCGGATGATCGTCATCCACCTCACGGGCTCGCCGCCACACCTCGACCTCTACGATCACAAGCCGGAGCTCGTGAAGCACGACGGCGAGGACTGCCCGGCCGAGACGATTGCGGGCAAGAAGTTCGCCTTCACGTCCGGCGTGCCCAAGCTCCTTGGGTCCCCGCGGAAGTGGTCTCGCTGCGGGGAGAGCGGCATGGAGCTCTCCGACGCGATCCCGAACCTCCATCGCGTGGCCGACAAGCTCTGCCTCGTGAAGAGCATGTTCACCGATCAGTTCAACCACGCGCCCGCCGAGCTGATGGTCTACACGGGCTCGCCCCGCGCGGGCCGGCCGAGCCTCGGCAGCTGGGTCACCTACGGCCTGGGCAGCGAAAACGCCAACCTTCCGGGGTTCGTCACGCTCATCTCGTCGGGCGTGCAGCCCAACGGCGGGACGAGCAGCTTCGGGTCGGGCTTCCTGCCGAGCGTCTATCAGGGGGTGCAGTGCCGCTCGAAGGGCGACCCGGTGCTCTATGTCTCCGACCCGCCCGGCATGAACCGGGCCCTGCGGCGGCGGAGCCTCGACGCGCTCAGGAACCTGAACGAGCTGCAGGCTCGTGAGCTCGGCAGTCCGGAAACCGTGACGCGGATCGCCCAGTACGAGCTGGCCTTCCGGATGCAGGCGAGCGTGCCGGAGGTGATGGATATCTCCCGCGAGCCGCAGGCGGTGCTCGACGCGTACGGCGCGAAGCCGGGCGCCCCGAGCCTGGCCAACAACTGCCTGCTCGCCCGCCGGCTCGTCGAGCAGGGGGTGCGGTTCGTGCACCTCTTCGACTGGGGCTGGGACTTCCACGGCACCGGCCCGCAGGAGGACATCCGCGACGGCCTGACGAAGAAGGCGGCCACCTTCGACAAGCCGGCGGCCGCGCTCATCGAGGATCTCGCCGACCGCGGCCTGCTCGACGAAACGCTCGTGCTCTGCACGGGCGAGTTCGGGCGGACGCCGTTCCGCGAGGGCCGCACGGCCAAGGGCGCGATCCTCGGCCGCGATCACTACCCCGACTGTTACTCCGTGTGGATGGCCGGCGGCGGCGTGAAGGGCGGGCTGACGTATGGATCGAGCGACGACCTGGGCTTCAAGGTGGCGAGCGACCAGGTCCATATCCACGACCTGCAGGCCACGATCCTCCACCTGCTCGGCTTCGACCACACGAAGCTCACCTACCGCTTCCAGGGCCGCGACTTCCGGCTTACCGACGTCCATGGCCACGTGGTCAAGGGGATTCTCGCATGACTGTCACATCGATCGCCGTCGTTCGTTCGTGCGGATCATCAGAGTGTTTCCGATTCTGGTGTCGCACCGGCTTCGGGGCGGCAAAAGTCTCGTCGCGTGGGCAAGGTCGCCCAAAGCTCCTCGAGCTTTCGCCGACCCCTGCGCCTACCTCTCCTGGTTTGCCGTGCCGTCGCTCCACGCATCTCAGATGCGCTCTAGCCGTGGTGCTCACGGCCATCGGCGTCGCTGCGGCGGAGGCCGCGGGGCCGCTCCGCTTCGACCGCGACATCCGGCCGCTGCTCTCGGAGAACTGCTACGCCTGCCACGGGCCAGGGCAGCAGGAGGCGGGGCTGCGGCTCGACGCGGCCGAAGAGGCGACCCGGGAACTCGACTCGGGCGCGCGGGCGATCGTGCCGGGTAAGCCGGAGGCGAGCGCCCTGCTGGCTCGCATCCGCTCCGCCGATCCCGATCTCGTCATGCCGCCGCCGCACTCGAAGAAGACGCTCACCGCGGAGCAGAAGGAGCTGCTCGACCGCTGGATCACCGCCGGTGCCGTCTACGAGAAGCACTGGTCGTTCACTCCCGTCGAGCGGCCCGAGCCGCCGGCCGCGGGCCCCGAAATCGGTCCCATCGACCGCTTCCTCGAGGACCGGCTCGCGGCCGAGGAATTGCCGGTGAACGCCGAGGCGGACCGCCGGACGGTCATCCGGCGGCTTTCGTTCGCCCTCACCGGGCTGCCGCCAACGCCGGAGGAGGTCGAGGCGTTCGTGGCCGACGGTTCGCCCGCCGCCTACGAGACGCTCGTCGACCGGTTGCTCGCCAGCCCCCACCACGGCGAGGAGATGGCCCGCCATTGGCTCGACGTCGCCCGCTACGCCGACACCCACGGGCTGCACCTCGACAACGAGCGGCAGATGTGGGCGTATCGCGACTGGGTGGTGCGGGCGTTCAACGCCAACATGCCGTTCGACCGGTTCACGGTCCTGCAACTCGCCGGCGACCTGCTGCCGGACGCCGAGGACCCGCAGGCCGCCCGCGATCAGAAGATCGCGACGGGGTTCAGCCGTTGCAACGTGACGACGAGCGAGGGCGGCTCGATCAACGAGGAGCTGCTCTTCCGCTACGCCGTCGACCGCACGGCCACGATGACGAACGCCTGGATGGGGCTGACCGGGCAGTGCGCCGTCTGCCACAGCCACAAGTTCGATCCGCTGTCGCAGAAGGAGTTTTACGAGCTGTATGCCTTCTTCAACTCGGCCGCCGACCCGGGCTTCGACGGCAACAAGCTGCTGACTGCCCCCACGCTCAAACTGCCCACAGAGGACGAGTCCACGCGGCTCGCGGCTCTCGATGCCCGGCTGCCGGCGGTGCGTGCGACGCTCGACGAGGTGCTCGGAGGCCTGGCGTACGTCGATCCCGCCACGCTCGACCCGCGACCGGAGCCGGTGCGGTCGGAGGCGATCTGGCTGGACGACGAGTTCCCGCCGGCAGCCGTCGTGCGGAGCGGGCCGGGCGGCCCGACGTCGTGGTGCTCCGCCGGTGGCGAGGTGCTGTCGGGGCAGCGGAGTCTGGAGCGGGTCGCCAGCGGCATCGGGCAGGACTACTACGATTCGGGGGCGGCGGCGATCGTGATGCCCGCCGGCGCCGAGATCTTCGCGCACGTCTGGCTCGATCCCCAGGCTCCACCCAAGGCGGTGATGCTGCAGTTCCACGCCGGTGGCTGGAAGCACCGCGCTGTCTGGGGCGATCCGGCCGTGATCGGCTGGGGCGAGCCGGGCACCGAGTCCCGGGTCGCGGCCGGGCCGCTGCCGGCGCCGGGGAAGTGGGAGAGGCTGTCGATCCCGGCCGACAAGCTCGGCCTCGTCGCCGGCACGAAGGTGACGGGCTTCGCGCTCACGCAGTTCGACGGCCATGTGCGCTGGGACCTGGTGGGGATGGCCTCGAGCGACGATGCGGCGAAAAACCCTGCCAAGTCCCTCGCCGCCTGGTGGCAGGAACGGGCGGGCAAGGACAAGCTCGACGACGTGCCCGAGCCGCTTCGCAAGCTCGTCAAGCAGGGGCCGGAAAAGACGACGTCGGCCGACGACCAGGACAAGGTGCGGCGGCACTGGCTGACGAAGGTGTGGGGCGAGCAGCCCGATCGGCTGGTGGCCGCCGTCCGCGACCAGGAGACCGTGCAGAAGGAGCGGGACGAGCTCGACGCGGCGATCGTGCAGACCTTCGTCTTCAACGATCTGCCCAAGATGCGTGACAGCTTCGTCATGCAGCGCGGTGCCTACGACAAGCCGGGCGACAAGGTCGGTCGGGCGACGCCCGCCTTCCTGCCCCCGCTTCCGGTCAAGGAGGGAGAGTCGCCCACGCGGCTCGATCTGGCGCGGTGGCTCGTGAGCCCCGAGCACCCGCTCACGGCCCGCGTGGCCGCCAACCGGCTCTGGCAGCAGCTCTTCGGGGTCGGGCTCGTGAAGACGAGCGAGGACTTCGGGCTGCAGGGAGAGCCGCCGAGCCATCCGGAGCTGCTCGACTGGCTGGCGGCCGAGTACCGCGCGAGCGGCTGGGATACACGGCGGCTCGTGCGGCTGATCGTGACGAGCAGGGCCTTCCGCCGCGGAAGTGCCGCCGAGCCGGTGCAGCTCGCCCGCGATCCGGAGAACAGGCTGCTCGCCCGGGGCCCGCGGATCCGGCTCGACGCCGAGCAGATCCGCGACAACGCGCTCGCGGTCGGGGGGCTCCTCGTCCGCACGATGGGCGGCAAGGGCGTGAAGCCTTACCAGCCCGACAACATCTGGGAGCCGGTGGGGTTCTCGAACTCGAACACCCGCAACTACAAGCAGGACGCGGGCGACGCGCTCTACCGCCGCAGTCTCTATGTGTTCCTCAAGCGGACGGCGCCGCCGCCCTTCATGGTGAACTTCGACGCGCCGAATCGGGAGCAGTTCTGCTCCCGTCGCGAGCGGAGCAACACGCCGCTGCAGGCGCTGCAGCTCTTGAACGACGTCCAGCACGTCGAGGCCGCGCGGGCGCTCGCTGCGCGGGCGCTCGCCGAGGCTCCCGCGGACGACACCTCCCGCCTCGGCTGGCTCTTCGCCACCGTGCTGGCCCGCGGGCCCGACGCGGAGGAGCAGGCGGTGGTGCGGGAGGCCCTCGAGGGCCATCGGGCCCGCTATGCCGCCGACGCCGCAGCGGCCGGGAAGCTCGTCGCCCATGGCGCGTCGAAGCCGCCGCCCGACGTGCCGCCCGCGGAACTGGCCGCGTGGACGCTCGTGGCCAACATGCTCTTGAACCTGGACGAGACGCTGACACGGAACTGATCCCGAGGAGCACCATCATGGCAAATACGGCAGCCGACTTGATCGCAGGCATGCGGATGTCCTGCGCACGGCGGGCGTTCCTGCGAAGCTCGGGCGTGAGCCTGGGCGCGGCCGCGCTCTCGCTGCTCGAGGCCCGTGGCCGGGCCGCGTCGGTGGACGCCGCGGGCACGCGGCCGGCGGCCGCCCGGGTGCATCCCGCCCTGCCCGGCTTCCCGCACCATGCCCCCAAGGCGCGGAGCGTCATCTACATCCACACCAACGGCGGCCCTTCCCAGATCGACCTCTGGGACTACAAGCCGACGCTCAATGAATACTTCGACAAGGACATCCCGCCGAGCATCCGGGGCGACCAGCGGCTCTCCACCATGACGAGCGGCCAGGCCCGGTTTCCGGTGGCGCCGTCGAAGTTCCGCTTCGAAAAGCGCGGCCAGTGCGGCCGGTGGATCAACACCGACTTGCTCCCGCACACGGCCGGCATCGTCGACGATCTCGCGCTCGTGAAGACCGTCCACACCAATGCCATCAACCACGACCCGGCCTGCACCTTCGTGATGACCGGCAGCGAGGTGCCCGGCAAGGCGAGCATCGGCAGCTGGCTGGCCTACGGGCTCGGCAGCGAGAGCGACGACCTGCCCGCGTTCGTCGTCTTCACGCCCCTGCCCGACATCAATCCCAGCCAGGCTCTCTTCACCCGGATGTGGTCGAGCGGCTTCCTGCCGACGCGGTTCACCGGGGTGGCCCTCCGCGGCGCGGGCGATCCCGTGCTCTACCTGCAGAACCCCGCCGGCGTGACCGCCGCCGACCGCCGGCGGATGCTCGACGGGCTCGGCCGGCTCAACGCCCGCACGTTCGACCGCTACCGCGACCCGGAGACGCAGACCCGGATCGCCCAGTACGAGATGGCCTTCCGGATGCAGGCGAGCGTGCCGGAACTGGTCGACATCTCCGACGAGAGCGAGGCGACGCTCCAGATGTACGGCGACGACGTGAAGAAGACGGGCTCGTTCACGCACAGCCTCCTGCTCGCCCGGCGGCTCGTCGAGCGGGGCGTGCGGGCCGTGCAGATCCTGCACCGCGGCTGGGACCAGCATGGGAATCTCCCCAAGGATCTGACGGCGCAGTGCCTCGACACCGACCAGGCCACGGCGGCGCTCGTCAAGGACCTGAAGGCGCGGGGCATGCTCGACGACACGCTCGTGGTCTGGGGCGGCGAGTTCGGCCGCACGGTCTACTCGCAGGGCACGCTCACCAAGGAGAACTACGGCCGCGACCACCATCCACGGAACTTCTGCATGTGGATGGCCGGCGGCGGTGTGAAGCCGGGCATCTCCTACGGGGAGACGGACGACTTCAGCTACAACGTGGTCGAGAATCCCGTGCACGTGAACGACTTCAACGCCACGATCCTCCACCTGATGGGGATCGACCACGAGCGGTTCACGTTCAAGTTCCAGGGGCTCGACCAGCGGCTCACGGGCGTCGAGCCGCAGCGGGTCGTCGGCGAAATCCTGGCCTGACCTCCGGCCCTCCTCGCCCGGGCGTGGCGCGGGGCGGTATGCTGCTCGCCATGCCCAGCACTCCCGTCACGATCCAGTGGTTCCGGCACGATCTACGGCTCGACGACAATCCGGCGCTGGCCGCCGCGGCCGCCCGGGGACGGATCGTGCCCGTCTTTATCTGGGCGCCCGAGGAAGAGGCCCCGTGGGAGCCGGGGGCGGCCTCCCGCTGGTGGCTGCGCCAGTCGCTCGAGACGCTCGCGGCGGCGCTCGCCAAGACGGGCGCGCCGCTCGTGATCCGCCGCGGTCCGTCGCTCGCAGCCCTGCGGGCGCTTGCCAAAGAGACGGGCGCCACGCACGTGGCCTGGAACCGCCGGTACGAGCCGGCCGTCATCGAGCGGGACAAGGGGATCAAGAAGGCGCTCGCTGCCGACGGTCTCGACGTCGAGAGCTTCAACGGCAGCCTCCTCTACGAGCCGATGCAGGTGGCGACGAAGGAAGGGAAGCCCTACCAGGTGTTCACGCCGTTCTGGCGTGCGCTCCTCGCCCGCGAGGAGCCGGCCGAGCCGGTGGCCGCCCCCAGGAAGCTCACCGGCATCGAGAAGCAGCCCGAGAGCCTCGCCCTCGACACGCTCGGCCTCTTGCCGACGATCGACTGGGCCGCCACGATGCGGGCGACGTGGACGCCGGGCGAGGCGGGCGGCGCGAAGCGACTCGACCGGTTTCTCGACAGGGGGCTCTCAGGCTACGGCACCGAGCGGGACCGGCCCGACCACGACGGCACGAGCGCCCTGTCGCCACACCTGCACTTCGGCGAGGTTTCGCCACGACGGGTCTGGCATGCGGTCCGTGAGGCGGTCGGGGGCACGCCGGCGGCGAAGATCGCCGGCAGCCCGGAGGTGTATCTGCGGGAACTCGGCTGGCGGGAGTTCGCCCACCATCTGCTCTACCACTTCCCGCACACGGCGAACGCGCCGCTGCGGGCCGACTACGCCCGGTTTCCCTGGGCGAAGGATCCGGTCGGCCTGCGGGCCTGGCAGCGCGGGCGGACCGGCTACCCAATCGTCGATGCCGGCATGCGGCAGCTTTGGGCGACCGGCTGGATGCACAATCGCGTGCGCATGATCGTGGCGAGCTTCCTGGTGAAGGATCTGCGGATCAGCTGGCTGGAAGGGGCCCGCTGGTTCTGGGACACGCTCGTCGACGCCGACCTGGCAGCCAACACGCTCGGCTGGCAGTGGGCCGCCGGCTGCGGCGCCGACGCGGCCCCGTACTTCCGCATCTTCAACCCGACGAGCCAGGCGGAGAAGTTCGATCCCGACGGGGCGTACGTGGGCCGCTGGGTCGACGTCGAGGCGGCCGGCTACCCCGACAGGATCGTGGACCACGGCGCGGCGCGGAAGCTCGCGCTCGAGGCGCTGAAGGTCGTGACGGCCGGGCGGAAGTGACCGGCCGCGTGTGTCGGCGGCGCCTCAGCTCCCGTACGAATACGGCAAGCACGCCAGCCTTCAGCCGTCGAGCGTCACTTCTTCGCCTTCTTCTCGAGATCGGCGATCACGGCGCGAACCTTGTCAACCGCCTTCTTCTGAGAGGATGGTTCCGGCACCTTGTCGGCCGCCTTCTCGGCCTCCTTGAGCAGGGCGAGCGCCTTCTTGGTCTCACCCGTCGCCTGAGTCGCCGTCGCCACTGCCAGGAGGGCGTAGGCGCGGCTCTCGGCCCGCTCGACGCTCTTGGCCGCCGTCTCGGCCTCCTCGAGGAGCTTCGTCGCCTCCTTCTTCTTGCCCGTCTGGACCTGCACGCCCGCCGCGGCGGCGAGGGCTTCCGCCTTGGCGCGGGGCTCGGTGAGGTTCCCGGCCGCCCCGAGCAGCTTGTCGAGCACGTCGGCGGCGGCGCTTGCCAGGCCGCTGCGGGTGTAGCCGAGCGCGACGGCCGCGAGGGCTTCGGCCCGAAACCGTTCGTCGGCCCCAGCCGCCGCCTCTGCCGCCTTCTGCAGCGTGGCCTTGGCCTCGGAGGAGTCGGTGTTGGCCTTGTAGGCCGCGCCGGCGTCGGCATAGAGCTGCGCCTTGCGGACCGGGTCGTCGATGCCGTCGATGAGGCCGACGGCCATGGCCAGCGCCTCACGGGCCGGCTTGCGGTCGTTGATCGAAGCGAGGAACACGCCCGCGTCGATCAGCTGTGGTGCGAACTTGGTGGCCTCGCCCTCGCCCTTGAGCTTCTCGATCGCCCGTGCCGCGGTCTCCTTCGCCTCTGACTCTTGGTTCTTTGCAAACTGGAGCTTCGCCACCTTGAGCAGCTCCGCGGCCTGGCGATCCGGGGATTTCTCCTTCTCGGCCTTCTCCAGCCGCTGCTTGATGGTGAGCGCGGGCTTCTTCTTCGTGCCGCAGCCGCCCGCCGGCACGAGTGCGAGCAGGCCGACCGCGACCGCCAGAAAGGGGCGAATGGACGTCCGCGAGAGCATGGCGAGTCTCCGAAGAGGGCTGCTGGTCGATTCGGTCAAGGGGCGGGCACGGTGGGATCTTCAGCCGGGGCTGTCGGGCCACGCCCGCAGTTCAGAACTTGAGGCGGGCGCGGGCGAGCCGGGCGTGTGTCTCGGCCATCAGGTCGTCCTCGGCGGATTCATCCTCGGCTTCGTAGGTCGCCGAGAACCGCAGATACGCGCCGCAGTCGTCCCAGGGGACGGTCGAGATCGAGAGGTCGTGGATGAGAAACTGGCTGGCTTCCTGCGCCGTCGCGAAGGCGCGGTCCCCCGCGCCCTTCGGGCTCCTCGTGTAGAGGAAGTAGGTGCCGCCGGGCATCTCGCAGTCGAAGCCCACGGCCCGCAGCACACCCACGAGCTTCTCCAGACGGCGCCGGTACTTCTCCCGGACGGCCCGCGGGATCGCCGCGTCGGCGAGCGCCGCGGCCCCGGCCTTCTGGATCGCCATGAACTGCCCGGAATCGCAGTTGTCCTTCACGTCGGCGAACGCGCGGACGAGCTTCTCGTGGCCGCAGACCCAGCCGAGCCGCCAGCCGATCATGTGGAAGCCCTTCGACATCGAATGGACCTCCACGCCGACCTCCTTGGCCCCGTCGATCGACAGGAACGAGAGCGGACGATCGTCGTAGGACAGCATGATGTGGGCCGCATCCTGCACCACGATGACGCGGTGCTTGTGGGCGAAGTCGACCACCCGTTCATAAAACTCGCGCGTGGCCGTCTTGCCGGTGGGGCTGTTCGGGTAACAGAGCACAAGCAGCTTCGTCTTCGCCAGAACGTCGGCGGGGATGCCGTCGAGATCGGGGAAGAAGTCGTTTTCCGGCAGCAACGGCAGGCGGTGGACGACGCCCCCGAACCAGCGGGTCGCCGTGCCGGCCACGGGATATCCCGGTACGGTCATGAGCGTGATGTCGCCAGGGTCGATGAAGGCCGCCGGCAGCATCGCGTAGGCGGTCTTCGAGCCGATGCAGTGGTTGATTTCCTTGACCGGGTCGAGTTCGACGGCGAACTCCCGTTGCATGAAGGCGGCCACGGCCTCCTTGTAGGCGGCGATGCCGTTGTCGGCGTAGCCGCGGTTCTCCGGCCTGTCCACCTCCCGCTTCATGACGGCCCGGACGCTGGCGGGGGCCATCTCGTCGTTCTCGCCGATGCCGAAATCGAGCATCCGCCGCTCGGGGTGCTCGGCCAACGCCTGGCGCTTGGCCCGCTTGATGAGTTCGAACTTGTAGATCTCGGTGCCCTTGCCGTAGCCGGCGCCGCCGATCCGTTGGGCGAAACGGTCCTGGAACCAGGGATCGAGGACGGAAGTCTGAGCGGGAGTGGAGGTGGCCATGGAGAAAGCCGCTGGGGCCCGGAGAGAGGGGAACGGAACGATCGGCGCACCGGCCGATGCGGTGTCCGGAACGGGCCAGTATAGGGAAGGCGGCCGCCAGGACGATCCCGGCCGGACGATCGCTCCGGAGGGGGGGTGGTCGGCCTTCGCCGCTTCCGTGGAGGGTTCGTGAAAAGGGCTGTTTTTCGCGGGGATGGTCGCGATTTGATTCGCCGCCGCCCCGTGTGTGGACTAGTGGGTGCCTCGCCGCTCCCTCCGTTCCAGGAGTCCTCTCCATGCTTCGCGACACGACGTTCCCCGGAGCCTTCGGTCCGTTCGACGGCGACTTCGATCCGTTCGAGGAGGACGAGGACGTGGGCGTGTTGATTCCGCTCGAGTGACGCCCCGGGAAAGGGATCGATCTCAGTCGCGGTCGGCCCGACCGACCGCAGTCCGCTGGCGGATGGCCAGTGCCGCGCGGCGGCGCGAGTCGAGCGCGTCTCCGATCTCCGCCGCCAGGCCGCTCGTCTGCTCGAGCATCCCCGCCATGACGACGGCGTCGCAGTTCACGACCGTCGCGTCGGTGTCGGCCACGACGCGAAAGTCGCTCGGTCGGCCGGCGGAGAGCGTCGCCTCCCCGTAGAAGTCTCCCGGCATCAGGGTCGCGAACCGGACGTCCCGACCGCCGGCATCCCGGGCCGACAAGCCCACCTGCCCTGCGACGAGGAGGGAGAATCCGTGGTGCGTCGCGCCGAAGGCGAGCATCTCCTCCCCCGGAGCGAAGGTGAGCACGCGGACCGTGGACGACGGCGCGGCCGGTCCGGTGGTGCCCGCGGTCGCCTCGGCGTCGGGGAGCGCGAGCAGCGCGTCGCGGATGGCGTGATACCGAGGGAAACCGGCGAGCAGTTCGGCCGCCGTGGGAGGGGGGGGCGATGTCGGCTCGGCGTACCGATACTGCATGCGGATCGGGTATGGAATCTGGAGCCCGTTCCTGCGGGTCACATACCAGACGCGGCTCAGGACCGCGTCGCGGACGGGAAGCACGTCCTCGTACCGCGCGACCGTGAAGTAGAGCCGGTAGATGATCGAGAAGTCGGCATATTGGACCGTATGCACCTCCGGTGGCGGCCGGCGGAGGACGCCGGGCGTCGCCTCCAGGAGTCCGAGGAGGGCCTGCTTCACGTGGGAGGGAGGGTGATCGTAGGAGAGGCCGATGTCGTAGGTCTCGGTGCGGTCGCGGGTGGGCCGTGACAGGTTGCTGAAGGAGTTCTTGTAGAGCGAAACGTTGGGGATGATCCGCATCTCGTGGAGCAGGGTCTCGATGTGCACGCTCCGCCAGTTGATCTCGATCACCTTGCCGGTCGTGCCGTCGGCGATCACCCAGTCGCCGATGTCGAGCGGACGTTCGAAGAGCAGCATGAGCCCCGACACGAGATTGCCCAGCGGCTCCTGGAGCGCCAGGCCGATCACGATGCTGCCGAGGCCGAGGGCCGTCAAAGCGCCGGAGATCTCCTGCTTCCAGACCTGGGAGTAGATGATGGCCGCGCCGACGGCGATCAGGACGGTGCGGGCGAGGTCCCGGAGAAGCTTCGGCACCCGGGCCTGCCACGATCCGGGCTGTGCCGCCGCGAAGATGCCGTCGTTGACCAGCGAGAGCGCCGCATAGAGCACGCACAGCCAGAAGGCTGTCTGCACGAGCCGGACCGGCACCCGCTCCGGTGGCAGCTGCCAGACGTGGGTCACGAAGAGCATGATGGCGAGCGCCGGCACCACGAAGGTTCTCAAGGCCCGGAGCGTGGGTGTGAGCAGCCAGCCCCGCCGCTGCCCCGAGTTCACGAGCTCCGTGAGGACGAGAAGCACCAGGGGGAAGCCCAGCATCAGGACCGCGGCCGGCGCGAGCGGAAGGCCGAACAGGTCGTTGGAGTCGGTGGTCACCGGTCGTCACGCCTCCGTCGGCCGTTCGAGTCGCCAGGTCTGCACCGTCCCCTGCCCACGCAGCTCGACGGCGGTCGGGCCGACGAAGGCGTAGAGATCGCTCAGCCTGTCGTGGACCGGTTTCGTGACGTGGATGCCGTCACGGCCTCCGGCGGCCAGCCGGGAGGCGATCGCGACGGTGTCGCCCCAGAGGTCGTAGAGAAACTTGTGCCGACCCACGACGCCGCCGACCACGGGTCCGGAGTTCACTCCCGCGGCGAGCGTGAGCGGGGCGCCGTGCTCGCGGTTGAAGGCGGCGACGATGCGGGCGAGTTCCCGGGCGAAGAGCAGGCTGCGGGCCGCATGGTCGGGTCGGCTCACGGAGAGACCGCAGACGGCCAGGTACATCGCCCCCACGGCCCGCACCTTCTCCACGCCGCACCGGTCCGCCGCCTCGTCGCAGGCGGCGATGAGGTCGCCCACCAGGCCCATCGCACGACTGTCGTTGCCGAGTCCGGCCGGGCCGTCGAGCCCGCCGAACTCGGCCACCAGCACGGTCACGTCGGCGAACTGCCGCGTGGCCTTCTCGTCCCCGTCCCGGCGCAGCTCGACCGCGGAGGCGGGGAGGATGTTCAGCAGCAGCTCCTGGTTCTCCCGCGCCTTCTCCTCGAGCTCCGTCCGCTGGCGGCGGAGGTTCTCCGCCATGACGTTGAACACCCGGGCCAACTCGCCGAACTCGTCGCGGGTGCGGAGGTCGACGCTGACCGCCGTCTCGCCGGCACCGATGCGGCGGGCCGCCGCGGAGAGTTGCTTGAGAGGGCGGACCAAGAGCCATGAGCTGACGAGCGCCAGGAGCGTCGTGCCGATCGCCAGCGCCGTGGCGGCCAGGATCGCCCGTCGTGCGTACTCATGGATCGGCCGGTAGGCCTCCTCGACGTCCATCTCCGCGACCACCGCCCAGCGCAGCGAGTCGAGGTCGAGGGGGCCGTAGGAGCTGAGCACCGGCACGCCGCGGTAGTCGGCGAGTGTGGTCAGCCCTTCGCGGCCGCGGAGCGCCTGCTCGGTGGAGATGGTCCGCACCGGCAGCTGATTGAGGACGGTGTCCTGCCGCTCGATCTGGTCGACGACCGAGGCCGTCAGCGGCGAGGTCCGCAGCCCGGCGATGAACGCCTCGCGATCCTCCCACATGAAGCGGCTGCGGCTCCGCATCGTGAAGTCCGGGCCGACGACGTAGCACTCGCCGGTCTGGCCCATGCCCTCGCGCTCCCACTGATAGTTGCCGGTGAGCAGCCGGACGATCCTGTCCACGGGAAACTCGAGCGCCAGGATGCCGATCATCTCCGGGCCGTTGAAAATCGGCGAGACGACGAAGCCGACCGGCTTGCCGAGGGCCGGCCTGTAGAGTTCGGTGTCTACCACCTTGAAGGCGTCGCGATCGCGGGCGCGGGAGAGCGCCTCGGCGGCCCGGGCGAGGTTCGACGATGAGTACGGTCCGTTCCGCAGGCTCGTCGCGAAGTCGGGCCGCTTGCGGAGAGAATAGACGACCTCGAGCGTATCGTCGTCGATGAGCAGGAAGTCCTCGTACCCGAACATCGCGGCAATGCGCGCGATCCGCTCCTGGAGGGCGTCGTGGGCGATGCGGTACAGGGAGTCGTCGCCCGTCCCCGCCGGCTCCGGGGCACCGTGACCGTCCGCGGCCTCCGCGGCACCGTCCGCGACACCGTAGTGGTACTGCAGATACCGCTGCCGCGGGTCGAGGGGCAGATACTGCTCGGTGACGGGCGTGCCGCCGAGGTGCCGGGCCACCTCGGGCAGATACCATCGTTCGTAGCGATCTTTCAGCGACTGTTCCTGGTCGGCGTCGAGCGACTCGCCCTCGAGGCCGCGGTATGCCTGCTTGAAGTTCACCATGCCCTCGGTCGCCATCTTGCCGTCGGAGACGGAGATCACCTGGTCGCGGAGCGCCTCGAGCATCGCCAGGAGCCCCTGGGTCTTCGAATAGCGAACGCTCTGGAGATGGTTCTGGACGGCGTGCGTGATCGCCGTGCGAGCCGCTCGGTAACCGATGAGGCCGATCGCCAGGATCGAGCCCAGGCTCACGAGCAGCATGAGCAGGATGAACCTGGATTGGACGCCGATACGTTCGAGCCCTGGCATGCGCGGTCCTTGCGGGATTCGGGTCGGGAAGCGGATTCCCGAACGTAGCGGGCGGGCGAATCCGCTGGCAACAAGGCCGGCGGACGATGCATCGCCTCGCGTCCTGCAGCGTCTCCCCGCCGGCGCGGGGGCATGCTCCATGTGGTCGTCGCAGCGGACGCGCATTTGCTTTCGACAACGTAGCAGTTACTATGGGCGTTCGCATCACTTTTTCTCTCCTGTTACTTCAGAGATGTAAACGACATGTCGGATAAGAAGCCGGTGAACAAGAGCGAGGAGATTCGGAAGGTCGCCGCGGCCATGAAAGCACGCAACGAGAAGCCTCGCCCGGTCAAGATCATCGAGGTCCTGAAGAAGCAGGGCATCGCCGTCTCGTCGCCCCAGGTCAGCATGGTGCTCAAGCGGATGGGATTCCGTCCGCGCAAGCGGGCGAAGGTCGGGAGCGCCGCCGGTACCACCGCCAAGGCCGGCCGCTCGGCCGGCGTCACGGTCGAGGATCTGGTCGCCGCCAAGCGGGTCGTCAGCCAGTTCGGCTCGGCCGACAAGGCGATCCGCGCAATCGAGGCGCTCAGGCAGTTTTCCTGAGCGCTGCCAAGACAGCCGCTCCGCATGCTGCACGCACCGCAGGTCAGCCCCGGGTCGCCTCAGGCGTCCCGGGGCTGACGCGTTTCCGCGGGTGCAGGCAGGGCGAAGGAGACCGGCTGCGGGGTGCATCGCGCTGCGAGCGCCGCCAGCAGCGGCCGCACTGGTTCCGGCACGCTCCGTTCGTCGCATTCGAGCCTGATGCATCGGCCTTCCGCCTCGATCACGAGGCCGTAGTGGCGCAGATCGCGGCCCGAAGGCATGAACAGTTCCCGTGTCCCTTCCAGGCCGCTGGCGGCGACGAGCGCCTCCACGTCGATCCGCTCCGGCTCCGGCAGGTCGGCGGTGTCGATCCGGCAGCCCTGGAGGCGACCCGCGAAGCCACCGGAGATCAGAAACGTGATGCGCATTGCTTGGTGCCTTACCGATCGAGGCGGCTCGGGGCAGTCCACGCTCCGAGAGCCGGCGTATGATGACGAGCGAAGGCTGGAGGCCGAAGCGAAGTCAGCATCCGAGTGAGCGAAGGGCAGGATGCCCTGAGCGAACGTCCGGCGACGGGGCGTGGAGTGCGCCGAGCCAGACCACCCCCGGGCTCACCATGCTTCCGCCCACCTGGCAATGCTAACGTCCGACGTCTTCGTCCCGCTTCCAGACCGTCTTTCCTTCCTTGATCGTCTCGACGACAGGGATGTCCTTGATGGTGAGCGGATCGACCCGGAGCGGATTGCGGGCGAGGATCACGAGGTCGGCGAGCTTGCCCGGCTCGAGTGAGCCCTTCGTCCGCTCCTCCTTGATCTGATAGGCCGCGAGCGCCGTGACGGCGCGGAGCCCGTCGTAGGGCGAGATCCGCTCGTCGGGGCCGATCACCTGCCCGCTGCCCGAGCGGCGATTCGTCCCGGCGTCGACGAGCGCCAGGATCCAGGGCTGAGGCGAGACCGGCGCGTCGTGCGAGAAGGTGAAGGGCAGCCCGGCCCGGAGGAAGGTCCGCGCGGCCATCGCGCCGGCGGCCCGCTCCGGCCCCCAGAGCCGCACGACGCTGTCGCCCCCCGGGACGATGCCCGAGGGCAGGAAGCTCGGGATCGCGCCGCAGGCCTTCACCTTCTCGATCTGATCGGGCCGCAGCCACGAGGCGTGCACGAACACCGGCCGCGCATCCCGCATGCCATGCTTCTTGACGGCCTTGTCGATCGCGGCCAGCGCCTGGTCGGCGGCGGCGTCGCCGTTCATGTGCATGTGAATCTGCATCTCAGTCGGCCAGAACCGGTCGAATGCGGCATCGATCACCGCGTCGGGAATCTGCCGGAAACCCCGGTAGGCGCCTGTCTTGCCGGGTGGGTTGGTCGTGTAGGGCCGGGTGAACCAGGCCGTGTCCAGGCTCCCGTCGAGCCAGAACTTGATTCCACCGAGCCGCACGCGGTTGACGTAGCGGGTGTCGAGGTCGGGCCGCGCCGCCCGCAGCTTCTCGAGCGTGCCGTCGGGCTTGGCAGCGTAGGCGGACGCCACGCCGTAGGCGGCGGCGAGGGCGTCGTCAACGCTCGAGTCCTTGGCGGCGACGTAGAGGTCGATGGGCAGCAGCTTGCGGTCGATCGCGTTCACGACGAGCGCGACGTCGTCGTTGCCGAGACCGAGGCCCGCCTCCATCGCCGTGGTCTGGCCGTGGCTGGCCCACAGGGTCGCCGCGCCCGTGATCACCGCGTCGGCGAGCGGCCCCGTGAAGGGCGGCCGCTTGCTGCGGACGGCGTTGAGCGCGGTCTCCTCCATCGGGCCCGCGAGGGCCTTGCCGTCGGCATGGCGGGCGAACGAGCCGCCCTCGGGGTTCGGCGTGTCGGCGGTGACGCCGGCGGCGGCGAAAGCCTTCGAGTTGGCGGCGCCCAGGTGGCCCGAGGAATCGACGATCATGACCGGACGGTCGGCCGAGACCATGTCGAGTTCCGCGATCGTGGGCGTACGGCCCTCCTTCATCTGCCGTGGTTGGTAGCCGAAGCCGACGATCCAGCCGTCGGCGGGCGTCCGTTCCGCCTGCTTTCTCATGCGGTCGACCAGGTCGGGAATGTCCGCGCAGCCGAAGAGGTCCGCATCGACCAGGTTTTTGCCGAAGTAGACGAAGTGGCCGTGCGTGTCGATGAAGCCGGGGAGCAATGTTCGGCCGGCCAGGTCGACGATCTCCGCGTCAGCGCCCAGGCGTCGCTTGGCGTCGGCAAGCGATCCGACGAAGGCGATCTTGCCGTCGGCCACGGCGAGCGACTCGACAGTCTCGGGCTCCGGCCCTCGCATCGTGATGATGTCGCCACCGGTGTAGATCCGGCGGGTGGCGGGCGGCGGCACGTCGGCATGGGCCTCCGTGGCGGCGAACCCCGGCACGACCGTCATGCCGAGAAGCAGGGTGACGAAGAGGAGCGTTGAACGCGTGGACATCGAAGGCATGGGATGACCGGCGAGGCAGGGGAAAGAGTCACGCCGCCACCACGGCGGCCGCATGTGGCGGACATGAGCAGAATCGACCGTCAGCCATCCGCAAAGAGGGCGATGACCGCCGGCTTCAACACCTTGCCCAGCGGATTGCGGGGCAAGCTCTCGCGGACGACCAACCGTCTCGGGATGCGGTAGGGAGAGAGCCGTTCTCGGCACCAAGCCCGCAGCTGCTCCAGCGTGATCGCGTTGCCCGTGCCGGCAGCGGAAGGTCTGGGCACGATCGCGACGGCGACCATCTCGCCCCACGACTCGTCGGGCACACCAACGACCGCGCACTCCGCGATGCCCGGATGTTCGAGCAACGCTGCCTCGATCTCGAGAGCGGAGAGCTTGTAGCCGCCGCTCTTGATGATGTCCATGCTCTTGCGGCCGAGGATGCGGTAGAGACCGTCCTCGACGACGGCGACGTCCCCCGTGCGGAACCAGCCGTCGTGAAAGGCCTCCGCGGTGGCTTCGGGGCGATTCCAGTACTCCTGGAACACGGTCGGCCCGCGGACCTCGATCTCGCCGGGCGTGTCGGAGGCGTGGATGGTCACGCCGTCGTCGTCGACGATCCGCACCTCCACGCCGGGCAACGGCACGCCCACCGATCCGGGCCGACGTTCGCCGTCGTACTGATGCGAAAGGGCCATCCCGATCTCGGTCATGCCGTACCGCTCGAGAAGCTTTTGGCCCGTGAGTGCCTCCCAACGCGCGTGCACCGACGCCGGCAGGGCCGCCGAACCCGACACCATCAGCCGCAGGCGGCGAAATCCGGCGGTGACTGCGTCACGCGGCTCGGTCCGCTCGAGGTGGGCGAGGAGCCGGTGGTAAATCGTCGGCACCGCCATGAACACCGTGTAGCGGTCGGTCGCGACCCGCTCGATGATCGTGTCGATGTCGAAGCGATCGAAGGCCTCCAGTCGGCCGCCGGCCCACAGGCAGCACATCATGACGTTCACGATGCCGTGGATGTGGTGCAGCGGCAGGAACAGCGGGATGCGGTCCTCGGCCGCCCAGCGCCAGGCCTCGACGAGCGACTCGACCTGGGCCGTGAGCGTCGCGTGGGTGGAGACGACGCCCTTCGGCCTGCTCGTGGTGCCGCTCGTGCAGAGGATCATCGCCCTGCGTCCGGGATCGATGACGGGCAGCGGAGCCGCGGCGTCCGCATGCACCGCGAGCGCCGCGCGGTCGAGCGCGACGAGCGGCACGCCGCACCGGGTCGCCGCCTCGACGAGCTCGGCGCGAGGGCGCGCGGTGACGAGGATGCCGCAGGGGGCCACGTCACCGAGGAATGCCGTCAATTCCGCCGTCGAGGCCGCGGCACTCACCGGCACGACGACTCCCCCGGCCCGCCAGCAGCCCCATTGGGCCGCCACGTGCAGACCCCCGGCCGGAATGGCGAGTCCCACGCGGGCCTCGGCGAGGTCACGACGACCGGCAAGCAGAAGCGTCGCCACTGCCCGGGAGGCCGACAGCAGCTCGCCGTACGTCCAGCGACCCGTGCCGTCCACCACGGCGTCGGCATCCATCCGCGCTCGGGCTCGGGCGACGATCGGCACCTCTCCGGGTGCGGGGTCGTGTCTGTCGAGCATGGAGTCATCCCAGCATGCGCAGGACGGAGATCACCACCGACGGGCCGAGGACGCAGCCGAGTCCCGTATAGAAGGTCGACGTGAGGGCGCCATACGGTACCAGTCGCTGATCGGTCGCCGCGAGGCCCGCCACCACCCCGCTGGTCGTGCCCAGCAGGCCGCCGAAGACGAGCGCCGCCTGCGGCCGGTCGAGCCCGATCCAGGGTGCGACCGTCGGCGTGACAAGCATCACGAGGATCGCCTTGACGAGACCGGCAGCCACGGCGATGGCGATCACCTCGCTGCCGGCGCCGAGGGCGGCCCCCGTCACGGGACCGACGATGTACGTGGCCGCACCGCCGCCGATCGTCGCGAGATCGACCGGGTCGCGGTAGCCGCCGGCATAGCCACACAGTGCGCCCAGCGCGAAGGAACCGACGACGCCGAGCACGAGGGCGATCGCGCCCCGGAAGCCGGCCCGCGCGAGTTCATCCAAGCGTGCCGAGAAGGCGGTGGCGACGATCGCCAGGTCCCGCAGGGCGGCGCCGCCGAGCAGCGCCATGCCGCCGAGGCCGTCGATATCGGCGACCCCCCGGGTGCCGCCGCAGGCCCATCCGGCTGCGGCAGAGGCCGCGAGGCCGAATGCGATCGCGATGGCTGACGCATGCACGCGTCCGCCGGTCAGCCGGGCGCACAGCTCCGCGGCCGCCATGATCGCGGCGACGAACACCACGGCCGTGAGGATCGGCTCCTCGCCAAGCACCCGTCCGAGACCGGCGCCGAGAAACTGCATGTCAGTCGTCGCCCTGGATGCCACGGGGCGTCGGTCGGCCGGACAGCAATGGGACCGCCGCGAATCCGGCTGCGACCGCGAGGCCCCCGGCGGCGATCGCCACCGGGCCGCCACGGACGGCGCCGACGACGTTCTGCGTGGCGGCCATCGCGACGACGATCGGGATATAGACAGCCGCCCAGTAGCCGATGCCTGTCTCGAACGCCGGCGTGACGAGAGCGGACCGCCGCATCACCGTCATGGCGAGCATGAGAATGACCATCGCGAACCCGACGCCACCCATGTCGGCGTCGATGCCGAGCACCTGTGCCAAGAGGGCTCCCAGGCAGCGGCCCAGCATCATGCTCGACGCGAGCAGGGCGGTGCCGTGGATCACGCCGTTCATGTTCATGTCGCGCCCAGCACCGTTTGCGCACAATCGGCGGCGAGCGCCGGGCCGGCGAGGCCGCGTCGTATGGCGGCGCCAGGCCGCGGTCCCTGCGCCGAGGCATCCGCACACCACGGTTGAACAGTTCCGGCCGCGGAGTCGTGGTCAGTCATCCTGGTCGTCCTCGCCTTCCTCGTCCTCCTCCTCATTCTCCTGGAGCACGAACGCCGCCCGTCGCGGCGCCGGCATCGGCGACGTCGCCCCACGGACGCTTCGCCACACGATTTCGTTCAGGAGCAGGTCGTCGGCGGCATCCTCCTCTGAAAAATCCATCGCCAGAGACGCCTCGGCGCCCCAGGCGGTCGCGGCGTTGCGGGTGTCGAGCGGCACCTGCGCGGGCCGGCAGGTGTAGGGCTGCGGGTCGGGCCGGGCGCCGAAGCAGGCCAGCATCGGCAGGGCCGCCGCGTCGAACTGCGACATCGGCTCGAGGCCCAGGATCAGTTCGATCGTGCGGAGCATGGAGCTGGTCGAGTAGAGCGTCGAATCGATCGATCCTCGCCTGACATGCGGGCCGATGACGAAAGCCACCGTCCGGTGGGCGTCGATGTGATCCGGGCCGTTCTGCGCGTCGTCCTCGACGACGAAGATCGCCGTGGTCGGCCAAAACCGGGAACGGCTCACGGCCTCCACGAGCCGCCCGAGTGCCAGATCGTTTTCGGCCATGTAGGCGGTCGGAGTGGGCAGGCCCGGGCTGGCCCCGCTCGTGTGGTCGTTGGGGAGCCGCACGATCTGCAGTCTCGGCATGTCCCCTTCCTGCTCGAAGCGGGCGAGCTCGGCGATGAAGCGAGCCGCCCGATCGAGATCCGAAGAGCGCATGTCGAAGCTGCGGAACAGCGGATCGATCCGCCCCTCGAGCGCCTTCGTCTTGGCCGTGCCGGGATCACCCGGCCGCTTGCCGTTGGCCACCCATTCGCCGTAACTGCGGATGCTCACGCCGGCCGCGATGGCGCGATCCCAGAGGTAACCGCCGGCCGGCCGGGCGGCGGCGTCGTAGCCGCCCTCGCTGGGGTAGGGAAACTTGCCGCGCTTGTTATGGCCGTACGAGAGCGGCCACTGCTTTTCCACGAAGTCACTCGCATAGGCGCCCATCGACCACTCGTGGCCGTCGGCGCTGACCTCGCTCTCGACGTAAAAATTGTCGAGCAGCACGAACTCACGGGCCAACGCGTGGTGGTTGGGCGTCACCGGCTCGGGGAACAGGCAGAGCGTCGGGTCGCCGCGTCCCTGGGGCAGGTCGCCGAGCACCTGATCGTACGTGCGATTCTCCTTGACGATGTAGATGACGTGGGTGATCGGGCTCCGGCCGCCGGGGGCGAGCGGTACCGGATGATTCTCGAGCAGCGCCGGATCGATGGCGTCGGCCGCGGCCGGTGGCCGGCAGCCGATGGCCTGCATCGTCCAGATCCCGAGCTGTTTTGTGAACGCGCCCTCGTCAACCGGCAGGTCGATGCACGAGACCGTGCCTTGAAAGAGTTGCCCGATGTAATCGGGCGTGGGGGCGTCGGGGTTGAACCCGGGGCGCGGCCCGTTTCGGTTGCTGTCGGAGATGACGCCCTTGCCGTTGGCGACGAGCAGCCGGCGGCCCGCGAGCCGCACGCTCGTCGGATACCAGCCGGCCGGAATGAAGCCGAGGCTCCGCGAGGCACCGACGCGGGCGACGTCGAACACCGTGATGGCGTTGATGTTCGCGTTCGCCACGAACAATCGGCTCCCATCGCCCGACAGGGCCAGGGAGTTCGGCGTGTTGCCGGGCGGTGCGTCCGGCGTGAGCGTCGCCACGAGCGTCTCGAGCGTCTTTCCGGTGTCGACGTCGAGCACGGAAACACTGTTGCGGTTGGCATTGGCGACGAACAGCCGGCGACCGTCCGCCGACAGGAGCATCTCGTTGGGGTGCTCCTCGACCATGAACCGGTCCACGACTTTCCAGGAGGCGAGATCGACCACGGCCACGGCGGCCTGGGCCCAGAGGGACACGTACACGCGGCCCCGCGGCTCGTCGATGAGACATGCGTATGGGTACGGCAGATCGGCGACGGTCCGCTCGAGCAGTTGTTCCGCACGCTTGGTGATCGACGGGTCGTCTGTCGTGGGTGGACGGGCGGCCGGGAGGGGCACCTTCGCGTCGGTCAAAGAAAGGTGCGTGACCATGGGCGGGCTCTCGGCGAGGCTCACCCGCGTCACGCTCTGGCCCCAGAGATTGGCGGTGACGAGCGTGCGGGCATCGGCGCTCATCGCGATGCCCGCGGGGATGCCGCGTTCCTTCTCGTCGCGCAGCCGGATCGGCTCCAGAGGCACGAGCGCCCCGGCGACGAAGGAGAACCGCAGGATCCTCTCGCTGCCCGCACCCGACGCGAAAACCTCGCTCCCGTCCGGCGTGAAACACAACCCCTGGAAGGCCTCGTCGATCGTGGTGCGAGACACGATCTTCCGCGTCGCGACGTCGATCACGACGAGCTCGTGCGGGCCGTAGCCGCAGTGGAGCACCACGGCATGGCGGCCGTCGGGGTGGACGGCGATGTTCGACGGCAGATCTCCGACCTCGATCTGCCGGCCCGCGGGTCGCAGCAGCCACTGATTGGGCAGCAGCACCGACCCGTCCGGCTGCGGGCCGGGGGTGCGCACCGGGGCCGGACCGGGCTGGTCTTCGCCGCAGGCGGGCCGCAGGCCCAAGCAGATGCTCACGACCGTCGCGAGCGTCAACCAGCGACGGCCGAAACGTCGCATGCGATTCATGAGCCCCTCGTCTGCAGCGCTGCGCGGCGGGACGCGAACGGTCGACATCGCCACCAGGGATCGAATCAGGAACCCAGGGTACCGAAAACCGAGCAGCACGACCCGGCGGAGGTGTCTGGGGATTCCAGACGGAAACTACAGAACTTTCCGGAGGTCTTCAATGCGCGCCGGCCACCACCAGCGCAGACTGCGGCGGGGCAGGGGCCACGGCCTGTCCCCGACGCTCCTGCCGGGCCGTTGTCGTGTATCTTGATCGCGATTCCGTTCGCCCGTCCGCCCCTTCCCGACGAGGCGCGGCCGGCTGGTGCGAGTCGCCATCGGCGTCTGCGGTGACGATGCCCGACTACCGGGTGGACACCACCGGCTTCGACGCCCGGGAAGCCGACATTCGCGCCGTGCTCGATTCGGCCGGCCGCGAGCTGTGGCGACACTTTCCGGATCACCGGATCGAGCCGTTCGTGGTCGTGCACGGTGAGTCCGGGCCGATCACGCTCTTCGAACGAAACGAGCGCCGCGAGATCGTGATGCAACTCCATACGGACGGGATGTTCTGGAGCCAGTACGCGTACCACTTCGCCCACGAGTTCTGCCACGTCGTCTGCGGCGCGCGGCTGGGCGATCGCAGTCATCTGTGGTTCGAGGAAGCGCTTTGTGAACTGGCCTCCTTGGCCGTGATGCGCGGCATGGCGCGGACGTGGCGGACCGACCCGCCGTATCCGAACTGGCGCGACTGTCGTGATACGCTCCGCGACTACGCGGATGACGCCATCCGCCGGCGCCCCCATGTGGACGAGATCGTTCGTCTCGGGCTGCCCGTGTTCTATCGCCGCCATGAGGCCCAGCTTGGCGGCAATCCCGTCGATCGCGACATGAACGGCTCGATCGCCGTGACAGCCGAACGGGTCGTCTCCGGGACCGTGCGCTGCCGCCCTGCGCGGCCGAAAGCCGTACGAGAAGGACTACCCCCGGCAGGGATCGAACCTGCGACCTACGGTTTAGGAAACCGTCGCTCTATCCACTGAGCTACGGGGGCGACCGAGCTACCGGGGGCGACTGCACGTCGTGCCCGTCATGTGCCAAACCGCAGGCGAACACCGGCTTTCGTGGGCGCAGCATCTTACAGCTCCGCCGCATCCGTCACAAGCAGCCGGTCCGCACCGGCCCGCCAGGGCAAAGCGAACCGGACACTCGGCTGCTCCGTATTCTTTCTCGACACGGTTCGTCGAGATCTCCCACTGGAGGTGCAGCGATGTTCATGTACGAGTCTTTCGTGATGCTGATGGTTGGCGCGATGGCCATCCCGGTTCTTGGACTGCTGGTGATGGCCCTCGCCTCTCCCCTCGTCGCCCCGCGGCGGACGGCCCGCTGACCGGTCCTCGCCGAGGCGACCCTCAAGGCTCGCGGGAAGCGGGGTCGAGACGCTTCTCGAAGCACATATACAGCTTGTCCGTCCAGAAGTGGTCGTACCACAGACCCGTCGTGTGGATCGACGCACCCACTTCATGCAGGAAACCCTGCGGCTGGCCCTCGCACCAGCGAAAGTACGTCGGCGGGGCGGATCCGTCGACGATCTGCCAGCCGCGGCGACCAGAGGCGAACTCCTTCCACGCCGGGTCGGGCTCGTGGGCGGCGATGAATCCATTGACCAGCCCGAGCCAGGTCCACCCTTCGAGGTGCGCCATCGCGAAGGCGTTCTCCTCCTCGTCGTCGATCACGAGCAGTCCCGCGCCCCTTTCCCTGGCCTGCCGGATCGCTTCGAGCAACGTGCCCTGCTCCTTGGTGAACATGTAGAGGGAGTCGCCACGTCGGATCCAACCCGAGGGAGTCGGATCCGTCTCGACGGCCGGCTCACGCGGCGCCGGGGGTGGACGGCCGATCCCGACCGACAGAACGACCCCGAGGCAGGCGGCGGCGATCCCGCCGACGATGCGGGCCAGGCCGCCACGCCATCGCGACACGGCGGTCGTCCGGGGATGTTCCCCGGGGGCGGGCACGCTCGCCACCGCCGCCGCCAGGCTTCCGGCGTCTGCGAATCTCCGCGAGGCATTCTTGTGGAGGCAGCGATCGATGATCGCGGTGGCGGCGCGGGGAACGTGCGCGGGCCGCCGCAGCGACCGTGTCGGTCGCTCGCGACAGATCGTCCGGGTGGCGTCGTGCAGCGACATCTCAGTGATGTCATAGGGCAGCGCGCCGAGGACGAGTTCGTGCAGCACGAGCCCCAGCGCATAGACATCGGAACGGGCGTCGATGCTTCCCGGACGGCCACCCACCTGCTCGGGACTCATGTACTGCAGCGTGCCCGCCCTGTCCCCGAAGGTCGTCTTGGCGACCTGCGCGGAGGAGTCGGCCGCGGCACTGAAGGCGACGCCGAAATCGATGACCTTCACGCGGCCTTCACGATCGACGAGGATGTTGGCCGGCTTGATGTCCCGATGGACGAATCCTCGGGCGTGGGCGCAGGCGACGGCATCGCAGGCTTCCCGGAACAGTCGCAGACGGACGGCGAGCGAGGCGGCGTTGCGATCGGCGTAGGTGGTGATCGGGAGGCCATCCTCGACATATTCCATCACGACGAACGGGACCTCGTCGCCGGCCACCACGACCGATCCCGCCGTGTAGATCCGGGCGATCCCTGCATGGAGCAACGCGCCGAGCACTTCCGCCTCCCGCAGGAAACGCCGCAGCGACTTCTCCGTCGTCCGCTGGTGGCGCATGACCTTGACGGCGACGGGCCGCCGCGGCCGCGCCTGCTCGCCCAGATAGACGCGGCCCATGCCCCCCTCGGCGAGAAGACGGACGATGCGCACGCCCCCGCAGTCGGTGCCCAGCAGCGGGTCGCGCCCCCGCTGCCCCGCGTGCGGCCGCGGCGAGAGGCCGAACGAGCCTGACACTCCCGGAAACGGCTTGAGAGGCGGTTCGGCCCCGTCGGCGGGTGCGGCCATCCGAATCCCTGTCAGCTTGATACGGTCGCGACGTGCAGGCGGGCGATCCGACCCGGGCGGGAACCGCGGTTCGCGTCCCCGGGTGGCCCGCCAGGCACCCATGGCCCTCCCACATACTATGATATCGCCCCCAGGGCGGGCCGCCCCCGTCGGCTGCGCCGGCGCGGTGCCGAGCGGGCACGTCGATGACCCGCACGCGATCCCTGAACCCGGATGGTCGTGAAAAGTGGACATCGAATCCGAGCAGACCGACGCAGCCCGTCACGCGGAGCTGTGCACGTGCCTGAAGCGGCTGGCGGACGGCGATCTCGTCGCCCGGGAACGCATCTTCGAGCTGTGCAACGAGCGGTTTCGAACGCTGGCCAGCCGTCTCCTCGGCCGGTTCTCGCGGGTGCGGCGGTGGGATACCACCGGTGACGTGGCGCAAAACGCGTCGATTCGTCTGCACCGTGCGCTCGCCGAGGTCGTGCCCACCTCGCCCCGGGGATTGATGAGCCTGATGGCGGCGCAGATCCAGCGGGAGTTGATCGATCTGGCACGCAAGCACGCGGGGCCGATGTCGTTCGCGGCCAATCACGACACAAGCGTCAGCGGTGGCGAGGGCGGCCCCAACGCCTTCGTCGAGACGCTGCCCGCGCGGGAGGAGGAGACGATCCCGTTCGAACGCTGGGAACGCTTCCACCGCGCGGTCGAGGAGCTGCCGGACGACCTTCGCGAGGTGTTTCGGATGGCGTGGTACATGGGTCTCGACCAGAATGCGGTCGCTGGCTTCCTGGGCTGTTCCGTGCGGACGGTCGGCCGGAAATGGCAGCAGGCACAGCATCGGCTCCAGGCCGTTTTGGGGAATGACACCGCCTGACCGCCGCCGGTCCCGGTTGGCGGGCTCCCTAGCGCGCGCCGCAGTCGAGCGTGTTGCCGAGACAGAGGAAGCGGTTGCCCCGGATCGCGGCCCCGATCTGCTGCGGAACAGCCGGACTGTTCACCAGCGTCGAGGTCAGGATGATTTTCCCGGGCCCGCGATGCTTGAGTAGGGCGGTGAGGGCAGCCGTGGGTGTGGCGGCGGGAAGGCGATCGAGCCACACGTCGCCGGCACAGCCGACCAGGTTTCGCGCTGCCTCTGCCGAGAGTTCCTCGAGAGGCCCGAGGCTCGTCGTGCCGCGGTGCTGGCGGATGGCCGTCGCCAGTTCGGGTGGCAGTTCTACGAGTCCTGTCAGCCCCAGCGCGCCTTCATGCGAGCCGATCGCTGCGAGCACTGCGGGCGCGACCGTCTGCCCCAGGGAGCGCAGGCCGCCCAGGTCGATGGTGCCTCGATTGCCGAGCAGGGCCGCGAGCGCGTCCGGCTCGATGTTCTCGATGCGATCGACGTCGAGCAGCCCGCGATGGGTCGCCAGCGCCCGTGCCGTCTCGACGTCGATGCTCTTCAGGGAAGGCAGCCGCACGTCGCAGGGCTGTGCGGCCAGCGCCGTGGCCGCCGCCGGACTGATGCTCGTCACCCGCGCCAGCGTCAGTTCCCGGTCGGCGTCGTGCATGTCCGTGGGCTGGCCGGCGAGCTTCGTGGCCAATGCCGCCGACCGCAACTCGGTGATTCCCCGGAGCGAGAGCGTTGCGGGGCACGAGGCGAGTGCCGCGGCGCTCGGATCGGTGATCTTTCCGAGGCCGTCGAGCACGAGACGCCCCCGGCACCGCGCCATGGCCTTGGCCAGGTCCTCGCTCAGGTCCTTCAAGCCGCTCAAGTCCATGCCTCCCGGATGCTGCGCCAGCAGCGCGCAGACGTCGGGGGCGAGCGTCGTGACCGCCGCCAGCGCCAGCGTCGCGTCGGGTTCGGCGGAGGCGACGAGCTTCTGGGCCGCGGCGGCATCGAGCTCCGCCGCGATCATCGCCCCCGGGCCGCAGGGTACCAGCGATGACCAGAAGAGAGTCGCCACGAGCGTTAGAGCGCATCTGCGATGCGTGTAGCGACGGCACGGCAAACCAGGAGAGGTAGGCGCAGGGGTCGGCGAAAGCTCGAGGAGCTTTGGGCGACCTTGCCCCCGCGACGAGACTTTTGCCGCCCCGAAGCCGGTGCCACACCAAAGTCGGAAACGCTCTAGCCGCGGCGTGGGCATTCGATTCGGCAGCATTCTCGCCTCCGTTTCGGGCTCCGGCATGGGCCCCTGGAGATGGAAGCGGGAGCGGTTGCCGCAATCGGACAACGAGTGGCAGCGGGCGAAATCCTGCGCCCCGGGACCGCCAAGTCGGCCCGGGGGCTGGCCCGAGTCTGATGCCGCGAAAACCGAGTCTGCGGCGTGAGAAGCAGGGCGCGGTCAGAGCCGCGGGCGGTTCAGGGCCCGCAGGCCCGCGAGCAGCACCACCGCCCCGACCGTGGCCGTGACCAGGCTGCCGAGCGGCCCGGTTGCCGAGAGGCCGAGCAGGCCGAAAAGGAAGCCGCCGAGAATGGCGCCGATCACGCCCACGGCGAGGTCGCCCACGAGTCCGGAGCCACCGCCCTTCATGAGCTGGCTCGCCAGCCAGCCTGCGGCCACCCCGATCAGCAGAAACGACAGGAAGTCCATGGAGCGATCCTCGGAGGCGGAGGCCGTCGACAGGATCCCGCCGCCGGCCATCAGGCCGCCGCGCGGGACCCGGTCTTGTAGAGGTAGGGGTTCATCGACGGATCGTTATACATCTTCATCTGCCGGAAGACCCGCAGCGGCCGCTGGCCGGCGAAGATCTCGTCGACGAGCCGGCCGAGCGCCTCGACCAAGTGGCTCCGCTGCATGTCGAGCACGGCCATCCGCGCCGCCGCCTTCTCGCGATGTTCCGCCGTGGCGTCGGCCCGGTCGATCTGCTCCCGCATGTGGAAGCGGCGCAGCTCCAGGATCGAGAGCCGGTCGATCGCCGAGCCCGGGGTCTCCGTGGCGGCAGGCGCCTGCGGTCCGGCCACGACGCCGCGGCGGCCGAGCTCCTCGATCAGCCAGTCGTCCACCTTCTCGATCGAGTCGTTGCGGGCCTGGTTGTACGTGTCGATCGCCCGCTTCACCTGGGCGATGCGGGCGTCGGTCACGTCGGGCGACCGGGCGATGTCCTCCTCGTGCCAGAGGAGAAAGTTGAAGCGGTGCAGGTCGCAGATGCGGCCGCCGAGGCCCTGTTCGGCATGCGCCGGCTCCACGACGTGCCAGTGGGCGACGAGATACTCGAGCATCGAGTCGATCGCCGGCACCGACATGGGCGGCGTCTGGCGGGCGGTGGTCGGGGCGGTGTTCTGGTGGCTCATCGCGGACACTCCTGAGGGAAACGTGGCGGTCGGCCGCGGCCGACCGGCGGGGTCGGGGGATGATTCAAGCGGCGTGGCGGATCACCAGGCAGAGGTTCGCGCCGCCGAAGCCGAACGAGTTGCTCGCCGTGATCCGCACCGGCCGGGCCCGGGCCGTGTGTGGCACATGGTCGAGATGACAGGCGGGATCGGGGTCGTCGAGGTTGAGCGTGGGCGGCACGGACTGCCTGTGCAACGCCGCCAGGCAGGCGACGGCCTCGAAGGCCGCCGCGCCGCTGATGAGGTGCCCCGACATGCTCTTGGTGGAGCTGACCGGCACGCGGTCGGCCGCCGTGCCGAGCGCCAGGCGGATCGCCGCCGCCTCGGCGGCGTCGCCGACGGGCGTGCCGGCGGCATGGGCGTTGACGTAATCGAGCTGCTCGGGGGCCACGGCCGCGTCGGCGAGCGCCCGCGCGATCGCCCGGGCCGCCTGCGTCGGATCGCTGCAGGGCGTGACCATGTGCGCGGCGTCGCTCGACATCCCCACGCCGGCGAGTTCGCCGCGCACGCGTCCCCCGCGCTGCCGCGCCGTCTCCAGCCGTTCGAGCACCAAGCAGCCGCCCCCCTCCCCCATCACGAAGCCGTCGCGGCCGCTGTCGAAGGGCCGAGAGGCCTTGGCGGGATCGTCACTGCGGCGGGAGAGCGCCCGGAGGTTGTAGAAGGCCGCCACCGCGGTGGGGCTCAGCACATCGCAGCCGCCCACCACACAGGCATCGACCCAGCCCGCCGCGACCCAGCTCCGGCCGAGGGCCAGGGCATAGCCGCTCGACGCGCAGGCCGCCGCCACGGTGACCGCCGGTCCGTGCAGACGCATCATGCCCGCGACGCGGTGGACGAGCGTGTCGTCGTCGGCAGGCTGCAAGACCTCCGTGCCGCCGCTGAGGGAGTCGAGCTCCCACGTCTTCAGGTGCTCGGCCCCCAGGCCCAGGACGAGTCCGATCCGCAAGCGGGGCGCGTCGGCCGCCAGGCCGGCGTCGGCGATCGCGTGCGCCACACAGCTCGCGCAGAGCTGCTCGTACCGCGAGAGGCCGGCGAAGGCTCCCGCGTCGACGGCGGTCGTGCCCGCGGGCGGCGGCGGGATCCTCTCGACGACCGCGGCGAACTGCCGGCTCTCGCGAGCGAACGGCCCCGGGTCGATCGACCGCACGCCCGACCGGCCGGCGAGGAGCGCGTCGGCCACGGTGTCGAAGCCGTTGCCGAGCGGCGTCACGGCGCCGATGCCGGTGATCACGATCGGCGGGCGGGCCACCCCGGTCGGAGAGGCGAGTCTCATGCGGCCTCCCTGGCGGGACTGGCCGTATCGTCTCGCAGTCTGGCGGCTCGGGCCGGCTCGAGGAGCAGTTCCGCCGGCCAGGGGCAACGATGCGACCAGAAGCCGCCGCGGCCCGCGGCGAGCGCCCGGGCGAGCGCGAGAATGTCGTCCGTGACGGTGGGGCGGGGGCCGGCGGCCGGCCTGACCGCGGCCAGGCCAGGCAGATGGATCGCGAGTTGCATGCCGTTTCCGGCCTCGATATCGGCCGTGATGGCGACGGCGAGCGCCCGGCAGATCGGCTCGTCGGCGGATGCTGCCGCCGTTGGCCGTCCCTGTTCGTCGAGAGCGGGCTCGCGATCCCAGCCGCAGAGCACGAGCCACATCCCCGGCACGCCGCCAGCCGGTGCGGCGGCCTCGTCGGCCAGGAGCGACAGCGCCGTGAACAATCCCTCGGCGACCGCGTGGTTGCCGCCGCTCGAGCCGAGGTTGGGACCATGCATCCCGAAGGCCACGCTCACGGCGCCGGCGAGCGCGTGGAGCGAGCACTGCGGCACGACATGCGGAGAAACGGCCACGCCGCCGCCCACGCGGGCCTGCGCGAGCGACTGCGCCGTGGCGAACCGCCCCGCGCGGCAGGGGGCGGCGACGACGCCGTAGCCGGCGAACGAAGGCCGCGGCGCCGGATGGGCGGCCATCGCCTCGAGCACCGCCCGCACGCCGACCACCGTCTGCTCGTCGGCATGGCGCAGGAATCGCGGCGGCAGGGGCGGCGTGTCGGCGGGAGTCGCCCGGTCGCGCAGCGGCCCGATCTCCGACAGCCGCGCCTCGACGAGCGCATGGGAGCCGATGCCGCACGCGGCGTGAACGGCCTCGACGGAGTGGGATCGGGGCGACATGGCGGCGGTACGGCTCCCGGAGCGCTCAGGCAGCCTGTTTGGCGGCCTTCGCGGCGATCTTCCGCTCGAGCATGTCGAGCAGGTTGCCGACGGTCGTGATGTTCTCGAGCAGTTCGGTCTCGATCTGGATGCCGAAGCGGCTCTCGATGTGGAGCACGAGCCCGGCCATGTCGAGCGAATCGAGGTTGAGCCCGTCGCGGAGCGAGGTGGCGTCCTGGAGCGCGGGGTATGATTCACCCGTCTCCTTCTCGAGCAGTTCGAGGACCGTGGCGGACAGTTCCTGGCGATTCATGCGGAGTCTCCTGCGAAGGATGCGCGGGCTGGGAGGCTCCGCGGCGAGGGTGGGACAGTAGCGGATCGGCCCGCGCGGGCGAAGGCCAAAAAACCGGTATGCTGCGGGCTCAGTGCGGGGCTTTTTGGGCCCGATGGGCGATGTCGTGGGGCCAGACGTGGGGCCCGAGGAGACGGGCCGTGAGCGCGCCGCGATCGAACACCGTCATGCCGCTCGGGCGGGTGCTGCCTGCGTGGCTGCGGGCGGCCCTGCCCGGAATCACCGCCGCGTACACGCTCTTGCTCGTCTGCGCCACGCACTACCCGCGGCCTCAGGAGATCCTCGGCGCCGGGCCCGGGGTGCCTTCCGACAAGACGATGCACGTCGTCGCCTATTTTCTGCTCGCGGGGCTGGCGGCGGCGACGTTCGCGGCGCGAGGATCCTGGACGGTGTCGCGGGTGGCAGGCCTGGCGGCGGGGCTCGTCGTCTTCGCTGCGGTCGACGAGGCGACGCAGCCCTTCTTCTCTCGCTTTGCCGATCGGCTCGACTGGGTGGCCGACTGCGCCGGGGTCGCACTGGGGATCGGCGCCGTGGCGGTGGTCGTGATGGCGGTGACACGGCGGGCACGCGACGGTGGCGAACGGACGTGAGGCTCCGTGCGGGACAACCGGCGGTTTTGTGGTGACACGTTCTGCAAGGCGTCGAGTCCTTGGTTGCTGGGGCGCCGGTGAGGTGCCGCCCCTGCCCCGAGAGCCGGACGTTCGCAACGGACATCCTGTCCGTTGCTCACTCGGATGCCGACGGCGCTTCGGCCTCCAGCCTGCGCTTGTCGGCATACGCCGGCTCTCGGGGCAGGTGCGGCACCTCACCTCCCTCGAGGACGAGGTCAGGCCCGGAGGGCCGGGTCAGCAC
>Ga0255182_1000273_pt1 | contig 39839 bp, 58 predicted proteins | sample Atl_UVDOM_RepA_8_FD_188420 | JGI IMG/M metagenome (GOLD analysis project Ga0255182, IMG submission 188420) | Freshwater microbial communities from Altamaha River, Georgia, United States - Atl_UVDOM_RepA_8d | ecosystem: Environmental > Aquatic > Freshwater > River | place: USA: Georgia...
GGGGGGGGCTCCAGCCGCCAGGCCGCCGCCCCATCCGTCTACCCGACGCGCTGCTCGTCCGCACTTCCCGCTATGTCCTTGGTTTCCCTCACATTCCCGGTGAATCTCGCAGACCGGTCATGTCTGCTTGACCAGAATGTAATCGCCTTTGCTTTTTGTGTCAACACATCAAGGGCTTAGAGCTCGTCGAGTTCGGCCTGGCTCGGCCCCTTCGGCGTCACGTCGATGATGCCCGACACTTCCCCGCCCGGCCCTGCGGTTCTCGTGCGCAGCGCATCCAGGTGCATCGCGTGCAGGTTGATCGTCACCTCGGCCTTGTTCTGCTGGCCGTACGCTGCACGGTTCCAGCGCTCGGCCGTCCACTGGCGCACGCCGATGCGCAGCTTCGCCTTGTTGAGCTCGCCCGGGTGATCGGCGTCGACGTCGTCGGCGATGGCCCGAGCTTCGTCGACGAGGGCAGTTGCGGCTCTCGCACGCGCACGCGAGGCAAGGGCGGCCCGTTCTGGGTCCTCCTCGAGCCATTCCAGCAGTGCGGCTTTCGAAATGCCCGTCGCTTCGCAGATCCGAGCCAGCTGCTTTCCCTCCCCCAGCATCTCGATGATCCGATCGCCCAGCTCTGCGTCGCTCGCCAGCACCGCCAGGTCCTGTGTCCTCTTCGGCCGTCCAGCCATGTCATCACCTCCGAAAGTCAATTTACACATTGTACCGAGCGCTGCCCGATCGCCCTCACACCGGCCTGATCCCTGACGTTCCCGACCCTCCAAACCTCGCCCACACCGGCCTGACACAGCCGACTGACACAGTGACTGACACATCGAAAACCCCTTGTGTCAGCGCTAAGTCCTTGTCGCACAACAACTTTCCCATTTCCTGACACACTGACACATCCGTCGGACAAAAGTCCTTCTCAGGTGCGTGCGCACGCATGCGCGTACATGCGCGTAGAGCATTTACCCCCCACTTTATGTGTCAGTGTGTCAGTCGCAGCGCTAAGTTGTTGATTTCAAACGCTTTTTCGACTGACACAGTCCAATTTCTCTGTGTCAGATGCTGTCAGCTGTGTCAGTCGCTGTGTCAGAGCTCTGCGTCAGCCGCCACGCCGCCAGCCGCCCTGCCGCAAGTAGCCCCAAGTAATGTCCCCACAATGCGCTCGGGTATTGTTTGACAGTTGTGTCAACACATCGAGTACAATTCATCCAACGACAGCACATCGCAGTCGCAACCCAAGGAGAACCACCATGCAAAACTTCAACGCCAACAAAGCCGCCGAGCTCATCAAAGCCGATGGCTACCTCTGCGAAGTCAAAGACGGCGCGGTCATCGTGCAAGACCCGGTGCACGTCTCTGGCGGTACGGCTGCAGGCCGCTTCGTCGAGTTCAAGGCCGTGACTCTGCGCAGCGACGCAGACGTCCGCAAGTTCATCCTCGACCGCAGCTGACCGGAGAGCGGCCATGCAACTCGACGCATCCGACTACCACCTGGCCGCAGCAGGCGCGGCCCACGCCCACCTGCAGCGCCTGCACCACGATCTGCGCGTGCGCATCATCGGCGCGTGGCTGCAGGAGAACCCGAAGCACTTCAAGGCGGCCGAGGTCGACCGTCTGCTGTCCGCCTATCGCCTCGGCCGCATGGGCATGGCCCTCGAAGAGGCCGAGATCCTTGTGTCCCGCTACTCGGAGATCTGACCATGAGCAAAGAGAACACCCTGCGCTACCAGAGCCTCATCTCCGACGCCAAGCAGTTCGAGCACTACGCCAGCGTCACGCGCGGCGCGGCCAGAGAGCGCTGGGCCGCCAAGGCCCAAGAAAAGCGCATCGAGGCCGCTGAGCTGCCCGACGACTTCGTCGACCCGCCATTCCAGATGCCCGCATGGGGCACCTACGGCACCTGATCCACCCACCAACTGAAAGAGGACTATGAAGCAATCGCACTACACCACCCCCCGCACTCTGGCCGACTGCACGTTCACCACCGGGTACGCCTCGGCACGCCGTGAGAAGGTCATTGGCATCCTTGAGGCCTTCGCCTGCGTCGCCGTCTTCGCCTTCATCGGCGTGCTGCTGGCTTGGAGGGGTTGAGCCATGAGAAGCAAACGCTTTGAGGCGTGGTTCGCCGAAGAAAACGACATCCCGCTCGACCGCGTGGCCGCCATGCACGACGGCCGCACCTACCGCGACTGGGACTACCACGTCGAGCTCGCATGGGCCGCATGGTGCGCAGCGCTCGGCTTCGAGGAGGGCGCAGCATGAAGCCCACCCGACAGCAAGCCATCCGCCGATTGCTCCTGCAGCACCCCGACGGCCTGACGCGCTCGCAGATCGGCGAGAAGCTCAACATGCAGGTAGGCAACGTCAGCACGGCCCTCAAGGCGATGCCCGACACCTACGTCGATCGGTTCATCCCAGCACCGCGCGGCCAGTACGAGAAGGTCTGGTGCGCCGTGTATGTGCCGCCCGACAGCCCGCACCCCAAGGACCGGATCTACAAGGGCGGAATGGGCCGTGCACCCCGCAGCTCGTTTGTGGGCGGCGTCTCTCCTTGGAGCCGCGCATGAGCATCGAAGCAATGAAGCAGGCGCTGGAGGCGTTGGAGATTGAGCAGGGGGCACACGCATACCTGCAACTGGGCAAAGCCGACCACATCGAGCAATCTATCGCTGCCCTCCGCACCGCCATCGAGCAAGCAGAGAAGCAGGAGCCGGTGGCGTGGACTGCCCGTGAACTGGAATTGATCGACGGAATGATTCGGGTGCAACTTGACCATGCTGAACGCTGCGACAGCATTGCCAACCGCACGATGGCCGATAAGCAAAAGGGCTGGGACATGGAGCGCGTGACACTGCTGCAAAAGATCAGAGCCACCCCACCCGCAGCACAGCGGCAATGGGTTGGTACAACAAACCCTGAACGCGCAAAGCTGCTTGCCAGCATTCCAGATGTTCCGTTTGAGGGTGACTGGCACACGCGCCTTCTTGACGCTCACGAAGCCAAGCTGCGCGAGAAGAACGGAGGGCAGGCATGAGCAAGTCTCACGGCCCCGCCATCCGCGCGCTGCTTCGTCAAGAGCTCGACGGCCTGACGCTGCGCGCGATCGCGGACGAGCTCTCCATCACGCCGGAGGTCACGCGCAACTCGCTGCTGCGCATGCCCGACGCCTACATCGACCGATGGCAAACTACATCGGGCGGCCCGCCGTCCGCCGTGTGGTGCGTCGTCGTGCCGCCAGAGAACTGCCCGCACCCGTGGCGGTCCAAACCATCCAACACTACCGGAGCCCAAGCATGAGCGGAAAAGGAAGCGCTCCCCGGCCGTTCGACGTGCCGCGCGAGCAATACGAGGACAACTTCGACCGGATCTTCCGGCGCAAGGATGGTCCCCTCATTGATGAGGGTACCAGCGAGCCTGCGGATGTCTCCCTCACTGATGAGGGTGACATGCCCACACCCGAGGAAGAGGAAGCGTGGGAGGAGCTGGAGCACAAGCCCGTGTACGCCGTGCAGGATCTCGGCGAGCTGCACCTGACGGCGCTGCCCAACGAGGTGGCCGTCCCGCAGGAGCTGTTCGAGGCGATCTGCGAGATGGAGCGCGAAAACCTCATGCTCCGAGCCCGCAATGAACGGCTGCAGGCCAGGCTGCGCGAGCTCACTGGCGAGGAGATGCCATGAGCACCTGGCCCTTCCCACCACCAAGCGGCCCAGTGCCGTGGACGCCAGCCCAGCAGCGGGCCCACCAGCGCCAGCAGCGCGACAGCTGGGAGGAGGCACCGCTATGACCCGCATCTCCCGCAAGTACCACGGCCCGGGACCACGCCGTCCGAGCGCCCTGCGCGCCTACCTCCGGCACCTCGGCAAGTGGCTGCTCATCGTGCTGGCCGTGGTGTTGGCCTCCCAGGCCCTCGTCGACGTGGCACTGGCCCGCATGACCGAGCCCCCGGCCAGCAAGTGCGACGAGCTCCTGACGAAGTACCCCACCACCCACGTCCACATCCGCATCAAGTGCAAAGGCAACACATGAACATCACCATCTACACCAAGACCAGCTGCCCGAACTGCGACGCAGCGAAGAACCTGCTCAAGACGCGCGGCATCCCCTTCGGCGAGGCCAGCGCAGAGAAGGACGGCACGATCGAGGCCCTGCGCATGCTGCACCCGTCGATCCGCCAGATGCCTGCCATTTTCATCGACGGCCAGTACGTCGGCGGCTTCGAGGGCCTGAAGGCCGCCCTTGCACAGGCGGCAGCATGAGCGAGCGCTACGTCTCCGACCGATGCGAGGACATCGTGGATCGCCACGGCCCCATTGCCATCGTCACGCAGGGCCTCGGCTACCACCGGCCCGGCGAAGACCGCTGCGTGCTGACCGACACCGGCAATGGGTTCATCGCCAAGTTCCCCGGCAACAGCAGCACCCGGCAGGACTACTACGTCTGCCTCGACTATGCGCAGGCCCGCGACATTGTGCTGGCGCTGTCAACGTTCAAGAAAGAGCTGGGATTCGTATGACAGTCGACCATCCGATGGAGATTGCCCTGCTGCGCGAGGCCATGCTGCAGCCCTTTCGCACGCTCAGGACGATCGAGATGGCCCCGGCCCTCACATGGCTGGGCGACACGAAGCTGGCGAACCCCAAGCGCCTGCGCATGCACCTGCACCGGCTGCGCGAGGCCGGGCTGCTGCACTGCCTGCAAGACCCGGAAGACGAGCGCGGCCTCTTGTGGGCCTTCAATCGCAACTCCAGCGTCCAGCAGCGCACCGGGGGCATCGACCCCCTGACCATCACCCCCGAAGAGCTCCTGGAGGCCTTCTCGTGGCGCGGCAAGCGCCGCTCGTCCTATGACCCCAATGCCTGGAAGAAGGACGAGGGCAAGGCAGGGACCGAGCGGGCAATGAACCAGTGCTCCAGCCCCTGGCAGTATGCGGAGCGCCTGAAGGCCATGTAGAATCCACCCCCACTGACCGAAACACCACCATGCGAACAACCGAAAACCACACAGGCCACCCGCTCTATCCCATCCTCGTCGCCGCCCTCGAGCAGGCGATGTACGGCAAGGGCGAGCGCCACGGCGGCAACGCCACGCCGTTTCTCGACCAGCCGATGTTCCACTACATCAAGATGCACGGCCGCGGCTTCGCCACCGGCCAGGCCGCCAAGAAGCTGGAAGAGGCCGCAAGCACGCGATCCGGCGCAGCCTTTGAGACCGAGGTGCTGGGCGCGATCGTCTACGCCGCCAGTGCCATTCTGAGCGAGCGCATGAAGGACGAGAAGGACAAGCAGATGAGCCTGTCCTGCCCGCCCGAGAAGCCGTTCGTTGCGCAGGCGAGCGTCTACGGCGAAAAGCGCCGCAGCATCGACGACGCCACCCCGGCCGAGTGGGCGGCCGCAGCGCGGGCATCCGCCGGGTACTGACATGGCAGACATCGTCGACACAGCCAACGACCACGCAGAGCTGATCCTGCAGATGTCCGTTGCGCAGCAACAACGCGCCAAGCGCCTCGTGCCCACCGGCCAGTGCTTTTTCTGCGAAGATCCGACCCCAGACAACGCGCTGTTCTGCTCCTCCGGCTGTCGAGACGACTGGGAGCGAGAGCAGCAAGCCAAGGCCCGCAACGGCCGCACCTGAACAACGCCACGACGCCGTATCCCTGCGGCGGTCCCCAGCGCAAAGCGGGACAACTCCTCGGTCGCGCACTCCGACCGAAAACGGGGAATGAGTTGCGAGGCGCAGGTTTCCTGCCCCGTTGGGGTCAGTCGCCAAAGGAAGTCTGACGCCCCGGAAAAGACGGGGACCATCACGCATGCAGGCTGGCAGGTATGAAGCCGGTCAAACCGAATGAAGTCGTGCTCTGCTCGGCCGGGCAACATGTACGGCGGCTCATCCCGGTGCTCTGTGCGGATCGCAACCGCAACAGCCTGCAGTCGTGATGGTCAAGCGCAACGGCAGGGTCCGACCACCCGTGCGGCGTAGGGCTGGGGGATCCCGGCCGCCATCAGCCCCAAAAGAAAAACCCCCGCGCTCATTGGTGCGCTCGTCAGCGCGGAGGCGGGGGCCGTGTTGAGCAGATTGTAGGCCCCTCACGGGGCCTTTTTCTATTCACGAATCTATTCATGCCCAGGCCGCGCGCCCAGTAAAAAGGCCCCCGAAGGGGCCTCTCAATCTATTCACGCCGCCTGCTTCGCTGGCATCGGCTGGGCCTCGAACTCGCCCGGCTGGTACAGGAGCTCGATCCCCTGCAGGCCGCGCAGGCCGCTCTTCGAATCGCGCCAGCGCTCGATGCCGCCCCGGGCCAGCAGTGCGTTGACCAGCCAGCGCTGCGTGCGCGGGTGCTCGTTCTGGTCGTGCGCCCATGTGCGCCACGAGTCGAAGAGCTCGCTCGTCATCGCCGTGGCCCCGTCCTTGACCACACAGCGCTCCTCGATGAAACGGCCGACCGGGTCCTCGTCGGTGAAGTATTCCTGCGTCGCAGCGAGAACCACGGCCGGGGGCTCGAGGCCTTCGACCTGCCACAGCGAGCAGCCTTCGATCGCCCACTGCAGGATCTGCGGCCACTCTTCCCTCAGCTTCTCGGGCAGGGCCTTGTCGACGACGGCCGGCTGCACCGTGAAGGGCACCAGGTGGATGCGTCGCTTCATGGCGCGGTCGAGGTTGTGGATCCGGGGCTTGTGGTTGCCCAAGAAGGCCAGCTTGAACTGCGGCAGGAACTCGAAGGAGTCCTTGTGCATGAAGCGGGCGCGGATCGGGTCGCCGCCGGTCGACAGCTTGACCTTGCTCTCGTCCCAGTACCGGCCCTCCTGCGTCTCGCTGGCGGTCACCAGACGAGCGCCGCGCAGTGCGGCCAGCTCGGTCGGGTGCTGCTCGCCCTTGGTGCTGGCGAACGTCTCGGTCGGCGTCGTCTGCGCGTACTGGCCCATGATGCCCATGAGCGCGCCCACGAACACCGACTTGCCGTTGCCGCCGGGGCCCCAGAAGAACTGCAGGATCTGCTCGGAGGTCTTGCCCGTGAGCCAGTAGCCCACGCTCTTGTGCAGGTAGTGCACGAGCTCCTGGTCGCCGCCACAGGCCTCGTGCAGGAAGGCCAGCCAGCGCTCAGGGGCACCGGCTGCAGGAGCCACGGCCGTGATGCGCGAGTGCAAGCCCTTCGGGTCGTGGGGGCCGACCTGGCCCGTCTTGAGGTCGACCACACCGGCCGGGGTGTTGAGCGCCCAGGGGTTGCGATCCCAGTCGTCGACGGTCGAGGCCACCCGGCGGTCGCTCTTAGCGTAGGCCAGGACCGCGTTCTTGGCCGAGTTGCTGTTGAGCTTCATCGCCATCGCGCGAGCCGACTTGTCCAGGCTGGGGTCTTCCGAGGCCATCTTGCCCGCCGCTGCGCACACCCGCCCGGCCAGGTACTCGGCCTGCAGGGTCTCGTCGCGGGTCCAGACGCCGTGGTTGTAGACGTGCCAGCCGCCCAGCGCGTCGCAGAACTTCAGGTTGCCGCCCATCCGATTAAGGAAAAGGTTCATAACTGCACGGTCGGAGTACGCGGCAGGGGCTGCGGACAGGTCGAGGTCGTGCTGCAAACCCTCCGCGCGGGCCTCCAGCGGGCCCGTGGGGGCGTTTTCTGGGGCTGGGTGAGGGGCAGGTACGTCCAGGGCCTCGAACTCGTCTCCTGCGTCGTTGTACCCGAAGCCCCTGGCTGTGTCGGCGAGGTAATTCCAGCCGACCTCGAATGGCGGGACCATCCGGCCCCAGTCGCGCTCGACTTCCTCGGGGTCGTTGCCCGACGCCCGGTCGTTGCCCTCCCAGCGGCAGGCCCAGTCAACGAAGACCGGCAGGCCGGCCTCGCCGATCGCCGCCTTGATGGCGTAGCCCACGCGCAGGTAGTCGTCGCGGCCGGGGAAGAGGTCGTTGGTGTTGGGGATCAAGTCGACAGCGGCTTGCACTGCCTCGAGGCTCGGCCCGCGCAGGGCGTCCTGCTCGACGAGCTCGCGGTCCACGGCCGTCGATCCGTTGCCCTCGCGGCTGGCCGTCAGGCCCAGGAACTCGGCGTCCTCGGCCACGGCCGCAAAGAAGGTCTCAACCAGCTCCGGGTTGATCTCGCGCAGCACCTCGACCTCGTGCAGCGGGGTGTCCCAGGTGTAGGTTGCGCCGCTCGGGTGCGTGCCGGCCACCACGAACTGCTGGCCGTCGCCCAGCACCTCAATCAGGTGCGCGACGCCGTCCTTGTCGGTGAGCCACAGGCGCATGCGGCCGAAAGGCACCGCCGTCGTGTAGGGCAGCAGGGCCTTGGGGGCCTTGCCGGTGCGCTTGGGCGCGTCGCCCAGGATGTCACGGGCCCGGCTCTCGATCATTGCCGACAGCTCGGCGTCGCTCGTGTCGATGTCCACGGCCGGGAAGTTGGCAGCGCGCAGGCCGATGTTGGCCCCGTGCATGTCCCAGGTCACGGCGTCCTTGAGGGTCGTCTCGTGCTTGCGCCAGTCGTAGCCGCCCCAGGTGCCAGCGTGGTTCTTGCGGCCAGGGGCCTTGCCGAGCTGGTCAGCGTCGATTTTGGACGTGGGGGAAAGGCGAGCTCCTGGCGGGATGACGGACACCAGGTCGGTGTAGCCAGCCCGGAAAAGTTTTTCTGCTGAAGTTGTGTTTGTCATGGTCATTTGCGGTAGCGAAGGCCGGCCCAGCCCTCGGCGGTCACCGGGCAGCCTGCCGCCCAGTCGGGGATCTCGGACATGATTGTCTCAAGCAACCGAGGGTCCGCATTATGCTCCAGAGCCTCGGTGACGATCTCGTCGTGCACAGACAACAGTGGCGTAAAAACACCACCCGCCTCCAGGCGCAGCATGGCGTCGGCCATGAGGTCCCGGGCTGTCGCCTGCACGACATTCTCCATGAGCAGGCCGCCGTACAGGCTGCGCTTGCTCCACTTCTTGGTCTTGCTGTTGACGGACCACGCCTCGACGCCCTGCAGCATGCGCTCGGGGTCCCACGGGGCGGGCTTCTCGACCATGCGGGGCTGGCAGTAGGCCAGGCGCCGGCCGCTTGGCAGCTTGAGCCACAGCCAGCCGCCCGAGACCTTGAAACGGATACGGCCCTCCAGGCCCTCGGTGACCTTGCCGGGGAAGCGCACGGCCTCCAGGCAGGCGTCCTGCAGGTTGTACCACCCGGCCACGATCGCCGGGCTGGCCGCACGCCAGAGCTTGACGATCTCCGGCAGCTCCTCCTCGGTCAGGCCCTGCTCAAGAGCTCCCATTGTGATGAGCGCGTTGGGGCCGCCTTGGAAGCCGAGAGCGAGCTCGGCCGCCTTGCCCTTCTGGCGCAGGGCGTAGTTCTCGCCCTTGATCTTCTTGCCGTTGGGCCCGACGTACTGGATGGTCTCGATCGGCACCTTGAACATCATCGACGCGGAGGCCTCGTAAATCATCCCGTGGGTGCGGAACACCTCGAGACGCCACTCCTCACCGCACAGCCACGCGATCACCCGGGCCTCGATGGCCGAGTAGTCGGCAGCCACCAGCGCGTGACCGTCGCGTGCGCGCAACATTGAGCGCAGCAGCAGACTCACAACTTCCAGCGGCGGGGCGTAAAGGTCGATGCCCGAGATGTCCTGCCGCATCACTGGGTCGATCCAGTCCTCCGGCTCGTGCCAGTCGGGGAGGCCCGCGGTGCGGGCGGGGAAGTTCTGGGGCTGCACGAGGCGGCCGGCCCAGCGGCCGGTGCCTGCGCCCCAGTAGAGCAGCAGTCCGCGCAGGGCGTTGTCGCGGCACACGGCGCGCAGCATGGCGTCGATTTTCTTGACCGAGCTCTTGCCGGTCTCAGCGCGCAGCTCCAGGGCCTCGCGCACCGGATCGGGCAGCTCGGGGTCCTCCAGCAGCTCGGCCACGGCCTTCTTGGACAGGCTGTCCACCACCGTGCCCTTTTCGCCGAGCCAGGCCTTGAGCTGGCCGACCTTGGTCACTGCGTCGACAGCGCCGTCGGTGCGCTTCGCCATGTCGACGTTGGCGTCAGCCTGCACGCGGTCGGCGATCGCCCTGGCCGCCCTGGCGAGAGGCACGTCAACGAGGATCCCGCGGTCGTTGGCTCGCTGGTCCATGAGCCAGACGTTGCGCTCGTACTCGGACAGGCGCTGCAGGCGCTGCGCGATCGCCTTCTCGGTGCGCACGTCCTGGCGGCAGTAGGCGATCAGGCGCTCGACCTTGTCGGGCTGGTTCCACCATGTGTAGGTGCCGTCGGGATTGGTGCTGCGGGGCTTGGACATCTGCAGCATGAGCCGGTGGCCTTGCATGTCCTTCTGGTCGACCACGGCCAGCACCCGGGCCGAGTCGTCGAGCTTGCCCGGCAGGCCCATCGCGCGAGCCTCGGCCGCGGTGCACACCCAGCGCTCCAGCGGGATGTCGGGGAAGCCGTAGCGGCCTGCCATGATCTCGCGCCAGACGATGCGCTCGAAGGGAGCGTTCCATGCGCGGAAGACGAAGGTCGGATCCTCGGCCATCTCGCGCAGCTGCACGCCGGTCTCGAAGTCGTCGCCGGGCGTCCACACCAGAGGATCGGACAGGCCGGGGTAATCGAAGGCAAAGCACCAGACATCCGTGCTGGCGTGCTCTGCGTAGGGGTAGACGCCGGTCTTGCGCAGGTCGACTGCGCTGCGGGTCTCGAAGTCAACTGAAATTTCGGTCATACGGTCTAAAGAAAAGGCCCCCGAAGGGGCCGTGAAATGGAAGGGATCAGAGGTCGTCGAGCGAAGCGGCTGCCTCGGGGTCAGCGACGAACTCGTCTTCAGCGTTCACGCGGCTGTCGATGCGCTCGGCGGCCTTGTTCTGCAGGATCTGCACGTTGCCCAGGCCGAAGGACACGCTCTTCGAGTCGCTGCGGTCGGTGGCGTAGCAGGTCAGCGAGGCCTTGCAGTACACGCCGGGGAACACCACGGCCGGGTCGGTGATCTTGGCGGGCTTGCCATCGGGGCCCTGGTAGATCGAGACGATGCCGGGCGGGGTCTCGTAGCTGCGGGCGTTGATGTAGGCCAGGATCTTGGGCTCAAGGTTCGCGTACTTGTCCACGTCGTAGCGCACGGCCCACTTGAAGGCCGGCGACTTGCGCAGGCCGTCGTAGCGGGTGCCAAACTTGGCGCGGCCGGTCTCTTCGGCCAGCTTTTCGGCCTGGGCCAGGAAGGCCTTGCCCTCGGGCGTGTCTTCGATCAGCAGCGCGATGCTGTAGACCTTCTTGCCCTGGTCATTGATGTCGGGCTCGAAGAGCTTGGGGTAGGAGGCGCGGACGGCGGGGGTGACGAGTCGTGTCATGGTTTGCTTTCAAGGGTTGACGGTCGAAAATTCGTCGGCAGCGGAGATCGCCACCGACGGCTTGCTGCTGGAAGCAGGGGCCAGATTGTAGCCACTGCTCACAGACACGGTCAGGGAAGCGGGCAGGCCTTTCTTGCCCACCAGCTTCTCCAGTTGGGCCGGGCTCTTGAGCTCCGGCTCGGTGTAGATGGCCGCCTTCTCAAGGCCGGCATCGAGGAGGGCCCACTCTTCCACTTTCGCGGGGTCGGCCCACACGCGGCTTGCGCGCTTGGCAACGAGCTTCCAGCCAGGCACGTCGGCGCCGGCCTTCAGCTGCTCCTCCAGGTGCTTCTTGGCCTCTTTCAGCCAGGCCTCGACGACGCCCAGCTTCGGCTCGATCTCGGCCACGCGGGCCGCGATCTCGGCGGTGCTCATGTTGGACAGTTGAGGGGCCACAGAAAACTCTTGTTGCGCCAAAACAACAGCCTGATCCGAGCGCGCGCGGCAGTTGCCGGCAGCGGCGCAGAAGAGGCAGTGATCGCCTGGGACAGCCGGAGCATCAGGATCCTGCGCGGCCTGCGCGGCCGTGAGGATGTCGTCGGCAAAGTCCAGCAGCTCCAGCAGGTCGATCGTCTCCGAGCGCACCGAGCCGTCTGGGTGGAAAGCGCGCGGCTGGATGATCGTCATCTGCACCTTGTCGATGCCCTGGCGCAGCTCGGTCGGCAGGGACAGCAAGGCGCCCAGTGCGTAGTACCGGGTCTGCTTGTTGCCCTTGACCTCGACGACGTGCCCGCGGCCGTGCTTGTAGTCGGCCACGACCAGCGTGCGCAGCGAGGGCACGACGATTAGGCAGTCGGCCGTGCCGGTCATCGCCTCGGGCGGGTTGAGCTTGGACAGGTCGATGCGGTGCTCGAGCAGCAAAGTCGCGCCTGCGACAGACGAGGCATTGCGCACCCAGTCGATGTAGACCTGTACGGCCTCTGCCATTTCGTTGGTGACCTCGAACTCACCGTTGTCGGTGTCGATCACCTCGCCGATGTGGTCCGAGGCGTCGCTGTTCTCGCGCAGACAGAGCTCGCCCAGCGAGTGGGCGGCCGTGCCTTCTGCAGCGTGCGGGCCAGAGGGTTGGTAGCCCGCCTCTTCCTCGAGCCGAGGAGAGGCGTGGCACGCCAGCCAGCGGTGGGCTTTGGAGCCTCCGAGTCGGACGTGCGCCATGTCAGGCCTTCGCAGCTTCGACGACCTCGCCAGCCTTCTCGGCCGTGATGTCACCAGTGCGGGCGAAGCCAAACTTCTGCAGCAGCGCGCGGGCAGCGTCGATGCCGTTCTTGGCACCGTAGGCCTTCACAGCAGCGGCGGCCTCTTCAGGCGTTGCGGAAGCGGTCGAGGAGGCAGCGGGTGCAGCGGTCGTCTCCGGTGCGGAAGCGGCCGCAGCAGCGTTTCCCTCAGTCTCGGCAGCGGGGGCATCGGCAGAGGACGTGGTGGCCGGCTGGCTTTCCGTCGGCTCGCTCGGCTTTTCCACGGGCGCGGCGGCGGTCTCCTTCTTGGCGCGGGTCTTCTTCTCGGCGGGGGCCGGGGCGGGTGCGGGCTCGGCGGCCGGGGCTGCGGGGGCCTGCTGCGGCGACGCCAGGCCGAAGTGCTCGAGGGCCTTCGAAACCAGTACAACGTCGTCGCCGGAGATCGAGATCTCAGCGGCCTCGCCCAGGCGGGCGCGGAAGGAAATGTGCAGTCGGGGGGTTGTGTTTTCTGCGTTCATGCGTTTGCTCCGTAGAGTTGAGAAAGGGCCCTGACTTTGCGGGTAAGGGTTCCCTGAATTGCCTCGTCGATACTACCGGCGAGGATCGCTATTCTAGCGAAGACTGTACATTTTTGTGAAATCCGACTTAAACGGTGGGTTGCTTGGTCGTTTTCGGTCGGGACCCAGCTCTGCTCGACGAAGACGCAGTGATGCGCGGCCGTCAGCGTCACCGCGGTCGAGCAGGCCGTGATCTGGCCCACGAAGACGCGCACGCTCGGGTCTGTCTGGAAGCGGTCGATCGCGTCCTGGCGCGTGCGGTCAGTGTCGCCGCCCCACACCCGCACGGGGTTGAAGCGCTGCAGACCCTGCATCAGGCGCTCGATGACTTCCCTGTGGTGCGCAAACAACACGATCTTGTCGACCTGGCCGCTTTCCAGCTCCTCGTGCACCACGGCGGCCACCGGGCCGGCCTTGGCGAGGCCGCAGACGCGGCGAAACGCGGCCAGGTGGGGGTCGCCCTCGGGGATGGGCGCGTCCTCCTCCAGGCGGTAGATGAGCTCCTGCACCTCGATCGTTTCCTCGAGGGCCTTCACCTCGGCCAGGGCCTCAGCGTTGTCGACGGTGAGCTCGCCGTAGATCGTAGGGGGTAGCTCAGGCAGCACGTCCTCGGTGCGCCTGCGCAGCATCACGCGGGCCAGCTTCTCGCGCAGCTCGGCCTCGTTCTTGTTCGCCAGCACCTTGATCGTGTCGTGGTCGCCCTTGATGAAGTGCGCGTAGCGGTTGACCCAGTCGGCGTAGGTGCCCCCGCCGGGCAGCTCCTCGGGCCAGAGCGCCCGAAAGTGCGAGAACAGCTCCGTGCCGTTGTTTGGCGCGATCGTGCCAGAAAGCAGCCAGACCCGGCCGGCGCAGCGCACCAGGCCGTCGCCCCGGCAGTGCGGGCCGTAGAGGGCTTTGGTGCGGCTGGCGCTGGCAGTCTTGAGGAAGTGCGCCTCGTCGACGATCAGGACGTCAGGCTTGAAGGCCGCCCAGCGCTTGCGCAGCTCCTTGTCGAGGGCCAGCTTGTTGAACGATTCGATCCAGACCTCGGGGCTGTAGATGCCCCACTTGTCGAACTCTCGGCGCCAGTTGATTCGGGCGATCGCCGGGCACACGACAGCCACGCGCTGGGCCTGCACCAGGTTGCATCCTTCAATGGCCTGAATGGTCTTGCCCAGGCCCATCTTGTCGCCCAGCAGGGCGTGCTTGCGGCCGGCCAGCCAGTCGGCCCCGGTGCGCTGGTAGTCAAAGAGCTTCAAGGCCGGCCGCTCCGTAGGCTGCGATGAGGCTGGCATCGGCCCGGCCGTCGTCCTTCTTGCGGGCGAACTCGGCGGCCCGGTCAGGGTACAGGCGCATTGCCCGCTCGCGGGCGCCGTCCTTGCCGCCGCGCACCCGCATCGCCCGCTGCCACTCCTGCGGTGGCACCTTGCGGTAGGGGATCCGCAGCGCCCCCAGCACGCCCTCGATCACGCCCACGGCCCGGCCGAAGGCGAACATCGAGCTCACGCCCTGGCCGGGCATCGCGCCGACCTGCTCAAGGAGCGCCGCCTCGATCGGCTGCAGGGAGGCCACGGCCAGGCCGAGGAGCGGCCCGTTGACTTCGCGCACTTCCCGCGTGCCGCGCTTGACGGTCAGCACGGGCATGTCGATCAGCTCGACCAGCCGGCCGTCTTCGACGACGGCCAGGGCGCCACTGGCCCCCGGATCTATCCCCAGGATTCTCATTTCGCGGCCTGGCGCTGCAGCTCGGCCGCCTGGTGCTTGGAGAGCAGGCGCTCGTGGGCCTCGGCCAGGCGCTCGAGACTAGACAGGCGGGGCTCGATTCCGCTTTTTTTCCAGCGGCTTACGACGCTCGGATTCATTCCCGCTTCGGCGCAAACGCGCGAGACGGTGAAAGGGCCGGCGTCAATTTCGCTGAGGATGGTGCCGAGATACGAGTGGGCAGTGCTCATGGATCACAAGGAAATAGTTTTTTGACATTTTAGCCAATTTCCCGGGCGTTCCCCGGGAACCCGAGGGAGTTGACGGTCGCCGGGGGGAGTCAGATATGACTATTCGTATCCCCCGGGACAAAAATAAGCATTGAAGGAAGCGCGAAAGTGAAACCCTCTTTCTTGACCCCCTACGACCTTTGCAAGCGATGGGGCAAAGCCATCACCCCCAAGACTTTGGCGAACTGGCGCAGCCTGGGCATCGGCCCGCCCTTCACCAAGTTGCAGGGCCGCGTCGTTTACGCGCTCGACGACGTCGAGGCGTTTGAGGTGGCGAAGAAGAGACCGGGTTTCATAGGCCGGGCCGAGGCTTTCCAGCAGGGCACGGCGGCGTTGCGCTAACCCAACAGGGTTGTGGCTCCGAGAGCCGGGGGCGTGGTATGCTCCCGGCTCTTCCTTTTGGAGCTTGAAGTGGCCGCCAAACTCACCCCCCAGCAGCGCTACGACGAGATCATGCAGGCCGTCATGGAGCTGGTGCAGGCCGCCAAGGCCGAGGGCCCGACGGCCGACTTGTCCGTGGACACCGAGCAGTGCCTCGACCTCGTCGATCGGATGGTCAAGCAGGCGCTTGGCCTGCCCACCGAGTCAGTCCAGTAGGCCGCGCTTGGCCTTCTCAATGTAGCCCATCACGCCGTCGAGCCACTGCTGATTCGCCGGCTGCACAACCGGGGCCAGCATGAAGGCGCGGTTGTCTCCAGCGGGGTCCCGGCCCTCGGCGCGGCGCTTGGCGAAGAACTCGGGGTACATCAGCTCACGGGGCACCGGCGCTTCGAGACCTCCCTGGTACACACCGCCGAGCTGCGTGTCGTAGGTCTTGTGCGGAGTGCGCGCGTCGGCCATCATCGTCGAGAAGTCGCCAGCCGTGTGGCTCATGGCCGTGTAGGCCCCGTAGACCGGATCGCCGTTGCCACCGGCCTCCTGCACGGCCTTCGACAGCTTGGTGATGACCGGCTGGCCCGAGGCCCACGCCGCGCTGTCGCCCTGGTGCGTGCGCATGAAGTCGGGGCCGCCCTGCAGCTCCACCGGCCGTGCCAGAGGCTGGCCGTTGACGGCCATGAGATTGCGGCCGGCGGCGGTGCGGTCGCCAATCAGGGCCAGGATGTTGCCGCCCTGCATCTGCTCGGGCGATAGGACTCGGCGCTGCGGCAGGTTGCGGATCTGCTCCACCGTGGCCGACATCTCGCTCACGGGACGATCGAGCTTCAGGCCGCCGCCGATCGGATGGTACAGGCCCGCGGCCTCATTCTCGGCCTTGCTGGCGCGCTTGGCGGGGGTGGCGTCGTCAAGCAGGCCGCTGACCTTCTTTGCGACGCGGGCGAGGGCGTTGGCTTTTCCCATGATTCAGTCCGGTGGTGTTTATTCGTCGAGGAGGTAGCGGGGCAGCGCCACGCCGCCGTAGCCCTCGGTGCTGACCCACTCGGGCAGGAGCCCGGTCTTCTGGTCAGCGAAGATCGTGTCGGCCGTGGTAGCCGTGCGGTTCTTGTCGCCGTAGGGCCCGTAGTTGAGCCAGGAGTTCTGGCCGCGCGTCTCGCTCGTGAGGGCGCGGCGGGCCTCGGGGCTGAACATCGAAGCGTGCGCCTGCCAGGCGTTCTCTTCGCCGCCAGCTCGGAATCCCACGCCGTTCTTGGCGTGGCCGAAGTAGTCGTGCACGGCCCGGAAGGCGTCATTCACCAGCACCGGCTTGCCGTTCCAGGTCTCGCCGGTTTTCTGCAGCAGGGGGTTGCCGCTCACGTCAGCGCCCAGCGTGCCGAAGCCCGACTCGGTCGGGAAAACGTACATGCGGTTGTTCTGGTAGATGTCCTTGAGGGCGTTGCGCGGGTTGCCGTAGACGTCCTTGCCCTCGGGCATGAACTCGAACTTCACGCCGGCACGGCGAGCTGCGTCGTACTGGGCCATCGTCTCGTCGGCCAGCTTGCTGTAGGCAGCGCGCACGGCCGGGTCGTTCGGCGCGTGGGGCATGCGGTCGTACTCGGCCGCGATGCGGCGAGCGCGCTCGACGTCGACAGGGACGTAGGCCTCGGGCGGGTTGTAGTTCATGCCCACGTCGCGCATGTAGCGCTCGGCGGCCTCTTGCGCGGGCCGGAAGCCGGTATAGATCTCCTCGGTGCCGTCGACGACGACTTTGTCGGGCAGGTTGGCCAGCTTACGGCCCTGCAGCTTCTTGGGGACCACCTCGACGACGTTGGCCTGAGCGCCCTGCGTGAGATCCTGCAGCAGCTGGGCCGGCAGGCCGCCCCGCTCCATCGTGCGGGTGACGACGGGCTCGAGGGCCTTCTCGGCGCGCATGCCGGCCTGCACGGCCTTGTCGACGCCGGCCCTGGCGGCCTTGCCGACTCTTGCGGCGGCCTGCGGCGCCTTCATCACTGCGGCCGGGCCGGCAATGCCAGAACCAAGGCGCACAGCATCCTCGAGCAGGGAGGCCTCGCTGTCGGGCGTGACCATCCCGGCGCCGGCCATCTTGTCCACGATGTAGTCGGAGCCAAGGAAGGGCTTTTCGATCGTGCGGATCGGCTCATCGAGCAGGCCGAGCTTCTTGCCTGCGTAGTTGGCGAGATTGATCGGCGCGTTGATCGCCATCGTGGCGAGGTCGACCGGGCCGCCCACGAAGTCAGCCACCAGGCCCTTGTTGAGCCCGCTCAATACTTGCTGCGCGGTCGAGCGCTTTTTCTTCTCTGCCATTTACACCTCGACAATCTGTCCGCGGAAAAACACCTTCCCTTCGTCGACCACCTGCGCGAATTCGGGCGGCATCAGCACGCCGTCGACGAAGGTCAGGACAGCAAAGCCGGAGCGCCAGTTGCGCGGACCCTGCTCGACGTAGGTGAATTGCGGCCCCCACGGGTCGGCCAACATTCCGGTGTCCACGCCATAGATTGTCCCATTATTTACGGGGCTCATGGTAGATCTCGGGGTGACCCGGAGGTTGTGCATGTGTCCCGTGACAGTGTTGATCTGCGCGTCGGCTGTGTTGTTCCACGTCGCGTGGATGCCGCCCTTGAGCCGGTGCTTGATGAGCGTGTGCTCGTTGACCATCCACGCCCATGCGTAGGTCCAGCCGGGGATGTGGTCCTCGTACCTGCCGCAGTGCACGCCCTCGAGCGCGCTGGCATGCGAAGACAAGTAGGTGTCGTAGCGCATCGTGTGGTTGCCGTAGGTGGCGAGGTGATGCGCGTCGGGGCAGGCCTTGCGGATCTCCTCGAGGCGGCGCTGCACCTCCTCGATCTCCTGCGCGACTGTCGGCCGCTGCTCCCAGCCGATGCGGCCGTGTCGGGAAATCGACGCCCCGTCGAACTCGTCGCCGTTGATGACGACGATCTCGGGCTTGAGCTTCTTGGCGAGCTTCACGAAGGCCCGGTGCCCCGTCGACACTTCGCCCGGCCAGTAGTGGCAGTCCGAGGCAACCATGACGACGCCGTCGTCAATTTCGATCGGGTTCGGCCGGGTCGTGCGCGTGATGTTGACGGAGAGCTTGTGCTTCGTGCCTTTGCCGAAGCGGATCGGCCCGGCTTTTTCCTCGATGCGGGCAAGACGCTTGTGCATCGTGCGCTCGCCGATGCCGAGCGCTGCTGCGGCTTTGACGGCGCTGTTGCCGCTGTCGGCGTAGGCCTGCAAAATCTGATCGTCGGAAATGTATTTTCGGCTCATAAATCAGAGGCTCAGGGACCGGCGCCAGTAATTGACGCCATCGGCCCCCCACGGCCTGGTTGGTTGAAAAAGACGAAACCCGCAGCGAATGAGCGAATTTCCCGATTCTGGATTTTCGTAGGTGTCAGTGACGGCCCAGCACAGGCCAAGCGCCCTTGCCTTGCGGATTCTCGCTCGTATGAGCCTTTTCTGCAGGCCGTGGCCCCGCGCCTGCTCGAGCACACCGGCCCGGCACAGGTACGCGCAATCGTTCCACTGGGTTGACATATACATGCCGGAGAAGCCGACGGGCCGCTCGCCGTCGTAGGCAATCCACCACCAGCCGATCTCTGTCGTGATTGGTTTGTCGTGCGGCAGGGCCTCACGCTGCAGGCGGCGAAGAAGGGCGGCACAGCGCCGCCCATCCACTTCGCGCACGGTGAAGCGACCCATGCGCCTCGGATCAGTTGCCCTGGTCGCCGAGAAGGCCCGCGCCGCCACCGGCCGTGGTGCCGCTGAACGTGCCCCGGCCGGCTGCGCGCTGACGCATCACGCGGTCGAGCTCCATCAGCTGCTGCAGCGTCTTCTGCTGGGCCTGCGGATTGGTCGAGAAGAGCATCGGGGCGAGCGCGTCAGCGGTCGGCTGGGCTACCCCAGTGCCCGAGCGCAAGACGTACTCCAGCGGGCCGCGCAGGGGGCCGCGCTGCATCACCGAGTTGAGCACCGAGGTGTCGGCCTCGAGGTCGGCCATTCCGGCCTGGCGCTCTGCGGTCTTGCTGTTGCCGCGGATCGTGTCGTCGGTGCGGCGGATCAGCTTCTCGCGGGCGAACTGCTGCTCGAGCTTGGCAAATTCATCGGTGCCCACGAGGGCCTGCAGGATGTCGCGCTTCTCCGGCGAGCCGTAGACAATCTTGGTGAGGTCGCGGCCGTCGCCTGCGGACTGCATCTTCTGGCGGATGGCGCCGAGCGCGCCGATCTTGAACTGCTCCATCTCGGCCGGGGAGAGGCGCTGGATGGTCTGCCACACCTGGTCGGTGTTCATCTTGGTGATCTCGCCGCCGGCCTCCAGGGCCTCCTTCATGGCCGTCGGGCCGGCCCAGGCAGCGCGCGCCTGGCGGTAGGTCGGGACCAGCTCGTCGAGCGTGCTCAAGAAGCCCTGCTGCGACTCGAGCACCTTGTTGCGCTCGGTGTTGCCGATCGAGCCCTTGACCTTGCCGGTGTAGAGCACGTCGTCGAGGCCGCGCTTCACATAGTCCAGCGTCTGCAGATTGAACTGCGAGACCTTGCGAGGGTCCGCAGGCAGCTCGACGCCGTCGTACTTGGCGAGGCGACGCGCCACGCCATAGGCGCGCTGGAAGGCCGGCAGGGCCATGTATTCGTTGATCCGAGGGTCGGCCAGTACAGCGCCCTCCTGGTACGCCTTCTCGTACAGCGGCTTGGCCTGGGCTGCGCGCTGGGCAGAGAAGGTGTTGCCGAGCGCGATCGGGTCGCCTTGCACGCGAAAGGCCTTGCCCAGGTCGCTGCTCAGGCGATCGAGCTGACCGCTCATGCGCTCATCGGCCAGGTCGCCGGCCATAGCGCGCGCAGCGCCCGGGTACTTGGTCGCGGTGTCGGCCAGGCCCAGCACGTTGCGGCCGCCTGCGCGCTCGACCAGCGTCTCGGGCTTGTCGCCGAGCAAGCGGCCCACGTCGACGATCTCCTGCGGGGACATGCGGTCGCGGTTGAAGGCCTGCAGCAGCTTCTCGCGGGCGCGCTCTTCGAAGTTGGCCGTGCCGCCCGTCAGGACGGCGGCCGCCTGGCCCACGCGCTGGGTGACTGGCATGCCCGCGGTCACGTCGCGCACCAAACCTCCCGCCTTGCCGGCGGCTTGGAGGGTGCCGGTGACAGCCGGGCCGGCAATCGCGCCAGTGACGCCGCCGCGAATCGCGCCCTGCACGCGCTCGCCCTCGGGGGCCGTGCCGGCGCCAGTGACAGCGCCGGAGACAGCCCCGCCGGTCGTTGCGCCAGCATAGCGCGCGACGTTCGGGCCAAAGCGCGCAGCGATGGCCGGAGCGGTCGCGGCGCGGTATGCGCCGAGACCCGGGACCAGCGCGGTAGCAGCTGCGCCGCCCATCTCAGCGCCGAAGGCCTGCACGGGGTTGGCGCGCTCGTACTGAGCGCGGGCCAGGCCACGATCGCGCAGGTTGTCGCTGTAGGTGCCCGAGCCGAGCACGCTGTCCTTGATGGCGCCTACCTCGTCGGCCAGGCCGAAGGTCGCGCCCTGCAGTGCGCTGTCGAAGGCCCCGTGCTGAAACTTCGGCGGGGTCTGCCCTGCGAGGATCGCAAGGCCCGCATCCGAGACCTTCGAGAAGTCGCCAGCGGCGACGGCCGCCAGATCGGTGTCAGAGAGTTTGGAGATTTCAGCCATTAGCGGGCTCCTTGACGACGACGCTCGAGTTCACGGCGGGCGGCGTCCTGCAGGTTCGGCGGGTTTCCGCCACCACCGCCAGCGCCGGCAGGAGGCTCTTGGTCGAGCTCGTAGAAGGGGACAACGCTCTCTGCGCCCGGCATGCGGCGCAGGCGCTGCACGTTGCCCTTGTGCGCCTCGATGCGCTTCTTCGCGGAGCTCTCGAGCGCATTGATGATGACGTTGATCTCGGACGGCAGCAGGTTGATCTCGCCCGACTCGGCCTTGCGCAGAATTGCGCGCTCGCTCTCGGTGATCGCGCCCTGGCCGCGCATCTGCCCGGCCGCAGCAAGTTCGGCCTTGGCAAGCCCTTGGATGACGCGACGGGTGTCGGCCAGCTTCTCGGCAGTGTCGCCAGGAGCCACGCCCAGGCCGCTCTGCAGCCGTGCGACGAAGGCGCGCTGGTCGGCGAAGGGGCCAGTGATGGCGTTGCCCAGGGCCTGCCGCACCTGCGCGATGTTGCCGAGCGTGCCCTGCGCAGCCTGCGCGCCGAGGAAAGTGTTGTTGATGTTCTCGCCCACGCCCGTGCCCAGCGTATTGCCGAGCGACTTGTTGGTGTCGATGACGTTCGTGACCGTGGTGCCCTTGTTGTTCTCTTTGGACCACTGCGAGAACGAGCCGCTGTAGCCGTTGCTGACAGCGAACTGGTAGTTCTTGATGTCGCTGGTCAGGTCGGCGGCGGGGGCCAGGCCCTGCACCGGCCGCATGGCTCCAGTCTTGCTGAACTGGGCCAGCGTCGGCTTGCCGTCGGGTCCGGTCACGGTAATCGGCTGGCCGTACTCTTCGGTCTTTGGGTCGAAGGCCGAGGCAATATCCATGTACTTCTTCGCCAGGTCGGGCTTGCCCTGCGCTGCGAACATCGCGGCGTACTGGCGGTATATGTCGCCCTTGTTGCCGCCAGTCTGCGCGACCTGGGCGAGCTGCTGCTGCATCTGCTGGGCCTGCAGCTCCTGCTTCTGCTTTTCCTGCGCGTCCTGGTAAGCGCCAGCCATGCTGTCGAGCTGCCCGTAGAAGCTCTGCGGGTTCGATCCGATCGAGTTGCCGAAGGCCGAGATCACTCGGCCGCGCATGCCCCACTTCTCAGCGTCGGACATCCCACTCGTGTCGACCCCCACGCCGCGCAGCGGAGTGTCCAGGCGCTCGCCGATCCAGTCCAAAAGTCCAGCCATCTCGATCTCCTCAGCGACGGCCGATGCCGCGCATGAACTGCAGGACGTTGATGTCGCCACCAGCGCGGCCGCCGACCGGCCCGGCCGACATCACAGACGGCAGGGGCGCATACATGCTCTCGCCCTGCCCGCGGCTGCTCTGGTCGCCACTGCGGCCAAAGGCGCGCATCTTGTCGCCGATGCCCTTCCAGTCAGTGCCGGATCCGCCCTCGTCGAGCAGGCCGCTCGGAAGCGTCAGGCCCTGGCCGCCACCCATGCTGGGGAGCGACGGGGCGGCGGGCATCTGCATGCCCTGAGCGCCCATCTGCGGGTTGACAGGGGCAGCGCGAGGCGTGAGGCCCTGCGCGCCACCCATCGCGGGCTGCGCGGGCGCCATCTCGGCCGGGGCGGGCTCCACCATCGGCTCGGGGCGGAAGCCGCGCACGTTGGGCAGGCGGCTGGCGTAGACTGCCGCGCCATCGTTGGCGCCGAAGTCGTACCGGCTCATCATCGGCATCGGGTTGCCCATGTACTGGCCGGGCGTCTGGCGTCGGCCAAAGATGCTGCCAATTTGGCTCATCAGATCCATCACTTGGTCCCTTTCTTGGTCTTGGCCTCGAGCTTCTTCACCTTTGCGGCGAGGGCCTTCGTGGCAGCAAACTGGGTGCCGATCGCGTCTGTGACCGGGAACATTTTCCCGTTACCGAGGCCGAGGTTCTTCGACATGTCCTGCGCCATCGGGCCGGTGTACGTCGCGCCATCGGCGGGGCCGCCTTTCTTGGCGTCGTACTGCCAGGTGCTCACGGGCATTTTCTCGATCCCGCGCAGGGCCGCGTCGCCGTCGGCCGGGCGGATGTTCTTCTTGATGTTGCGGTCGGAGAAGCCGATCAGGCTGCCAATGGCGCTGATCCAGCCCTTAGCCGTGTCCGCTGCGCTCGGGCTCTGCGTGCCCGTCGACGTGCCGGTCGAGCTCTGGCCGAGGATCGGCATGCCCGACAGGATCGAGGCCTGCAGCCCCAGGTCGCGCAGAGACTCGCCCTGCTCGTCCTGCCAGCGGGCGAGGTTCATGTCGTACTCGCGCTGCGTCTGCGCCTGCTGCGTGCCGCCGATCTGCTCGAGCATCGCAGCGTCCTGGTAGGTGTTGCGGCGCTCCTGGTCGGACAGGCCGGCCAGCTGGGTCGCTGCGGACAGCCCCAGGTTGGCGGCGTTGTAGCCGGCGGTCTGGTTTGCGAGCTGGGCGCGCATGTCGTTGTCGGCGCCGTAGCGGCTGGCTTCGTTGACCGCGGCGGCGTCGGCCATGCCCGCCTGCTGCTGCAGGGTGGCATTGAACTGCGCCATGTTGTTTGCGGCGTTCTGGTTCGCCAGGCCGGTCTGCTGGGTGAAGTCGGCGTTGCGGCCGGCGACCGTTGCGTCGACGCCCTGATTGGCCGTCTGCGCCTGAAAGCCGCGGGCGAGGTCCTGCCCGGCCAGGCCGAGGGCGTTGTCGTAGCCCGACGAGTACAGGTTCGTGAGGGTCTTGCCAGCGACGTCGTAGAAGTTGCGGTTGGTCTCCGCATCGGCCACGCCGTGGCGCGAGCCGCCGAAAGCACCGGCCGCGCGCGCTGCGTTGCCCCCTTGGATCTGCTGGATCTGGCGGGTGCGCTCCAGGTCGCTCATGGCGTTGGCGGCCACGTTGCGCAGGAAGGGGTTCATGTAGGCGCCCACGTCCTGGTCGAGGATCGAGCCCGCGCTCACGTCGCGGATGTCGCCGCGGTTGATCGAGGCGGCCGAGGCAGTCGCGGCGGGGCCAGCGTTGGCGCCGCCAAAGGTCGAGGCGGTGTAGCCGGTGCCCGTGACCTGGGCCGGCTGGTAGGCCATAGCGCTGCGAGCGCCGCCCATTGCTTGGTCCAGTGCGGCCCCGCCGACGTTGCCAGTCGCGGCCGTGCGCGCGGCGTCGAAGGCGTTGAGCTGGTCCGAGTTGAAGCCAGCGACGATCGGGCCCTCGTACTTCTTGTACGGGTCTGCCGCGATGGTCTTGGCCTGGCCGTACAGCCCCTCCCACTGCTGGCGCTGCCAGGGGTCGATGGCGCTGCTGGAGTTGCTGGTTGTAGTGCTGCTACGCTTCTTGCTCATCTCTCATATCTCCTTGGACAGTACCGTCCAGCGAGGCTCATATCCGTGCTTTGCGAGGAAGGACCGAGTCCAGCCCCTGCGGCCGGCGAGAGTGATGCGTGCGCAACCTTGCTCTCGTGCCCACTCCTCGACTGCCTGCGACATGAGCTCGAGCTCTTCGATGTCGCCGCCGGCCAGCCAGAAGTGGCACACCGCCATTCGTGGGTGGCGCGCAATTTCTGTGATGATCGCGCTGCGTTCGCCGGGCCAAAACTGACAGTCACCCCGTGCAACAAGCAGCAGCACATCCTCCAGATTATGCGTGCCTCCGTCGTATTCTAACGCTGCGGCAATAAACGGCTCACAGCGCGCGAACTCGATCATCCAGTCCGGGACTTGATCGGTCATACCGGGACAGCGGACAGGGCCCCTGTGTTCGAGACGGTCAGGGCGTAGCGCGTCCCGTTCGGGGCCGTGAGGATGACGCGGCCGCCGGAGAGCTCGACGTCCTGGCCTTTTTTGTGGGCGCGCTGCTCGAGCTCGTCGATCGCCTGCTTGACGGCCGTGGCCCAGCGCACGTCGTAGACGGCCTGCGGGCGCGGCGCGGTCATCGGCCGCTCCCAGGCTTCACCAGGGCCCGCATCTCACCAAACTGGAATGGCTCGTCGCGGGTGGCCTCGATCCGCATCTCGACCTGGCGGGCCGAGAAGCGCGCCGGGGTGTAGCCGTCGGCCTGGCCGAAGGTGTACGGGCCGGCCGTGCGGAAGACAGCGTCCATCGGGGTGCGGCGCAGCTTGAAGAAGGCCTGCGTGCAGCTGGGCACGTTCGGGCAGCCGTCGGGGAGCAGCTGCTCCACGTCCATGAAGCGCTCGCCCTTGCCGATCTCGATGCCGCCGGTCTCGGCGTAGATCTGGCCCACGCGCGTTGCGCCGCTCGCGGTCCATCCCTGCTCGTGCTGAAAGATGTTGCCGCTTGCGTCGCCCGCGATCGCGTAGTTCCAGACATCTTTGTCAAGCCAGAAGGTGCGCTGCAGCTGGCCGAAGGACCACCAGTTTTCGCGGTAGTTCCAGATGACGTAGCGATCATTCTCCACGCTGTTCTTGGAGGGGTAGAACCACCACACCTCGCCAAACTCGCTGTTGTGGCCGCCGGCCACTTTCACGCCCTGCAGGATGTTGATGTCGCGGAAGACGTACTCGTTCACGTCGCAGGGAATCTGGCGGATAACCCCGTCGTAGCTCCAGAAAGCGTTCTCGCCCATCCAGACCACACGGTCGCCGACACTGACCGCAGCGTTCGGCCCGGCGAGGCCGTTGGAGTCGCCGATACGGTCCACCCCGTAGACATAGGGAGCGCCGACGTAGCGCATCAGGTGCACGTCGGCCTCGGTGAAGAGCAGATAGCCGCCCGGGGCTTTGAGGCCGCGCAGGAGCTTGCCCACCGACTTCACGTCGAGATCGCCCGCGGTGTTGGTCGCCGCAGCGGCCCACAGGTTGCGGTTTTCCTCGGAGCTCCAGGCCACTCGGCGGGGGTTGCCGCCAGCGCCTAGCGCCACGACGTGCCGCTCGTCCGTCACGAAGACGCCCGTGCAGTTGGTCGGGGCGTTGGTGACGGGAGTGGCGGTCGCCGGGGCGACGCTTGGGTCCCACTCGAAGATCCGGCCGTCGGCTGTCGAACAGGCAAGCAGGATCTGGCCGAAGTTGTCCATGCTCCAGGTGCAGGCGTCGAGCACGAGGCCCCCGGCCGTGCGCTCGGTGCCGTAGGCGTCCTGGCCGTAATCCCCAGCGCCGTACCCCAGCCCGTACAGGCTGTTGATTCGGCCTGCGACAAGGCCGGCGGGGGAGATGTCGGTCTCCTTGCCGCCGTCGTGGTAGAAGAGCTTGTCGGCCGTGCCCATAGCCAGGTTTCGGTACTGGGCGTTGTCGCGCCACGCCAAGGCCCCGCGCACTGGATTGCCGAGCGCGGTCGCTGTGAAGCGCTGCCAGCCTCCGATCGGGCGCAGGCGGCCATTGAGCCAGCGCACGAGGTTGACGTCGTACCACCGGCCTTTGGCTTCGTAGCGCGTGCCGTTGCGCCACGCGCCGGGCTGCGGCTTGAGTGTGATGAAGGTGTCGTTTGGCATCATTTCCCCAGGGAGTCGTACGCGCTCTCGCAGGCCTTGCCGGCGATCACTGCCCGGTCGGCGTGCGCAGCAATGTCTCCCGCAGCTTGGTCAATCCGGCCGAGCACGTCGGCAAGCAGATCTCCGGCGCTTGCGGCTGCCGGGCCTGCGCCGGTAGCGGATGCACTGCTGGCGCGGGCTGCGGCAACGACGCGGGCGCGCTGCTGCAGGCTGTCAGAAGCAGCACGAGCGCGGTCGCGGTCAGACAGGGCACGGGCGAGGTCAGCATGCGCGGCATTAAGGGTCTCCAAGAGAGCGTTGGCTCTGCGATTATCCTCTTCCCGGGCCGCCTGCGTTGCGGCGGCGTGAGCGGCGGCCAGGGCGGCTTCGCGCTTCTCGGCGCGCTCTCCAAGGCGCCAGCCGTTGGCGGCCCAGCCAGCAAGGAAAGCGGCCGCGAGAACGGCCGCGATGGTCAGAGTCCGGTACATTTCTTGTGCTCCTCTTGGCGGCGCTTTGTCAGCCCGGCCAGGGGCGCCCCGTTGAACTTGTCCCAGCGCAGGATCTGCCCGCATGCGGCCTCGTACTGCTGCTGGTTGAGCAGGCGCACCAGGGTGCTGCCGCAGAAGGCCCCTTCGCCGATGTTGTAGGCGAGCGACACATAGGCGTCGTACTCGTGCTGGTGCAGCGGCACCTTCACGCACTTCTTGATCGCGCCCTCAAACTTGGAGGCGTCCTGCAGCGCACGCTGCGCGGCCCGCACGGGGTCGGTGCGGTCGCCCATTTTCACGCCTTCCGTCGTGCCAAAGCCGATCGTCGGGACGTCGCCAGGCACGGGCGTGTAGGCCCTTTCGCGGTAGCCCTCGTGAGCGAGGATCCCCACAAAGGCAACGGCGCTCAGACCGAGCGCCGCCACAGAGACACGGGGCTGTATCACCGGCCCAGCTCCCTCATCCGGCGCTCGTGTTCTTCCTGCTGGCGCTTGTCTTCCTTGTGCCGGTAGTACCAATTCACAATGAAGCCGCCGACGGCCACGCAGGCGCCGATCAGCACCGCAAACTCGTTAGAGGTCAGCCAGCCGAAAACGCTGGTCCCTGCTCCGGTGTACGTTGCTTTGCTGCCCACTGTTGCAAGTGTAGCGTCGATCGTGCTCTGCCTGGCGTCCATAGCGTCAGATACCCAGTGCGGCCTTAATCTGCTCAGGCGACTGAGCGGCGTCGATCTGCGTCTGCACAGCGGCGTACTTCTCGCGCACGGCCTGGCGGGCTGTCTCGGCTGCGGCGGCTTCGGCCGGGATGGTGGCCTTGACGTCCAAAGGCGCGAACTCTTCGGCTCGCTGAGCGCGGCGAATTTCGTGGCCGATGGCTTTGGCCTTGTCGATGTTGATAGTGATGCTCATGGCTTAGCCCCCAAATTCCCAGGCGTTGCGGAAAGTGCGGTCTTCAGGGATGTCGGCCGCTTCGATGATCTTGAAAGGCTTGCCAGCCGGCACGTCCTTCTTGGCGATCTCCTCGATGGAGAGGCCGCAGCCAGGAGCGGGCACGATGACGGCCACGCCGCCGTCGTCGGTCGGGTAAATGATGCGTTTGTCAGACATGGTTGGTCCTCGTTGTGGTGAAGGGTTAGCGGACGACGATCGCGGTGACTTCGGAGTAGTCGCTCGTCACCCACGAAGCGTTGTAAGTTGTGACGCGCACGCTGGAGGTCGTCGCTGCGGTTGCGTTGCGCACCAGGACGCCGATGCCGGTGCCGCCGGCCGAGCCAGCGACGGCGTAGTTCGCGTCAGCGATCGCCGTGGTGAAGTTGAGCGTGTAGTCGCCCACGGCGTTGTCGGTGATGCTGCTCACGTTGCCCGAAGAGCGGATCGACACTGTGCCGGTGCCGTTGAAGTTGACCCAAGCAGCGGCGGTGTATTCGTCAACGCCGCTCAGGTTCTGAATGTTCTGTACTCGTAGGGTGCTCAATCATCGGCCCTGCCTTTCTGTTTAGCGGAAGATGGCGACACTTACTTGCGCCGGGTCAGTTATCGTTGTTTGTTGGTACGTTTGGATATTTGCAGCCGAACTAGATAGCGATACGATGCGCGTTGGGCTTGATGCTGCTGTTCCACACGCAATACACACAGAATAGTTCGCATCAGCCATCGCCGTCGTGAAGTTCACCGTGTAGTCGCCCGTGCCGTTGTCCGTGATGCTGCTCACGTTGAAAGCCGCCCGAATAGCAACGGTTCCGGTGCCGTTGAAGTTCACCCAGGCTTTCGCGCTGCCGTCGACCACAGTGTCCACCGGCACAGACTTCGTGCCTGCGGCGTTGGTGAGCGTGTTTGTGCGTAATGTGCTCATGGTGTGCTTTCAGCGGAAGATGGCGACGCTGTTCACGACCGTATCGCCAGTGACGTTTTTTATTCTCACCGCCGATGTGGTCATCGTCGTCGCCGCCCCTCCAGACGTAGCGGAGGCGACAACAAAGGCGGTGTTTGCCGAATCTGCATGCGAGCCAGTGACTGCGTAATTCGCATCCGCCATCGCTGTCGTGAAGTTCACTGTGTAGTCGCCGACGCCGTTGTCCGTGATGCTCGACACATTCCCCGCAGCCCGAATCGCCACGGTTCCAGTGCCGTTGAAGTTGACCCAGGCCTTCGCCGTGTAGACCTCGACGCCGCTGGTGTTCTGCAGTGTGTTGACTCGAAGAGTGCTCATCCCGGCCCCTTAGACGATTGCCCAGTTGCCACCGGACGAGATCGTCACGGTGAACCCACTGGAGATTGTAATCGGGCCGGCGCTCAGGCCGTTCTGCGTGGCGCCAATGGTGATGTTCTCGCCAATCGTCTGCGCGTTGAAGGCAATGGCCTTTGTGGCGGCCGTGCCGAGGTACTGGCCCCCCTGCACTGCGGCCGTGCTCACTGCGGTCACGCGGCCCTTGCCGTCGACGGTCACAACAGGCACCGAGGTAGCGGAGCCGAATGTGCCGACGTTGCTGTTGACGGTCGCCAGGGTCAGCGAGACCGAAGTCGAGCCGGAGCCAGAGGCGTCGCCGCTGAAGGAGATGCTTTGGTTGCCGGTGAGGTAGCTGTTGGTGTCCAGCGACCAGGTGCTCGCTGCGGTCTTGCGCAGGAGGCCGGAAGTGCCGGCCAGGGCAGCGATGGCAGTCAAGTCGGCGTCGGCCGCTTGGGCGCCAATCTCGGCCAGGGTCCACGAGACGTTGGCCGAGCCGTCGACGCTCTTGCCGGTGCTCCCAAGCGTGAGCGTGCGCGCAGTGCCCCACGACGCCGTGGTGATGTTGGCGCTGCCGTTGAAACTGGTGCCGTTGATCGTGCGGGCGGTCTGCAAGGTAGTCGCAGTCCCGGCGTTGCCGGATGCGTTGCCCGTCAGGTTGGCCGTGATCGTGCCCGCCGAGAAGTTGCCAGATGCGTCGCGGCGCACGACTGCGCTGGCCGTGTTGAGGCTGGTTGCGGCGTCAGTGACGGCCTTCGCGGCGCTCGCGTTGTCGGCGATCGTCTTGAGCGTGGTGTCGATCGCGTCCAGGTCCAAGTTGATCTTGGTGCCCCAGGTGTCCGAGCTCGCCCCGACCTCTGGCTTGGTCAGGTTGTAGTTTGTGGTGAAGGTATCAGCCATCGTGCCGCCTTAGTGAATCCAAGAGCCGCCCGCAGGCGGGGTCTTTGTCCAAGCACTGGCTCCTTGCTGCGCCTGCGCCCACTCGCTTGTGGCGGGCATATGCGCAGTCCAATCATCGGATGCTGCGGCGGCTGGGAGCCAAGTCTCGTCGTCGTCTTGCGCATTTTCCCATTTTTTCACCAACTTAGCCGTGACGGAGGTTTCCCCGAAGATCTCTGCTCGGCCCGCAGCGGTGATGAAGCCCCGGAAATCGGCGATGGACTGCGCGACGATGTGCGCCCCGCTTAGGTAGACGGCTACTGCGTTGGCCTGGGCCGTGGACGTGGCGGCGATCGGGACCGGCTGCGCCAGCGCAACGCGGAGCGCTGCTGCAGCGACAGCCGACTGCGCACTGGCGGCCGCTTGCCCGAGGCCGATCCGCAACGCCGACGCGCTGAAGGCGCTCGACGAGGTCGCGTTGATTGCGCCCAGCGCAACGCGCTTTGCCGCAGCGGAGAAAGCGCTCAGGGCGCTCGCAGCTGCCGCGCCCAGGGCAACCCTCCGCCCTGCTGCAGACGAGGCGCTAGAGGTCGCGCTGGCGGCCCCGCTCAGGCCGATACGCTGGCCGGCGCTGGTGGCTGCGCTGACCGCGCTGGCGAGGGCCGCCCCAAACACCAGCCGCATGCCGCTGGCTTGGACTGTCGACAGCGCGGAGGACGTGGCCGTGCCAGTGAGCACAGCGAGGGCCTGCGCAGTCGCCGCCGACGCCGCGGAGAGCGCGGCCGCGCCGAATTGCACGCGCCTGGCCGTGGCCGTGACAGCGCTCGAGGCGGAGACTGAAGCCTGCCCCTCGCGCGGGTCGATGCCATAACGGCCACGCCCGTACAGGCCGCTGCCGTACCCGGCCATCTACATCACTCCAGAGTGATGTCGAGATCGCCAGCGGGGATGCGGAAGACGTCGCCGCTGGCGATGGTCTTCGAGGCGGTCAGCGTAGCGTAGGCGAGCATGTTGCCCCCGGTGGCCGCGTCAAACACAGCGATGTGGGTGATCGTGCCCCAGGAAGCCGTGGCCGTCGGGTACTCGATCGCGCCGCTGTTGGTTGCCAAGTTGCCGCTGACGGTGAAGGTAGCTGCCTGACGGGCGTAGGCGGTGCCGACGGTCGACAGCTCAGTGCCGCCGCCGGTCTCGCCGGGGGCTGCCGTGAACAGGGCGACATGCCACGCGGTCGGGCGAGTAGCTGCGCTGGCAGTGAAGAGCCACGTCAGGGCCAGAGTTTCGGTCGTATTGGTGAATGACATGGTTTACCCCAGTTTGCGGCGGCGCGGTTTTAACGTCCCGGCCGAATGACGCGCGCGGTCGCCCGCTGCGATGAGAAAATCCATTGCCTGCGACAGGCCGGCGGCCCACACCGTGATGCGCTCGTCGTCGCGCAGGTACGGGGCCGCCTCGAGCAGAGCGCCGTAGAGGTAGGCGCTCGGGTAGTCGCGCAGCAGCCAGTTGTTCGGCTGGGCCGGGGTTTCCGAGGCCAGGGCGTCCAGCTTGGGCAGCTTGCCCCAGTAGGTCAGCTCCACCTGCACACCGGCCTCGGCGGTGAAGGGGTAGACCTGCATCTCCTCGCCGACGACGGTGAAGATGCCGCTGTAGTCGCCCCCCACTGCGCGCTTCTTCTCGTCCTCGAACTCCTCGGGCGTGACGTAGCGCAGCGTGCCGCGGCGGCCTTGGACGAAGCGCACGCGCTGCATCTCGAGGAAGTCACCGGGCAGGCGGATGTATTCGCTGTCGGCCGCTGCGGTCGCGCGCACCGTCATCTTGGGGTGACGGATCGGCGGGTCGTAGTGGTCGAACTTCGCCTCAAACAGGCGGACAAAATCGGGCGTGCGGGCGGCCACTTCGGGCGATCCGACGCGGTTGAGCCAGTCGGCCACGGCCTCCTGCAGCTCGGTGTATGTGCTCAGTCTCACAGCTGCCCCTTCCACACGCGGAACGGCGCGTTCTGCGGGTCATTGCACCAGCGCTTTATGGCCTGGGGATCGTTCCAGGAGCCGTCGCGCATCATGCGTTCGACGACCTCGATCGGGATCACGGCCGCCAGCTTCATCTCGTTGTCGTGGACGTGCGTCTGCCGCAGCAGCTCGGCCTGGCGCAGCACCGGGTCGAGGTCTTGTTCGGTGACCTCGTAAGTGCTGTCGCCGTCCGTCTGCATGTATTTCAGGACGTCGCCGCGATGATCGAGCAGGACTTTTGACATTGGCTTCTCGTGGAAAAGGGGCCGGAGAAGTAACTCCCCGGCCCCAATTCTATCGTCTACGCTCAGACGGCGTATTCGGCGTTGGTGTCGAACAGGTCGAAGACAGCGCCGTGTGCCTTCTCGTTGTCGACCTGCACGCCCCACTCAGCGACGATCATGCGGGTCTCGGCGTCGCCGATCTTCGCCAGAGGCGTCTGCTGGAAGGGACGGTAGAAGGCCATGCGGGCGAAGCTGGGATCCAGCAGCAGCACGCGGTCCTGCGGCAGGTGGCGGTCCAGCACCACCTTCAGGTCGCCGAAGTCGGAGGCGTACACCGACACAGAGCTCACAACCTTGTCGGGGGACACGTTGTGGCGGCTGTTGGTGCGGCCTTCGAACTTGTCGATCGGGTTCTTGTTGACCGAGTTGGTCAGCAGGATCGACGGGGTGGCGCCGTTGTCGAAGCAGGTCTGCAGCTGGGCCTTGACCAGGGTCTCGGTCAGGGCGCGCTGAGTGCCAGCCGTGATAGCGGCGGTCTCAGAGGCAGGGCCTGCACCGCCAGCGCCGCGGCTGACGTTGGTGCTCAGGAAGTGGGCCAGAGCGCGGGTGCGGCGGATGCCGTCGTCCTCGCCAGCGTCCAGAGCCTGGTTCGACAGGGTGATCTTCTCCATGTCGATCTTCAGGGCCTTGGAAGCCAGGGCCATCTGGTGAGCCATCTCGCTGGACTTGCCGGCGGCGTTGGCCTTCTCCTGCGAGCCGGTCACGGTGGCGTCGCGCTTGGAGATCTGCACGACGTTGGAGCGACGGACGGTCGGAGTACCAGCAGTGCGCTGCAGCTCGAAACCTTCGGGCTGGGCGTTGTTGGTGTCGGCGTTCGGCAGGTTCTCAGTCTGCCAGTCGAACTTCACGTTGGTGACGTTGCGACGGCCGATGGTCGACATCACCGGGGTGTCGGTGGGGTCGATGTTGTAGATGGCATCGGACAGGTCCTCGCGGTTGCCTTTGGCATCTTTGGTTTCGAAAGCGTTGGTAATCTTTGCCATTTTGGGGCCTCGTTAAATCAGGAACTTGAACACTTCGGCAGCCGACCGGACATCGCCAGTCTTCGCCAGACGCTGCTTTGCGCGGGTCAGTTCGCTCGTCTTTTTCGACTTCACAGTCGCCGGCGTGCCAGGCTTCAGAGTCGGCGTCGTGGTCTTCTTCGGCGTGGGCTTGATGTTGCCCCGCTTCTCGACCATCGCGTCGTACATCATTGCTTTGCGGAGCAAGATGACCGCGCGGGGGTCTGTGACCTGCGACAGCTCTTCTTCCGAGAAACCTGCCTTGCGCCCGGTGTCCTTGAGCTTTGCGCGTTCGGCCTTCGCCACCTCTGCGTTCTTCCACTCGGGAATGACCTGCAGGAGGTACTGACGGCCCTGCTCGAGATTCATCTGCAGTTGTGCAGCCTCTTCTTGAGCACGCTGTTGCTCGAGGTACTGACGTTCAGCTTGCACTTGGGCCGATGCCTGCTGTCGCCGTTGGAAATCTGCCCACTGCGCAGCGAACTCGATCGGATCGGTCGCGCGGAGCTCTTCCCAGTTCGGCTCGGCCGGCTGGCTCTGTTGCAATAGCTGTTCGACAGCTGCCAGTCGTTGAGCGTACGTCTCACGCAACTCGCGGGACTGGATGGCTTCGGCCTCTACCGCCTTGCGGATGGCCGCGACTTCCTGGGTCTTGCGAGTGTAGTCCGCGGTCCTCGAGTAGCCCTTGACCAATTCAGACAGGGGCACTTCCACTTCCTTGCCGTCAACCTTGACGGTGTAGCGGGGCTCCTCGCCTTCCTCGTCAGACTCTTCGTCTTCCTCAGACTCTTCGTCCTCCTCGTCGGCCTCTTCAGCCTCCTCGTCGGACTCTTCGCCTTCTTGCTCGTCGTCCTCGGGCTCGTCGCCGGTCTCTTCGACCTGCTCGTCGTCTTCGTCGTCGCGCTCGTCGGCTTGCTGCGCCTCTTTCGTGTCCTCGGTGTCCTGGTCGGTGCCAGAGAGGATCTGATCGAAGGCTTGTGCGGCAGCTTCTATGCTGCTGCCCCCAGTCGCAGATGCGGTGCTGGATTCTGACATGAGTTTACCTCAGTTCTTTCAAACGGCCTTGGCGGCCTTCATTTTGTCGATGTGCGCCTTCTCCAGGCGCCCCTGGCTGACGACGATGCGCAGGTGCGCCTCGACGTCGCTCAACACCCGCGCCGCATGGAAAATCATGTCGCGGTCGTTGACCTTCTCGGGCGGGCAGTTGCTCCACGCCTCGAAATAATTGGCGCGCAGGTTGCCGAAGGCCTCGCGCAGGAGCGGGTGCTCCAGGAGGCGCTTGGCTTCGTCCGCGCGGGAAATTTTTTGCTCTTTTGTCAAAGTGGTGTCGGGGATCATTGCGGGATGTTTCCGTCAGGCATGGGGCCTGCTGGTTGAACGGCCGCGAGCTGGGCCTGTTGGGCCAGGTTGTCGCGGTTCTTCTCGATGTCAGCACGGATCTGCATGTCGGCTTGGATCGCCTGCGTGCCGTACTTCATCTCGAGCTCGGTGAGGGCCAGGGTCCGGTCCTGGTCCAGCTTGTCGCGGCGGAAGTCGTCGTCCAGGCGCAGGCGCTCGGCGTCGATAGTGGCCTTGGCCTCGGCCTCGCGGTCCTTGCGCACCGTCTCGGCCTGCAGGGACTTGACCTGCTCCTGCGCGAGGATGAGGGCGGGGTCGGGCTGCGGCTCTGGCTGGGACTGGGGCTTCCAGTCCGGGTCGACAGGCTTGAAGAAGTTGTCGACGTTCTTGAAGCCCGCCACCTCGACCATCTTGCGCAGCGTGTAGGCGTACTGCTCGAAGCCGACGAGCGGGTTGTCCATGCCGACGGTCGTCAGGATCATCTCCTGCTTTTCGGCGATGGCGCCGAGCACCTGCAGGCGCTCCTCGGTCGTGCTCACGGCCAGGGCGACGTCGACCACGCAGTCCATCTCGGCGTTCCAGCCGCGCGGGTCCACTTGCTCCCACTTGCCGCGCATGCGGATCCAGCGGGGCTGGTCCTGGTGCTCGACGAAGAGCTTGAGCAGGCCCTTGAAAATCGGCTTGAGGAATTGAGCGGCAAAGACGCGGGCCAGCAGCTCCTTCTGGGCTTTCGAGCCGGTGATGGTCGCGGAGACGGCCATCTTGGTGCTCGACTGCATGGTCTCGGCAGACAGGCCGTCGGCCGCGCGGAAGGCGCCCACGCGCTCCTCGCGCATGTCGTCGGCGATCTGCAGCAGCGGCAGGGCCTGCTGGCCCACGAACGGGCTCGACAGCGGTCGCACCATGCCAGGGGCGCGCACACGCACCAGAGCGCCGATCTCGTTGCTCAGGGCGTCGTCGATGTTGACCTGGCCCTCGACTACCTCGGTGCGGGGGACCAGCGCCTCGGCCAGGCTGTCGAGCACGCCACGCCAGACGTCCGTCTTCATGCGCTGGATGTCGGCCACCTTCTCGGCGTAGGCCTCGCCGATCGGGGTATGCGGCTCGGGGTCCGGCGTCCACAGGGTCATCGGGATGCCGTCGACCAGCTCCCACTTCTTGACCTCGTGGGCGCTGCCCAGGGCGCAGACCTTCACCAAGCGCAGCTTGCCGTCCACCGACCAGGGCATGTAGCCCTCGACGTACAGCACCTCCTTGGCGCCGTCGTCACCGCGGTCGGGGCCGAAGTTCTGGCCGTCGGGGTTGCGCTCGTAGGCGAGCTCGTTGGTCGACAGGAGGTTGTCGCCACCGCTGCCGGCGAACTCTTCGACCTCCTCGCGGTCGTAGCCCATGTCGACCAGCTCATCGACGGTGAGGTTGCGACGGCGGCCGATGAAGCGGTCACCGCGGGCCGTGCGGGCCTTGCGGGAGACGATGAGCTCTTCGGGCGGCACCAGCTCGACGCAGTAGCGCTGCTTCTTGCGCTTGTGCAGCACCTTGACCTCGTAGAAGACCGGGGCGGCCGGGTCGAGCATGGCGCCCTCTTCCATCGCCTCCTGGGCCGAGCTCTCGATCTCCAGGACCTCGACGCCGGGCTCATTGAGCAGCACGGTCAGCGCAGCCTCGTCGAGGCCGGAGTATTCCTTCTCGTAGCTGCAGTCGTCCTCCTCGTGCCGCCAGGTCGCCACCGCGTACTTACGGATCAGGCCGTCCTTGAGGGCGCCGTGGACGATGCCGAAGGCGTCGTTGTCGTTCTCGAAGATGTGGCGGATGGCGTCGGTGGCCTGGGCGCTGTAGGCGTCGTCGTCAGGACCGGCCGGCTTGAACTCGACCACGTTCTCGGCGCCGAGGAAGGTGCGGATCAGGTCGGGCATGACGGCCTGCACGGCATCGTGCACGTCGCGGCTCACCAGGTCGCTGCGGTTGTCGTCCAGGTCCTCCTGGGTGATGCCCGGCAGCTCGCCCTTGTAGTACTCGGTCATCTCCGACTGAATGTCGGCGACGCTCTCGTCCATGTAGCTGATCGCGTCGGTAATTTCGGACGCAACGGCTTCTGCCAGGCCCTCGGGCAGCTTCTCGTCGGGGCTCACGACGCCTTCGGCGGCGTCGTCTTCGTAATCTTCAGCCATTTATCGGGCCTTTCTTGACATAAAAGTGATTTTATCAACTTCTCCGGCTGAAGTTCCGGCGCAGCGGTCGGCCCCAGGCATGCTTAGACGCACCCTTGCCTGCGATGACTATCCCGTTGGTGCCCGCGAACGTGAGCAGGAACGAATCGGCAAGGTCGGGACTGCTTTTGTCGCGTGTGCGCTTCTTGATCTCGTCCTTGGACTCGACCTTGATCTTGCCGTTGCTGGTGAAAGTGTACTTGACCATCGCCAACTCATCGACGAGACGGCCATCGGCCTGGTCGATGCTGACGTTGCGCTTCTCCAGCCACTCCTTGCCCCGAAACCACAGCTCGGCGCGCAGGTTGGTGTACTTCTCGCCGAAAGCGGGGGCCTCGGAGACGTTGACGTCGATCACAGGCAGGCCCAGCTCGCGCAGTCGGTCAGCGACGCCCGCGCCCAGGCCGATCGAGTCGACGCAGATCTCGACCGGGCGCAGCCGTGGCACGGTCTCGTTCCACTCGTTGATGATCCAGCCGGCCACCTGCATCGTGTCCATGTTGCGCTTGACCTGCTGGGGCTCCATGAGCTTGGGGCCCTTGCGCTTGGTCAGCACGGTGCGGTCGGATCCGAAGCGCGCCACGTCCAGGCCCCACACGACGGGCGCCGAGGGGCTGGTCTCGATGTGCCGGGTCTTGGCGCTCTCGAGCAGGTCGATCGGGATGACCGCGTCGTCGTCGGCCAGGGGGAACTCGCCCAGCACGCGCACCCGAAAGGCGTTGGAGTTCTCGCCGTAGGTCTCGCGGATCTCCTGCACGAACTCCTTGGAGACCCGGCGGGGCACGTCCTCGCAGGAGACCTTCAGGGTCCACCAGCTGTCGCGCAGGCGGTTGTGCGTGTCGTAGAACATGCCGGTGCTCTGCGTGGGGTTGCCCAGCAGCAGGGTCACCGCGTTGTGACCTGACATCGAGCCAGCGGCCGCTTCGAAGACGCCCTCGGGGATACCGGAGGCCTCGTCGCCGATCAGCATGACGTTGTCGGCGTGCACGCCCTGCAGGGCCTCGGGCTGCTCGGCCCGGCTGGTCCTGGCGGAGATGAAGACCTCGGTCGGGGCGCCCTTGAGCTCGATGCGCTCGGTCTTGATCTCGAAGAGGTCCTGCAGCGCCTCGGGCAGCTTGCGCAGCTGGGCCTTCAGTTCGGCGAACAGGGCGTCGTAGAGCTGGCTGGAGGTGGGCGCCGTGATGACGACCTTGCAGGTGTACCGGGTCAGGAAGTACCAGCCGGCCGCCCAGGACGCGAATGTCGACTTCCCGACACCGTGGCCGGAGCGAATGGAGATCCGGCGCTCGCCGGCAGCGATGGCGTTGAGGGCCTTCTGCTGCCACTCCTCCGGCTCCTGACCGAAGACTTCCCGCACGAAAAGCACGGGGTTGTTCTGGTAGCGGTCGAGCCAGTCCTGAAACGGATTGCTGGTCAGTTCTTGGGTCATAGGGCCGGATTATCGCAGGGCCACGAAAAAGGGGCCCCGCAGGGCCCCTAGTGCTTCGGTGCGTGCCAGTCCAGGGAGGAACCTGTAACTGACCGCAGGATGGCGCGGGCCCAGCGCGGCCGCTATTCCCGCCCCGCCCTTTACGGGTTGAACAGTGCCCACACGGACAGGGCCAGGCAGACCACGCCCGCGACCACCGCGGCAGCAACGGCCCAGGCCACCACCGCATGCACCCGCTTGATGGCCCGCATGGCGTAGAACTCGGCCTGGCTCAGGTAGGGGTCCTCGTAGCGCTTCATGCTGGCTTCACCCTGTCCTTGTATCGGTTGAATCGCCACGACGTGGCTTCCGCCTCGATGCGTTGCCAGACGGCCTCGCGCTCGGGTTCTGTCATGGCGTTCCAGTTGGCCACCTCGATGTAGGTGCGCCCGCACCCCTTGCAGTGCTCGTCGTAGAGCGTGGTGCACACCGCGATGCACGGGCTGTCGGGGCGCTTCATGCTGCCGCCTCCAGGCTCGCGGTGGGCTTCTTCGGCCCGGTGCGGCGCTTGAGGGCGCCCACGTTGAACACTTCCTTGGCGCGGGCCTTCGCAGCCGCAATCTCGCGCTTCTCCGCGGCCTCGAGCCGGTCGAGGATCCGGGTGATGCTCGTGCCGCACCAGTGCCCGCGGCCTGACGGCGTGCGGTAGCCCTCCTGGTTGAGGCGCGCGGCCATGTCGGCGCGGCTGGTCACGCCCTCCGCCATGAAGGCGCGCAGTCGGATGAGGGTTTGCTTGGCGTACTCGTCGGCCTTCTCTGTGCGCTTGACGCGGCCGAGGGCGCGCACATCCTCGGGGAAGTCGCCGCCCCGATAGCCGCCCCACACTTTGCCCCGCTTCTTGGCCTGCTCGATCGCGCCCTTGATGCGGTCGGAGATCATCCCGCTCTCGAGCTCTGCGATCGAGGCCATGATCTGCACCATGAAGCGCCCCACCGGCCCGGGGGGCAGCTGCGGCAGGTTGCAGAAGACGACGTCGACGTCGCCCTCGTGGATCTCGCCCAGGAAGCGAGCGTTGCGGGCCAGGCGGTCGAGCTTTGCGACGATCAGCACGGCCCCGTAGGCCTTCGCGGCCGCCAGCGCCTCATGGAGGGCCGGACGACGCTCGGAGCGGCCGCTCATCACGTCGGTGTAGCTGTCGAGCACGAAGCCACCGGGTACGGCTGCGACGTAGTCTTCGACGATCTGGCGCTGCGCCTCGAGGCCGAGGCCGCTGCGGCCCTGTCGCTCGGTGGAGACGCGGTAGTAGGCGATGAATTTCTTGGTCATGGGATTTTTCGGATTTCGGTTCTGCGTTCCAGGGCACCGGGAGGGGGTGGGGGTCCTCGGACATTTTGGTTGGCGGGCAATCGGAGTGTGGAGGGGTCCACAGCTACAGCACGGGCCGGGGGACCCAGGCCGGGCCCGGGGGGGGCTCCAGCCGCCAGGCCGCCGCCCCATCCGTCTACCCGACGCGCTGCTCGTCCGCACTTCCCGCTATGTCCTTGGTTTCCCTCACATTCCCGGTGAATCTCGCAGACCGGTCATGTCTGC
>Ga0255182_1000274_pt1 | contig 39791 bp, 29 predicted proteins | sample Atl_UVDOM_RepA_8_FD_188420 | JGI IMG/M metagenome (GOLD analysis project Ga0255182, IMG submission 188420) | Freshwater microbial communities from Altamaha River, Georgia, United States - Atl_UVDOM_RepA_8d | ecosystem: Environmental > Aquatic > Freshwater > River | place: USA: Georgia...
GATCAGGTCGTTGACGACCGCATCCACGACCGCGCTCGGGCCGGAGTTCGAAACCAGAATCGTGTACTGAAGACCCGTCCCCGCCACTGCGGTCGCCGGCCCGTCCTTGATGACGGCCAGATCGCCGGCGCGACGGATCGTATCTGTGTCGGTAGAGCTATTATTGCTTGGATTGGGATCAACGAAGTTCGGCGGCGCCACGATCGTGGCAGTGTTGATCAACTGCGTGATCGCTGGCGGCACGGAGGGGTCGAGCGTGCCCGTCACCGTGTAGACGGCCGTCCCGTTCTTCGGGAGCGTGACCGTCGTCGCGATGTTTCCCGCCTGCGGCACGCCGGCCGGGATCGCACCGCTGGCACCCCCTGTGTAAGACACAGTCCAAGTCACACCAAGCAACTCGGCGGGGAACGTATCGGTGACCGACGCATTCGTCGCGGTGCTCGGCCCACTGTTGGCCGCGGTGATCGTGTACGTCACCGTCGTGCCGGCGACCACCTCCGTCACGCCGTCGCTCTTCGTGATCGACAGGTCACCCGAAGGCTTGCAGGTGACGTCGGCGAAGTCCGACTCCTCAGTGAGGGTGAACCGGCTCGTCTCGGCGACGAACGTCGACACCGCCTCGTTCCGGATCAGGGTCTCAGCGGCGAGTCCCGGATCGATCTGCACCTGAAACGTCACCGTCGTCGAAGCACCGGCAGCCAGCCTCCCGCCCTGGGTCGCAGTGGCCCCGACTCCCAGCTGAAACTGGACGGCATTGCCGATGGCGTCGAACTCGGCCTGGTCGTCGCCCGCCTGGTCGGTCTTCGGTCCGGCATTCGCGCCGGCCGTGATCACGAGCGTGCCGGGCACGTAGGTCGTGTTCGCGGGAATCAGGTCCCGCAGGACGACATCGACCGCCGCGTCCAGGGCGCTCGCGGCGTTGCTCACGGTGACCGTGTACTCGAGCGTGTCGCCGGCGATCACCTCCCCACCGTTCAGGTCGACCACGCTCTTCGCCACGTCGATGTCCGGCGAGTAGAGCTCGATCGCGCTGGTCACCACGGCCGGGTAGTACTGATCCTGCGTGGTTGTGAGTCGAAACTGGGCGCTCGTGGCGCCGTTGTCGATGATATTGTCCGCGGCCACGAGGTCGGCGCCAAACCCGAGCTGGTTGACGTAGTTCGGTGTCTTCGTGTTGACCCGCGCGCCACGATTCGTGATCGAGCTGTTGAAGAAGTTGTTGGCGGGATTGGTCGCGTTCGACAGTTGCACCTCGCCGCTGCCGCCGTCGAGGAAGCACTGATCCCCCGTGATGCCGAGGTCGCCCTCGTAGGTGACGAGCCCGATCGTCGCCTCCACGGTGCCGTTGGGTGGCGCCACGAACCCGCTGAACGGCACGATGACGTTGCGATCGGCGAACGTGTCGCGGATGTCGGCAAACCCGTTGAAGACCGTGAGGTTCCGCACGACCTCGCCGGCCGACTCGTAGACCACGACGAGCGACCAGCCCGCGAAGTGGTTGATGATTCCCGGGTCGCCCTTGACGTTCGCCGTCGTGTAGGTGCCCGCTCCCCGGGCCTGCACGAGGGTCGTGACGTCCTCGAAGGCTCCGTAGGTCTGCACGTTCGCCGGCAGGTTGGAGACACCGCCGATCGTCTTGCCGACGACGGCGCCGGTGATGTCGAGGTAGCCCGTGTCGCCGGGGCCCCGGAACTTCACCGCCTGCAGAACATCGTTGCCGACGGCCGAGTTCGCGCGGGCCCCCCAGTACAGACCGGCGAAGAGCACGTCGGCGCCGGCCGGCAGCACGAGATCCGCGGAACTCGAGTTGAACGTGGACGAATCGCCGTCGATGTCGACATAGGCCATCAGCCAGTCGTCGTCGTTGAGGTTCGGGCCCACGCCGTTCTGTGCGTCGATCGCCGCCTGGCCGGCACTCGCCGGGGCGGTCATGAGCGTGTTGGCGGCGATCGTGATGTCGCCCCGCGCGTTGGCCGTATACGCGACGTCGAAGGGCGTCACGACCGCCAACGCCAAGCGCTGCTCGAGCAATTCGGCCCGGTCGAGGCCGCGGCTGCGCCGCCGCGGCGCGGCGGCCGACGGCGACGACGACCTCCTGGGCCGACGGGTCCGCGGAGGAAACAGCGTGTCGAAGACGTTCATGGCTCGGACTCCCGGCGGGTTGAAGGGCTCGTGCGGGCTGCGACAGGGCCTGGCAGCGTGTGAAAACGAAAAAGCCGGCGCGAACGATCGCCCGTGGGCGTTCACTCGCGCCGGCTCACTCGCTGCAGAACCACCCGGCCGTGGCCGGGCTGTTCCTTCAGCACGTTTTCCGACACTGCGTCGTGTTGCTTCGAGTCGGCGCGCGGTCTGCGTCACCTGCGTGCCGCCTGCCGTCGCCTCGTCGATGGATTCCTACGCGCCGCGAAACGGCGGAGACAAGCCGACGCCGCCACGCAGCGCGACGACGATCCGACGAGCGTTGCGATGCAACGACTTGCGTCGCGCAACTTTTCGCCGCCGTGCGCGGCGCGACATCCGGTCGGCGACGATCACGCCGCGCGGAGATGCGCTGCCCGCGACTGCTCCGCGCGCGGCGGCGCGAGCTTGAAGAGCGCGAAGAGATCCTCGGCGGTCAGGCCGCTCGCGGGCGGTGCTTCCGCCTGCGAGAGGATCGTCTCGGAGAGGTCCCGCTTCTTCCTGAGCACCTCGTCGATCCGCTCCTCGATCGTGTTGGCCGAGAGGAAGCGGGTCACCGTCACCGCGCCGGCCGCGCCGATACGATGCGCCCGGTTGACGGCCTGATCCTCGATGGCCGGATTCCACCAGCGGTCGAAGAGGAAGACGTATTGCGAAAACTGCAGGTTGAGTCCCACCGCACCCGCGCCATAGGAAAGCAGCAGCACGGAGTGTCGCCTTTCATGCTTGAAAGCCCGGATCGCCTCGTCCCGTGCCGCGGTCGACATGCCGCCGTGGTATTCGATCGCCCCGAACCGCTCGAGCTTGCCCTTGAGCCGGCCGAGCGTCTCCACCCACTGGCTGAAGACGAGCGCCTTCTTGCCGCTGGCGTGGATCTCCTCGAGGTCGGCCTCCAGGCAGTCAAATTTCGCACTTTCGCCCGTGAAAGTGTCGAAATTGCAGATCTGCTTGAGCCGCAGGACGAGCTCGAAGACATTCTGGATCGTGGCTTCCTCGCCGAGCGCCGATAGCCGTAACACCCCCTCTTCCTCCGCCCGTCGGTAGGTCTCGCGCTGTTCCGGCCCGAGCTCGATCCGCTCGTCCCGGTTGAGCCGCGGCGGCATGTCCTTGAGCACCTTGTCCTTGGTGCGGCGGAGGACGTGGTCGGCCACGGCGGCCCCGAGCGCCTTCGGCGACATCCGCTGGTCGAGGAGCCCCGGAGACACGAACTCGAACAGGCCGACCAAGTCGTCGGCGCTGTTCTCGACCGGCGTGCCGGTGAGCGCCCAACTGCGACGACGGGCCACGGACCGCACCGCCTCGCTCGTCTGGCTCGTGCGATTCTTGATCCGCTGCGCCTCGTCGAGCACGACCAGGTCGAACGAGAGACCGAGTTCCGCCACGAGCTCTCGGTCGCGGACGAGCACCTCGTAGTTGGCCAGCTTCACCGGCACGTCCGCCAGCGACCACTGCCAGCGCCGTCGCTGCTGATCCCCCTCCACGATCGTCACCAGGATCTCGGGCGCCCAGTCGGCCAGCTCGCGCTTCCAGTTACTCACCAGCCCCTTCGGGCAGACGACGAGCACGCGACGGGCCTCGCCCGACCGCACGAGCAGCCGCAGCGACGAGATCGCCTGCATCGACTTGCCGAGCCCCATCTCGTCGGCGAGCACGGCGGCATGCCGCGGCATGAGAAACGCCATGCCGTCGAGCTGAAACGGGAACGGCTGCCGCGGAAAGGCGAGACTGCTCGCCTGCAGCGTCGTCTCGAGGTCGGGCTGCAGAAGATAGAAGAACCGCTCGGAGAGCTTGACCACGTCGGCCGGTGGCGTGATCCGGGTCCGCTTGGCGGGCGGCTGGGCCGCCGGATCCGTCAACGACGCCTGCTCCTGCTCCGCCGGCTTCGACGGCGGGCTCGGCGGCGCCGAGGGCCGCGGCACGGCGGTCCGCACCGGCACTGCCGGGAGCGGGTCAGCCGGCGGCGTGAAGCGGAAGCTGCGCACGACCGGCCGTCCGTCGAGCAACGGCAGCCGCATCACGGCCGGCGGCCGGTTGTCGAGGGGGAATCGCAGGGCCGCGGGCGGATCGAATCGCGGGTCGACCCGTGCCGCGACCGTGACGGCCGGCAGCGCCAACGCATCGCCGTGCCACTGCCGCACGCTTCGCCGCTCCGACGCTTCGACCGTCATGGCGTTTGCTCCCGCAGCGAAGTGGCCCCGCGGCTCAATGCCGCTGGGCCTCGTCGATCGCAGCCCGAATCCGCTCGAACGGCTCACGAAGATCGACCGCTGCGGCGAGCTGCTCGAGCGCCTCGCGAACCGCCCGCTCGCGGTCCGCATCTGCGGCGTGCGGGCTCACGCGAGCGCCCCCCATCTCGAACCCCCCGGCCACGGTCGTGGCATGCGGCGCCGCCCCTCCGGCCTGCGTGTCCCCCGCGGCAGCCGCGTGGACGAGCGCCACCGGCAGGGCGGTGTGGCCCCGCACGTGCATGAGCGGCTCGTAATCGGTGAGCACCACGTCGGGCGTGATCGTCCCTTCGGCCAGGAGCGTGCCGCCGATCTGCTGGCCGTGGAGATGCGACGGCAGCGACGCCCCGAAGAGGATCTGCTGCGCCCGCGACACCTTCACGGGCGCGGTGCAATGAAACTCGAGCGGCCGCCCCAGCGGATCGACGAGCAGGTAGCCGCCGAAGATCCCATGCGCCGCCGACTCGACGGCCGTCAGAAACCCGTACGACCGCGGCCCCCCCGACGTACCTGCTGGCTTGCCCTGCTCCATGCTGTGTGCGCCCGCCCCTGGCGTGGTCGGGTGGCCGCTACCCTGCAGCCACACCCGTCGCTTGATCCATCGGGCGTCTCTCCCGGCCACTTGAGCCCGAGCCACCCGGCATTCGCCCCGCCCCCCGCCGCCGCCATGGGGGCGGAAGCTGGGGAAACCCTGACGCCTTTCCCGCCGCAAGACCCGTGCCGCGTGGAAAAGCAGCCCCATCCTGCCTACCATAATGACGCACCAGGATGGCATGCGTCCGGAGGCCCTCGGTGGCCTCCCCATCCGTCGCGGGAGCACTCATGAACGACGTCCCTCCGCTCTGCACGCAGCTCGATATCTCGGCCGGCACGCTCAGCCCGACCGTCCCGGCGCCGGTGGTCTCAGCCGACGCCGCGGAAACCGCCCGCCTGCTCCGTGACATGGTCGCCCTGCAGCGGCGGTCGTGCGACCTTCTTGCCGAGCTCGTCAACCAGGTCTCGCAGCAGCAGCGGCAGCGCAACGCGGAGCTGAAGGCCTGGAAGGAGGCCAACCCCAGGCTCTCCGAATCCTGCCGCCAGGCCGCCGAGGCGCTCACGAAGGTGCACGCCGAGTTTCTCTCCAACATCGCCACCGAAGCGGCAGACAACGCGGAGAACTTCTCCGACAGCGACTACGCGCTCGGCGACTTCCTCGATCGCTTCGGCCCGCGGCTGGCCCACTTCAACGGCGTGCTGCAGCTGCTCGCGCAGCTCGGCGCCCCGCTGCCGCAGCCGCCGGCGGAGAAGCCTGCCGACGGCTGACCACGTGGCAGCGATCGCCTGGCGGCATGCCGCGGGTTCGCTGCGCGACTCATCTTTTTGCATCGACAGATTCGCCCCCGTCAGGATCGACCATGAGCACCTCCGCCCCGTCCTCCTCCGCCGGCAAGCCGCCGGTCTTCGCCGTGGCCGACGCGGCCGCGGTCGCCGCGGCCCGGGAGCGGCTCGATGCCCACACCGTCGAGATGGTCGCCTGGCACTTCCACGAGTCGACTGGCTGCCCGTTCTGGCTCGACTACGCCAAGTCGCTGCCCTTCAATCCGCTCACCGCCGTGAGGGGATTCGACGACCTGAAGAAGTTCCCACCGTTCGAGGACGAGTGGCTCCGAGGCGGCCCGGTCCGCCGCTGGGTGCCGAAGGGCCTGGCCGACCAGCCGGCCTACGTCTTCGAGACCGGCGGCACCACGGGCGTGCCGAAGTCGCGGTACAACTCCCGCGACTTTCGCACCGACTACGAGATGTTCAGCGACACGCTGCCGGAGGAATACTTCCCGCGGGGCGCCAACTGGCTCATGCTCGGCCCCTCGGGCCCCCGCCGGCTGCGGCTCTCGATCGAGCACCTCGCGCAGCATCGTGGCGGCATCTGCTTCTGCGTCGACCTCGATCCCCGCTGGGTGATCAAGCTCATCCAGAAGGGCTGGATGGAGCACCTCGAGGCCTACAAGCAGCACTGCATCGACCAGGCGATCACGATCCTCGAGGCGGGCCACGACGTCCGCTGCATGTTCACGACGCCGAAGCTCCTCGAGGCGCTCGCGCTCGCGCTCGAGAAGAGGGGCACGACGATCCGCAAGATGGGGATCACCGGCATCTTCTCGGGTGGCACAGAGTTCACGCCGCAGTGGACCCGGTTCGCCGTGGAAGAACTGCTCGACGGCGCCTACATGACGCCCACCTACGGCAACACGCTCATGGGCCTGGCCGCCTCGCGGCCGGTCGTGCCGGCCGACGGCTACACGATCGCCTACTACGCGCCGCAGCCGCGGGCGGTGATCGAGGTGGTGGACTTCGACGACCGCGACACGGTCGTCCCCTACGGCGGCACGGGCCGCGTCCGCCTCACGACGCTCACGAAGGAGACCTTCATCCCCGGCTTCCTCGAGCGGGACGAAGGCGAGCGGGAGTTGCCGTACGTGAAGTATCCATGGGACGGCATCAGCGGCGTCCGCCCGTTCCGCGAACTGGCCGCCACGACGACCGTCGGGGTCTACTGATTCCAACCCGGCTGCGAGCCCTCCGTACCCCGTCGCCGGACGTTCGCTACGGCCCTCCAGGCCTCCACTCACTCGGATGCTGACTTCGCTGCGCCATCCTGGCTGCGCTCGTCATCATACGCCGGCTCTCGGGGCACGGAGGACTCGCAACCTCGCCGAATGTGAGCATCTCGATCAAGGAAGGCTCGGGGGTGCCCATGCCCCCGAGCGGGCTGTGGAAGCAAGCGGAGCAAGGATTGCGCAGCGCAGCTTCCACCGCAGCGAGCCGAAGCCAGGAGGGCTGAGGCGAACGTCCGGCGAGGGGGCGCGGGCACCCCCGAGCCGTGTTGGGCGCGTGAATGCGATGTCCGGCTAGAATACCGTCTCCCACGAGGGCCATACGCATGCATCTCCCCGCCTATCGGTTCGGCAAACCCTACGAGTCGCTCGAGCGCGAGACACTCGTCCACTTCCTCACCGGCGAGCCCGTCGCCGAGGTCAGCCAGGTGGGGGGCGCGATCGTCGGCCGCGACCTGCAGAAGGCCGGGCAGGCCCGCGCGGCGCTCCTCGCCATCGATCCCGAGGAGATCGTCGAGCGGCTCCAGACGGCCGGCAATCTCTACGCCCTCGGCTCGCCGACGGTCGGCGGCGCGCCGCAGTCGCCCGAGCAGTTCGTGAAGTGCCAGTCGGCCACCACCGGGCTGCCGGAGAGCCTCTGCCGGGCCAACATGCAGAAGAACATGTTCGTGCTCTCGAACATGGACCGCATCCTCGACGCGCTCTCCCGCGGGCTCGACACGAAGATCCTCTGGAGCGGGTATGGCGTCGAGCACCGCGGGGTGACGGTGAGCTACCAGGCGCAGGCGCCGGTGCTCGGCCTCGTCCTGCCGAGCAACTCTCCCGGCGTGCATACGCTCTGGCTGCCGGTGATCGCCCTCGGCGTGGGACTGGTGATGAAGCCGGGCAGCCAGGAGCCCTGGACGCCCTACCGCATGGCCGCGGCGATGGTGGAGGCGGGCATCCCGCCGGAGGCTATCAGCCTCTACCCCGGCGCCACCGACGTCGGCGCCGGCATCCTCGCCGGCTGCGGCCGGAGCATGATCTTCGGCAGCGCGAAGACCGTGGAGCAGTACCGGGGCAATCCCGGGGTGCAGGTCCACGGCCCCGGCTTCTCGAAGATCGTCTTCGGCGACGACTGCGTCGACGATTGGGAGCGGCACCTCGACATGCTCTGCGAGAGCGTGGCCATCAACAGCGGCCGCGGCTGCATCAACGCGTCGGCGATCTACGCCAGCCGCCACACAAAGGCGATCGCCGAGGCCGTCGCGGCGCGGCTCGGCCCGATCGACGTGAAGCCGCCGCACGACCCCGAGGCGAAGCTCGCCGCATTCACGATTCCCGGCGCCGCCAAGGCGATCTGGAGCCAGATCGCCGCGGGGCTCGAGGCCTCCGGCGTGACCCACGCGACGGCGGCCTACGGCGACCGGCTCGTGGAAGGGGAGCGGTGCGGCTGGCTGCGGCCCACGGTCGTGCACTGCACGAGCCCGGAGCCGGCGCTCGCGAAGGCGGAATACATGTTTCCGTTCGTGAGCGTGGTCGAGTGCCCTCAGGAGAAGATGCTCGAGGCGATGGGGCCGACGCTCGTCTGCACGGGGATCACCGACGACGAGGCCTTCCAGCGCAAACTCATCGATTGCACCCAGATCGACCGGCTCAATCTCGGGCCCATCCCGACGACCAAGCTCGACTGGCTGCAGCCCCACGAGGGCAACATCATCGACTTCCTCTACCGGTCGCGGGCGTTGCAGGTCGCGGAGGCGGTCGCCGCGCGGGCGTGAGCCCATCCGCGTTGCCCGGTGTTCGCCCTCCGGGAGTCCCGTGCTGGAGAACGGTTCGTTGCCGTCGCCGACAGAGCACCAGTTCGATTTTCGCGCGGCCACCCGGCTCGTGGTGGGGGCCGGCGCGGTCTCCAGGCTCGGGGATCTCGCCCGTGAGCTCGGGGCGACGCGGGCCCTGGTCGCAAGCGATCCGGGCATCGTACGGGCCGGCCACACGGCCGCGGCGATCGAGTCGCTCGAGGCCACCGGCATCGCCACGGCCGTGTTCGACCAGTTCGGCGAAAACCCCACCTCCGCGCAGGTCGAGGCGGGCACGGCCGTCGCGCGGGACTTCCACCCGGACCTGCTCGTCGGCCTGGGTGGCGGCAGCTCCATGGACTGCGCCAAGGGAATCAACTTCCTCTATTCCTGCGGTGGGCGGATGGAGGACTACCGCGGCCGCGGCACGGCGACAGGCCCGCTGCTCCCCTCGATCGCCGTGCCGACCACGGCCGGCACCGGCAGCGAGACGCAATCCTTCGCCCTGATCACCGACGCCGCCACCGGCCGCAAGATGGCCTGCGGCGATCCCCGGGCCGCCTTCCGCGTGGCCATCCTCGACGTCGAGCTGACGCTCACGCAACCGCGCCGCGTCGCCGCGCTCACCGGCATCGACGCGGTGACCCACGCGGTCGAGAGCCATGTCAGCCGGGCGGCCACGCCGGCCTCGCGGATCTTCTCCCGCGAGGCGTGGCGGCTGCTGGCGACGCACCTGCCGCAGGTCCTCGCGGACGGCGGCGATCTCGACGCCCGCCAGGCGGTGCAGCTCGGCGCCGCCTGGGCGGGGCTCGCCATCGAGAATGCGATGCTCGGCGCGGCCCACGCCCTGGCGAATCCGCTCACGGCCGCCCACGGCATCGTGCATGGGCAGGCTGTCGGCCTCATGCTGCCGCATGTCGTCCGCTTCAATGCCGTCACCTGCGACCAGTTGTATGCCGAACTGGCCGCCGACCTGCCACCGGTTCCACGGGGGTCGGCCGGGGCTGCGGGTGTCCCCGACTCCGCCGCCGACAGAATCGCCGGCTGGCTCACGAGGCTGCTCGCGCAGGCGGGGCTCGCCACGACGCTCGGAGGGCTCGGTCTCACGGCGCCCGACATCGCGAGCCTGGCGGCGGACGCCGCGACCCAATGGACCGGCGGCTACAATCCCCGTCCCGTCACCGCCGCCGAGTGCGGCTCGCTCTACGAGGCGGCCCGATGACGCGTCCACGGAAGATGCTCCGGCTTGCCTGCGCGTGGCTGGCAGTGGCGCTGCTTGTGCCGGCCGCCCGGGCTCATGCGGCCGCCGACACCGCGGCCGAGGCGGCGCCGGACGCGGCCTGGACGATGTCCCGCGGCAGCCTGGCCGGCACGGGCCGCTCGGAGTCGACGATCGCGCTGCCGCTCGCGGAGCGCTGGCACCGGCGGTTCGAGAAGACGGCTTTCGGCGCGACGCCCGTGATCGATGCAGACACGATCTACCTCGGCGACCTCGACGGCACGTTCCATGCGCTGGCCCTCGACTCGGGCACGAGCCGTTGGTCGTTCAAGGCCGAGGCGGCCGGCTTCCCGTCGAGCGCGGCCGTATCGCCCGACCCCGCCGTGCCGCTGGTCGTCGTCGGTGACGATACGGGCGTGGTCCGGGCATTCGACCGGGCGACCGGGAAGGTCGTGTGGGAGTACGAGACCGACGGCGAGATCTCGGGAGGCCCCACGGTCCTGCCCGGCGCCGACGGCCGCCCGCCGCGGGTGCTCGTCGGCTCGCAGGACGCGTCCCTCTCCTGCCTCGCGCTCGCCGACGGCAAGCCCTTCTGGAAGCACTCGATCGCCGACCAGATCCGCTGCTCGCCGACGGTGGCCCGCGGCCCGCAGGGCGACCGCGTCTTCCTGGCCGGCTGCGACGGCAAACTGCACGTGCTCGACGCCGCCACGGGGGCAGCGATCACGGCGGTGCCGATCGACGGCCCCACCGGCACGACGCCGGCCGCCTCCGGCGACCGCGTCTTTTTCGGCACCGAAGGGGGCGCCTTCTTCGCGATCGACTTCCTCAAGGGCGAGGTCGCGTGGCGGATGCAGCCGGCCGTGAATCCGCAGTCGTACCGGTCGAGCGCCGCGGTGTCGGGCGACCTCGTGATCGTGGGCTCACGCGGCCGGGCGGTCGAGGCCTTCGCGGCGGCCGACGGCGCCCGCCGCTGGCGGCGGCCGATGCGGGGCAAGGTCGACGCTTCCGCCGTCGTGGCCCGGCGTGCCGACGGCGGCGACGTCGTGATCGCGGCCGACGCGGCCGGCAAGATCGTGGCGCTCGCCGCGGGCGACGGTGCGCCGCTCTGGGAGTTCGACGCCGGGGGCGGCTTTTCGGCCGGCCCCGCGGTCGCCGCGGGCAAGGTCGTGCTCGCCTCCGACGACGGCACCGTCTGGTGCTTCGGAACGACCGGCCGCTGAACCGCATCGGAGCGAGCATTCCATGGCATGGCTGCAGGCGGAACTCCGGCTCGGGCCGAAAAGGCGCGGCTTCCATCTCATCACCGCCGAGGTCGAGGCGGCGCTTCCGGAGATCGAGCGGCTCGACGTCGGGCTCCTGCACGTCTTCATCCAGCACACGTCGGCGAGCCTCACGATCAACGAGAATGCCGATCCCGACGTGCCCCGCGACCTCGAGATGGCGTTGGAAAAGATCGCCCGGGAGGATTTTCCGTATGCCCACACGCTCGAAGGGCCCGACGACATGCCGGCCCACGTGAAGGCGTCGCTGCTCGGCAGCTCGGTCACGGTCCCGATCCGCCACGGCCGGCTCTGCCTGGGCACGTGGCAGGGAATCTATCTCTGCGAACATCGGGACCACGGCGGCCCGCGCCGGCTCGTTGTCACGGCCCAGGGAGAGCCGGCCGCTTCCGCCCGGCCGACCACGCATGCCCGCGCCTGACGCGCCTGCCCCGCCCCCGGGCCCGGGAGACGCCGCCTTCGACGCCGAGCGGTTCCGCCGTGAAGGCCGCCGAGTGGTCGACTGGATCGCCGACTATCTCTCGACGCTCGCCGCCCGGCCGGTGCAGTCGCAGGTCGCGCCCGGCTGGGTGCGGTCCCAGCTGGCGGCGCACCCGCCCGAGAATCCCGAGCCACTCGACGCGGTGCTCGCCGATCTCGACCGCGTGATCGTGCCCGGCCTGACGCACTGGCAACATCCCGGCTTCTTCGCCTTTTTTCCCGCCGGCTCCGGCGGCCCGTCCATTCTCGGCGAACTGCTCGCGGCCGGCCTCGGCGTGCAGGGGATGCTCTGGATCACCTCCCCGGCCTGCACCGAGCTCGAGACGCTCGCGCTCGACTGGCTCCGCGAGCTGCTCGGTCTCCCCGAGCGGTTCGCGAGCACCGGCCCCGGCGGCGGCGTGATCCAGGACTCCGCCTCGAGCGGCCTGCTCACGGCGGTCGTCGCCGCCCGCGAGCGGGTCCTGGCGGAAGCCCCCGCGCGAACCACGGACATCGGCCGGCTCGTCGCCTACGCCAGCGCCGCCGCCCACTCGAGCGTGGAAAAGGGAGTCGGCATCGCCGGCCTCGGCCGCGCGGCCCTGCGGAAGATCGCCGTCGATGCCCGGGGAGCGATGGACGTCGCGGCGCTCGCGGCCGCGATGGCCGAAGACGTGCGCGCCGGCCGCATCCCCTGCTTCGTCGCCGCCACTGTCGGCACCACGGCCGCCGGGGTGATCGATCCCGTGCCGGCGATCGCGGCCGAGGCGCGGCGGCACGGCGCCTGGCTCCACGTCGATGCGGCCTGGGCCGGAGCCGCGGCGGTCTGCCCGGAGCTCCGCGGGCCAATCGTGGCCGGCGCCGAGGCGGCCGACAGCTGGGGCTTCAATCCCCACAAGTGGCTGCCGGTGAACCTCGACTGCCACGCCCTCTGGCTGGCCGATCGTCGCCCCCTCATCCACGGCCTCTCGATGAAGCCCGACTACCTGCGGAACGCAGCGACCGAGAGCGGCGCGGTCATCGACTATGCCGACTGGCAGGTGCCGCTCGGCCGACGGTTCCGGGCGCTCAAGCTCTGGATGACGCTCCGCATGCTGGGAACGGAGGCGCTCCGCGATCGCATCCGCGGCCACGTGGCCTGGGCGGCCTGGTTTGCCGAACGGGTGCGGTCCGACTCCCGCTTCGCGCTGCTGGCCCCGCCCTCCCTGAGCCTGGTCTGCTTTGGACTCGAGACCGGGGACGAGGCGACGGCGGCCCTGCTCGAGCAGGTGAACCGCCGCGGCCGCGTCTGCCTGAGTTCGGCCACCGTCGGCGGTCGGCTCGCCCTGCGGCTGGCCGTCGGCGGCACGCTCACCCGCCGGGAGGACGTCGAGGCGGCCTGGGCCGAGGTGACGGCGGCGGCCAATGCGGCGACTCATGACGGCTGACCCCGGCCGCCGGCAATCCAACTGTCAGAATCCATTTTTCCTGAATTTCCCCGTTTTTCCTGCCGATACCAGTGGATTGGGGGCAGGGGCGTCGGGGAACGAACCATCTTCAGGGGTGGCCCGTAGTATTGGTTGCGATCCGGCTTCGGGGACGGTCCAGCGTACAGGACCGCCCCATTCAGGCCGGGCGAGGAGCAGCACCCATGGCACGAAAAGACTCCCTGTTGAACCTGCGGGCGATCCTGGTCCGCCGCCGCGACGCCCTGCGCAGCGCGCTGGCGGGAGATTTGTCGCTCCTGAAGGATCTCCGCAGCGAGTCGCCCGGCGACGTCATCGACGCGGCCTACGATTCCGCCCAGGACGAGATCAGCTCGCAGCTCGCCGAAGTGGAGAGCCGGGAGTTGGCGAACATCGAGAACGCCCTGGAGCGGATGCGGGTCGGCAAGTACGGCTCGTGCGAGGTCTGCGGGGGCCGCATCCCGATGGCTCGGCTCAACGCGCTTCCCTACGCGACCATGTGCATCGAATGCCAGCGGGAGCTGGAGCGGTCCGGCTCCGCCGGCGGCGGTCGTGGCGAGGAACGCGAACAGGCGGCCGAAGAGCCTGCGATCGGCGACTACGAGTAGCCGGAATCGGCCGCCATCCGACCGACCGTGGCCGGGTGCCCTCCTGCGCTCGCGGCAGTGGTGCGCTCCGCCACTCCGGGTCGGGCACCGCCAGCTCCATACACTATGCTGGCGACCGACGGATCGACATGCCGATCTTCGATCTGTCGCCTGGAGTGATCGTCCCATGCCGTGCCCGAGCGTCGTTCGCCCGTCCTCAAGTCTGCGCCGCCTGGTCCCGGCCACCATCTTCGCCGTCACCGCCCTGACGCACGGCGGCTCAGCCGAGGAGCCGCCGGTGCGGCTCAAGCCGATCGAGCGGCCGGCGGCGGCCAGCGGGGGACGTGTCGATCCGATGCGGCCGGCCCGGCTGTCGGCCACGGAGCGCGAGCGGCTCTACGAGCAGGTGTCGCGGGATGCCGAGGAGCTCGAACGGCAGGGTGCGCAGCTCCGCCGCCTGACACAGCTCCTTCGGCCGACCGTGGTCCACATCGACGCCAAGAAGCCGGCCCTGCGGCCGAAGAACGGCAAGGCGAGCGAGGACGAGGCCGGTTCGGGCGTGATCGCCTCCGTGTCGGGCCGGACCGTGGTGATCACCAACCGCCACGTCGTGAACCGGGCCGAGCTCGACAACATCGCCATCCGACTCGACGACGGTCGGGAGATCCGGCCGGTCCGGCTCTGGTCCGACCCGGGCACCGACATCGCCGTCATGGAGGTCGTCGCCGACGACCTCGAAACCGCCCGCCTCGCCGCCGGCGACGCGCTTCAGATCGGCGACACCGTGCTGGCCATCGGCAGCCCGTTCGGGCTGGCACACTCCGTGACGCTCGGCATCGTGTCGGCCAAGGGCCGCCGCGACCTGGAACTCGGTGAGGGCGGCGTGAAGTTTCAGGACTTCATCCAGACCGACGCGGCGATCAATCCCGGCAACAGCGGCGGGCCGCTGGTCAACCTCCGGGGCGAGGTGGTTGGGCTCAACACGGCGATCGCCAGCAACTCCGGCGGGAGCGAGGGAATCGGGTTCGCGATCCCGATCTCGATGGTGCTGTTCGTCACCCGGCAGCTCGTGGAGACGGGCACCGTGTCACGGGCCTATCTCGGCGTCACGCTCGACCGCGTCTTCACGCAGAAGGCGGCCCACCGGCTCGGCATGGTGCGGGCGGTCGGGGCGCACGTGTCGGCGGTGACGAAGGGCTCGCCGGCCGACCTGGCCGGCGTCCGGGCCGACGACGTGATCCTCGAGGTGGAAGGCGTGCCGATCGAGGACGACGACCACCTCGTGAGCCTGGTGAGCATGACCCCCACGAACCGCACGGTCACGATCGTGGTCTTCCGCGAAGGCGAGCGGATCGAGCTCTCGATGCCGGTGGCCAGTCGCGAGCAGTTCGAAGGGCAGTGAGCGAGGGCCACGGCCAGCGGCCGGTCAGGTCGCTGCTGCGGCGGCGGCGAGACCCCGGAGGATGCAGTCTGTCACGCCCGCGGCGTCGCAGCCGACCAACAGGTCGGCGTTCGGCCGCCTCTGCCGCACCTGCCGGCGGTCGATCACGAGCATGCCGGCCGTGAGGTCGCCCGCGGTCTCGACGTCGGCGACGATCGTGGTCCGCTCGAACAGCTCGGGATTCGTCGCGGCGACGAGCGCCACCACGTCGTGCAGGCACAGTCCCTCGGTGCCGAGCAGCTGCCGATGCGCCCGAAAGGCGTGGGGGAGCATCCGCCGGAGCAAGAGCCCCGCCCGCGACGACTCGTCCGGCAGCTGTTCCAGGAAGTCGAACTCGAGCACCACCTGGCCGCTCGTCTCGAGGGGCACGAGCGTCTTTGTGAGCGGCTCACGGACGACATGCCGGGCCGCCAGCGGATCGCAGTAGAAGTTGAGGTCGGCCACGGGCGTGACGTTGCCCTGGGCATGCACGGTACCGCCCGAGATCACGACGCGATCGATCATCTCGGCGATCGACGGATCCCGGCGGAGCAGCCGGGCGAGGTTGGTCGGCGGCCCGAGCACGATCACCGTGACCTCCCGGGGATGGGTGCGGATCGTCTCCCACATCACCTTCTCGGCGACATGGCCACCATGGAGCTGCGCCCGGGGCAGGTCGATGCCGCCGAGGCCGTCCGCCCCGTGCATGCTGAACGGCCGCTCCGGAAGTTCGATGTCGCCGGGGGCGACACCGATGCGGGGGAGCCGCGGCGGATCGAGGTAGGCGACGACCGCCTGGAGGTTGCCGGTGGACTGTTCCGGCGTGACGTTGCCTCCGGCCGCGGTCAGGGCCAATACTTCCAGCCGCGGATCGAACAGCGCCATCGTGAGGGCCACGGCATCGTCGATCCCCGGATCGACGTCGAGGATCACCTTGCGGGGCGCGATCGCGTTCATGGTGCGTGAAGGGGCGTCCGGGACCGACCTGGAGTAGGCTTGAAATCGATGCTCGAACCAAATGGTAGCCGAAAGCCGGCGTCCCTGCCCCGGCACGAGGCTGGCGGCGATAATTCCATGGAGCGATCGACAGACACCACCGGCCTCCTCAGCGCGCTGGCGGTCCTGCGCGAGGGCCGCCATGCGGGCCGCGACGAGACGCGGCGGCTCGTGGCCGGCGTGCTCGCGGGAAGCGTCGAGTTGGAATCCTTCGGCATGTGGCTCGTGGCCCTGGCGGAGCTGGGCGAGTCGGCCGCCGAGATCGCCGGCGTGGCCGACGCCCTCCGCGAGCGGATGGTGCCGGTCCACGGTCCCGCCGGCATCGTCGCCGACACCTGCGGCACCGGCGGCGACGGCTCGGGGTCGTTCAATGTCTCGACGGCAGCGGCCCTGGTGGCGGCGGCGGCCGGCCTGCCGGTGGCGAAGCATGGCAACCGCGCGGTGACCAGCCGCACCGGCTCGGCCGACGTGCTCGAGGCGCTCGGGTGCGCGATCGGCGGGCCCACCGACGCCCTGGCCCGGCAGCTCGCGGACAACGGCTTCTGTTTCTGCCTCGCGCCCGCACACCATCCGGCGATGGCCCGCGTGGGGCCACTCAGGCGGTCCCTCGGTCGGCCGACCGTGTTCAACCTCGTCGGGCCGCTCTGCAACCCGGCCGGCGCGAACGTGCAGGTGATCGGCGTCGGCCGCGCGTCGGCACGGGAACCACTCGCGGCCGCCGCCGGCCTGCTCGGCATCCGCCGCGCGGTGATCGTCTCGGGCCACGTCGGCGACGGCAGCGGCACAGCCGTGTGGGACGAGGTGAGCCTCTTCGGCCCCACCGACGTGATCGACGTCGCGGATGGCGCGGTGACCCACTCCCGATGGACGCCGGAGGATTTTGGCATCGACCGTCAGCCGGCGTCGGCCGCCGACCGGCTGCGGGTGGACGGGCCGGCCGAGAGCGCCGCCGCGATCCGCGCCGTGCTCGGCGGCGAGCCCGGCCCGCGGCGCGACGTGGTCGTGCTCAATGCAGCCGCGGTGCTCTGGGCGGCAGGCATGCCCGACAGCCTGCCCGCCGCGCGGCAGCGGGCCGCAGAGGCGATCGATTCCGGAGCCGCGCAGCGGCTGCTCGCACGGCTCGCCGCCGGGGCCGAGGCCTCGGCCTGAGCCCGCGGACACACCGCCCCCTCGCCTCCCGCGCACAGCCCACCATGCAACTGACCGTCATTCAGCCCGAAGCCCCCGCGGAGCCGGCTCTCAAGCCCTGCTGCGCCCGCGCCGCCGCCGGTGAATATGGCTGGCAGTGCCCGATGCATCCGCAGGTGACGAGCGGCGCGGCCGGCACCTGCAGCATCTGCGGCATGCCGCTCGAGCCGATCGGCCAGGGCGGCGCGGCCGCGGCGGCGGCTCGCGTCGAGGACCGCCGCCTGCTCGTCTCCGCGGTGCTCGGCGCGGCGCTCATGGCCGTGGCGATGCTCGGCATGCTCGCGCATGACGGGCCCAACGCGCACGACGGGCATACCGCCGCGCGGTGGCTGCCCACCGTGCCGGTGCCGGAGTGGCTCACCGGCCAAGCCGGCAACTGGCTGCAGCTCGTGCTGGCGACGCCGATCGTCTTCTGGGGCGGGTGGTCGATCCTCACGGGCGGCATCGCCGGCTTTCACCGGGGCCGGCCCGGCATGTTCTCGCTCATCAGCCTGGGCGTGCTCGTGGCCTGGGGCGCCAGCGTCGCGGCGACGCTCGCGCCCGGCATCTTTCCGCCGGCGTTCCGGCGGGCGGACGGGAGCGTGGAGGTGTTCTTCGAGTCGGCCGGCATGATCGTGGTGCTCGTGCTGCTCGGCCAGCGACTCGAGACCCGCGCCCGCCGCGGCACCACCGCCGCCATCCGGGCCCTGATGGACCTGGCACCGGCCACGGCGGAGCGGTTTCCGGACGGCGAGACGGTTCCGCTCGGTGCCGTGCGGCAGGGCGATCTGCTGCGGGTGCGACCGGGCGGCCGCATTCCCACCGATGGAATCGTCCGCGACGGATCGACCACCTGCGACGAATCGCTGCTCACCGGCGAGCCGATGCCGGTGCCCCGCGGCGTGGGCGACCGCGTGCTCGGAGGGGCGATCAACGGCGTCGCCGTGATCGTCGTGGAGGCGGAGACGGCCGCCGATGGCTCGCTCGTCGCCCGCATCGCCAGGCTCGTGCGGGAGGCGCACGAGAAGCGGGCTCCGATCGAGCAGGTGGCCGACAAGCTCGCCGCGGTCTTCGTGCCGGCCGTGCTGCTCTTGGCGCTCGCGACCTTCCTCGCCTGGTCGGCCTTCGGGCCCGAGCCGCGGATGGCGCTCGGGCTCGTGTCGGCCGTGAGCGTGCTCGTGATCGCCTGTCCCTGCGCCCTGGGCCTGGCCACGCCGCTGGCGATGACCGTGGCCATCGGCCGCGGCGCGCGGGCCGGGATCCTCGTGCGGTCTGCCGAGGCGGTCGAGAGACTCGCACGGGCGGACACGGTCGTGTTCGACAAGACGGGCACCGTCACGATCGGCCGGCCGCGGATCGAGTCGGCCACGGCGGTCGACGCATCCGGCCGCCTGCAGACGATTCGCGACATCGCGGCAGCGCCCGGCGCGGTGGCGGCCGTCCCCTGGGGGCCGGCGCTCCGCCTCGCAGCCAGCCTCGAGGGCTCGAGCGAGCACCCGCTGGCACGAGCCTTCGTGTCAGCCGCCGAGGCCGCGGGCATCGTCCCGACGCGGGCCGCGGCCGTCGCGGCCGTCGTAGGCCAGGGCGCAGCTGGCGAGGTCGAGGGCCGGCGCATCCTGGTCGGCAGCGGAAAACTCATGGAGACGCACGGAGTGACACTGCCGGACGCCGGAGACTTTCCGGCCGACGCCGCCGGCAGGACGACCGTCCACGTCGCCGTCGACGGCCGGTTCGTGGGCTCCTTCACGCTGACAGACCCGCCGCGCCCCGAGGCAACCGCGGCCGTGGCCGCGCTCGTGGCCGACGGGCTCACCCTGGAGATGCTCTCCGGCGACGCGGCGGAGGTGGCCCGCAGGACGGCGGCGGCCGTCGGCATCGGCACGGCCAGCGGCGGCCTCTCACCGGCGCAGAAGGCGGCGTCTGTCGAGCGGCTGCGGGCCGATCGGCGGGAGCACGGCAGCGTCGTGTTCGTCGGCGACGGCATCAACGACGCGCCGGCCCTGGCCGCGGCCGACGTGGGCATCGCCATGGGTTCCGCCGCCGACGTGGCGCTCGAGACCGCGGACGTCACGCTGCTCTCCGGCGGGTTGGCGGCGGTGCCTCGGGCCGTCGCGCTCGCCCGGGCGACGATGCGGAACGTCCGGCAAAACCTCGGCCTGGCATTCGCCTACAACCTGCTCGCCCTGCCGGTCGCGGCGGGGGCGCTCTATCCCCTGCTCGGCCATGTCACGAGCCCGATGCTCGCCGCGGCGGCGATGAGCCTCTCGTCGCTCTCGGTGATCGCAAACTCCCTGCGGCTGCGCCGGCTCGACCTCGAGTGACATCGAGACCGCTCACGACAGCGGCACCACCAGGCCGTCGTGCGCGAGCTCGATGCCCGGGGGCAACGCCGCCTGCGTCGCCGCATGCGGCAGGTCGTGCGACATGTGCACGAAGATGGTGCGGCGGGCGGCGACCCGCGCCGCCACCGCCAGGCTCTCCTCCACGGAAAAGTGCGTGGGGTGCGGCGTGGGCCGCAGGCAGTCGAGCACCAGCACGTCGAGCCCCTCCAGGAGCGGCCAGGTCTCGTCGGGAATTCGATTCGTATCGGTGCAGTAGGCAACGTTGCCGAAGCGGAAGCCGAGCACCTCGAACGGCCCGTGCTTGAGCCGCAACGGCACGACCTGCTGGCCAAGCAGCTCGAATGGTCCCGTGCCGACACGCTCGAAGAAGACCTTCGGCACGCCGCCGCCGGCGGGCGGCTCGGAGGAGAAGGCGTAGTCGAACGCCGTGCGGATCCGTCGCTCCACCCGCTCCTCGCAGTAGAGCGGCAGCGACCGGCCCGAGGCGAAGCAGATGGGGCGGATGTCGTCGAGACCGTAGACGTGGTCGACGTGGTCGTGGGTGTAGAGCACCGCGTCCACCCGCCCGATCCGCTCGCGCAAGAGCTGCGTCCGCAGGTCGGGCGTGGTGTCGATCAGGAGCGCGCCGCCGGGCAGCCCGAGGACGGCGCTCGTGCGGGTGCGGGCGTCGCGGGCGTCGCGGCTCGAGCAGGTGGCGCAGCCGCAGCCCACGACCGGCACGCCGACGCTCGTGCCGGTGCCGAGAAACACGAGCTGACCGCCGATGTCGCGAAGCGGCCCGGGGTCGTGCGCGGACGACGGCATGCGTGCGACTCGGGACGTGAAGGGGGGACGATCCTGCGCGGGCCGGGCCGAACCGACGCTCGGCCCCGGGGCCATCTCGCGACGGCCGGCGGCAGGACCACGTTGTCCCACGCGGGCGCCGCGCCCTCAAGCGTTCCCCGTCCCGCACGGCTGAATCATGCCGGCTCGCGTCGTCTCCTGCGGCGGGTCGCCTTGACCCACGCGGCGGCAGACCGCGAGAATCGGGCGAAAGGACCCTGCGTCACCATGCAACAGCTCGAACGAATCTGGGACGGACTTTCGAACGTCGCCGCCGGCGCCGGCTCCAGGCTGGAACGTGTGCTCACCGGGCTGTTCGGCTCTTCGAACGCCCGCTACCTCCGCCGGCTCGAGCCGCGGATCGAGGCGATCAACTCGCTCGAGCCCCGCTACCGGGCGATGTCCGACGCCGAGCTCCGGGACCAGACGGCGGAGTTTCGGCGCCGGCTGGCCGCCGGCGAGACCACCGACGACATTCTCGTCGAGGCGTTCGCCGTCTGCCGCGAGGGTGGGCGACGGTTCCTCGGCATGCGGCACTACGACGTGCAGCTGATCGGCGGCATGGTGCTCCATTCGGGCGCCATCGCCGAGATGATCACGGGCGAGGGCAAGACCCTCGTGGCCACCCTGCCGGCCTACTTGAACGCGCTCGAGGGCAAGGGCGTGCACGTGGTGACCGTCAACGACTATCTCGCCCGCCGCGACATGGAGTGGATGGGGCCGCTCTACATGGGCCTCGGCCTGACGGTCGGCGCGATCCAGTCCGGCATGGACTCGGGCGAGCGGCAGCAGTCCTACGCGCGGGACATCACCTACGGCACGAACAACGAGTTCGGCTTCGACTATCTGCGGGACAACATGCGGATGGCGTCGCGGGGCGACGACCGCTTCCAGAAGCACCTGCAGCAAAGCCAGGGACCGCTCCACTTCGCCATCGTCGACGAGGTCGACAACATCCTCATCGACGAGGCCCGGACGCCGCTCATCATCTCCGGCCCCGCGCACGACGACGTCACGAAATACTCCAAGGCCGACCAGATCGCGCGGCAGCTCGCGCCGGAACGGCACTTCGAGGTCAAGGAGAAGGAACACACCGTCGCCCTCACCGAGGAGGGCGTGCGGACGGCCGAGCGGCTCGCCGGCGTGGAGAGCTTCTACACGGTCGGCAACATGGAGTGGCCGCACCTCGTCGACAACGCCCTCAAGGCCCATCACCTCTACAAGCGCGACGTCAACTATGTGGTGCTGAACGGCGAGGTGGTGATCGTCGACGAGTTCACCGGCCGCCTGATGCCGGGCCGCCAGTGGTCCGACGGCCTCCATCAGGCCGTCGAGGCGAAGGAGGGAGTGCGTGTCAAGGAGGAGTCGCAGACCCTCGCCACGGTCACGCTGCAGAACTTCTTCAAGCTCTACAAGAAGGTCGGCGGGATGACGGGCACCGCCATGACCGAAGCGAACGAGTTCTGGAAGATCTACAAGCTCGACGTCATCGCCATCCCGCCCAACCGCGGACTCCAGCGGATCAACCACCCCGACGTCATCTATCGCACCGAGCGGGAGAAGTGGGTGGCGGTCGCCGACGAGGTGGAGAGGATCCATCGCTGGGACACGCTCGCACTTGCCGACGGCACCTGGCGGATGGGCACGATCGTCGGCGAGTCGGCCGGCGAGATCGAGATCGAGCCGAAGGGTGAGCGGAACGTCGAGCGCGTCCCGCGGTCGAAGATCAAGGACATGCAGCGACGGGGGCTGCCGGTGCTCGTCGGCACGGTGTCGATCGAGAAGAGCGAGCACCTCTCGCACTTGCTCGAGCAACGGGGTATCGAGCACCAGGTCCTGAACGCCAAGCACCACAAGCGCGAGGCGGACATCATCGCCCAGGCGGGCCGGCTCGGTGCCGTCACGATCGCCACCAACATGGCCGGCCGCGGCACCGACATCATCCTCGGCGGCAACGCGGAGACCCTCGCCTGGGCCCGGCTCCAGGACCGCTACGCCACGCGGCTGGACGTGCCGAAGGAGGAGTGGGACACGCTCGTCGCGGAAATCGCGGCCCGCGAGAAGATGAAGGAGGAGGGGGAGCAGGTCCGCGGGATGGGCGGCCTCCAGATCATCGGCACCGAGCGGCACGAGGCGCGGCGGATCGACCTCCAGCTCCGCGGCCGTTGCGGCCGTCAGGGCGACCCGGGCTCGAGCCGTTTCTTCCTGTCACTCGAAGACGACCTGATGCGCATCTTCGCCGGCGAGTGGGTGAAGAACGTCCTCACGCGGCTGGGCATGCAGGACGGCGAGGCGATCGAGAGCCGCATGGTGACCCGGCGGGTCGAGGCGGCGCAGAAGAAGGTCGAGGAGCGGAACTTCGAGGTCCGCAAGAATCTCCTCGAGTACGACGAGGTGATGGACGAGCAGAGGAAGCGGGTCTACGGATTCCGTCAGCGGATCCTCGACGGCGAGCCCTGCCGTGAGCTGATCCTCGACATGGTCGATCGCCAGATCGACCAGAACATCGGCACCTTCCTCGACCGCGACTACGGCACGCAGACGTTCGCCACCTGGGCCTCCGGCCAGCTCGCCTGCGAGCTCGACGCCGCCGATTTCCGCGGCATGTCGCCGGAGGAGGCGGAGCGGCGGGCGATCGACGAGGCCGTGCGGCAGTCAGAGGGGCTCGTCTTCGAGGCCGTCGAGGAAAACCTGCCCACGAGCGAGGACGAGGGGGAATGGAACTGGTCGGCCCTGGCCTCGTTCGCCAACAGCCGCTGGCGGCTGTCCGTCAACGACCGTGACCTGAAGCGGGTGGGCCGCGACGGCGTGGCGGAGTTCCTGCAGGAGCGGGCCCGCGAAGCGATCCAGCGGATCGGCCTCGACGAGGGCGCGCGGTTCCTCGAGCCGGACTTCGGCCTTCGCAGCGCCCGCGGCTGGACGGAGTGGAGGTTCGGGACGGCGCTCGACGAGTCCGATCTCGCCGCCGTCGCGAAAAGCGGTGGCGACGCCCAGGCCTTCAAGCAACTTGCCCGTCGCAAGGCCCGCGAGGCCTATGCACGGCGCGAGATCGAGTATCCGGTCCTGGTCGGCCTCTCACACTTCACGCACCGCGCGGCCGACGGCGTGCGGCTCGACCGCGACGGCCTGCTCGCGTGGGCACGGGAGCGGTTCGATCCCGCGCTGACCGCGGACGATCTCTCGGCGAACGACCTCGACGGCCTCAAGGCGGCGCTCGTGGCGGCCAGCGGCCGACGGCATGGCCAGCCCGACGACAGCCGCGACGAGATGAAGCGAATGGAGCGGGCCGTGCTCCTGCAGATCCTCGACAACGCCTGGAAGGACCATCTGCTTGCGATGGACCACCTCCGGTCCAGCGTCGGCCTGCGGGGCTACGCCCAGGTCGACCCGAAGGTCGAGTACAAGCGCGAGGGGATGCGGACATTCGACCTGATGTGGAAGGCGATCGACGAGCGGGTCACCGACATCGTCTATCGCATCGAGGAAGTCGAGGACGACGCGCTGCGAAGCACCTGGAAGGAGACGGCGGCGATCCATGCCGAAGCGGCGCCGGTCACGCTGCCCCAGCCGGGAGCCACAGGCGAGTCGGCGGGTGAGCCGGCGGGTGATGCGCGTTCGGCGCCGGTCGTCGAGCCGATCCGTAACCTCGGCCAGAAGGTGGGCCGCAACGACCCCTGCCCGTGCGGCAGCGGCAAGAAGTTCAAGAACTGCTGCGGCAAGTCGAGCGGCGTGCCGACCGGCTGAGCGGCACTCGCCCGTCCGCATGCTGTTCAACCTCGTCTACCTCGCCGTCCTGCTCCTGCTGCTGCCTTGGGTGGCGTGGCGCCGGCTCTCGGGCGGACGCCCCGTGGCGGCCCCATGGACGCGGTTCACCGGCGGCATCGCCCCGTTGCCCGCCCCGGGCGACCGGCGACGCATCTGGCTGCACGGCGTGAGCGTGGGCGAGATCCAGTTGCTCGCGGTGCTGGCCGCCGAGCTGCGCCGGCAGGCGGAGGCCGCAGGCCTCTCGATCGACTGCGTCGCCTCGAGTTCCACGACCACCGGTCTCGACGTCGCCGCCCGGCGGTTCGGCCCGGACCGCGCCTTCCCCTGCCCGCTCGACTTCACCTGGGCCGTGGACCGGGTGCTCGACCGCGTTCGGCCGGATCTGCTCGTGCTCGGCGAGCTCGAGCTCTGGCCGAATCTCCTTGCCCGAACGCAGGCGCGGGGCATCCCCATCGTGGTCGCCAACGCCCGCATGAGCCCGCGAAGCGCCGCTGGCTATCGTCGCATCGGCCCGCTCGTGCGACGCATGCTCGGCCACGTCGCCGCCGTGATCGCCCGTGGACCGGAGGATGCGGACCGGTTCGCGTCGTTCCTGCCGCCGGGCGGTGCGGAGATCGTGGTGGCCGGGTCGATGAAGTTCGACGGCGTGAAGGGAGACCGCGACGCGGCCGACGTGCGGCGCCTCCGGGCGCTTGCCGGCATCGCCGCGGCCGACGTCGTCTTCCTGGCCGGCAGCACCCAGGCTCCGGAGGAGCAGTTCGCGGTCGATGCATTCCTGACCGCCGCTCAACGGCATCCGCGGCTGCGGCTGGTGATCGTACCGCGACACGTCGAACGGTCGCGGGAAGTCGCCGCGCTCCTCGAGCGGGCCCAAGTCCCCTGGCAACTTCGCAGCCGGCTCGAGGCGGACGGAGCCGACCCGGCCGCCCGGGTGCTGCTGGTCGACACCACGGGCGAACTGGGCTGGTGGTGGGGCACGGCCCGCATCGCCTTCGTCGGCGGTAGTCTCGACGGCAAGCGGGGCGGCCAGAACATGCTCGAGCCGGCCGCCTACGGCGCGGCCGTGTCGTTCGGGCCCCATACGCGCAACTTTCGCGACGAGGTCGCCCGCCTGCGCGCCGCGGACGCGGCCGTGGTGGTGCCGGACGGCGCCGGGCTCTCGGCGTTCGTGGAGCGGTGCCTCGACGACGAGGCCTATGCGACCGGCCTGGGACGCCGGGCCGCCGACCTGGTGGCCTCTCAGCGTGGGGCGACCGCCATGACCGCCGCCGCGATCCTCGCCCTGCTGCCCTCCAGCGGCCCCCGTATCGCCCGCTGATTTCCAGGTTGCCAAGCGGCCCGGACCTGCCGATAATCCCGGTTTCGTCTTCGGAACGCATTCCTTTCCCTCCCCGCACGAGGCACAGGCCGTGGCAAAAGGCAAGTATCTGTTCACCAGTGAGTCGGTCAGCATGGGCCACCCGGACAAGTTGGCCGACCAGATCTCCGACGGCGTGCTGGATGCATACCTGGCACAGGACCCGCGGAGCCGTGTGGCGTGCGAGACGATGGTGACCACCGGCCTGGCCGTGATCGCCGGCGAGATCACCTCCCGCGGCACGATCGACTACCAGCAGGTCGTCCGCGACGTGATCCGTCAGGTCGGCTACACCGACGATGAGATGGGCATCGCGGCCGACACCTGCTCCGTGCTCGTGGCCGTCGGCAAGCAGAGCGGCGACATCGCCATGGGCGTGAACGAGGACGAGGCGAAGGGCAAGGATATCGGCGCCGGCGACCAGGGCCTGATGTTCGGCTATGCCTGCAACGAAACCCCGGAACTGATGCCGCTGCCGATCGCGCTGTCGCACCGCATCCTCAACCGGCTCACGGAGGCCCGGCAGAACAACGAAGTCGACTGGCTGCGGCCCGACTCGAAGAGCCAGGTGACGATCGAGTACGAGGGCAACAAGCCCGTGCGCGTCGACACCGTCGTCGTCTCCACCCAGCACGCCCCCCATGTGTCGAACGAGGAGATCCACCGCTTCATCGTCGAGAAGATCGTGAAGCCGCTGCTGCCGAAGGACCTCGACACGTCGAACATCACCTACCACATCAACCCGACCGGCCGGTTCGTGGTCGGCGGACCACACGGCGACTGCGGCCTCACCGGCCGCAAGATCATCGTCGACACCTACGGCGGCTGGGGCCGCCACGGCGGCGGCGCCTTCTCGGGCAAGGATCCGACGAAGGTCGACCGCAGCGCCGCCTACATGGCACGCCACGTCGCCAAGAACATCGTCGCCGCCGGCCTGGCCGACCGTTGCGAAGTGCAACTCGCCTACGCCATCGGCGTCAGCGAACCGGTCAGCGTGCATGTCGACACCGAGGGCACCGGCAAGGTCGACGACCAGCGGTTGTGCGATCTCGCACGGGAGTTCTTCCCCCTCACGCCCCGCGGGATCATCGACTATCTCGACCTGCGGCGGCCCATCTACCGCAAGACGGCCGCGGGCGGCCACTTCGGTCGGGATGGTTTCCCGTGGGAGAAGACCGACCGGGCAAAGGATCTGGCCCAGGCTGCCAAGGGCGGCGCCGTGGCGGCCCGCTGACGTCTCCGGCGACGGCACGCGCGACCGAGGCCCAGGCAAAACGTGGACATCGCCGCCGTGGATTCCCGAGCCATGAAGGCTGCGACAGGTCGAGGCCTGCCGGTGGTTTCTTCGCTGCTCGACCGCCTCGCCCCCGCGGCATTGGCCGCGGGGGCACTGTTCCCCGGCGTGCTCTCGCTGGCCTTCGGAGGGGTGATCGCCATCCGGAGGCTGACAGGGGCCGCTCCGTTGTCTCCGGGCCCAACGGCCGTGATGCTGTCTTGTGCGGTGGGTACGGTGCTTGCCTGGCTCGCGGACCTCGCCTCACGGTCAGGGAGGGCTGGCCGGCCCGCCAGCGGGCCGGCGGTCCTCGCCCGGATCGGCCTGATCGTGTCGCTGGCAGCCGTCGCGCTGCCGGCGCGGCTGTCCTCGTCGGCCGATTGCGTCGCGCTCGTCGTCGCGACCTCCTGTGCCGCGGCGACCCTTCTCCGCAGGCCGGCCATCCGGCCGCCCGACCGCTCGCGAGGGTCTCTGGCGGCGCCGGTGGCCGTGCACCCTCTCGGCATCGCCCCACCCGCGGCGCCCCTGCTTGCCGCATCGTCCGCGGGCTTCCCGCCGGGCGCGGCAACCGGCCCCATGGCCGACGACGAGGGACCGATCGGATCGGGCAGCCTCGTGCAGCGATTCGAACGCCGCATCCTGCCGGACGGGTCGGAATGCGTTCGCGGGAGACTGCACGTCGTGGTGCCTGCCGGCGCGCGGCTCGGCGCCGGGCATGTCGGCTTTTGCCCGCCGTTGTCCGCCGCACCCACGGTTCAGGTCTCCACCGACTATGATGCGGTGGAGGCGATCGTGACCGCGGCCGAAGTCCTGCCGTGGGGGGCCCGGATCGAGTGCCGGCTCGACGAACCCGCCGAGGAGGCGATCCGCGTCCCGGTCGATCTCTCGGCCCGCGCGGCCTCCTGAGACAACACGCTCCCCCCTCCATCCGCATGGCACGCTGGCCGCACCACGTCTGGACGACGATCTTCACCTACGCGGTGATCTTCGCGGGCTTTCCGCTCCTCTGTCTGGTGCTCTGGCGGTGGGTGCGCGGATGAAGCCGCCCGCCCCGCTCGTCGCCGCCATCACGCGAGCCGGCCAGCAGCACCTGTTCGCGCACTGGGACCGGCTCGACGAGCCCACCCGACGCTCGTTTCAGCGGGAACTCGAGGCCGTGGACTGGGCGCTCGTCGCGTCGCTCGGAGCCCCGGCGGACGGCGTTTCGGCGGCTCCGGCCATCGTCGCCGACCGGGCGGCGACACCCCGTTGCCTGCGCCTGGGCGACCCGGGCAACACGATTCCGCCGGCCGAGGCGGCACGATGCGGCGGTGCGGCGCTCTCCGCCGGCGCCGTCGGCGCGATCCTGGTCGCCGGCGGGCAGGGCAGCCGACTGGGCTGTCAGGGGCCGAAGGGCCTCTTCCCGGTGGGGCCGGTGTCGCGGGCCACGCTCTTCGAGGTGCTCCTGGGCAAACTCGTCGCGGTGCGGCGCCGGTTCGGCCGCGACGTGCCGCTGGCGATCATGACCAGTTCCGCCACCGACGCCGACACACGTGCCTTCCTGGCGGCGAACCGGTGCTGTGGTCTCGATCCGGACCGGGTGCTCGTGTTCCAGCAGCGCGACCTGCCGTCTGTCGATGCGGCCACCGGCCTCCTGCTGCTCGACAGCCCGGGACACCTCGCGCTGGCGCCGGACGGCCACGGCGGCATGCTCGTGGCGCTCGCCGACTGCGGCGGCCTCGACTGGTTCCGTCGGCAGGGCGCGGAGCATCTCGTCAGCTTCCAGGTCGACAACCCGCTCGCCCGGCCCCTCGACCCGGAGTTTCTCGGCTACCACCTGCTGTCGGCCGCCGACTTCACGACCCAGGTGGTGCGGAAGCGCGAGCCGGGCGAACGGGTCGGAGTCGTGGTCGAGGAGAGCGGTCGGTGTGGCGTGATCGAGTACAGCGACCTCCCGGCAGACCTGGCGGCGGCACGGCTGCCCGACGGCAGCCTCAGGTTCCATGCCGGCAGTATCGCCGTGCATGCCTTCACGCGACCGTTTCTGGAAGCCACCGCCGCCCGGGAGGATGCGCTGCCGCTCCACCGGGCGCTCAAGGTCGTGCCCTGCCTCGATGCCGCCGGCCGCCGCGCGACGCCGGCGGCGCCGAACGCGATCAAGTTCGAGCGTTTCATCTTCGACTTGATGCCCCTTGCAGGGCGGGTCTGCGTCGTGGAGATCGAAGCCGCCGACGGCTTCGCACCGCTCAAGAACCCTCCCGGCTCCGCGGCCGACAGCCCCGAGCATGTGCATGCGGCACTCGTGGCCCACGCGCGGCGGATGCTCGCCCGTGCCGGCGTGACGGTCGCCGATGAGGTCGACGTGGAGTTGGCCCCCGACCGTATTCTCGACGAAGCCGATATCCTGTCCTGCCTGCCGCCACAAGCGGCTCCGATCGACCGGCCGACCGTGATCGGGGCCGCGTGCCCCTCCCCCCTGCCCCGTTCCTCGTGAGTCCCTCGGAGAACCTGTCGATGCTGCATGCGATCGTGATGGCCGGTGGATCCGGCACCCGTTTCTGGCCCGCCAGCCGTGCCGGGCTCCCGAAGCAGTTGTTGCCGCTGGCGGGTGACAAGACCCTGCTCGCCGACACGGTCGACCGCCTCGAGGGCCTCGTGCCGCCGGAGCGGGTGATGGTGGTCACCGCGGCCCGCCTGCTCGACGCGGTCCGCGCGCAGGTGCCGCAGGTGCCCGAGCAGGGCCTCGTGGGCGAACCCTGCAAGCGGGACACGGCCCCCTGCATCGGCTTGGCCGCGCTGCTCGTCGCCCGCCACGATCCCGATGCGATCATGGCCGTCATGCCCTCCGATCACGTGATCCGCCCCGCCGAGGCGTTTCGTGGGGCGATCCGTCAGGCCGCGGCGCTCGTCGAGCAGGCGCCGGGGCGGCTGGTGACCTTCGGCATCAAGCCCACTTATCCCGCGGAGTGCTTCGGATACATCCAGCAGGGCGCGGCCGTGACGGCGCCGCCCTCGGCCGGTGGGGCCGCATCGGCCGCCGCCATGCACGCCGTCGCACGATTTCGCGAGAAGCCGCCGGCGACGGTCGCCGCAGAATACGTGGCCGCGGGCAACTACCTCTGGAACGCCGGCATTTTCGTCTGGAAGGCGGCGACGATCCTCGAGGCGCTCGCCGAACGGCAGCCCGAGTGCCTGGAGCATCTGCGCCGCATCGCCGCCGCCTGGGACACGCCCGACCGTGACCGCGTCTTCGCGGAGGAGTTCGCCGCCATCAAGGGGATCTCCATCGACTATGCCGTGCTGGAGCACGCCCGCGACGTGGTCGTGATCGAGGCGCCGTTCTCCTGGGATGATCTCGGCGGGTGGTCGGCCGTGGCCCGCCAGCGGGGCGGCGACGAGGCGGGCAACACGGTCGTCGGCCGGCACCTGGGCATCGATTCCATCCGGACGATCGTGCATGCTGGCGACGATCACCTGGTCGTCACGATGGGGCTCGAGGATATGCTTGTGGTGCATACTCCCGACGCGACCCTCGTGGCCCGCCGCGCGCACGAGGAGGCCGTGCGGAAGGTGGTCGCCGAACTCGAGAAACGCGGCTGGAACGAGTACCTGTGAGCCATTTCCCCGTCCCTCCCCCGCGCATGACAGACGGCCGGTGGCTGGCCGGCCTGCTCGCCGTTTGCCTGACGGCCTCAGCGGCGGCCAAGGGAGAGGAACAGCCGGAGGCTTCCGATGCCGACCGGGCTGCTCCGCAGGCTGCCGCCGCGGACGCTCCGGCCCCGGGGCAGATCTCGGCGGCCGACTGGCTCGGAGCGGCACGCCAGGCGGCCGAGGCGCTCCAATGGACCGACGAGCGGGTGCGTCATGACTGGCGGCTGCAGCATCGCCCCGGCACAGGAGCGGCCCGGATCCTCGACCCGCTCGACCGGACGGTGCGGGAAGGCCCGCGGGAAGAGTGTCTCGAGACATTCGCGGCGCTCGAACGGGACGGCCGCGTGGAGGCGGTGGCCGGCCCGACCGTGATCGTGCTCCACGGCCTGGGCGAGGGACGGCGGTCGATGAAGCCGCTCGTCGATCACCTGCGAAAGCACCTCGATGCCACCGTGCTCTCCTTCGGCTACGCGAGCACGGCCGCCGGGCTCGAGGCCCACGGCCGTGCGCTGGCAGACGTGATCTCCGGCCTGCCCGCCGCCGACTCCATCAGCTTCGTCGGCCACAGCATGGGCAACCTCGTCGTCCGTCGCTGGATGGCGCTGGCGCCGGCTGCCGATCTCGAGCGGGTGCGGAAGATGGTGATGCTCGGGCCTCCGAACCAGGGCTCCGAACTGGCCCGGATGGTCGCCGGCGTCAGCCTGCTCGCCGCGCTCTCCGAGGGAGCCGCGCGGGAACTCGTGCTCGACTGGAACCGGGTGGCGAAGGATCTGGCCATCCCCACCTGCCCCTTCGGCATCGTGGCGGGCGGCAAGGGAGATGCCCGGGGCTACAGCGTGCTGCTCTCGGGCGACGACGATGCGGTCGTCCGGGTCGAGGAGACCCGCCTGCCGGGCGCGGACGACTTCCTCCTGTTGCCGGTCCATCACGCGGCGATGATGCGGAGCCCGGGTGTCCAAAAGGCCACGCTCGATTTCCTCACGTCGGGCCGCTTTTCACCGCCGGGAGACGGCCGGTGACCGACTCCCCCGCGATCGGACCGGATGGACCGCCTGACCGCGCCGCCCCGGGCCGCGCGGCGGCCATGCCCGCCGGCCGCGTCGCGGGCATCGACTACGGCCGCAGACGGATCGGCGTCGCGATCTGCGATGCGAGCCGGATCCTCGCGAGCCCGCTGTGCGTCCGCCAGACCTCCGGCGACCGGGACGCCGACGCGGTGTTCTTCCGCAGGCTCGTCGCGGCGGAGGAGATCGTCGGCTTCGTAGTCGGCCTGCCGCTCCACGCCGACGGTGCCGACAGCCGGATGTCGGTCGAAGTGGAGAAGTTCGGCGGCTGGCTGGCGGACATCACGGGCAGGCCGGTCGTGTTCCACGACGAGCGGTACAGTTCCCGCGAGGCCACGGGGCTCCTCGCCGGCTCGGGCCTGTCGCGGGGTCGCAAGAAGGAACGCACCGACGCCATCGCCGCGCAGGTCGTGCTTTCCTCCTGGCTGGATGCGGCGGCCCATGGCTCGGCCGGGGAGCGGCCCGGTCCGCTCGACGCCTGATCCGCCCCCTCACGGAGGCACACCACGAGGAACCGTCCAGTGCGCGAAGCAGGCACCGTCACGAAACACGACCGCCGCACCCGCCTCGTCGTCGGCTGCGGCTACCTGGGCGGCAGGGTCGCCGCCCGCTGGGTCGCCGCCGGCGACCAGGTCTATGGGGTGACCCGGTCAGCCGACCGCGGTCGAGCGCTCGCCGCAGAGGGACTCGTGCCGATCGTGCACGACGTGGCATCGACCGCCGCTTGGTCGCCCGATCTCCCCGCCTTCGATACTGTTTTCTGGGCGGTCGGCTTCGCCGCGCAGCCCCCGGTCACGCCGCGGGACGTCCATGTGCTCGGACTCGGCCGCCTGCTCGACGCCCTGACCGGCGGGCCGCGGGTGATCCTGTCGAGCTCGACGGGCGTCTGGGGCGACGAGGGAGGAGCGGTCGTCACCGAGGAGACGCCGGTCCACCCCGCCCGCGAGGCCGGTCGCGTGCTCGTCGAGGCGGAGACGCTCATGCACGCGCACCTGCACGGACCGGGAGTGGCGTTGCGGTTCGCGGGGCTCTACGGCCCCGGTCGTCTGCCCCGGCTCGACGGCCTCCGGACGGGGGCCCCGATCGCGGCCGATCCCGACAGCTGGCTCAACCTCATCCACGTCGACGACGCGGCCACGGTCGTGCATGCGGTGGCCGACGCCCCGGCTCCGCAGCCGCTCTATGTGGTCTCCGACGGGCGACCCGTCAGGCGCAGGGACTGGTATGGCCAGCTCGCCCGGGCCACCGGCAGCCCGGAGCCGACGTGGGACACGGCGTCCGCCCGCAGCCGCGGCGCCGACAAACGGGTCGACCCGTCCCTGCTCCGCCGCGACCTTGCCGTCAGCCTGGCCTACCCCGATCCGCTGGCGGCGTTGGCCGCACTCGTGGCAGCGGCATCCTGAACGTCCGTGACGGCCCTGCGGCGGCCGCCTCCAAACCCCACGGACGTCAGTGTCTGCTCGCCGCCCGCCTACTGCAGCTGCGGCACCGGCGGCGCAGGCTGCGGACGCGGCTGCTCGCCCGCGCGGATCGTGCTCCGGGCCAGGCCGGCCGCTCCCCCGGCGAGAGAGTTGAGATAGTCAGTCGTGACGTTCATCGCCTCATTGAAGTAGAAGTCTCGCTTGACGATCGGTCGACGCTGCGTCTCCATCTCCTCCTCGAGTTTCTTTTCCTCGTCGTCGGCGGCCTTGCCCTCGTTCCATTGCCGTTCGAACTCCGCCTCGACCAGCGAGATCGTCTTTTCCTGCTTGCGCTTCTCGTATTGGGCGATGTCCTTCTGCACCTTGGAGAAATCCTCGCTGCGGCTGATGCGGGCCGCGGACCGCTCCCGCAGCGCGCGAAGCATGTCGTCGGTCACCCTGCCGCTCGCCTGGAACGTCGCCGGCGGCACCTTGTCGAAGGCGATCGCGTGATCGAGGTCGGACTCGCCCACCGGCAGGTGCGTCGTGATGCTCGGCAGCTCGACGTCGCTCTTCACGCCCTCGAGCTGCGTGCTGGCGCCGAGCGGCCGATAGAACTGCTGCATGGTGATCTTGATCGCCCCGAGCGACGGCGCATTGGGAAGCCGCTGAAACAGCTGCCGTCCCAGGTCGAGCAGGCTCTGGACAGTGCCCTTGCCGTGCGTCGCCTTGTCACCGATGACAAGCCCACGGCGATAGTCCTGGATCGCCCCGGCGACGATCTCGCTGGCACTGGCGCTGAACTTGTTGGTGAGCACCACGAGCGGACCGTCCCAGGCGACTCCCGGGTCGAGGTCGTCGTACTGCTGCACCCGCTTGTCGGCGTCCTTGATCTGGACGACGGGGCCGGTGTCGATGAACAACCCGGTCAGCGAGATCGACTCGGGCAGCGACCCGCCGCCGTTGCTTCGCAGGTCGAGCGCGATGCAGTCGACTCCCTGCCGCCGAAACTCGTCGATCAGCCGGCGGCAGTCGCGGGTGCTGCTCTTGTAATCGGCCTGTCCCTGCCGCGCACCGTCCATGTCCATGTAGAAGCTCGGCAGGTTGATCACGCCGATCTTCCAGGGCGAGCCGTCGGGCTTGCGGCCCTCCTCGATCACCTCGCCCCGCGCCTCGGCGTCCTTCAGCTCGATCTTGTCACGGGTGATGTCGTAGATCTTGGGGGCGGTTTCGCCGACGGGAATGACCTTGAGCCGGACGATCGTGCCGCGCTTGCCGCGGATCAGCTTCACGACCTCGTTGAGGTTCATGTCGACCACGTCGACCATCTCCCCCTCGGCCCCCTGGCCGACGCCGACGACGCGATCCTTCTTCTTGAGGCGGCCGTCACGGTCCGCCGCGCCACCCGGCGTGAGTTCGACGATGGTCGTGTAGCCATCCTCCCCCTTGAGCTGGGCGCCGATGCCGTCGAGCTGCAGCCGCATGGCGATCGCGAAGTTTTCCTGGGTGCCCGGCGACATGAAGCTGGTGTGGGGGTCGAGGCTGCTGGTGAGCGCCGTGAGAAAAGTCTCGAGCAGCTCGTCCGCCGTCATCTGGTGCATCCGCTTGGCGAAGCCACGGTAGCGGCGCAGCAGCTTGTCCTTGGCCTCCTCGGGCGGCGTCTTCTCCATCTTCTGGACGAGCAGGTCGTACTTGATCCGCTTTCGCCAGTTGTCCTCCGCCTCGGCCTCCGACTTGGCCCACGTCGCCGCCTCGCGATCGGTCACGATCGACTCCTGCCGTGTGAAGTCGTGCGTGCCGGTCACCAGCCGCTCGATCATCGGCAGGCGGGCGTCGACCCGCTCGAGGAACCGGTTGAAAACCTCGTAGGCGAAGCTCACGTCGCCCCGCTTGACGAGGTCGTCGAGTTGGTTGCGCTTCTGCGCGAACGCGTCGACGTCGCTCTGCTGAAGATAGAGCTTCCACGGGTCGAGGATCTCGAGAAACGTCGTGAACCACCGGCCGGCGATCTCGTCGTCGATCGGATGACGGAGGAAATGCTCCCGCTCGAGATAGCTGCGGACGGCCAGGGCGATCTGCCGGTCGTTGGGGCCGGGCTTGCCACCCGCGGCGGCGGGCTGCTGCGCCACGGCGGTAGGCGGCTGCTCACCCCGGCCCGGCACCACGACGACCGCGACGATCAGGGCGACACACGCCGCCAGCAGCCATCCTGCGGAGGTGACGCGGCCGGCCCGTCGGGCGTCGATGCCGACGGCGGCGCCGAGGGCGGGCCCAGCCGCCCGACGAGGGGCGGAGCCGGGAGCGGTCTGCGGGCCGGTGCTGGCGATGGGTCTGCCGTTCACGAGGGTTGACTCCTTCCCGAGGGCGACTGCTGGTCTTGAAAGCCTCCGTCCCGGATATGTGGCCCGGGACGCGAACGCGGCCCCCGGGTCGCCCGGTCCGCTCTTCTCAGCCAGGCATTTTGCCGAATCGGACGGGTTCTGACGAGACGTCCTTCCTGCCGCAAAACGACCACCTTCCCTGAAAATCCATCCCGGACGGCGGCCCCGTCAGCCGACGAAGGACGTTGCGGCGGCCCGATCGACCACAGCCTGCGCCACGAGCGGGTCCGCCCCGAGACGGGCAGCCTGCACCCACTCGACCTCCGGATGTTCCTGTCGGCCGCGGGCCACCGCCGCGGTCACCTGCTCTTCTACGTGCCCACGGAAGAGAAGGTGCGGCTGGACGACGACGCGCCGGGCGCCACCGCCCCGCACCGCGGCGGCGAGCGCCTCGTCGAGCGACGGCCGCGCCGCGGCGACGAAGCCCAACTCGACCCGCGACTGGGTCGGCCGCGTCGCCCGGACGAAAGCGGACAGTTGCTCGCGCGCCGTCGGGTCGCTCGAACCGCGGCCGATCACCACGAGGACCGTCTCGGCATCGGGAACGGGCCGCAGCCCGACGACGGCCTCGCGCCGTCGGGCGGCCGCCAACCGCACCACCGCCTCGTGGCAGCCGAGCGGCTCGGCCTGCGCTGCTCGCACGCCCGCCGCGGCAGCCGCCTCGCGCACCGCCTCCGGCACGTCCTGCCGCGCGTGTCCGGCGGCGAACAGGAGCAGTGGCGCCACCACGACCTCGGAGCACCCGCGGGCCGCCAGCGCGGCCACGGCATCACCGATCGTGGGGCCGATCACCTCGAGAAACCCCAGTTCGACCGCCACGCCCGGCATGAGCCCACCCACCCGCTCCGCCACCTGGCGGGTTTCGTCGGCACCGACGGGATCGGCCGTCCCATGGCCGACGACCATGACTCCCCGGTGGCCCGGCATGCCGTGCCCGCGCGGGACACCCGGACGAGAGACCTTGCCGGCCGACCATGGACGCAGGAACGAAAACACCGATACCTCCCGTATGCAGGGAGCGGAGGATGGCCATCAACCGGCCGCATGGCCGCCGCACCAGTTGCGAAACCGAGGACGATGCGCAGCCATGGAGTGGACTCGACCCCGCCTCGCTCGCCTCACCCGCCGACCGGCTGCGGCAGACGAGCCAGCCGGGAGACGAGCCAGAAGACCACCGAGAGCACCGCCACCGCCGCCACGTACGGCAGCGTGTGCGTGCTGTTCATCGCGAAGAGCATGGAGCCGAAGAAGGGGCCGAGGATACGGCCCAGCGACGCGAACGACTGGTTCACGCCGAGCACCTCTCCCTGACGGTCGGCATCGGCGCTCCGCGAGATGAGCGCCGAAACCGAGGGATTCACGCAGGCGAATCCGCCCACCGCGAGCGCCGCCGCGAGATAGAAGAGCCGCTCCACGCCGCCCGCGTCGCCGGCCGACCGGCCGGCGACCGCCCAGGCCACGAGGCCCACTCCGGCGAGCCCCGCGATCATGAGCAGCACTCCCGCCCGGAGCAGCGTGGCCTCCGGCAGTCGCTTGGCCAGCGGCCGATAGAGTCCGCCGGCGAAGAGGAGCATCAGCCCGATGAAGGCGAAGACGAGGAAGTTGTCGTCGTCGGTCATGGCGAAGGCCGACTCCGTGAGACGGGCGAGCGTCGCCTCGAAGTTGGCGAAGGCGAAGATCGAGAGGAAGTAGACGAGCACGAGCGGCCCCACCTGCGGCATCCGCAGCACCGCCGCCGTGCGGGACATGCTCGGAAAGCCCTTCTCGGCGCGGGATCCGGGCCGCCGCGTCTCGCGGAAGATGAAGATCGCGATCAAGAGCGCGATGCCTGAGAGCATCGACGCCAGCGCCCCCACGCCCCAAGGCCGCTGCCGGAAAAGCGCCAGACCGAAGTAGGCGATCAGCGGCCCGAGCGTGAAGCCGGCGCCGAAGGCGATGCCGATCAGCGCCATGCCCCGCGCCCGATTGGCAGGCGACGTGCAGTCGGCGATCACGGCGGCCGCGGTCCCGACGCTCGCGCCGGCGATGCCCGCGCCGATCCGCGCAAGCAGCATCAAGCCCAGCGCCGTGGCGGCCTGCGCCCGAGAGGGCACTGGGTCCACCGGCACCGTCACGGCGAGCCCGTAGACGCCATAGAAGACGACCGAACCGAGCAGGCTCAGGAGCAGCATCGGCCGGCGGCCGATCCGATCGGAGAGCCGGCCCCACAGCGGGCTGAAGAGAAACTGCATGAGCGAGAACACGGAGAACAAGACGCCGATGGAGGCGCCGACACCGAGCGGAGAGAAGCCCAGCGCCTCCAGATATGGCGTGGCCTGCCGCGGCATCACCGGCAGGACGATGCCGAACCCCAGCAGGTCGATGAACACCGTCAGAAAGACGATGAGCATGGCGCTGCGGGCCGCGGCGGAGTCCGGCAGGTCGGAGGGGGCGTCGGCCGCGGACGCGACGGGTTGGGGCGAGGCTGCCATGCGCGGGAAGTCGTCTCGTGAAGGGGCTCGGGTGGACGCCGCCGGCCGCGGCGGCCGCGGCCCGGCGTCCGGCAGGTCGGCATCGCCTGATACACTCGTCGCCGATGGACGATCTCCAGCCTTCCGACCGCCGCAGTCCGCCTGCCGACGCCTTGAGCGTGTCGGAGGTCACGTCGCGAGTCAAGGAGCACGTCGAGTCCCGGTTCGCCGACGTATGGATCACCGGCGAGATCAGCAACCTCGTGCGGGCCTCGTCGGGCCACGTCTACCTGTCGCTCAAGGACGAGACCGCGGTCCTGCGGGCCGTGGTCTGGCGGGGCGTGCTCGCGCAACTCGCGATCGAGCCGGCGGACGGGCTGGCGGTGATCTGTCATGGCCGGATCGAGGTCTATCCGCCCCGCGGCACCTACCAGCTTTCGATCGACCGCCTCCACGCCGTCGGCACCGGCACGCTCGAGGCGCGGTTCAAGCGGCTCCACGCGGCCCTCGATCGGGAGGGGCTCTTCGCGCCGGGCCGTAAACGGCCGCTGCCCCGCTTTCCCCGCCGCATCGCCGTCGTGACGAGCCCCACCGGCGCGGCGATCGCCGACTTCCTCCAGACACTCCTCGCACGGTGGCGGTGCGCCGAGGTCATCGTGGTGCCGTCGCGGGTGCAGGGCGCGGGTGCGGCGGAGGAGATCGCTGCGGCACTGGCCACGGCGGCACGGCTGGCTCCGGCCGTCGACGTGATCGCCCTGGTCCGCGGCGGCGGCAGCCTCGAGGATCTCTGGAGCTTCAACGAGGAGGCGGTCGTGCGGGCGATCCACGCCTCGCCCGTGCCCGTCGTGTCGGGCGTCGGCCACGAGACCGACGTCACGCTCGCCGACCTCGTGGCCGATCTCCGCGCGCTGACGCCCACCGATGCCGCCGTGCGGGTGTCGCCCGACGGCCGGCAGGTTGTCGGCACGCTCGACATGCTGGGAGAGCGGCTGGCGACGGGGCTCGTCCGGCGGATCGACACGGCCCGTGAACGGATCGCCTTCGTCGCCCGCTCGCGGTTCTTCGCCGATCCGGAGCGGCTTGTGCGCGACCGCCGGGCGGCCGTCGAGCAGCACGCGGCCCGACTGCGGCGTCTCACCACGGCCGCCATCGACCGCGGCCGCGAGCGGCTCGCGGCGGCCGCGGCGCGGCTGGAGGCGGGCAGCCCGATCAAACTGCTGGCCCGCGGCTGGTCGGTGACATGGCTCGCCCACGACGACGCTGCCGACCGCGCCGGCGGCGGCAAGCCGCCGGCCATTCCCGCGGCGCTCAAGTCGGTGGCTGGCGTCGCGCCGGGGGCGGGCCTCGTCACACAACTGTCCGATGGCAGAATCTGGAGCCGAGTGGAAAGGACCGACGACGATGCCCTCCCGCACTGATCCCGCGGCCACCGACACGCCCGCAGAATCCCCCCGGTCATCCCGCGCGGACGGCGTGCCGTTCGAGGCGTCGCTCGATGAACTCGCCGGATTGGTGGGCCGTCTGGAGTCGGGCACCCTGGGGCTCACCGAATCGATCGCCGCGTATGAGCGGGGTGTAGGGCTGCTCCGCCGCCTGCACGCGCAACTGGCCGATGCCGAGGAGCGGGTGCGGCTCCTGGTGCGGATCGACGAGCAAGGGCGTCCGATCCTCGTGCCGACAGGCGGCACGGAGGTGGCGTCAACGGCCGGCGGCGCGGGAACGCCGAGCGATGCCGCCGCGGGCAGGGCGACCAAAGCCGCGGCGCGGTCCGGCCGGGGCAGGCGGCTCCCCGGCATGGACGACGCGGTCGACGGCGGCTGAAGGCCTTCGGCACCGCCTGCATCGTCTGCTAGGATGCGGACGGTCGCAGCGGTTCGACTCCGGCTCGATCGGGGCCGTCTTCGTCCGCCAAGCCGCCTGAGAGCGATCCCTCGGGACTTCCTCGGGGCCATGGGGCGGCCC
>Ga0255182_1000275_pt1 | contig 39632 bp, 31 predicted proteins | sample Atl_UVDOM_RepA_8_FD_188420 | JGI IMG/M metagenome (GOLD analysis project Ga0255182, IMG submission 188420) | Freshwater microbial communities from Altamaha River, Georgia, United States - Atl_UVDOM_RepA_8d | ecosystem: Environmental > Aquatic > Freshwater > River | place: USA: Georgia...
CATAAAGATTTACTCAAATTTAAATATTGGGAAAATTCTAATATCAAAATTTATAGAGTAGTATAAAGAAAAAAGGCTACCTTTTTAGACAGCCTCTTTTGTTTTGTGAAAATATGGTAAAATTAGTGTATTATCCTTCAATCTTTTAGACATCGAACGGATGCACCAAAATTCTTTACATTGAAATTAAAAAACCGGTTGGAAATACCGCTATAGTAGTAGAGATAAAAATACCAGGCGGCGTTACTACCTTCCTCTGATGCACTCCAGAAGAAAGCATTATATCTGGTAAGGTTAAACCTACCATCAAGGTCTCGATTTCCACCAGGTAGTGCAGAAAATCCACTTTCATTTGAGGCTCCCTCATTGGGTAGGTACCAAAAAGTGGTACCTGTTGATTTCATCTTTCCACCAGCCACTGTTGGTCCACCAAGAAAATCCGTTACAACTGACCATTCATCGTCTGTCGGGATATGCCAACCATCTGGACAAATTCCTCTTTTATCCGACGTTGCAAATCCATTATACAAATAGCCGTAAGTAGTCAGATTTTCATTCTTATGTCCATAAACAGTTCTTGAACCCATATTTCTGCCACTCCACGATTGGCCTGAGGCATTACCATTGGGTCCACCCGATGTATCTAAAGGTATATTTGTACCATCTTTATATTTTGTCACTTTTAGATTTTCTTTCATCCAGCATTGAGTACCTATCAAAACCGTATTATAGGTATTCCCGTCCATGTCCTTTACGGAAGGTGTTCCAGGGCATGGAACATTTACAATAAGAGGATTATTTGTAGTAAAGGTAATTTCATTACCGTAACCTGTGCCGACCTCATTTGTAGCATAAGCCCTGACATAGTAAACCGTATTTGGCATTAAATTTGTCATCAATGAGGTGAAAGATCCATTACCAGAACCATCTATCGTTTTAGTGGAAAGAGAAACGGAAGGATTCGGGTAAATTGACCAGACTACACCCCTTGTTGTTACCAATGATCCTCCATCTGAAATGATGTTGCCCCCTGATAATGCAGTATTGGATTTAATTTCCGTTACGCTATTTGTCACTAAAACCGGAGAATTAGAACGCCACATTAATTTTCCATCTTTATCAATGGTCAACACCTGACCTGGCAAGCCAATATTCTTTGTAGAAATATTTCGGGCCGTTTCAGCTATATTAGAATAATTTGAGGTTAAGGCATACGGCACACTCACAAACTGTGTAATTCCAGTAATCATGAAATTATTCCCACCCGTCGGATCTGTTTCTGTTTTTAGGAAATAAGGTCCAGCCTCCCAGGGAATAGCTGACATATTTCCTGTTATAATATTCCCACTACCTATCATTAGGCTCACCAACCCATTCTCATTTGTCTGTAGCTTATGACTTTCGGTATAAACAATTATACCGGTAACGGAACCCTGAAGAATGCTAAGTTTGATGTTAACCGCTTTATCTGAAACCAAATTACCAGCGGCGTCCCATATCACTGCCTGATAACTCATCAAATGGGGTGCCTGGGCTATGGTATATTTGCATAAGGTAAAACAGAATATACCTAAAAGAATAATTCTTTTCATTTCATTGCATCTTGACCAAATTAAAAACCCGATATTCTATTTTTGATTTCAATAATAATAGATAGTTCCCAGAAGGTAGATTTTTCAAAGATATCTCTGCCTTTTCTGACACTATCATTCCATTTTTAATTTCTCTTCCAACTTTATCTATGAGGGAATATTTCACTGATCTATTTTCCTTATTAAAATAAAGCAAGGTAATATCTTCAGAGGTAGGATTTGGATAAAGTTGCACATCCTTTAAGTGCCCAAATTCCTTATTAGCTGTTATTTTTTTGGAATAAACTTGCTGAACTCCTTCATTTATATAGAAAGTTGATCCTTTTTTGGAAATATTCGACACTTGACCTACGGAGAAACTGAGGGAACCTCCATTTGTTTTTATGTGTCCTCCTGTTGTGGAAAGCGTGTTTTGTCCAATTAAAGAAAACGCAAAACACAAAGACATCATAAAAACAGAAGAAATGTTGTTAAGGATATTGAACAACATAATTCTGAGGATGAGATGACATATTTGAATCTGGATTTATCAGCATAGAAAAAAGAAACCATTAGGGAAATAAAAAAATAAAGATCATTTTCCTTTACACAATTTCAGGTTTCTTTCCAATTCTCTGATTTTTAGTTCTTTGTCCAGCAAAGAATCCTTTAAAGACTCATGATTCAGTAATAATTTTCTATAGGTTTCCTTGTCTATGGTTTCTACAGGAATAACAATAGCCTCTTCCGTTTTTTCTGTCTTTTCCGGAGAAATAAGGGTTGTTTGTCCCTTAATTAGTTTTTTTAACTCCTCAATCCCATCTTTTCCATTGTAATAGGAGGCAATCACGTAGGCCAACGGAACTAAAACAATCATTATAAGGAGAAAACGGGTAAAGCCTGTAACTTTGAAGCGCATAATCTATAATTTTATGCAAATATAGTAAGTTACAAGAAAGAAAAAGGCCAGGAGATAAATGAATTTACTTCATTTAAATCCTGGCAAAAAGCAGCGTTAATTTATCGTTACAGGAAAAGTTACCTCTACATCTGTTTCTCCGGTGGAACATGGTGTAGCGGCTTTTTTATCAGGTGTATGCTTCAGACTTACCTTGATACTTCCATTTCCAGCTGTGGTAGTTTTAATAGTACCAGTAAGGCCCAATGGATTTTTCTTTTTATCCTGATCGGTAATCTGAACGGTTGGCGCACTACCCGAAACGGCATAACAAACCAAATGATCATTACTTTCCTCCAGGATTTCCGCTGTAATATATTCAACAGGAGACTTGGATTCATCCAAAAAGGTCGTAGAAATGGTATAGCTAGTATTTGCAGCCAAAACAATAGTTTCAATCACTGGAGCTAATCCTCCCGCACCATCCTTATCGGTCCATTTGAATGATTTGGCAGCACCTGATGCCGGTGTAAAAGTGATACTTACAGTAGTAATTAATTCCGATTCATTATCAGGATCTCCTGTGGTATCTTTCTCACAAGAAAAGGAAATAAAAGCTAAAAAAGCAAAGAAAAAAAAGGTAGAAAAAAGCTGATTTTTCATTATATATATATTTAAAATGTTAATAATTAATAAATTATGAATTTCCAAAGGGTATTCTTAATCTTACTACCAGATTTCGCCCTGGTTCCTGGATAAAATATCGAAATCGGTTCAGGTATTCCCTGTAACGTGTATTCGTAGCATTATTTAAAGCAACACCCAATTCAATATCAGGGAAAAATTTATTTTTTATATGTGTAAGAAACTCAATATCAATCCTTAAATAACCATCAGGTGGTAGGGCATAATCAAAGTCAGCCGGCACTCTACCCTGTTTTGCTACATGAGTCAGTTGGGTTCTTATAAAAGAATGCGTGGCATTTTCCTTTGCATTCAAGTAATAAGTAGTAAAAAATTGCACCTTATTAGTAGGCATATAGATTAAATAATCATTGCCAGTTATGTTTCTACCTTTTACCATGGCGGCTTGAAAGGTGAAATCCCAATGATTATTCAAAGTAAAAGTCATATTACCATCAAGCCCCGCGATGCTGACATTGGTTTGACTATAATTAAAGGCAGGAAAAGCACCTCTTATGGTTAAAACCGCTTCTTTTTGAGGAGAAAGGAAAATGTATTGGTTTATCCAATTATAGTAGGCGGTAGATTGAATCTTGAATTTACCTTCTTTCCATTCAAAATGAATACTATTATTCAAAGCACGTTCCGGGATCAGATAAGGGTTTCCTTTTTCGTAACTAGCTGATCCGTGGTGCACTCCCTCACTGAAAAGTTCACTAACATGGGGCGTTCTCCAGGAAGATCCTGTTTGAAATACAAGGAAACCAGCATTTGAAAAATGAAAAACTGAGCTTAAGGTTCCAGAAAAACCTTGAAATTGATTTTCCCTGAAATCTTGTAGTTTAGGATTTACATCATCAATCCTCAGCTTGTTCATATCATAGCGAATACCCCCTTCTAATTCCCAGAGAGAGGCCGGTTTTTTATATTTCAAGGTATAATAAACGCCACCTGTCCATTGACTATAATCTGGAATTAAACTTCCTCTATCTGTTGTGTTAACCTGTTGCATCAGGGCAATACCAATATGACCGTGAAAATCCTGATTCCAGTTATGCTCCAGATCTACTTCCCCGCGGTAGGTAGTTATTTCAAATAAAATGTTAGGATTTTCAAGGGAATTGGGAAGGGTGCCAAAATTTCTATGGGCATCAAATTCCTTTCGCCTGTTAAACTGCCGGCTCAGATTTATTTCCAGATGGCCATCATTTTCAAGATCGATAATATTTTTCCATTGAAAGAACTCATGCAGTATTTGTTGTTGCGGGCGACCTATTTCCCTGGAAAATGCGCCGTCAGACAAAGGTCTTCCTCTTTCTATCGCATTAGTCAAATCGGTCAGATTTCCTATGTGGGCATCCTTCAAAATACCTAGTATGGAAAAATAACGGGAATAGAAAAAAGTAGAACTCAGGTTATTTTTCTCTGTTCCAAGCATCCACGAAAAATTCTCTTCTCTCACCCCAGTATTATTCATAAAATAATCGGGCGTATGCAAATTCCCTCCATTTTTAAGCGTTCCCTGAATCCTACCTGACACAGGTAAATTTCCAAAAGAATGATTACCATTTATTTGTCCACTTAAAATGCCTAATTTACCGTTGGACATCCCTTGCAAATGCAGCTCTCCATTTAATCCTTTTTCCCGTCTCAAGGCAGGCGGTTCAACTAAAATGATGCCACCTAAAGCATCTCCACCATACCTGATGCTACCCGCCCCTTTAATCACCTGAATTTTAGTGGAAAGGAAGGGGTCAATTTCAGGCGCATGTTCACTACCCCATTGTTGCCCCTCCTGTCTAACACCATTTTGTAAAATTAAAACCCGATTACTGTGTAAACCCTGAATAACGGGTTTAGAAATACTCGCACCAGTATTTAAGGTCTGAACACCAGGCAATTGCTTTAAACTTTCCGCAAGACCAAATCCCATTGTACTTCGCAGTGATTCCAAATCAAGTATCTCTTTAATCGTATTTTTTCCCAGTTTATCTCCATCACCCAGCACGGTTATTTTGTCTAGCATGATGCCTGATTCCCTGAGAACTATCTGAATACTTGTATCTTTTTCTATTAAAAAAGTAACCTCATACGCTTCCCAACCAATGCGGGAAAACTGAAGCAAATAGTTGTCCTTGCACAAATTTTTGAAAATTAAAACGCCATCTTCATTGGTTGACCCCCCTATTTGTTGTCCTGAAACACCTACATTTACGTAAGCTAATGGTTTACCCTGAGGATCAACTACAGCCATCTGAAGCTTTAATGAACAAGAAGAATGTAACTCCTGTCCCAACAAATAATTGGAAAAGAGCAACATGATGCCTAAAAAACACCCATATTTACATCCAATAATATTGGAAAAACTCATATTGCCGTATTTCTTAGAATAATTAAAAAAAATGGACTAAATTCCGTTCGCATTACAAATATAAACATTTTTGCAACATAGTTTCATATATAGAAAGAAAATGAGAACTGATTTTGAACTGGAAAATGACGTTGTCACCTTGTTAAAACATCATGATTTGAGGCTAACCCAAGTCAGAAAGGAAGTTTTATCTGTATTTTTAAAGAAAGAGCAGGCCCTTTCCCAAAGCGATATTGAGGAAAATGTAGGTCAGATTGATAGAATCACCTTATACAGGACGCTCCGTAGTTTTGAAGACAATGGATTGATTCACAGAGCCATTGACGGTACCGACAAGCTAAGATTTGCCTTGTGTGTAGATTTATGTGACAAGGAAAATCACAAACATAACCATGCACATTTTCATTGTGAAAAATGTACAAAGACCATTTGTTTGAATGGCGTTGAATTTCCTAAAATAATTCATCCGTCCGGATTTAAAGTCAAAGAAACTTATTACGTTATGCAGGGCGTTTGCTCAAAATGCCAGTAAGTAAAAAAGGTTGAAACATTCGTTGGCGCAACAGCATTGAAGGGGGCATATTTTCGGGTTTTGTATTGTTGAACTTCTTTTGCCAGGATGTCTGAATTATGGCCATCGGCGTTAAACATATTTGTCAAATCCCTCAATTTCATTCTTATCTATGTCATATCATTTTTTAATATTGGCAGGAGATACCCATTCGTCCCATTCGCTGCCATAATCAGCATAATGTATATAATGCAGGCACGAAAACTTCTTTAAAACGACTGCTGGGTACCAATTTTTATAACTTGCACTATACACTTTTACCTCTGTTCCAATCGGGAAATCGCTGGAACATCTGAAAGGTTTCACTCTCGATGGTTCCACTATATCAACTTCGTTATTTGTATAACTATAAAATCTCACCTTTACCTTTTTATTGGCTTCTACCCCCTCTATAAATCCGAGCCAGTTAGTTCCGTTATAATCAACCAATACTTTTTCGCCGATATTACTATTTCCCTTAGGTATCACCCCACTACTCAAAGTCCAGTTTTTCATGCTTACCGGTATAAAACTGGATGCTTTTTGTCCTTCCACAACAGCCATTTCGGTATCAATATACTCAGATAGTTCGCCGAGCTGAATCCTTCCATTATTATCGGTATCAACGAAATTTTTACCCTTAAGGGCGTATAACAGTGCATTTGAAAAGGTCCAGTTACCAGTTGAAACATCTGTTGGCACAACAGAATTGAGGGCGGCATAATTTCGGGATTTATATTGTTGAACCTCTCTGGCCAGGCCGCCTGAATTACAGCAATCGGCGGTAAACAACGCTGTATTTCCGGCAAAGTTTTCATTTACGGTTCTGACAATTTCCTCGGCTGTCCAATCGGCCCCTTTATAATTAGCGAAACAAACTTTTCCGTCTGTGTTTTTATAACCATGTCCGCAATAATAAAAAAACAGGATATCATCTTTCTTCGCTTTTTTCAAAAACGCGGTAAAAGCCTCCCTGACCGAATTTGTAGTTGCACCTTCATCTTTCAAATACATCATCTGGTTGGCGGGAACCCCTTGTTGTTCAAAGAAATTCATAATTTTAGCGTCCACCCTGCCTTCTTTATCGAAGGAAGCAAAGGTTTCAGCATCTGCCCATTCCAATACACCAACCATAAAAACCCATGTTCGGGCATAATCGAGTTTTTCCTGAGCAATGCCTTTCAGGCTCAATATAGCAAGGGCGAATAGTAAAAAGACTTTTTTCATCTTGATTATTTTTTAAAAAAACCCCGATAAAGATATACATTGAATGGATATAAAAAGGGAAATCCCAATGACTTTTGCTGTTGGTTTTGCAGATCTATTGGTCTGATTTCAGCCCCATGGGCTGGGTTAATCCAATTCCATATTGAAAAATGATAGATTTCGGTGGACTATTAGGATGATTTTTGAAACAATCCTTATTTTTCCAGCGAATCGAATATTTTTTGCAGTACAATTTTTGTACACAAATAAGTGGGTTTCACCCCTTCAAGACCTAAACTGCCTGAGGCCAGGGTACTACCCGTTTCCAGTGGATTATCAGAAGCGTAATAAACATAACGCGTTGGAATATCAACCGGTATGTTATTCCTTATTTTTGAAGCGGCCTGTATAGCCTTTTGGTAATGCGCCCCTTCCATCTCAAGGCCAATGGCATGCCATGATGAATGAAGAAAATAACTTAATATATCTTTATTTTGAAGAGAAGTGCCTAATACGGTAACCATGGGTCCATAATATACCCCCAGCTCATTCCCTTCAAAATCGACCGGAGAAAGATCATTTTCAACCGGATAATTATCTGCGGTTCCCTCAAAAACATGAGCTGTTGGAATCATAATATCTCCTTTTACGCCTTTCAGAATTCCTGCCTTCCCAATAACTGAAATAGAAGCAAATGACAGATTTCTGGAAGATTCCTCATCGCCCCAGGGCCTGAAAAGCTCATCAAAAGTTTCATAGGCTTGTTCTCCGAATGCATAATCCATGACTAACAGCAATGATTTTTCATTTTCTACGGTCTTATTGGCTCTGATTTTTTGTATATCTATAATCTGAACTGGAATATTGGTTCCTGAAATATCTTCTATTGGATAAAGCCCATGGTTAATGGCATATTCATGAACAGCGCTGCGCAAATGCCCATTTTCCTCCAGGCTCAGTATTTTAGCAATTTCTTCCATAGAAGTATCTTCATCGAAAGTACCTTCCAGCGCTTTTTGTGCATAAAGGCTGTTCATAACGCTATGCATATTGGCACTTATCAAATGGATAGGGCGATCAAAAAGATTATTTTTCTTTAAAAATTGCTTGATATTCTGTGCCCATGATTCCCCGTGAAGGTGATGCCCGAGATGTTCCCTAAGTGCGACCGAAAAACTAATTTCACGATCTATTTTAAGCGTTGATTCATTCATAGAAAGGAAACCCATCCAATATACCACTTCAAATAGTGAATTTAAATGAGGATCGGATTCAAATTTCTGACAGGCAGATACGGTTTCCTGGTAAGTTCTGCGCAAAATAGTACTCAGATGTGTATATGCTACGGGCAGATCGGCATGATTTTCATCTTTTTTTTCCAGCACCCATTTTTCAAGAAATGACCATTCCTTCGATTTTTCCCTTTTTAAATCTATACTATTTTTTCTGATTTTTTCTGATTCTATGTATAAGAAAGTAAGGTGTGTCATGATATCATATATATCACTGCGCCCTCTGGTCATTTCGATAAACATTTGCTCCGCATCAATACGATAGGCATTCCGCTTCCGTTTTGGCGCTATCAGGGAAGGAAATCCGGCTTCGGCATACCCCTCACTACTAACCAGACGAATTAAACGACAGGATTCTATCCCTTTGGGAAGTCGTTGAAAAACATATAATAAACCATCCAGTTCAATCCGTTCCGGGTGAAACAGGGTACCATAAATTTCTGGTCGAAGTACCATCAAAGCTTCAATCATCGCCTCACCTGACATACCCAATGGCTTATAGCTGCCTCTGATGAATAAATGGCGCATAGCAATATATAATCGCTCGACGGCCGCCCGGGATTCCTGGGCTCTCTCTTTTGAATAAGACATATTATTGAAGTAATTGATAAGCGATGAAGCTGCTAAGATAGGCGATTAAAGTCATACCGAAAAACTGAATCATCGGCCACTTCCATGATTTAGTCTCTCTTTTCACAACTGCCAGGGTACTCATGCACTGCATGGCAAATACATAAAAAAGCAATAAAGAAATACCGGTGGCCAAATCATATCTGGGCTTTCCCGTTTCTGGATTTTTCTCTACTGCCAGACGTTCCCTAAGTGTCAGTTCATCATCATTTTGTCCAAGACTATAAATAGTAGCCATGGTACCGACAAAAACCTCGCGGGCAGCGAAAGACGTTAGTAAGGCAATTCCAATTTTCCAGTCAAAACCCAATGGCCGAATGACGGGTTCAATTGTTTTTCCTAATATTCCCGCATAGGAAGTTTCCAGTAAGTAGGCTTTGGTAAGATTATCTGCTTCCTCAGCTGATAATTTCCTTTCTGCGGCTTCTCGTTTTGCCTCTTTCCCGGCATCAGCCATGGCAGCTTTGGGTCCATTATTTGCCAGAAACCAAAGTGCTATTGAAATGATTAAAATAATTTTTCCCGCTTCAAGCGTAAATGTCCTTACTTTCTCCCATACGGTGAGCCCGACATTTCTCCATACAGGTAATTTATAGTCCGGCAATTCCAGCAGTAAAAAAGATGGTTCATCACTTTTTATCCACCATTTCAATAATAAACCCGATAATAACGCAGCAAAAATACCTGAAAGGTATAAGGCCAGAAATGCCAATCCCTGTAAATTAAAGATATAACCTACTGTCCTGGATGGAATTACCAATCCTATGAGTACTGTATAAACAGGAATACGGGCAGAACAACTGATAAATGGGGTTATCAATATTGTAATAAGTCGTTCCTTCCAGGAAGCAATGGTCCTGGTACTCATTATAGCAGGAATTGCACAAGCTCCTCCGGAAATAAGTGCCACCATACTTCTGCCATTCAGGCCGAAAATCTGCATGATTCTATCGAAAAGAAAAGCAGCCCTGGACATATAACCTATTTCTTCCAAAATGGATATCAGGAAAAATAATAAGGCAATCTGAGGGATAAAAACAAGTATTCCCCCCAGTCCGGCTATTAATCCTTCCGTCAGAAACTGGGTAAACCATCCCGATGGTAAATGAGTGGCCAGGTAATTTCCAACGGAGCTGAATCCCTCCTCAATCAGAGTCATTGGCCATTCAGCCCAGCTATACAGGGATTGGAAAAGAAAAGTAAGAATGCCTAAAAAAACAATCAGACCAAATATCCTGTTCGTCAGCAATCCGTCCAGTTTCTCAGAAAAAGTAAATCCATCCTTAACTTTTTGCTTCAGCACACTGGCTACAACCGGCGTAAAAAAATGATAGCGCTGGGTAACTTCGCGGACCTGAAAAGGTAAACTTTTAAATGCATTCTCACCAAGGATACTCAACAGATGAATGCGGTCACTGGCAGAAATAAAAGGCAACCACTGAGCATGATGTGCCATTAACAATCGTTTATAAGCTGAGTAGGAAGGAAATATGGAAGCAAGTTGCTGCGTCAGATTCTTTTCCACTTCAGAAAATGTATAGATTCCTGAATCTGAAATCCGGGCATTAATGTTATTTGAAAGCTGATCTCCGATTTCTTTGAATAAATCCGGTATGCCTTCCCCACTTCTGCCACTAACAGTGACGACCGGTACATTTAATTTTCCGGACAATAGGCCGGCGTCAATTTCAAGTTGCTCTTTTTGAGCCAGGTCAATCATATTCAGTACCAGCACCAGGGGGAAATCCATATCCTTTAACTGATGTAGCAGCAGGAGATGTTTTTCAAGTTTGGTGACATCGGCGACATAACAAATCAAATCGGGATGGAACCTGTCTTTTGTATCCAGGAGACTTTGCACCACCATTTTTTCATCCCTGGAAGTAGGATAGAGATTATAGAGCCCTGGAAAATCAACCCAGGAAACAGAAGAGCCATCAGGTAGCTGTGTATCAGCTGATTTAATATCAACGGTAACGCCAGGAAAATTACCTACTTTTTGCTGTAAACCCGTAATGAAATTAAAGAGGGAAGTCTTTCCACAGTTTGGGTTACCTATAAGTGCAACTCGGGTTTGCTTCCGTCCTGATTCCACAATGATAAGCTAATAATGAATTATCTCAACACAATACTACATGCTTCCTCATTTCGCATGGCAATATGTAAACTTTCAGACTTAACATACCAACCTCCACCAAAAGGAGCTTTATGCAAAATTTCAATGGTACTTCCAGGTACCAAACCCATTGAAATGAGTCGACAAGCCACTTGCTCATCTTTGAAATAAGAAACAACTCCTTTGACACCTACTTTGGCGCAGGAAAGGATTTTCTCATTTGTATGAACCTTTACCACTTGATTGCTTATTTTGATTTAATCTAATTAACACAAATCTAAACCAAAAATAAATACCAGGTTCAAAAAAAAAGATGTCAAAAGTCATCCTCCTTAAAAATACCTAATATTAGGTATTAGTAAAAAATAATTTTGATTAAAATCTATTTGCAATTAAATATTTATCTTTATCATAAATCCTTAAAAACAGACCTATAACATGCAAAATCGCCGAGACTTTTTACAACGCTTACCTTTATCTCTGGGTATGATGAGCCTCTTACCGGAACTTTCTTTAATTGAAAGGCCACATAACAATGAGTCCTTACCTGATGGGCCACCATTACGCATTGCTTTTCTGGGTCTGGGTAGCTATGCCAACAGGGTTGCAGAAGCGATTAAAGACAGTCCTAAAGTTAAAATAACCGGACTTATCAGCGGAACGCCTTCAAAAATAGAAGCATGGAAAAATAAATATCAGGTTCCCGAAGATAGTTGTTATCATTACGGGAACTTTGATGCTGTCAGAAATAATCCAGCCATTGAAGCGGTATATATTTGTACACCAAATGCTCAGCACAAAGAACAGACACTAAGATTGGCTGCCGCCGGAAAACATGTTATTTGCGAAAAACCAATGGCTGTCAGTGTAACAGAGGCAAAGGAAATGATTAGTGCCTGCGAAAAAGCTGGTGTCAGATTATTGATTGGTTACCGAATGCATTTTGAAGCAAAAACGCAGGAAATTGTAAAAATGAGAATGGCCGGGGATTTCGGAAAACTGGTTTTCTTTCAAGGACTCTGTGGCTTTAAGATCGGCGACCCAAACCAATGGCGGTTAAACAAAGAACTGGCCGGTGGTGGCGCCATGATGGACATAGGTATTTATGCCATAAATGGTGCGCGTTATATGATTGGTGAAGATCCAATCTGGGTTACTGCACAGGAAACAAAAACAGATCCGGTAAAATTCAGGGAAGGGGTCGATGAAACAATTCAATTTCAGATGGGATTTCCCAATGGTGCCGTGGCCTCCTGTCTTTCAACCTACAACACCAGCCATCTGGACAGGTTTTTATTAACGGGACATGGTGGATTTGCCGAGCTTCAACCCGCCACTGGTTATGGTCCTATAAAAGGAAAAACACACAAAGGGGAACTGACTCTGCCCCATGTTACGCATCAATTGATGCAAATGGAGGAAATGGCAGAAATTATACTAAGGAATAAAACGCCATTTCTACAAGTAGATGGTAAAGAAGGACTCAAAGATATGATTATCATTGAGGCCATTTTCAAAGCCGTTCAATCAGGAGACAAAGTTCCGATAAAATGGACATAACCCCATTTTAACTGGATTTTTTAACAAATAGCCCATGCTTTCCGTAAAAAGCTTTACTTTATTATACCTTACACTTGTTCCCTGTATTCTTTCCGCACAGGAAAACAGGTTTTTAAAGCCTGAAAGCGGAGAGATTGAAATATTCAACGCCGGGATTCAAACCCTGCGGGAATTCCTCCTTATTCCCAATCTTGGATCTGACAAAGAACATATTAAGCAAAATTTAATCTGGTGCCAGCAAGTTTTTACCGATCTCGATTTCCATACCAGTACCCTGGTTACTAAAGAAGTTCCTGTGTTATTTGCCGAAAAAAAATCACAAATACAACCTGCTAAAACTATCCTTTTTTATTTACAGATAGACGGTCAGCCTTTTGACCCTGCGGAATGGACGCAGGAAAATCCTTTTAAACCCGTATTAAAAAAACCAGCTGGTGATAAGTGGGAAATCCTTCCCTGGGATAGTTTAACCAGGACCTTTCAGCCTGACTGGAGAATATTTGGCCGATCCACTTCAGATTCAAAAGGAAATGCCATAGCTTTCATTACCGCACTAAGAAAGATGAAAGCAGAAGGAAAATCATGTGATTATAATATTAAAGTAATCATGGATTTTCAGGAAGAACTTGGGTCTCCAACCCTGCCTCAGGCTGTTGTAGAAAACAAAGCAGCATTTTCTGCCGACTGGATGATTATTCTGGATGGCACCAGACATGTGTCAAACCTGCCCACCCTGACCTTTGGCGCAAGAGGTATCCTGTCTGTTACAATGCGGGTTTTTGGACCATCAAGTCCTATGCATAGTGGACAGTATGGAAATTTTGTCCCTAACCCGGTATTCTCCCTGTCCAGACTTATTGCCGGTATGAAAGATGAAGATGGACGGGTATTGATACCCGGTTTTTATGATGCAGTACAGCTGGATAGTCTTACAAAGCACATGTTATCTGCAGTTCCTGATAACAGAGAAGAACTTTTAACCAGAATTGGCATTGCAGAACCTGAAAAAATAGGCGACTCATTCCAGGAGTCGTTACAATATCCTTCGCTGAATATCAAAGGCATTTCAGCTGCCAAAATCGGAAGACTGGCTACCACCATCATTCCAGAAGAAGCGATTGCTGAATTTGATTTGCGCTTGGTTCCGGAAACCCCTGCAGAAAAGATGATTCCATTATTCACCCATTATGTGCAGAATGCCGGATTTCATCTTGTAAAGGAAGAACCGAACCCGGAAGAAAGAAAAAAATATCCTAAGCTGGCTTTTTTATCTTTCCGTGCCGGTTCCAGGGCTTATCGGACTGACATGAACTCAGCCCTTGGAAAATGGGTAGAACAATCTATGCAAAAAGTTTTTGGCGATAACTATGTTAAAGTAAGGTCAACAGGTGGGTCTCAACCCATCTCCCCGTTCATAACTACCTTAAATATTCCGGCTGTCGCAGTGAATATACCAAATCCTGATAATAACATCCATGCGGCAGATGAAAATCTTACCTTCGGTAATTTTATGGAGGGTATTCGGATTTGTTATGCCTTGTTAAATGAAAAAGCAGCGCTTTAATTGTTAAAATCATTAATCTGTTTATGATGAAAAAATGGCTGGTACTTATAACATCTACCCTTGTTTTTATAACAACCTTCATTATGTTACGATTTGGATGGGCTATCAGGGACAGACATCCGGATGCCAGTCTTGATTTAAACCTCGTTTCCAGGGAACAGGACATTCAGGCAGGCTTCGCAGCTATTGATATAACCCCTTTGGTTCCTGACAGCTGGACGGATTTAAACGGGGATGCGCAGTATCAACCCAAGGATGGTGACACCTTCACTGACGGTAATGGTAATGGTAAATTCGACCCCGTCTGGATGGCAGGTTTTCAGCATAACAGACCTGCAATGGGGGTACATGATCCGCTTTGGGCCAGGACTATGATTATTTCAAATGGTGAAAATAAAATAGCCTTAACGGTTATAGATGCCATTGGATTTGGCGCCGATGACATCCTAACAGTCAGAAAAAGGGTGCCTGCCCATTTGAATATTGACTATGTGGTTGTAATGAGTACCCATAGTCATGAAACCCCTGATCTGGTTGGTCTTTGGGGCAAATCTCCTTTTTCATCAGGTGTAAATGATGCGTACACCAAACAAGTGCAGGATGGAATTTTAGCTTCTATTATTGAAGCAAATAATAAATTGAGACCCGCTATTATAAAAGTGGGACATGACCTGAATGGTGCCAGTCACCTGGTGGAAGATTCCAGAGAACCCATTGTTATGGATCCAAGGGTTAATATTTTACAAGCTATTGATGCCGTAACTGATACTACCCTTGGTGTATTTCTAAACTGGTCCAACCATCCTGAAACCCTTTGGAATAAGAATCTTTATCTGACCTCCGATTTTCCACATTATGTCAGGGAGGCACTTGAAAAAGGAATTCAAAAAGGAGATTCCACGGTGTTAAAAGGATTGGGAGGTACCGCCATTTTCTCCATTGGTGCCATTGGTGGATTAATGACCTCATCTCCTGACTTTCCCATACCTGGTTACCATGAAGACCGAATTTATCTGGAACCAGGTTTTGAAAAAGCAGCTGCACAAGGTTACCAGCTGGCCGAACTGGGTATTCAAAGTTTAACAGAAGGTACAGAAAATCTTACCTTTCGTAAAGCAAAACTAAATATTAAGGCAAAGACACTGGAACTTCCGTTAAAGAATCCATTGTATCGTTTAGCGGCTTTCATGGGTGTTGTGAAACGAGGCACCAGCAGCTGGATTAATATCAGAACTGAAATTGCTGCCTGGCAACTTGGGGAGGTACACTTTTTACATTATCCGGGAGAATTATACCCTGAAATATTAAATGGCGGCGTTGAAAAGCCAGATGGGCAAGATTTTAATATACTTCCAATTGAAACCCCATCAATACGAAGTCAAATTCCGGCAACCTATTCCTTCACCATGGGTTTGTCCAATGACATGATTGGTTATATTGTGCCCAAAAGTCAATGGGATCAGAAACCACCTTTCACCTATTCATTTAAAGACGCTCCCTATGGTGAAATTAATTCTTTGGGACCTGAAACAGCTCCCATCCTATATCAGGCAATAAAGGAATTGGTAAAATGATAAGCGCTTTTTAAAAAAACTATCAAATGGCTATGAAATAATCTGAAGTTTAGCAAATTTCAACATTAATCTTCTTTCCGGCTCGTCGATATCATTAAACAGAATGGTGGCAACTCTATTGTCTTTACCACCGTCTATTTTAATAATTTTTCCTTTTCCAAATTTCAGATGCAACACCGTCATACCTGCAGCCAGTGATTCCGGAGGACTTGCTTTAAAATCGTCTGCATTAAACTTATCCGGTATTTTATGTAAAGGCTTGCGTATATTCGGAGCAAAACCGGTGACTGTAGAATGAGTCTGAACTGCCCTGTTATTAGCACGCATAGGAGAGGTAGATTCTAAAAATTCCCCGGGTAATTCCTCTAAGAATCTGGACATTTCACTGTATTTCATCTGTCCGAATTTATATCTGCTCAGCGAATAAGAGAGCGTCAAAAATGTTTCTGCCCTTGTTATGGCAACATAAAACAGGCGCCTTTCCTCGTCCAATCCCTCCAGGGTATCTAAGGACATGTGAGAGGGGAAGAGATTTTCCTCCAGACCTGTTACGAAAACTGCTTTAAATTCAAGTCCTTTTGCAGAATGTACAGACATCAGCGTCACGGTTTCATCACCGGCTTCTTTTTCATCTAAATCTGTGTAAAGAGCTATGGATTGTAAGAAAGAAACCAATGATTTATCCATTTGACCATCCAGTTGATCAGATTCATCTTCATCAACAAAATTCTTAACAGCATCTAAAAGAGCATTCAAATTCTCTATTCTGGAAATACCTTCCGGTGTTGTATCTACTTTTAATAAATCAATGATACCGGATTGTTTAGCAGCCTGAGTGGCTATATCAAAAGCATTTTCTGATTCTTTTTTCCGGGATAAGGCAAGTATCATCTCTACAAATTGTTTCAATGATTTAGGTGCCTTCGGATTTGTTAATCCCTCTTCCTGAACAACCTCCCAAAACGTTGATTCTTTTTCTGCCGCTATTTGCAGCATTTTTTGAATACTTGTATCCCCAATTCCTCTTTTGGGATAATTAATAATGCGTTTCAAGGCTTCATCATCAGATGGATTTATGATTACCCTTAGATAAGCAATTAAATCTTTGACCTCTTTCCGCTGATAAAAGGAAAGTCCGCCAAATACTCTGTAAGGAATATTTTCCCGCCGGCAATATTCCTCAAATACTCTTGACTGGGCGTTGGTTCTATATAAAATCGCAATGTCACTAAAGGAAAGATGGTATCTGTTTCTAAGTTCCGTCAACGTATTGATGACTTGTCTGCCCTCCTCATTATCACTCACGGCACGTACTACCTTTATCTTGTGCCCAGCCCCTTTATGGGACCATATTTTCTTCTGAATTTGCTTCGTATTATGTTGAATCAGGATATTTGCCGCCTGCACAATTTCTTCACTGCTTCTGTAATTTTGCTCCAGTTTAAATACCTGAATACCAAAAGGTTTAAAATCGTTTTCAAAATCCAGAATATTCTGAATAGTGGCACCACGAAAGGAATAAATACTCTGGGCATCATCACCTACAACGCATATATTTCTTTTACTTCCTTCAAAGTGAACTAATTTTCTGATGATTGCATATTGCAGATGATTCGTATCCTGAAACTCATCTACCATGACATACTTAAATTTCTGTCTGTATTTATCTAAGATATTATCTGGGTTGCGTTGCAGCAATTCATAAAGACGATACAGCAGATCATCAAAATCCATAGCCCCTGCTCTTTTACAACGCTCTGTATATTTCCGGTACAGGGTAGCAATCATAGGTCTGCCGGCAGCCTTATCCTGTTTAAGGAATTCGGCGTTTGATTCATACATAGTTGGGGTTACCAGGGCACTTTTTGCTGCGGAAATTCGGTTTCTAAGTTGATTTACCTGGTATGTTTCTTTATCCAGATTAAGTTCCTTGATAAGCGCCGAGAGTACATTTTTTGAGTCCTCGGTATCATAAATGGTAAAACTGGTGGGATATCCAATATGATGAGCTTCAATCCTCAGGATTCTCGAAAAAAGGGAATGAAAAGTTCCCGCCCAGATGCCATTTGCACTGTTTCCAACGACAGATTGAATTCTTTCCTGCATTTCTCTGGCCGCTTTATTGGTAAAAGTAAGACTCAGGATATGATCTGCTGCGACACCCGATTGCAGGATATGGGCAATGCGATAAGTTAAAACTCTTGTTTTACCGGAGCCGGGACCCGCAATTACTAACACGGGTCCTTCCAGTGTGGTTACCGCTTGTTGCTGAACGGTATTGAGTGCATTTAAATAAGGTTGATTTGACATTTACTTTTTATACTTCTTTGGACATTTGTTTGTTTTCCAGGGCTTCCCAATAAGCAACTGCTCTTCTCGTATGTGGAATACAGATAGATCCACCCACCAGATTGGCAATGGAAAACACTTCGAAAAGCTCTTCCTTTGTTACGCCCAGTTCAAAACAAGTACCCAGATGGTATTTTATGCAATCGTCACACCGAAGAACCATCGAGGAAACTAATCCGAGTAATTCCTTCGTTTTTGTGTCTAAGGCACCAGGTTGATAAGCTTGATTATCCAGACTCCAGAAACGTTTAATCACCTTATTATCAACCGATAATATTTTTTCATTCATTAACGACCTGAACTCGTTAAAATCATCAACTTCAGACATTTTTTATTTGTTTTAAGGTGTAAATATAATTTATTACGGTTTCAATTATCGCGTAATTCTTCCAACTAAATAATAATTTGCTTGTTAAATCGTCAAAACAAAATGAAAATAAGGAAAAAAGAATGGGAATTAATTTTGCCAGTATCCCTGGAGGAACTTTGGGATTTCTTCTCAGTTCCGGATAATTTAAATAAGATGACTCCAGAACAAGCCGGATTCAGGATGATTTCCACTTTGAACGGGCAAAAAATATTTCCTGGTATGTTAATCGAGCACGAAGTCAGTCCCATTCTGGGTATTCCTTTGTATTGGGTAACGGAAATCATACATGTAGATAAACCACATACGTTCATTGATAAACAATTAATAGGTCCTTACGCACTCTGGCATCATCAACATACCTTTATTTCGCATGAAAAAGGTGTTTTAATGGTTGACACCCTCCACTACCGGGTAGGTATGGGATTGTTGGGAACCATAGCCAATTCCCTCTTTGTGGAAAAGAAAATTAATGACATTTTCGATTTTCGTCGTCGTGCAGCCATAAATTTATTTGGAAAGGCCTGAAAACCTCAAAGGCTATAACAGTCTGTTAATTTATTGTATTTTAGTAGAAAATTATCTAAAAATGTTGAGACCATTTCTTTTCTTTCTACTTTTTGTAGGATTGTTGCATCCTGTTTCAGGACAGAAAAAACAATTGGAACATGCTGATTTTGCCCATTGGAAATCATTGGGAAGTACGGTTATATCTTCTGACGGTAAATGGGTTTCCTACACCTTAACGCCGGGGGAAGGAGATGAGACCTTGGTTATCCATCAAACTGAAACCGGGGAGAATCATGTATTTCCCAGGGGATCCCGGGCAGCATTTACCTCAGACAATACCCATGCTATATTTATGGTAAAAGCACCAAAACAAATGCTTGACTCTTTGAGAAGAAAAAAGGTGAAAGCGGAAGATCTTCCAAAAGACACTCTTTTTCTGTTTAAAACGGCCACAACCTCCGTATCGAAAATCCCGAGAGTCCGAAGATTTGCTGTTCCGGAAAAATGGAGCGGATGGATTGCCTATCAAAAGGAAATTGAAAAGACAGAAGGAAAACAAAAAAAGGAAAGTCTTCAGGCAGGCACCCAATTTGTAATTCATTCAACTACGGATACCTTTTCCATGAAATTCCCCTTCACCAAAGCATTTCAAATAGCAGAAGAAACACCCGGAGTGGTTATTCATTCCACAGGAGACGATGAAAATAATCTGCCTGGTATTTATTTTTTTGACGGAATGACCAGAAAATCAAGACCTGTATTCAGAGGAAAAGGAGAATATGATAACCTGGCGATTGATCGGAAGGCCAGACAAATTGCCTTTGTTTTAGATACGGGCAACGTGAAAACCGACCCCAGACCTATGTCTTTGTATTACGCCTCCCTTCAAATGAGTGACTCTGCCAGGGTAATTTGCAGACCAAATGACGGATTTTTACCAGAAAAGTATGCAGTCAGTATCCACGAAAAATTGAGGTTCTCACGGGATGGCTCAAAATTATTTTTTGGCATGGCACCTCCTTTATTGCAAAAAGATACCAGCTTACTGGAAGAGGAGATTGTTCAGGTGGAGGTATGGGGAACTGAAGACCCTTACATCTATCCTATGCAGAAGGTACGTCTTGATCAGGACAGAAAAAATGCGTTTACAGCCGTTTATCTTACCTCATTAGGTAAAAAAAATATCCTTGGTACGGCTGATATCCCCGAGGTTAGAACTAATATTACAGCCAATTCAGATGTAGTCATTGGCTATGCTGAGGATCCGTATTTAAAGAAGTTCACCTGGGAAGGAGGTCCTGTGGGCAAAGATTTATATGCCATTTCAACCATAACCGGAAAGGCAACCCTTATAGAAAAGGGGGTGCGGACAACGCCACAACTTTCACCTGCTGGAAAATATATTTACTGGTATGACAGTCCTGACTCCACCTGGCGTGCTTATGAAACAGGAACAGGAAAAAGGTTTGATTTATCCGGAAAAAATAAATACCTCTATTTTGATGAGTTGAATGATTCACCTGATTTCCCTTCACCTTATGGTATTGCAGGCTGGACTACCAATGATGATTTTGTTCTACTTTACGATCGTTATGATTGCTGGAAGGTAGATCCCAAAGGAGGTATTTCACCAAATAACCTGACAGGAGGAAGAAAATCATCCACTATCCACAGGTTAATCCGATATGATACAGATGAAATAGCTATCGATGAAATAAAACCATTCCTGTTTCATTTTCATAAGGAATCCAGCCATGAGGAAGGCTATGTATGGTTTAATCTGCATACAGGAAATAAAAATATTGTCCAGGAAGGTCCTTTCAAATTTACGCAACAAGTTAAAAAAGCGGCTAAAGCAGAAAAATGGATCTTCACAAAAGAAGATTATAAAACATTTCCTGATTTAATACTTAGTCCTGATTTTAAAACTACTAAAGTAATTTCCAACGCTAACCCTCAGCAGTCTGCCTACAAATGGGGCACCATGGAGATGGTTAAATGGACTTCTATGGACGGGACCGTATTGCACGGATTACTGGCCAAGCCTGATGGATTTGATCCAAGCAAAAAATACCCTATGATCGTTAATTTTTATGAACGAAGCTCAGAGGGTTTATACGAACACAGGTTACCAGTGCCAGGAAGAAGTCAGATTAATTACACCTTTTATACGAGCCGGGGATATCTCGTGTTTAATCCTGACATACCTTATAAAATTGGTTATCCCGGAGAAAGCGCCCTGCATGCCGTTGTTTCCGGTACAACAGCACTGATAGACAAAGGTTTTGTCGATAAGGATAATATTGGTATTCAGGGACATAGTTGGGGTGGCTATCAGATTGCCTATATTTTGACCCGTACCAATCTTTTCAAATGTGCAGAATCAGGTGCACCCGTAGTTAATATGTTTTCAGCTTATGGCGGAATCAGATGGGAATCGGGCATGAGCCGAATGTTCCAGTACGAGCATACCCAATCCAGAATTGGTGGTACCCTGTGGGAAAAACCCATGCAATTTTTTGAAAACTCCCCTCTTTTCTTCCTGGATAAAATAAATACGCCTGTTTTAATTCTTCATAATGATGCCGATGGTGCTGTTCCATGGTATCAGGGCATTGAATTTTACATGGGAATGCGACGTCTGGGTAAACCAGCATGGATGTTAAATTATAACGGAGAACCTCACTGGCCTGTAAAACTGGAGAATCGGAAAGATTTTCAAATAAGGATGCAGCAGTTTTTTGATCATTATCTGCTACAGAAGCCAATGCCAGCCTGGATGTCCAAAGGCTTACCAGCTATAGAAAAAGGAATCAATAAAGGATATTGATTTTATCTTTAAAAAAGACACGCGCACACCTTTGGTAAAACGAAGGGTAGCGGGTGTCTTTTTTTTATAAATTCCTGCTAGAGCAATTCAAGATATGCTCACCAGGATTAATGCACTCATCACAGGCGAATTCAAGATATCATTTTAACATATTTTATTTTTATATTATATATAATTGACATTATTTCAATGCTATTTAAATAAGCTAAATGATAAAAAAAATAAAATACATTAAATTTATTTTAAATATATTTGGTGTAATTCTATGATTTTTCCCATCTTCTTATTTTCTTTGTTCAAGGATTTTAGATAATATTTATTGTTAAATTTTAAAGATTTGATTTTCAATATTATATTTTATTTCCTTGTTTGATTACCTCTTTTTTGACACTTGGAGAACACTATGGAAAACACACTAAACAAACATTCGCTTGCTAAAGCAACCCGACTACTGGAAGTTTTATACCTTCCGGAAAGTAGAAAGCTAATCAAAATGATGGAATCCAGTGATTCCCTGGAAAAAATTGATTTACTGATACAGACTGGCTGGCAGGAAGAACGCCTGAACAAACATCTGCATTTACTGGAACAGGTGGGTGCCATAAAACCCTGCTATGCTGGCAAAGGAAAGAACACCTATCAATTAAACGAGGCAAAAATTTTAATTGTTTGTAAAACAGCAAAGGTTCTCAGCAAATCAGTTGTGAGCAACCTCGTTCCTTAACCCATTGTTAAACGCAGCTTGCTTTTAAAAATCCGGTATCAGATTTCTTCAAAGCAAGCTGCGTTAAGATTTGGTTTACATCCTATTCCGATTTCTTCCCGCATCATTACCTGTTTATCTGCTGTATAATAAATGCCACCTTCTACAGGATCCTGGCTTAACATGAAAGGGCTATCCATATCGTAGTTTACAATAGCATCATGTGCAAGAGCAAAGTGAGCTAATGCCGTTATTCCTAATCTGCTCTCGGAGAAGCAACCGACCTGGCATTTCATTCCAGCTGTTTGAGCGAACAAAGCGGAAAGTTGAGCTGGTCTTATGCCACCAGCTTTTGATATTTTAATATTAAAGCCACTGCAGGCATTTTTACAGATCAGTTCCAGGGCATCTTTGGGGTCAAACAAACTTTCATCGGCCATGACAGGAATTGGACTATGTTCATGAAGATATGCCATATCCGCTATATTTTCCGCTTTAACGGGTTGTTCACAATATTCAACCTTATAGGGTACCACTTCTTTTAAAATCTCCAGTGCTGTATTTTTATCCCAGCCCTGATTGGCATCAATGCGCAACGGCAGATCATTTCCAATAGATTCACGTACCCTTTTAACCCGTTGTACATCATCGTATCTGTTCGTTCCAAGTTTAATTTTTATTGCTGGAAAAGCATCGTCGCTATATTTTTTTGCTTCAGCAGCCATATTTTCAGGACTATCAATACCTACGGTCATGTCTGTAAACATTAATTTTTTATTATTTCCACCTAAATAAGCGTAGAGAGGTAACCCAGCAATCTGTGCGGACAAATCATAGAGTGCCATATCAAATGCACTTTTAATACAATACTGGCCTTTCAGATCATTATTCATAGCCATTTGCCACGTAATCAGGTCCCATGGATGTAACCCAATTAATCTGGGTGCCATCCATTTTGCCGTTTGTAAACAGGAAGCCTGTGTTTCCTTATGAATTTTTTCATAAGGACTACATTCCCCATAACCAATCAAACCCGAATGCGTTTCGATCATAACCAAGACATTTTTTGCAGTTGTAATGGTTTCCAGTGAAATAACAAATGGATATTTTAATGGGATATTCATTTTAAAAATGCGAATGTTCCTGATACTATGATCCATAAAAACAAAAGTTTGGTGTTTTACTAAAATTTAGTTCAAGGTATGTTAAAAGCAACAATAAATCCATTTCAAAATTTGTTAAATTTACACGCTCAATGTAAAAAGTTAAATTATGTCAGTACGGGTGGAAGGTCTCACCAAAGTATATGGGGAACAAAAAGCCATCGACAAGCTCAGTTTTCAGGTTGAAAAAGGACAGATCCTCGGTTTTTTAGGACCAAATGGTGCAGGAAAAAGTACCACCATGAAGATATTGACGGGATATTTACCCCCCACTGAAGGATTTGTAGAAATTGGTGGATTCAATGTTCAGGTCAATCCAAAAGAAATAAGGCGACTGATTGGTTATCTTCCAGAAAATAATCCATTGTACGGCGACATGTATGTAAAGGAATACTTGCATTTTGTAGCCGGTTTCTATGACATCAACAATAAAACAGCCAGGATATCAGAAGTTATTGAGCTGACTGGTCTGACACCTGAAAAACATAAAAAAATAGGTGCTCTGTCAAAAGGCTATAAACAAAGGGTTGGTCTGGCACAGGCTATTTTACATGATCCGCAGGTATTAATACTGGATGAACCTACTACAGGTCTGGATCCTAACCAATTAATTGAAATCAGGTCACTGATAAAAGATTTAGGGAAAGAAAAGACCTTAATTTTTTCTACACATATTATGCAGGAAGTAACCGCTTTATGTGATCGGGTTCTGATCATTAAAAATGGTCAGATACAGGCCAATGATACGCTGCAAAACTTACAATCTACCCTCCAGGGAGAATGGGTTACTACGGTAACTTTCCAGGGTCCTTTTCTAAAGGAAAATTTCAAAAAGATAAAAGATGTCAAACGAATTCAACAGCTACATGAGGATACCATACAGGTGATGACTGCCCCGGGCATTGATGTGAGACCTCTTATTTTCAAACAAGCGGTAGCGGATCATGCTGTTATTATTGGGATGCAACAAGACCGCCGGAGTGTTGAGGAAATATTTCAAAAACTAACAGGAGCCTGAGTCAGATGAAAAAAACCTGCCTGTTTATCTTTTTTTGCTGCACTTTATCTCTTGTTTTTGGCCAGCGTGCGCTTATTCAAGACTTTACATTTGCTGATGGTCTCTATCAGGAAATCGACGAATTCAAAAAAGATGCACCTTCGCATTTTTGGAGAGACTATGAGGGAATCTGGACCTATAATCCCAGAATGAAATGTTATCAGGTAGAAAAAATTTACAGAAAGGGTAAGCCGGAATGTAACCTCCAGGATTCCATCTGGGGATTCACGATTAAAGGTATTCCTTACATAAAAATTTCTCCTGACAGCAGCGGAAGACCCCTGACTTTGTTTACGGAAATAAGCGTCAGAGGTTTAATCAATATTTTTTCCTATGAAAAGGAAAATCAGGAACTCATACCCATGAAGGCCTATAATCCGCTGACCGGTACCGTTTTTAGAAAAGGGGTTATAAAGCGTAATTCCACTACCCTTGAAAAACGAATGTTATTCCTGGATGAAGGAATCGTTCTACCCCTAAATACCGTTACCCTGGAACAAAAGATGGAAAGAGATAAAGACATTGTTCGTGCACTTCGCCTTGCGACCGATGAGGAATATGAGGAAAAATTAATCCGGGCTTTGATTGTTTTCAATGCCAGATATCCATTCATTATTCAAAAATAATATACAATTTCATGTGGGTAATTTATAAGAAAGAGCTGACAACATTCTTTAATCATCTTACCGGCTATCTGGTTTTAGGTGTCTTCCTCACTTTGATGGGATTATTCCTTTTTGTTTTTCCCGAAACCAGTTTGCTGGAATCAAATTTTGCCTCCATGGAACCTTTTTTTGAAATGGCCCCATCGCTGTTCTTATTTTTAATACCCGCCATTACTATGCGATTGCTGGCTGAGGAGAGGCAAATGGGAACCCTGGCTTTATTACTTACCAAGCCTATTGATGAACTTGACCTGATTATGGGAAAGTTTCTTGCTGCTGTTACCCTGCTTATTCTCTCTTTGATACCTACCCTCTTTTACTATCTGACCCTATACATACTTGGTTCGCCCGAAGGGAATCTGGATAGCGGCGCCATTACTGGATCTTATGTCGGTCTCATATTACTGGGAGGTGCTTTTTCCTCTATTGGTATGCTTGCCTCCTCTCTGACTGAAAATCAGATTGTCGCATTTGTACTTGCAGTTACCGGCTGTTTTTTATTTTTTTATGGTTTTTACTTTCTCTCCGGATTGCCTATATTTTTTGGAAAATGGGATGCCTTAGTTCAGCAGTTAGGTATGGATTATCACTACCATGCCCTTAGTAAAGGAGCGCCGGATACGCGTGACCTCATCTATTTCTTATCGGTGATAACCACCTTTTTATTAATCACCCGATTTGTTTTGCAATACCGCATTCGTTCTTAAGCTATTTTCATCATGCGATATAGACAAGCCTCCTTTAATCTTCTTCTTGCCATTGGGATTATCATCCTGATAAATATTTTTGCTCACTCCCGTATTGGAAATTTTCCGCTTTATACCCGTTTTGACCTTACTGAAGACAAAAGATTTACGCTGACCTCAGCTACTAAAACCTTACTCCGACAATTAGATGAGGTCGTATATGTGAAAGTATTATTACAAGGTGATTTTCCCGCAGGTTATAAAAGGTTACAAGAATCGGCAGAAGATATGCTTCTAGATTTTCAGAGTGAGAATGCCCGCATCACCTATCAGTTTGAAGACCCCCTGGCGGGAAATACAGAGCAGGTTAATACCAGGAAAAAACAACTGGCAGAAATGGGGGTATTGCCTGTAAGTTTGAATGTTCGGGAAAATGGAGAACGTAGTCAGCAGTTAACCTATCCCTATGCCTTGTTTTATTATAAAGGACGCAGCATTCCTGTTAATTTTCTCGAAAACCAAATCCCCGGTGTTCCGCCTGATGTTATCCTCAATAAAGCAATCAGCCTATTGGAATATAAATTTGTTCATGCCATTCAACAATTAAAACAAAGTACAAAACCTCCCTTACTTTTTGTTGAAGGCCATGGTGAGAGTTTACCTTCAGAAACGGCCGATCTGGAAAATAGCCTGCGAGAAACTTATAATACAGGTCGAATCGTGCTGGATAGTGTCATATCCATTGATTCCTCTGTAAAAACCGTCATTATAGCTGCGCCAAAAACAGCCTTTTCAGACAAAGATAATTTCAAACTGGATCAATATGTCATGAGGGGGGGTAAATTACTATTCCTGATTGATAAAATTGCCGTTCATCTGGATAGTTTGCGACGTGGTATTTATCTGCCTTCTGAAAGAAATCTAAATCTCGACGATTTATTATTTAAATATGGTGCCCGACTTCAACCCAATTTATTGCTTGATATGCAAAGTAGTGTCATTCCTTTGGCAACAGGTCAGGTTGGAGATGCACCTCAGTTTGAATATTTCAGATACCCTTATCATTTAGTTATAATTCCAAATAGTAATCATCCGGCGGTGAAAAATATTGGCCCAATTAATATGCCTTTTGCCGGAAGCATTGATACGATAGGCACTAAATACCCGGTTAAAAAAACCATTTTACTGCAATCTTCAACTGAAAGCAGATATCAATTTCTACCATTGCGCATGAATTTTGATTTTATGAGATATCCTTTAGATGAAAAATTATTTAACAAGGGTCCTCAAAACGTAGCTATTCTGCTGGAAGGCCAGTTTCCATCTTTGTATGAGCATAGATTAGCTCCGGCAATGCTTTCTTTCCTTAATAGGCAGGGAAGACCCTTTCTTCATAAGTCAAAAGAAACAAAAATCATAGTTATTTCAGATGCTGATTTAATTCGAAACAGGATAGACAAACAAACTGGAAAAATTATTCCCGCCGGTTATAACGAATTCGAGAAATACACTTTTGCAAATAAAGATTTCCTGTTAAATGCCCTGGAGTATCTATCTGATACAGAAGGATTAATATCGGCAAGGGGTAAAGATATAAAGCTCAGATTGTTAAATTCAACTAAAATAAAAGAGGAGAAACTAAGGTGGCAACTTATCAATTTGTTACTTCCCCTATTAATTATAACTTTTGGCGGAATCCTGTTTAATACGATTCGAAGCCGCCGGTACAGGTAATCTAAATTAATCCTTATGCGTCGGGAATCGATTTTTTTAATCTTGATTTTTTTAATCCTTGGATTTTTATTTCTGTTCCTTCAATACAAAAACAAACCCTTGGTGGATCCGGACAGAACTTTCCATATTCAGGAAAAACACAGGATTCATGAGATTTTCATCACCCACAGAGATGGAGAGCAAATCAAATTAAGTAAAAAGTCCGGCAACTGGATGCTCAATGGTACCTACAGCGCAAATCCTAATATGATGGAAAACCTGCTGGATGCTATAGCAAGGATACAAATCAAATACGTTCCCCCACAGGCCGCTGTGCCGGGCATTATCAATGATTTGGCAAAGAATGGGATACGTGTTGAAATTTTCGATAGCCGGCATAAAAAAATAATGGGTTATTATATTGGAGGAAGTACGGTTGATGAACGGGGCACCCATATAATCAGGGAAGATAGCGATATACCATTTGTTGGAGAATTGGCAGGATGGGAAGGAAATCTTCGGTTTCGATTTAGAATGAAGGGAAATGAATGGCGCGATAAAACTATTTTTGAATATAAAGTGACCGATATAGCCAGTGTAGCATTAACCTATCCCAAGCAACAACTGGCCTCTTTTCAACTGATACAACAAAACAGTACTTTCAAAATAAAATCACCTACATCTTTAAGGAAATCTGCGACTATTTCCATGTCAAAAGGTATTGCCTATTTGAACGGTTTTGAAAAATTAGGGGCAGAAGCGTTCGAAACCAACAATCCATACAGAGATTCTATTGAACATTCTTTACCTTTTGTAATGATTGATATTAAAGAGAAAGAAGGGAAAAACCGGCATTTAAAAATATGGCCTATTTATCCCTTACAAACGTCAGCTGAAGGAATGGTGATTAAAAATAAAGCCGGAACCGTTGATCGATACTTCGCCGGTGATGATACTGGAGAATTTTATCTTATTCAGGATAGAGTTTTCAGGAAAATTTTTCGGGGCTATGATTTTTTTACACAAAATTGAAAATTACCATAACCTTTTTTCTTAAAAAAAGTTACTTAGGGACAATATGTGCGTATCAATGGAAGGAGTAAAAGTTAAAGGTAATGCAGGTTAGTTCAGTTAAGGATAGATTGCAATTTATAGATGCCATCAGAGCTTATGCCATATTGATGATGCTTCAGGGTCACTTTGTTGATACAATGCTGGCTTATCGGTTTCGGGATCTGGAAAATGGTATTTACGCCACCTGGTATTTCATGCGGGGCATGACAGCACCTATTTTTTTTACGGTAACCGGTCTTGTTTTTACTTTTTTATTACTTCGCGACGGCCGACCCATACAAGACAATGAAAGAATCAAAAAAGGCATTCGTCGCGGATTTTTTTTAATATTCCTGGGCTATTTGCTGAAAGTAAATTTTCCAGCTTTCATGATGGGCTGGTTTTATAAAACCTATCCGGCTTTGGACGTATTGCATAATATTGGTCTGGCTCTTTTAGTATTGATAGCCATTTATTGCCTGCATCTCTTAAGTAAAATTTCCCTTCCTCTCCTTTATGTTGGACTTGGAATATCTGTTTTTTTAATTAACCCAACCTGGATTGCTCTTGACTGGCATTTTTTACCTATTGCCATAAGAAATTATTTTGATGCCGATAATGGTTCCATTTTCTTACCTATTCCCTGGCTGGGCTTCACTTTGCTGGGAGCAGGTTTTGGATGGCATTTATTCCATAAAACTTATTTGTACAGAACCTGGTACTGGCCAGCTACTTTAATGACTGTTGGTTTTACCCTTCATTTTTTCTCAACTAAAGGGTTACTCCTTTTAAATCAATGGACAGGTTGGCCAAATTTCCTGCAACTGGCCTACGACAATGTACTATTCTGGAGATTCGGTCATGTGTTAATCATTCTGTCTATATTTATATTTTTGGAACGATTGATTAAATTTCCCCCTTTAATGCTTAAAATAGGTTCTGAAACCCTGACTATTTATGCAACACATTATGTTGTTTTATATGGCACCTGGCTGGGTATAGGCATTAAAACATTTGGTCAATATGCCTGGCGTCCGGTTCCGGTTGTTATAGGTGCTGCTCTTTTTGTCATCGCTGCTATCATTTACATTAAGTATATAGAGAACATAAGGTCAAAATTATCCCTTCACATACCCGGAAGGATTAGATATTTCAGGCGATACCTGCATGTGATGGGAAAGCGAATTACTAAACAAATGTTCTGTCAGCTAAGAACTTGGTTTAATCAGTTTTCAACAAATACCGGTATCTGGTAATCGATGTTATACCCCTCTATTTGTGACTTCCTATTTTAAAATGAAATAATCCACTTTTTTCATTTTAGATGTGTATATTAGTCCAAACAATATCTTTTTAAATCAATCGATTATTCTTTTTTCTCCTGGCGCTAACAGCTCAGCTGCATTTACTCTTTTCACAATCGGCACCATTAGCAAAGCCAAGTGTTCAACAACTTCGCTGGCATGAGATGGAATATTATATGTTTATACATTTTGGTGTAAATTCATTTACCAATCTGGAATGGGGTGAGGGCGCAGAAAATCCAACCGTATTTAATCCGAAAAAATTAGATTGCCGGCAATGGGCCAGCATTGCAAAAAAAGCTGGGATGAAAGCGATTATTCTAACCGTGAAACACCATGATGGCTTCTGTCTTTGGCCTTCGGCTTATACGGAACATGATGTGGCCAATAGTAGCTGGAGAAATGGTAAAGGAGATCTTTTAAAAGAATTATCAGCTGCTTGTAAGGAATATGGACTAAAACTGGGATTCTATATATCTCCATGGGACAGAAACAACCCTATTTATGGAAAGGATGATCAGGCTTATAATACCTATTTCAATAATCAGTTAAAGGAAATTTTAACCCAATATGGGCCTGTATTTGAAGTTTGGTTTGATGGTGCTAACGGAGACCGGGAAAATCCGGAAAAATATCAGGCCTATGACTGGACAGGTTTCAAACAAACCATTCGCTCCTTACAACCCGATGCTGTTATTTTCGGCGCCGGATATGCCGATTTAAGATGGGTAGGAAATGAAAGAGGTATCGCCTCAGAAACTAATTGGTGCACTTTTGATTCAAAACAGAGAAATCCGAGTGAGGATGCCCCCATTCCACTGCTTCAGGCAGGTATTAAACATGGGGATTTATGGTGGCCTGCTGAAACGGATGTATCTATCAGACCCGGCTGGTTTTACCATCCAGAAGAGGACACCCGGGTAAAATCTACAGATCAACTGGAAAAAATATATTTTGAGTCTGTCGGCCGAAACACAAATTTGTTACTAAATATACCCATAGACCGGGATGGTTTGGTAAACCCTGCTGATTCTATTGCGTTGATGCAATTGAGAGCCCGGCTGGATGCCACTTTCAGTCAAAATATTGCGCTGAAATCAAAAAAGAACTGGGAGAAAAATATCCTGACTCTGGACTTAAAGGAAAAAAGTACCTTCGATGTTATCTCCTTGAAAGAAAATATCAGTCAAGGTCAAATGATTGATGGATGGAAAGTAGAGGCCTGGGTTAATCAAAAATGGATTTCTCTTGGAGAAGGAACTACTGTCGGTTATCAGAGATGGCTCATTTTACCAAAAACCACTTCTTCAAAAATTCGCATTCATTTTATGCATCCAATCCCAGAAGATCAAGTGTTGCGTGTTGATCTTTTTAAAAGAGGCATGTCAAATCCTTTATTGGATAAGGAAAAATAGCAAATCTAAAATAATATGAAAAGTGTTGGGTCACTCATTTTCTATGTTATCATTAGTCTAAATTTTTTACAGGGTCAGGATGACCCTTACATTGGTTATTTTGAAAACAAACAAGAACCTTTTTCTTTAGAAGTAAAAAAATCTGATGATAATCAGTACCAATGCTTGTTAAATCTTCAGGAAAATACCCTCTCCTTTAAAGGAACTAAAATATTGGGGTTCATTTCAGGAATATTGATTTATCAGGGCAAGTCCATTTCCTATTCGCTGGCAAAAATTTCAGGTATATTTTATTTTACATTGGATGGTAATTCCCTGGTTGTGGAAAAAGGGGTTCCTCCGAAATCCAGCGTATCCCGGGAAACCAATAAAGAAAATAACCTTCCTGATGCTCAATGGGAGAAACGGATTTCAGGAAAACAACTGTTATATCTTTATAATGGTAATGGATTTTCAGAAAAAACAGTCCTGAATTTATATCCCAATAAAACATTTAAAGGAGGCATTGAGCAAGTATCTGTTTCCCAGTCAGGATCGGGATCTACCCGGAATTCTTCCAATGGAACCTGGAAAACAAATAAATTACCCAGTGGAACCTGGTTAGTCTTGACTCATCAGAAAGGAACATCCGAACATTTTTTACTGGAACAAAGACCATCAGGCAATGAAATAAATATGAATGGGAAAAGATTTTTTGTAACTGAAATAAAATGAATATTTCCTTATATTTAGTGTATAAAAAATTAAAAACCTGTCGTATTGGCTTCATCACCATTGTCATCGTTTCTATTTCGCTATGGACTTATTTCCGGCGCTGTTCTCCTCACCGCCTCTCTATTTTTCCTAAACAAGGAAAAAACGCCGCTTCCAGCTACTAAAGAAGAACTAAATCAATTGAATGTGGAGGCAAGGACTATTTTTGCCCATCATTGTTATTCCTGTCATGGTGAGGTTAAAAGTAAAGGAGGATTGCAACTGCACACAAAAGCTGCTGTATTTGCCGGAGGTGACGAAGGTCCTGTCATCCTGCCAGGTGACCCGGACCATAGTGAACTTATCCGACGTATAACGCTTCCTCATGGTCACAAGGAATATATGCCTTCCAAAGGTGAAAAACTTTCAAAAGAACAGGTTAAAACCCTTATAAAATGGGTTGAAGCAGGCGCACCCTGGCCTGATAACTTAAACACTTCCATTTACAGATTAGCACCCTTTGAAAACCGTCTGCCAAAAGTTCCGGCAGCAAGAAATGGACTTTCAAATCCTATTGATCTGTTTGTGGATAAATATTATGAAAAAAATAATCTGAAATGGAAGGAACCTGTTGATGATCGCTTATTTATACGACGGGTATTTCTGGATGTCCTTGGCTTGTTGCCAACTCCCGACGAACTGACAACCTTCCTTAAGAGTGAAAATCCTCGTAAAAGAGATCAGCTCATCGAAAAATTATTAGCAAAAGATACTATTTATGCCCAACACTGGCTTACCTTCTGGAATGACCTGTTAAGAAATGATTATACTGGGACAGGTTATATAACCGGGGGAAGAAGTTCGATAACCCCCTGGTTATACGAATCATTAACGAAAAACAAATCTTACGATTCCATCGTCCACCAGTTAATAAGTCCCTCCGAAGCATCAGCTGGTTTTATTAAGGGCATTCAATGGCGGGGAACTATCAACGCCAGTCAGCGGGTCGAAATGCAGGCAGCACAAAATGTGGCACAGGTATTTTTGGGCCTTAATCTTAAATGTGCCTCCTGTCACAACAGTTTTATAAGTGACTGGAAACTAGAAGATGCTTACGGCTTTGCTAATATTTTTGCAGAAGAACCGCTTGAAATTTATCGTTGTGACCAACCAACCGGTAAAATAGCTTCCAATAATCTTTTATTCAAACCATTAGGAAAATTAAAAGAAACGACCGACAGGACAGAGCGATTAAAAGATCTGGCGGCATTACTTGTGCAGGAAAAAAACGGGCGATTATCCCGCACTTTCATCAATCGTTTGTGGGCCCAGTTTATGGGCCGGGGTCTGATAGAACCCCTCGATTTTATGGATAATCTGGCCTGGGATCAGGACCTGCTCGATTGGATGGCCTTTGATTTTGTCAGAAATGATTATGATATCAAAAAAATGATGTTTAAGATTTTATCTTCCAACATTTACCAGCAGCCCTCTGTAACATATCAGGAACCAGAAAAACTGGTTTCCAAAGACTATGTGTTTCAGGGCATGGTTCGACGGAGGTTGTCAGCGGAACAATTTGCCGATGCTATCAGTCAGTCATTTTATCCGGTCTATACCGATTCAAATCTTGTGAAAAAGCATTTTCCTAATCTAAATGAAATGAAAAAACCCTTTACCAGGGCTTCAATGGTGAAAAATGATCCTTTTCTGACTGCTTTAGGCAGACCAAACAGGGAAAATGTTGGTGCATTGCGAAATAGCCAATCTAATTTGATTCAGGCGCTGGAAGTTACCAATGGTCAAGTTCTGAATAACAGACTTCAGCTGGGTTCAGAAAAGTGGATTACATCCAGGTTGAGCAAAGATAAATTAACTGACACCCTGTTTTTAAATTTTTTAGGCCGTTTGCCTACAGCAAAGGAAAGAAAAGCCACAAATGCCTTATGGGCAGAAAAACCTTCTGAAACTGAAATTCAGGATTTAGTCTGGGCACTAACCTTACTTCCTGAATTCCAACTGATTTATTAAGAAAATGTAACCTTACAGCAATGAGAAATACATGGAACAGGCGTGAATTTTTAAAAACAGCTTCCCAGGCTACCCTGGCAGCATTGGCAGCAGGTGCCCCCGTTTCCTCCCTTTTAACCAGTTGTTCAAAAACCAAAAGGGTAGATACGAGCTCAGCAGATACGGTTATTTTGTTATGGATGGCTGGGGGAATGGCACATACGGAAACTTTCGACCCTAAGAAATATACACCCTTTGAAAAAGGAATGGAAGGACAACGGGTCCTTTCGACCTTTCCCAGTGCACCCACTGTGCTGGATGGTATACATTTTTCAGATGGATTACAGGAAATTGGCAAAGTAATGGATAAAGGAACCATTATACGGTCCTATGTTGCTGCCGATTTAGGTCACATCTTACATTCCAGACACCAATTTAACTGGCATACTTGTTATGAACCCCCGCAAACTGTCGCGGCCCCTCATATTGGTGCCTGGATTGCCAAAGAGCTGGGTCCTAAAAATCCGGTTATTCCCGCCTTCATAGATATAGGTCAACGATTTACCGTGGGGGAGGCTGAAGAACTGAAGGCATTTCACACCGCCGGTTTTTTAGGCAATCAATATGGTCCATTTTTTATTCCCGACCCGAGTCAGGGCCTGGATAGTGTCCGTCCTCCAATTGGCATGGATCTCCATAGATTTGAAGCCAGAAATAAGTTATATAAAGAACTGACGGCCAGAAGTCCCATCGGTGAGTATGGTAGCGATTATCAGAAGGAATCGCTCCAACAATCTATGGAACAGGCTTATGCGTTATTACATTCGCCCGAATCAGCTGCTTTTAATTTATTGGATGAGCCAAAGGAGTCTTATGATTTATATAATACAGGTCGTTTCGGTCTGGGTTGTTTACTGGCAAAAAGATTAACTCAACAGGGGGCTCGTTTTATCAGTGTAACCACAGAATATGAACCCTTTTTTGGATGGGATACCCATGACAATGGTCACACCAGGTTAGCTTTGATGAAAAAACAAATTGACATGCCGATTGCCCAACTTGTCAGAGATCTGGATGAATCGGGGCATCTGGATAGAACTTTAATTATTCTGGCCAGTGAATTTAGCCGGGATATGATGGTTGAAGGTCGTCCCGATTTAAAAGTTAAGGAACAAGTTGATCAACCTGATATTTTACATGAATTAAAATATTATGGTATGCACCGACATTTTACCGATGGATGTTCTGTCCTGATGTTTGGTGGTGGCATAAAAAAGGGATTTGCCTACGGTAAAACTGCGGATGAAAGACCTTGTAAAACCATTGAAAATCCAATAAAAATTGCTGCATTACATCAGACTATTTATCACGCGCTGGGTATTTCTCCGGAAACACAATATGAAATAGAGAAACGTCCCTTTTATACTACACCTGATGGAAAAGGGAAAGCTGTTTTGGACCTTTTTGCCTGATGTTTCCGCTAAAACAAAGAATTTGAAACAATCATCTCACTTCAAATTTATCCTCCAGCATGTTCTAAGTTCTTTTGGCGGGTGATTTGCAACGAATCGCCGGACTATTTCTTTTAAAGAATCAAGATCTCTCTGACTTTTCCATCAAAAAGGAAATAAACAGATAGTTTCACAGTGTGTGTTTTTAGAAAAAAATCAGCAGGATTTATAAAACGTAGCGGGAACAGTCTCCAGCTCCAGTTCTATTCTTTTTGCTGCTCGGGTGACAGACAATCCACCAAGATTGGTGCATCTTAAGGTATGATGAATCTGATCGCCAACTGCTTTCATAGTCTCAATTACCTCATCCAGTGGAATTAAGTATTCATAGTTGGATAATGCCATATTAGCACAGGCGACTGCATTGGATGCGGCCATCACATTTCTGCCGAGGCATGGTGCCTCCACCCGGTTACCAATAGGATCACAGATAAGACCTAAAGCATTTTGTAAAGCAAGGGATGCGGCACCGATGGCCTGTGACAGCGTGCCACCTTTTAAGCCTGCCAGAGCGGCAGCGGCCATTCCACCTGCCGAGCCAGTTTCAGCCATGCAACCTCCCACTTCCGCAGCAAAAGTTGCCTTATTTGCTATAAAAACACCTATTAATCCTGCTGAAAGCAAGGCCTTCACAATATCATCTTCAGAAAGGTTCATGGAATGTGCCATGCCAAACACAGCACCGGGCAACGCACCACAGGAACCTGCTGTTGGAGCGGCAACAATGATGCCCATACTACTTTTTACTTCCATCACCGCAGAAACATACATCGTAATTAAATTATTGGCATCTCCGCCCAATAATTTATGGGATGATAATTTGTCCTGAAACTGCAATGACTGGCTGCCTAAAATTCTGTCCTCATAATGTGTTCCTTTTAGTCCTGTTTGTATGGATTGATTCATTATTCCGGCGATTTTTCTCATCATTTCAAATACTTCAGATTCGGAAATATTACCTCTTATTGCTTCATATCTGACCGCCAGCTCCCATAATTCCAGATTTTTGTCACTATTGTAGTCAAACATTTCCTGACAATTGTGGAATGGAACAACCAGATCTTTTCTTGCCCTGACAGGTAAAACCGGATGAATGATTTTTATTTTCGTTACCCCATCCTGCCGGTTTAAATGATCCAGTAAATACTGAGGAATCAATTCCTGTGTCTTTATTTCCAGAAAACCAGCTTTTCCTGAATGGTATGTTAAAAATTCAGGATGTAAAGCATCGAGAACCAGGCTAATGACAGGCGTTGGCTGATCACAATAGATCAGGGTTTCCACATAATCTCCCGACATAGAAACGTTATGCTGATCAATTTCAATTACTTCAATCATACCCCCACCTGTGGAAATAGCGGTTAGAGAATGAATTTCATTGGCATTTGTCAGCGTTAATTTATAGGTATTCGGATGATCTGCCTGAATATCTTTAATTTCTATATGAACAAAAATACCATGAGATTCCAGATAGGTTTCAGACAAGGGCAACCTTTCATCATGAGCCTCCCAACCCATAAATCCACCAAAAATGCCCATATCAGAGCCTTGACTTTTGTGTGTAGTGGCCAGTGAACCGTTCGGATCATAAGTTATATAAATATTGGTCAGATCATTATTCATCAAATCCCTGCACATTCTTCCTATCCGAAGTGCTGCGGCACAATGGGAACTGGATGGACCACGCATAACAGGACCTATGACATCATTAAAAATACTTGGGATATTCATTTTCATTTATTTAAACATTCCTTTCATTTAACCAAAATAGCGTTTTATCTTAGATATTCATAACGTTCACTCCCTTCTGTTTTAATCTGCTTTAATTTTAAGGAAATGATACTATTTATCTGGATTATATTGGGCATATTGACTTGTTGGTTCTCTATCACTTTTGTCATGGATTTTCTGAAGCATAGGGATAATCTGGAAAAAGTGAGTTGGGTAAAAACAGGCATGATTGGTTTTTTTGTTAATTTTATTGATGTACTGGGTATAGGGGCATTTGCCCCTCAAACGGCTTTACTAAAATTTACAGGACAAACAGAAGATAAATTGCTGCCAGGTACTTTAAATGTAGCCAATACATTACCTGTTCTTATCCAGGCCATTATATTCATTACCGTCATTAAGGTGGAACCCGTTACCTTAATCACCATGCTTTTTTCGGCAGCCGCAGGTGCTGTTTGGGGGGCGGGTATAGTTGCCAGATTAAAAGTAGATGCTATCCGTTTTATAATGGGTATCGCCTTAATCATCACCGCCGGCTTTATGGTGGCAGTAAATCTGGAATGGATAAAAGGTGGCGGGACGGCTATTGGTTTATCCGGTTTTAAATTAATATTTGCCGTGGCGGTTAATTTTTTATTGGGAGCCTTAATGACTGCCGGCATTGGATTGTACGCCCCATGTATGGCCATGGTTTTCTCCCTTGGGCTATCTCCACAGGTTGCCTTTCCAATCATGATGGGATCTTGTGCCTTTTTGATGCCACCTGCGTCTGTAAAATTCATCAAAGAAGGAGCTTATAACAGGAAAGCAGCTTTTTCAATGGCAATTCCAGGCATTATTGCTGTTTTTATTGCGGCCTTTATAGTAAAATCCCTTCCTCTGGCATCCTTGCGCTGGTTAGTGATAATCGTTATTCTTTATACAGCCTTTATCTTACTGCGTTCTTTAAAACGTTCCTAACCTAAATTTTCTTACATTTAGTCCGCATTTGTTCATCCTAAAATTCTTAAAAAAATGGCCGTTTCATGGAAGGGTGTTTTTCCCGCAATTACAACCAAGTTCAACTCCGGGAATCAGTTGGATATAACCCTTTTTAAAAAAAATCTCCGTGCCCAGTTAGATGCCGGCATTAATGGAATTGTACTGGGGGGATCTCTCGGAGAAGCAAGTGTATTAACAAATGATGAAAAAGAGATTTTAGTAAAAGAGACCTTATCATTTGTTGAAGGAAAAGTTCCGGTTATCATTAATATTGCAGAAGGAAGTACCGATGTAGCCATTGAACTGGCACAAAAAGCTGCACTTTGGGGAGCTCAGGGGCTCATGTTATTACCTCCCATGCGTTATAAAGCAGATGACAGGGAAACTGTCCGTTATTTTAAGGATGTTGCGGAAAGTACACCACTCCCTATTATGATTTATAATAATCCGGTAGATTATAAAATTGATGTCACAATGGATATGTTCGCGGAATTAGCTCCCCTTTCAAATATTCAGGCTATTAAGGAGTCAACGCGTGATGTTACCAATGTCAGCAGACTTAGAAATGCTTTTGGCGACAGATACCGGATCCTGTGCGGTGTTGACACCTTAGCTTTGGAAGAATTATTACTGGGTGCCGATGGCTGGGTGGCCGGTCTGGTTTGTGCCTTTCCCGCAGAAACTGTAACAGTTTATAAGTTGGCTAAAGCAGGAAGAATAGAAGAAGCAATACAGATTTACAGGTGGTTTATGCCATTACTGGAACTTGATATTCATCCTAAATTAGTTCAATACATAAAACTGGCAGAGTCAAAAACAGGATTAGGCTCGGAATTTGTCAGAAGGCCCCGATTAATCCTGGAAGGTGATGAGCG
>Ga0255182_1000276_pt1 | contig 39584 bp, 35 predicted proteins | sample Atl_UVDOM_RepA_8_FD_188420 | JGI IMG/M metagenome (GOLD analysis project Ga0255182, IMG submission 188420) | Freshwater microbial communities from Altamaha River, Georgia, United States - Atl_UVDOM_RepA_8d | ecosystem: Environmental > Aquatic > Freshwater > River | place: USA: Georgia...
CCTCGCGGAGCTTGTTGATGACCTGCTCAGGGGTGTGTCGTGTCCGTTTCATCGAGAGTCTCCAGGGCCCAGCCGGGGCCGGTCGGGACTCTCATAGCGGATGGATCAGTTCTCGGGGGGCAGGTCACTACCTCGAGATATCACCAACCTCGGTCTACTCGGGCAACGAACTGCCCCCGCGCATTGACTTGTACGCCGCCGTTGGCGATGGAGTGGTGACCGCGTCCGATTGGGGAGCAGGAACCTTCGCGGGGTCAGCGCCTATCTCCAATCCAGAAACCCTCAGTTGGTACGCCTCTAACGGCGTTGGAGGTTTCACTGGGGATTCCTACCTAGACATTTCGTCACTCATCGTTGCCGCCCGAAGCGCGGGACAGCAGTATCTCTCCGTCCGATACCGAGTCGCTGGCTACCAACCCGACCCTAGCGCCCAGTTCGGCTGGTATGCAGGGGTGCTTCTGCGAGAGCCGTCAATGATCGGCATGGATTCCCCGATCCCAGCCCCCGCCGCCGCTCCGCTCCTTGCCCTCGCTGGCTTGACCGCACGGAGCAGACGCAGGAAGTAAGCACCCACACCCGCCACCAGCACCGCTCGGGGAGCCTCACGGCGTTCCCCCACGCTCACGGAGACACACCATGAAGACACCAGCCGCCATCGCATCACTCACCGTTGTTGGATCGCTTGCCTACGCCGCAGGCTCACAGGGAACCGCTGGCAAGCAGTTGCCCGTGATGCCGAGCGGGTCGCAGGCTCACTCCATGCAGGAGGACATGACGCAGGTAATCCCACACGCGCAGATCCTCGGAGGCGGTTGCCAGACTGAACCGCAGGAATGGTTCAACCCAGTCCCTCGCCGCCTACAGGTTTGCGTTGGTGGAACCAACGGTGTTCCGAACCAGATTGGAAAGTTGCCGCTTGGAGCGGCAGATGTGAACGCGGATGGCGTGAACGAGTACTTCGACACCGCATACGCAAACAGTTGGGACTATGAAGGCTCCGTAGAGATCGGGATCTTTGTCGCCTCCTGGAGTCAACCTATTGGCGGCACGATTCTCTACCGAAGCACAACTGAGATTCAGCCGTCCCAGACGGTGGTCTGGCGAAACAGCGTGCTGGAAGGTACCGCCGCGATGGGTGACCAAATCCGCCAAATGGTCGGGGCGAATCTGCGAGAGATCTTTGTCAGGGCGAAAGGCTGGCGGGATATCGACTTTGATGGAGACCTCGATCTAATCGCCGAAGTTCACTATGAGGTTGCGGGGGCCTCTGGAGACTTCGGTCTCGACATCTGGTTCGAGAACATCGGCTACGAAGTGTCACAGCCGCCGCTCGCTGCCGACATCAACCGAGACGGTCGCGTTGACGGAGCGGATCTTGGACTGGTTCTCGTCTCATGGGGAACGAATCCCTGAACGCTCGGATCAGACGAACTAGCATTAGATACCGCTGCGGACGACTGCTATGCCTCTAACAGATCAAGACCGCCAGCGGATTGAGGAAGAGGAATACAGAAGGGTCGCGCGCGAGCGCGCCCTTGAGAGCGCGCCCCCCAGTCCGCAAGCCCCGCCACCTGCGACGGCGAAGCCACAATCCACCGCCTTTCAAACGGGAATCGGAGGAGCCTTTACGGGAGTTGGCGTTGTCTGGCTATTCATCTTCCCGCCGCTTGGCATCGCGTATGTACTTCTCGGTCTCGTGAACTTGGCGTGGGCTGACGATAGATCCAAGCGCAAGCCACAGTGAAATCAAGTCGGTAGACCGACCTCGCCACCCTTCTGGCACACAGGGGCGAGTGCGCCATCCCGAACTGATTGGCGAGAGTGAAGCCCCGCAGCAGACGCAGACGCTGAACCCCACGCCCTGAATGGGTCAGGCTCACCGCACCCCGTCAGCGATGGCGGGGTGTTTTCTTCTACCCGCGAAAGACTCCAACAGGACTGCGACTGCGTCAGGGCTTCCGACTCTTCGGCTTGCGGGGCTTGCGGTCGGTTCCGAGCCAATCTCGCGCACCGCGCCAGCCCTTGTCCCGATAGGTTTCATTTGGGCAAGAAGGAATGTCACTTGGTAATGAAGGAAGATTTCCGAGGCGACCATGTGCGTAATCCCGCCATTGCTGCCACGAAGTCAAGCCGAGGCTCTGAGCAAACTGTCTCGCTTCGTTGAAAGGGCGGAATCTCCTTTGCCTGTTTGACAGATTGCCCGTCCCGAGCCAATCCCCCCAACCAGTCCAACCGCTTTGACCATAGGTCACTTGCGGATTGGCGGGGATGTCGCGAGGCAGGCTTGGCTTCCCACGAACCCCCTGCCTCAGGTATTCGCACCAAGCGCGATACGAGGTAAGCCCGAGTTTCCGTGCAAACGACCGCGCCTTTGGGAACGGTCGGTACACCCGATCACGAGGATGGACGTAACCCGACCCTAACCAATCAGCCATCCCGCTCCAGCCTCTCCCCGAGTAATAGCGACCTGGGTTTGCTGGAATGTCTGGCGGCAGTTTGGGAACACCCCTAACCGACTCGGTGCAGTACGCCCTCCATTCGCGTGTTGACTTCAAACCGAGCCGATGCACAAACTCCCTCGCATTCCTGAAGGGTCGATATGAGCGATCTCTAGGATGGACATTTCCCGTGCCGAGCCAATCCCCCATTCCTCGCCAGCCACTCTCTGCGTAAACTTTACTGGGGGTGCCTGGGATGTCACGGGGGAGAATGGGTTTTGAGGGAATCAGTCCTTTGGTGTAACGCCGCCAATCCCCCTCATTCCGCAAACGCAAACTATGGACAAACGCTCGCGCGGAACGAAACGCCCTGTACTCGCGCTTGTGAGTTGCGACCCTGCCTGTGCCAAGCCAATCCCCCCAGCCAAGCCATTGTTCGGCGTACGGAAGGTTTGGATTGGAGGGAATGTCATCAGGAAGTCGCGGTACTCCACGGATGTTGCCTGCACAGTACTGCGTCCACTCGCCCAAAGACTTTAGCCCGAGTTGGTGCACAAACAAACGTGCATCAATGAACGAGCGATACTGCCTGTTTCGGTTGGCGACACGCCCCGTCCCAAGCCAGTCCCCCCAGCCACTCCATCCTTGACCTCGGTAGACCCAGTTCGGAGAGACGGGGATATCGCATGGTCGCACGGGCTTGCCATGAACCCGCCTAGCACGCCATTCTCTCCAATCAGACTCGTCGCTCAGTCGAAGCGCATGGACCCAATCTCGCGCTTCCTCAAACGGTCGCCAGTTCACCCGCGCAACGCGCTGCCACACCCGCGCACCGCATCGCTCCGCGAACTCCTCCGCGCTCAACCGCACGCCGACAGGAACATCGCCGCCGAACACGATGCGGGACTCGCGGGGACTTCGCTGACCACCACCCTCAATAGCGCGGAACTCCTCTGCGATCCGCTCATCGTGAGTTGACAGCACCGCAAGCACCCGTCCGACCTCTTTGAACGCGCTGCTCTGGAGGAACTCATCCACCGTCTGACCGTCTTCCACCAGCACGGGCAGCAGCACATAGCCGATCTTGTCAGGATGCTTCGCGTTCTTGCGAAGTGTTCGTCCAACCGCCTGCACTATGTCGATGGTGCTGCGGCGGGGATCCGCGAACAGAACAGCGTCCACATTTGGGACATCAACGCCTTCCGTAAGGCATCGGGCGTTCGTGATGACCGCGCTGGCAGACTCACGGAACTCCCGTAGCAGTTCCACTCGCCGTCCAGTCGGAACCTTGCTTGACACATGGAACGCGGTGCTTCGAACGCTCCGCTTCACCATCCGATCCACAGACTCCCATTGGTCTGCGAACCCTGATGCGGCAGCGATGCTCCTGTGGAACGAGATGGCATGGCGAACCCCGTGTTCGCTCTGCGCCTTCGCAAGCAGTTCTCCTGCTGCCAAGTCTTGTGCCAGCCGCAGGCGATCCTGCTTCCCCCGACCGTGCAGGCGCAGGTGCTTGTTCGCAGCAATCAGTTCCCGCATCCGCGCTTCGGACACCGCAAGCGTGATCACCTTGTAGTCGCAGATGACACCGTCCGCGATGGCTTGCTTGAAGGTGTAGGCGAACGCGACCTCTCCGTAGACCTTCGGGTCATCCATCGACAGCACTCGGTCATCAGAACCATTCAGCACCCGCTCCGTAGCCGTCATGGCGATCCGCTTGCGAATGGGAACCTTCGGATGGAGCAGCGTGGTGAATCGACCGCCCCGCTCACCGACCGTCTTGTGTGCCTCGTCAAGGATCCCGAGATCGAACGAGTGCTTCGCCCTCTTGGCAGCACCCGCCAGCCTGTGGCTGCTCTGGTATGTCGTGAACACCACATGGTGTGTGCCGCGAAGAGCCTTCAGCCGCTCCGCAATCCGAGCCTCGTCCGTGTAGGTGTCTATCCCAAGTTCGTAGGCGTGTTCAACGAACGAGTCACCAATGTCGGCTGCCGACTCGTCTCCGCAGACAGCCGTGTAGCGAACCCGTTCACCCCGTGCCGCCCACTCGGTCGCCCACTCTTTCATGGTCTGATTGAGAAGGGACAGGCTCGGGACTGCCACCACCACCTGTCTTGCGCCCATCGCCGCCTGCACCCAAAACCCGACAAGGCTCTTGCCCGAGCCACACGCCATCAGCACCCGACCGCGATCATGGGTCTGTAGGTGGGCGGTGACCGCTGCGACAGCGGCTTCCTGATGCGGACGGGGCTGACGGGGCGTGTGGGTGACCGCACGGTGGCGGCTGGAGGTGGCAGCGACCCGAATCGCCGCCCATGCCGCTTCGTCTAACCCCTCAAACTCCCGCAGACCGATCTCGGACACCCCGAGCAGTTTGTGCTTGCGGATCGGGGCTGATGAAGTGTGGAGGACGAGTGCTTTCGTGATCCCCTTGCAATGGGTGAAGGACAGATGGGCGAAGCCGTCAAGAGCGTTCTTCGTCAGGGTCGACTTGTGATTCGACAGGAACTTGCATTGGAGCGACCAGAACTCGCCCCCGTGCGTCTCCGCGATGCCGTCAATCCCTTCGTCCGATGAGGGCAAGTTCAGCCGCTTCGCAATCGCGGCAGGGACTTCGTGACGGAGCCAAACTGATTTCAGTTCAGCCACATAGCGGGGATCGGTGCGGAGGAACGCGGCACACAGCCTCTCAAAGGCATCACCCTTCGCCTTTGTGGTCGCAAGCGCGGTGACTGCGGAGCGAAACTGCTCCCATGACTGCGACTTGGCAACGATCCCCGAATCACGCATCACTACAGGTTACTGCGATCAGAGTCCGCTGCGGCGGTCATCACCCTCGCTTGAGATCCCCACAGTTCACCCCTGTCGTGCCGTCTTGTCCTGTGTAGGGTGTGTTCTGAAGTGCAGATGCACCTTGTCTATGCACGGCTTCATCCCCGTGTGCGCGTAGTTTGAATCGGCGGCGACAAAGCCACACCCGCGTCCAGCCACTCGGTCAAAACGCGTGACGGCGCGGCATCGCCTCCGAGATTTCACATCCAGATGACCCCTTCGCCCTTTGCGAGGGCGGTTCGCAACTTGAGCGGGTATCTCAGAGCCGTCTCCGCCGTTCGCTTCGTGTTGGACTTGGAGCCTCGGGGATGCTCCCCGATGCGGCAAATCTCTAGGTTCGGTCGGCAGCCGCCGTCCAGCCGTAGGTGCGTGGAGACATAGTTCACGATCCCACGGCTGATCCATCGGGAAGCGCACTCGTCCAACGGCAGGTGGGGGCAGTCGGCGGCTGCCAGCCATCCGTGATAGTGGGGCTGCCGCGCCCTATTGATCTCTCGCAGCAGGACGAATCTCGCCTTTGGCGTTTCCTGCGCTGGCAAGCGGTCAATGGCACGGCTCAAACCGCAACGAACCATCCCCTCAATCGCCACCAAATCCGAAGTGGCGATGCACGGGTTGATGTTCACGAAGTGAGTTGGCGCGAGCGTTGGGTAGTAGTCCTCAACTACTTGGATGATTTTGCGGGTGTGGATTTCGTTGAGGTTGTTCCATTCGTTTGTAGTCATGCAGATATCTAGCAAGCCGCCGACATCGCCACGACTGCATCTGCGCGATTTCCAATATTTGATTCGCGGGATTCGCGCCGATTCGCCAGCCGCTGATCTACATATTCATGCCCACACGCGACCACCGAGGTTGCGCGGGAAACACCTGAAGAAACGGTGTTGCGCGAAGGAGAAGCCACGCATGGACACGGAATCCGAGACAGCGACCCGAGCAGAACTTGACTCCACCGAAGTGGGTGCGCTCCTCATGCGACTATTTGAAGTCACCCGCGAGTTGAGGGGCGATCACGGCACGACACTTCAAACGCTGACTGCACTTGAAGACACAACCACAGGAGACTGAAATGGCTCAAGTAGACCTATCACCGAAGGCAACGAAACTCCTAACCGATCTCATAAAGGCACTGGAAGCACTCACCGCTGCGGTGAAGAAGTAAGGCAGCCGATGACTGAATCCAGCAATCCAAACTCGCGCTACCAGCACACCCAAGTCACCCTGCGGCTACCAGCGCACATCCTGCGCCGTGTTGATGAAGTGGCGGCAGAGCAGATGACCAACCGAGCCAGCGTCTTGAGGCAGTGTTTGGCTATCGGGGCAGGGTGCAGAACCCCTCCGCATGAAGCCCCAACTGCACATTCGTCTACGAAATCGTCTATACGCGATCTGTCGACATAAAACATCAGTAAAATCAGGTGTTTTTGTTGTTTACAAGATCAAGTTCTGATCTTCGCTCGATCCGCACCGTCAACCTTCGCCGCAGGCGCCCCCGACCGGGGCGCCTGCGGTCGTTCATGGGCGGCCGGCGGTGCGACTCCCGGACGCAAAAACACCCGAAGCGCGACGCTTCGGTCGCGCTTCAGGATTCAAGGCCGAATTGAACTTCGACCGGAACGGCGCCCGGCTCAACAGAGGGCCAGGAACGCCAGGGAGGCAAGGATCATGATCCGGCGGGCGCTTTCCTCGACGGAAACGACGTGGGATGCTGCAATGGCAACGGCTCGCATGGGGTGATCCTTGTCTTTGGGATATGTGCTGTCCGTGCAGCGCGGGGAGCGGCCCATGCGGGCCGCCCACACCGCGCTACGATCGAAAGCATTCCCCGGTTCAACGGGACTGTCCACCCCACGATGCCAAGACCCGCCCATATTGCCACGAAAGGCGTTGTTATGCGGTCCTTCGCCCGCCGAGCGGTGCCGTTCGCCTCGATCGCGGTCATGGCGGCCCTCACGGTCACGCCGTCATTCGCGCACGCGCCCTCGATCGCCGCGCCCGGCACGCCGTTCGCGCCGCCTCCCGCGACGCCCGATGCCGGCCGCGCCGCCGAGACATTCGTCGCCGCCCGGCGCTGGCTCGATGGCGGAGCACGGGAACCGGGCGTCGCCACGCCCCCGGACGTCCACGCCGCGGCGGTGGTGCTGCGACGCAACGGCCGCACCGTCGGCCGCGGCCTCGACGCCGGCACGCCCGAGCGCGACGGCTGCGTCGACCGCGCCCTGCGCGCCGCGCTGGAGGACGCGCGCGCACGCATCGGTGCCGGCGCCGGCGAGGCCGATCCCGGGCTCCTCACCCTCGAACTGGAGTTGGCGGGCCCGCGCGAGCCGCTCGTCGGCCGCACCTTTCAGGACGCGTTGCGCGGCATCGAGCCCGGTGCCTGCGGACTGATGCTGGCCGACCGCGACCGCACCGCGTACCTGCCTGCATCGCACCTGCTGGCGCGCCGCATGGCGTCGCCGCTCTCGCGCGCCGTGGTCTCGTTGGTGAGCGAACTCGGGCTGCCCGCGCGCGACCTGCCCGGCCTCCAGGAGCTCGGCGGCGCCACCGCCATCTACGCGTCATGGTCGGTCCGTCTCGCGCAGCGGACCCCGGAGGCCGCACCCGAGGTCATGGCGCGCCTCGTCCCGCCCGCCCCGCTCGCGCCGGTCGACCGCGCCGATGCGCAGGCGCTCGCCGAGGGGATCGTCGCCCTGCTGGAGCGCTGGGCCGAGCCGCCTGCCCTGCCGGAAGGCGTTCCCGCCGAGGCGCGCGAGGCGTTCGCCCGCGGCGGGCTGCGCGGCACGTATCGGCTCACCGCCGACCTCCACGAGCCGTTGATCGCCCCGCCCGCCGAGCAGGCGCTCGCCGCGTTCGCCTTGGCAAACGCCGCGCGGGCGGAGGGATGGCCGGCCGCGCTGCGCGAACGCTCGCGAGCGCTCGCCGAACGCGTGCTGGCGGCGCTCGATGCGGTTGACTCCACCGAAGTCGATCCGGTCACCGACATCGCGGCCACCGCCTACGCATCGCTCGCGATCGATGCGCTGGGGCCCTCGGGCACCGTGCCGGCGTCGCTGCGCCAGCGCGTCTCGGCGGCGCTCGAGGCGCAATGCCAGCCGGCCGCGTTTGCCTCGCTGCGCGTGAATGACCGCGCCCCGGTCCTGGCCGCCGCCGCCGCTCGGCTGGCGGCCGGCGCCGCGGTGCTCCCGCGCGAGACGCTCATGCCCCGGCTGCGCGCCGAATGGGACGCGATGAACGCCGCCAACGCGGTGACCGCCGGTCCATGGCTTCTCCACGCGAACGCGCTGCTCCTATCGCTCGGCGAGGAGTCGAGCCTCGGCGCCGACGCCGCCGCGATGCTCGAGGCCGCGTGCGAGGTGCTCCGGGGCACGCAGGTGCGCACGGACCCGTCCCGGCCGACGTCGCTCCTCGACGAGGTCGGCGCGTTCCCGGTCACCGGCTCCGCCGCGGGCCGCGTGTCCAGCCAGTCGCTCCGCGCGCACCTCGTGCTCGCGATGGCCGGTCGTTCGCCGGCCGACCCGGCGGCGCTCGGCTGGGCCGGTCGCTACGTGCGCCAACTGGCCATCGGCCCATCGGCCGCGTGCATGGCCCCCAACCCCACCGCCGCCCTCGGGGGCATCCTTGCCTCCACGGCCGACCCTGTGCTGCCCGTGCCGGCGCAGGCCATGGCCCTCTGGGCCTTGTCCGAGTCCGACCGCGCCTGGGGCCGCGCGGCTGCTAATCGCCCGGGCGCCTCCCCGGCCCCCTGACGGCCCGGCGCCAAGCCCCCGGTCGCGACGGCCCCGCCACGCCCGGCCACGGCCCCCGGAATCCCAGGCGATTGGAGGATCGGACCCACCCGGGCGATCCGTACACTTGAACGAGTTGCCCCGGCGCCGCCGGGACCGCGCCTCGAGGGCCGCCCCATGCTCGGCACGACCGCCTTCCGATTCATCGCCTGCGCCGCCGCGATCGCCAGCGTGGGTTCCGCCCACGCGCAGGACCTCTCCGAGCGCATCCGGGTGGTCACCGAGCAGCGCGCCGCGCAGCAGCAGCTTCCCAAGGGAGCGCTGCTTCGCGCCTTGCTCTCCACCAAGGTGAGCGTGCGTTTCCAGGAGACGCCGGCCAAGGAAGCCTTCGAGTACCTCGAGCGGCTGATGGGCGTCGACCTCACCGTGCGCTGGTCGAGCGATCGCGTCGCCGATGGGTTCGATCCCGAGGCACCGGTCACCCTGGAGGTGAGCAACGGCGTCGCGCTCGCGGTGATGGAGCGGATGATCGAGGAAGTGGCCGCCGATCCGTCCACGTGGCAACTGCGCGAGGGCTTCGTGGAGGTTGGCCCCAAGTCCCGGCTCAATGCGCGCACCGCGCAGGAGACCCGGATCTACCCGATCCGTGACCTTCTGTTCGAAGCCCCGACCTTCGACAACGCACCGGAGTTCAACCTCGGCCAGTCGCTGCAAGGCGGCATGGGAGGCGGGATGGGCGGCGGCGGAGGCATGGGTGGCGGCGGCGGAGGCTTCGGCGGCGGAGGAGGAGGCTTCGGCGGCGGCGGTGGCGGAGGCGGCGGTATGGGTGGCGGCGGCCTGCCCTTCGGCGAGTCCGGCGAGGCCCCGGCGCGACGCTCCGCCGAGGAAAAGGCCCAGGAACTCATCGACCTGATTCAGGGGCTGGTGGAGCCCGACGCGTGGCTCGACGAGTCCGTGGCTTCCATCCGCTACTACGACGGTTCGATCATCGTGCGAGCCCCCGACTACATCCAGCGGCAGATCGGCGGCTACGGCGCCGTGCCGATGTCGCCCCCGCGCCGCGGCGGGCGCTACGTGGACCTCTCCCCGTCTTGGGGCGTGAGCCAGGTGAACGGGTTCGCCACGGTGCCGGTGACCGGTGCTGCGGGTGGCGGCGGCGGCACGGGCGGCAACTTCATTCCCTCCGGCAGCGGCGCGCCGCCGCAGGCCACGCCTCCCTCGGGCACGCCCAGGACCGACGCACCGGTGAGCCCGCCGGGCGGGTCGGGCAACGGGGACTCGGGCACCGGCTCCGGCAAGGGTTCGGGCACCGGTCGCAAGGGCGCCGGCAGTTCCACGCCGTGAGCGCAGGCACATCCCCGGCATCGACCGCGTCCGGCCTTCGGTCGGACCTGCGCAACTGCACCGGCGATGGCGTCACCCACGCCTTCATGGTGGGGCTCGGGGAAACCAACTTCCCGCTGTTCGCGTTGGCGCTCGGCAAGGGCGATGCCGTGGCCGGGCTCGTGGCCACCGTCCCGCAGCTGATCGGCGCCGTGCTGCAGCTGTGCGCTCCGTGGGGCATCCGCCGGCTGGGCTCCCCGAGGCGGTGGATCATGCTCTGCGCCACGGTCCAGGGCGCGAGCTTCATCCCGATGGTGCTCGCCGCCGTGCTCGGCCGCATGCCCACGTGGTGGCTGTTCGCGGTGGCCAGCCTGTACTGGGCCGCCAACCTCGGCGCCGCGCCGGCATGGAACACGTGGGTGGGCGCGTTGTTCCCGCGCCGGGTCCGGGTGCGCTACTTCGGGTGGCGATCGCGGATCTACCAGGTGTCGATCATGGGCGCGCTGCTCGTGGGCGGTGCGCTCCTGATGTTCGGCGACCCGGGACGTGCGCAGCGGCTCCTCGGCTTCGACCTGGGTGTCGACGTGGGACTGATGGCCTCGTTCGCGGCGGTGTTCGCCCTGGCGGGCGCGTGCCGCTGGTGGAGCGTCCGGTTCCTGAAGCGCCAGCGCGAGGCGCCGTCGCTCGACGTGTCGCGCCACCGCCGCGTGGGGATGCTCGAGTTCCTGGGCCGCGTGCGACGCCGTCACGACGGGCGCCTGCTCGGCACCATGGTGCTCATGACCGTGTCGGTGCAGGTGGCGCAGCCCTACTTCACGCCGTACATGAGCCGCCAGCTCGGGTTCAGCGATGCGGGCGTCCTGGCGATGATCGCCACCGGATTCGCCGCCAAGAGCCTTGCCGCGCCGCTGTGGGGCCGCTGGGCGCAGCGCAACGGCGCACGGAGCCTGCTCATCATGGGCGCGCTGGCCGTGGTGCCGCTGGGCGCGATGTGGATGGCGAGCCCGTCGTTCTGGTACCTGCTGGGGCTGCAGGCCTTCACGGGCGCGGCGTTCGGCGCCTTCGAGCTGGGGTTCTTCTTCCTGGCGCTCGAGTCGATCCGCGAGGAGGAGCGCACCAGCATGATGGCGACGTTCATGCTCCTCAACAGCTTCGCCGCCGCGGCCGGTGCGCTGGCCGGGTCCGCCGTCCTCGGCGGCATGGGGATCGGCATGGACGCCTACATGACGATCTTCGCCGCAAGCACGGGACTGCGCATGGTGGCGTTCGCCGCCGTGGCCACCGTGCGTGACGACGTCCGCCACGCGGCACCGCTGGCCACGCAGACGCTGGCGCTGCGGCCGTCGGCGGGCAGCATCGAGCTTCCCGAGCCCGCCTCGCTCGAGCGCGACGACGCCGCCGGGGGACGGACGTGAACGACCCGGCACCGCTCCGGCCCGACCGATCGGTGCGCGCGGCGGTGATCGCCGCCACCGCGGTGGCGATCGCGGTGCGCGCACCGTTCCTGGCCGACGGGCTGTGGTACGACGAAATCGCGGCGTTTCTCGGGTACTCGCTCGACGGCCCGGGCCATGCGCTGACCACGTACTTCTCGCAGGCGAACCACGTGCTGCATTCGGCGCTTGCGGCGCTGTCGGCGCAGGCGTTCGGCGCCGACGAGCTGACCGTCCGGTTGCCGAGCCTCGTGGCCGGCGTGCTGGCGGTTCCCGCGTCCGCATGGCTCGCCCGTGAATCCACGGCCGACGCGCCCCGCTCCACCGCGCTTGCGGCGTGGACCGCCGCGGCCATGGCGCTGATGCCCGTGGCGGTGCTTCCCGCCACCGAGGCGCGCGGCTACGCGCTCATGATGCTCTGGTCCGCGCTTGCGTGCGCGGCCTGGCTGCGTGCGTCGCGCACGCGCGCCCCGACGTGGTGGGTCGCCTACGCGGCGTTCGCCGCGCTCGGAGCCTGGTCGCACTTGGTCGCCGCGTGCGTCCCGGCGTGGCTCGGCGCGTGGTCGGCGTGGCGATGGTGGCGCGGCGACTCGACGGACGAGCGGCGCACCGGTCGCGCGGGCGTCGCGGCGGCGGCGGGCGTTGCGGCGGCATCCGCGCTCCTCTTGTCCCCCGTGCTCGGGCAGATTGCCGCGCTGCGCGACGAGTTCCGGGCGCTCGACGGCAACGAACCGTCGCTCCTCGGCCCCGAGGGCCGGGCGATGCTGCTGGCGCTCGGCGGCAGCTGGTGGCCGCTCGGCGCGGCGGGCGCCCTGCCCCTGGTCATCCTCGGGGCGGCGCGCGCCCGGGAGGACCGCGCACTGCGGCTCGGCGTGGCGGCGGCGCTCGGCGGAACGCTGGTGGCGATTCTCTTCCCGATCGCCCTGGGAAGCTGGCTCTATGCGCGCTTCCTCGCGTTCGCGGTGCCCGGCATCGCGCTCCTGCTCGGGGCGGGGGCGCAGTCAGCGTGGCAACGGTGGCGATGGGCCGGCATGGCGCTCCCTGCGCTCGCCGCGGCCGGATGGCTGGCGACGCTGGCCACGCTCGGGCCTCGGCAGCAATTGCGCGAGGCGGTGCACGTGATCGCCGAGCGCATGCAGCCGGGCGAGCGCGCCGTCGCCGTGGGGCTTCCCGACGATGTCCACGCGTGGTACGCGCTCGCCGAGGGGATCGACCTGCCGGGCACCGGCCCGTACGGGCGCGACGTCGCGCGCGCGGTGCAGGACGGCTCGGTGCGCTGGGCGGTGCTTCTCTACCCGCGCGCGATGCCCGAGGCCGCGCGGGCGCTGCGCGACGCTGGCTTCCGCGACGAGGCCGTGCTCCCCGGCTGGATCGACTGGGGCGGAGGCGAGGTGCGGGTGCTGCGACGCCGTTAGCATCCGGCGCGTGCAGGGCGTCTTCGAGATCGTCACCGAGCGCGAGGGCCCCGAGGGATGGCGTTTCGCCGTGCAGGAAATCCGGCACGACGGCACCTTGGCGGGCATCGACCTGACCCTCGGCTGGCACGACTACGACCTCTTCTGCCCCGACGGCTCCGTGCCCCCCGAGGGCGTGGCGCGCGCGGTGCTCGAGGTGGCGCGCGAACTCTGGCCCGGAGGGATCCCGCACCGTCTGGACGCCAGCTCCCCGCGACGGATGAGCCCCGACGCCGACCGACGGATCACCGAGCGCGTGGACTTGCGGGCCATGTAATCCGAGCGATGCACGCCGGGCCATCCGAGCCGGGCCGGGGCCCGCGGCGCCGACCGCTCAGGCCTCCATCAGCGGCTTCAGCGCGCGGGGTCGGTGCACCGTGGGCACCTCCACCCAGAACGTGCTGCCGCGGCCGGGGGCGCTCACGAGGCCAACGCCGCACCCGAGCAGTTCCGCCAGTTCCCGGCAGATGGCCAGCCCCAGCCCCGTGCCGCCGGCGCGGCGCGTGTGGCTGGCGTCCACCTGGCGAAACTTCTGGAACACCGTCTCCTGCATGTCCTCGGGGATGCCCGGGCCGTGGTCGGTCACGCTGATGCGGACCACGGCGTCGCCGTCGCGCTCGGTGCGCTCCACGCCCACGATCACGGCGCCGTCGTCGGGCGAGAACTTGATGGCGTTGGACAGGAAGTTGTAGAGGATCTGCTGGAGCTTGCCGGCATCGGTCTCGACCGCCGGCATGCCGGCAGGCACGCGCAGCTGCAGGTCGATCCGCTTCTGCAAGGCCAGCGGCCGCATGATCGCCTGCAGGCCCTCCACCAGGTCCGGCACCGAGGTCGGCGCCACGGTCACCTCCATGCGGCCGGCCTCGATCTTGGCCATGTCGAGCAGCTCGTTGATCATGTCGAGCAGCGATCGGCCGCTGCGCTGGATGTTGCCGATGTAGCGGATCCGCTTGGGATCGGGCGCCGTCTCGGAGCGGACGATCTCCTCGAGCAGGTCGGCGAAGCCGATGATCGAGTTGAGCGGTGTCCGCAGCTCGTGGCTCACGTTCGCGAGGAACTCGCTCTTCAGGCGATTGGACTCTCCCAGGCCGACGTTGGCCTCGGCCAGCTGCCCGATCCGCAGGTCGAGCGCCTCGTTGACCGCGAGCAGCTGCGCGCGCTCGCGCTCGGCCGCCTCCAGCATCCGGTTCATGGACTCGGCGAACGCGGCGAACTCCGCGCCGCCCGCGACCGGAGCGCGCACCGGCGCCTCCCCGCGCGCCGCGCGGTCGGCGACCTCCCGCAGCTGCCGAAGCGGCGCCGCCACCTCGCGACGCACGAGCACGGAAGCCAGCGTCGCGGCGGCGGCCGCCACGAGGGCCGCACCGCCGACCGCCGTCCAGCGCAGCAGCGCCAGGTCCACCTCGCCGCCGTCGGGAAGCGCGTCGGCGCCGCCGCTCTCGGCCACCGCCCCGGCCATCCACCACGTGCCCCCCGCCACCACCGCGGCCACCGCGCCGACCCCGGCGCCCACGACGACGGGCACGCGGGTCGAGAGCGGTCCGTTCCGGCGCGGCATGGCGCGGATGATAGGCTCGGCCATCGATGCGAAGGCCCGGCTGCGATCCCGAGAACGTGCTGATGTCCGACGTGATGTGCGACTTCTGCACGCGCGAGTGGAGCGATGCGTTGCCGATGGTCGAGGGCCACCAGGGCAGCTGCATCTGCGGCGACTGCCTGGCCGCCGCCTACCGCGCGCTGGTGCTCTCGCCGGACGCCGCGGCCGGCCCCGACGCCGTCACGTGCTCCTTGTGCCTGGAGCGGCGCGATGACCCGACCTGGACCGCGACGCCGGCCGACGGTGCCGCGGCGCGGGCATGCCGACGCTGCGTCAAGCAGTCCGCCGCCGTGCTCCAGAAGGACCCGGAGCTCGGGTGGCGCAAGCCGCAGGCCTGACGGACGCGCCCCGGCACCCGCCGCGGTAGCCTCCGCGCCCATGGAGACGTACCTCGGCGAAGCCGACGAGCAGGTCATCGTGATCGTCGCCGACGGCGGCCTCAACAAGGGCACCGCCGGGCAGATCAACGACGTGGTGCAGCGCGCCATCGACTGCGGCATGCGCGGGGTGATCGTCGACTGCGCCCGGCTGGACATCCTCTCGAGCGCCGGGCTCGCCAGCCTGCTGATGCTCCATCGGCGGATGAAGGACCACGGCGGCGAGGTGAAGATCGCCGGCCTGCAGGGCATGTCGGTGCAGGTGCTGCGCCTGGCGAAGCTCGACGGCATCTTCCAGCTCTACCCGGACGTCGCGCAGGCGCGACTGTCGTTCCGCCCCAAGCCGGGCTGACGGCCGCCGCGGCCATCGCGCCCCTCAACCGATCCGCTGCAGCGTCACCGCGTGGAAGGGGCGACCCTCGCGTCGGTACTTGCGCTCGAAGTTGGTGCCGACCACCTCGCCGTCGGAGGCGCTGGCGGGTCGGGCGAACGGCACCGCACGGAAGAGGTGCCCGCAGGCGGCGATCCGCTCGACGTACCACGCCCAGAGCGCGTCGTGATCGGTCACCAGGCGCAGCTCGCCGCCCGGGGCGAGGATCCGGTGGAACTCGGCGAGCGTCCGATCCTGCACCACGCGACGCTTGTGGTGCCGCGCCTTCGGCCACGGGTCGCTGAAGTAGAGGTGCACGGTCCGGCAGCAGCCGTCGGCGAGCCAGTGCTGCACGAACTCCACCGCGTCGGCGTAGAGCATGCGGACGTTGGCGACGCCCGAACGGCGCAGCCGGTCCGCGGCGTAGCGATAGAACTCGCCGGCGTACTCGATGCCCAGGTAGTTGGTCTCCGGGTGCGCGGGCGCCTCCTGCAGGAGGAACGTGCCCTTGCCGGAGCCGATCTCGAGCTCGAAGGGCGCCTCCGGCCGCTCGGGAAAGAAGTACGCCGGGCCCAGGCGGCCAGCCTCGGCCGGGGGAAGGTCCCGTTGCGAGCGCCCGATGCCGGTGACGTCGAGCGGTCGACCGTGTCCAAGTCCGAACGACATGTCCCGAGGATATCGCGTTCGCGTGCCCGGCTCAGCGTGCCCGCGCCGGCTGCGCGCGGATCCACTCGGCCACCAGTTCGAGCACCGCGGGATCCACCGTCACGTCGATGGTGACGTACTCGTCCATCGTGCCGCGCACGGCCGGCTGGAACAGGTGGTTGAGCCCGGGCATCGTCCGCACCGTGGCGGACACGCCCGACTCACGGAGCGCGGCGGCCACGGGCGCCTCGTTCTGGGCGGGGATCACCTGCAGGTCTCGCTCGCCGAAGAGCGCCAGCACCGGGCAACGCATCGCGCGCAGCGCCGGCGCCGGGTCGAGCACCAGGAAGCGCCGCATCCACGGCGCGCGCATCTGCGCCATGACGCCGTCGACCAACGGGCCCCGGTCGACGGCGGCCGCCGCGGCGGCGTCGCCGCCCGCGCGGATCTGTGCCTCGATGGTGGCCTCCACCAACGGGCGCAGCTCGCCGTCGCCCACGCCGGCCGCGGCGGCATCCACCATGGCCGCATGCGAACGCGACACCGCCTCGAGCGAATCGCCCTCCGCGCCGGCGGCCTTGAAGATCGCGGTGTTCTGTTCCTTCAGGATCGCGGCTCCCGTCACGCCGGGACCGGCGAGCATCACCACGAACGCCGGACGCGCGGCGGCGTCGGCCTCGAGCATCCCCGCGGCCATCGGGGCGACCAGGCCTCCCTCGCTGTGGCCCACGAAGCCCACGCGCGCGGCGTCGACCTCGGGGACCTGCGCGAGCCACTTCCACTGCGCCACCGCATCCTGCGCGAAGTCGTCGGTCGTGGCGGTGGCGAACGTGCCGCCGCTCTTGCCCACGCCGCGGTCGTCGCAACGCAGCGAGGCGACGCCGCGGCGCGCGAGCGCATCGGCGATCACCAGGAATGGTCGGTGGCCGAGCAATGCCTCGTCGCGGTCCTGCGGTCCGCTGCCGGTGATGAACACCACCGCGGGCACGCGCGCCTCGGCCGAGGCGCCCTCGGGAAGCACCAACGTCCCGGCGAGCACGTGGCCGGCCGGATGCCGCACCTCCACCTCGCGCGTCGCGTAGGGCAGCGGGGGCTTGGGGTCCTGCGGCCGCCCGGGCTCGCCCGGGCGGAACACGATCGGTGCGGAGAACCCGCCTTGGCGGAACGTGCCGGAGAGGCCCTGCCCCGACTCCTTCAGGTCCATGAAGGCCGGCACCGGCACGGGCAGCCGCAGCTGCATGGAGCCGTCGGGCCTGCCCGAGACTTCAAGCACCATGCGCTCCACGCCCTGCAGCGGGATGTCGATGGTGGCATCGCCGCCCTCGGTGAGCCGAAGCACCATGCGCAGCGTGCCCCCGGGGACCTCGAGGTCCGCCACCAGCATCCGCTCCGCCCCGGCCCCCGCGGCGGCGACGAGCGCCGCCACCATGCTCGCGATCACGGCGCACCACTTCACTCGGACGCTCCTGCGGCCGGCTCGGCCGCGGCATGCAGGCGTGGATCACTCGGCGTCGTACTGGGTGACCTGCGCGACGCGGTTTCCCGCACCGACGATCACCACCCGCGGACGGTGCGCGGCGAACTCCGCGTCGTCGAGCAGGCAGAAGCTCATCACGATCAGCTTGTGGCCGATCCCCGAGAGGCGCGCGCACGCGCCGTTGACCCCGATCACGCCGCTGCCGCGATCGCCGGCGATGACGTAGGTCTCGAACCGCGCCGCGCTGTCGCAGTCGGCCACGAGCACCTTCTCGTTGGCGCGCATGCCGCTGGCGTCGAGCAGGTCCCGGTCGATGGTGATCGACCCCACGTAGTCGGCGTCGCAATAGGTGACGGTCGCGTGGTGGATCTTGGCGTGGAGGGCCTCGCGCAGCATCGGGGCCTCGCTCAGGACCGTGCCCGCGCGGGAGGTGCGGGCATCGGGAACTCCACGGCCTTGCCCTCGGCCCAGAGGGTCTCGAGGTCGTAGTACTCGCGCTGGCCGGGCTCGAAGAGGTGCACCACCACGTCCACGAAGTCCACCACGATCCACGTGGTGCCCGTGTCGCGGTCCGACCGGAACGGCGGCTGGCTCCGCGCCTTGCCCAGGTCCTCGAGCGCCTGCGCGACGCTCTTCATCTGGCGGTCGGAGGTGCCGCTGGCGATCACGATGTAGTCGCACACCTGGCTCAGGCCGCGCACGTCGCGCAGGACCACGTCGGTGCACTTGTCGAGCACGCAGGCGCGGGCCAAGTCCACGGCGAACGCGCGGGTGGCGGCGGGGTCGCCTTGGGAGCGGGTGCGGATCATGGAGTCGCGCGGGCCGAAGGCCCGTCAGCTGCGGCTGCTCGAGCGGCTGCCGCCGGTGGTGCTGCGGGCGGCCGGGCGGGCGCCACGGGCGGCCGGGCGAGCGGCGATGCGTGCGGCGATGGCGCGCAGGCCCTCGCGGCGCACGGTGGCGCGACGCTTGGTCTCCGAGGGCTTCTCGTAGTACTGGCGGCGCTTGACCTCCTTGGTCAGGCCGTCCTTCTCGCACAGCTTCTTGAAGCGCCGAACCATCTGCTCGACGGTCTCGCCGCCTCGTGCCTTCACCTTGATCGCCATCGGGGAGTTGCCTTTCGTTCGTCGTCCGCCGGCGCCGACCCAGAGTCCGCGCGGGGAGCCACGCAGTAGACCCGATCCCGCGCGTGGCGGCAAATCACGGCGCCGTCGGTCGGTAAGATGTCCGATAAAGCACGATGCTTGTGGTGGACACCTACAACGTGTTGCACGTGACCGGCGTACTCCCGCCGGATCTCGCCGGTCTGGACGCGCCTGACCTGGCCGAACTGGTCGCCGCCAGCCGCTGGGGGCGTCATCACGCCGTGCTGGTGTGCGATGGGACCAAGCCGCGCGGCATGCGCGATGCCGAGCGCGGCCACGTCCGGGTGACCTATGCGGGAGGCGGCGCATCGGCGGACGCGCACATCGAGCGGTTGCTCGAGGACAGCTCGCACCCTCGGCGGATGACCGTGGTCTCCAACGACCGCGCCGTGCAGCGCGCGGCGCGGCGCCGGGGCGCGAAGGTGCTGGGCGCGGAGGCGTTCCTGCGGCAGCTGGTGGCCGACGCCGCGGCCGCCCCGCGCCGAGGCCGCCCGGCACCGAGGCGCGACCCCGGCCCGTTGACGCCCGGCCAGGTGGAGGCGTGGCTCAGGTACTTTGGCCTCGAGCCATGATGAAGCACCCACCGCAGGAACACGCCCCGAGCGCCTTGGACTTCGAGCGTCCGCCCGCGGATCCGCTGGCCGCGTTCCGGCGCTGGTTCGACGCCGCGCACGAGGCCACCACGGTGCCCAACCCCAACGCCATGAGCGTGGCCACGATCGATCCGGACGGCCGGCCCAGCGTGCGAGTGGTGCTGTGCCGCGGCTTCGACGAGCGAGGCATCGTCTTCTACACCAATCGCGAGAGCCGCAAGGGCGAGGCGCTGCGCGCCCACCCGCGCGCGTGCGCGAACTTCCACTGGGACCAGCTGGACCGGCAGGTACGCATCGAGGGCGCGGTGACGCACGCCACCGAGGCCGAGAGCGACGCGTACTGGGCCAGCCGCCCGCGCGAGAACCGCGTCAATGCGTGCGCCAGCCAACAGAGCCGGCCGATCGACTCGCGGCGCGCGCTCGAGGAGGCGGTGCGCGAGCTGGAGGAGCGGTTTGCCGGGCGCGACATCCCGCGCCCACCCCATTGGGGCGGGTTCCGGATCGCACCGGAACGCATCGAATTCTGGCAAGGACACCGCCACCGCCTGCACGATCGCCTCGTGTACCTGCGCACCCGCGACGGCACGTGGGAGTGGACGAGGCTCTGCCCGTGAGCGAGACGGCGGGCCCGGCCGGCGAAGGCACGGGACCCGTGGCCGAGGGCTCGCGGAACGAGTCGGTGCCGAACGGGACCTGGCCCGAACCCATCGTCGTCGCGCCGTGGCGTTGGCGGGTCTGGGCCTCGCCCGCCATCTGGCTCAACTCGGTGGCCACCTTCGTCGCCTTGATCCTCGTGATGGGGGTGACGCTGTTCGGCGGCTTCTTCGCGGTCGGCATGGTCGAAGGCCTGAAGTTGGAGGGCGTGGCGGCGTTCGTGGCGAACGCGGCCGCCCTGGTCATGGTGGCCGTCCTGAGCGGCATGGCCCTGCGCCACGTCATGCGCGGCGCCTCCGGCCGCATGGCGGCGAGCTTCGCCGGCCGAGTGGCGGCCGACGCCCCCGCGCGCGCCTTCATGTTGGCCGAACTGGCCGAACGCGGCCCGCCCACGGATTCGTGGAGCGAGGCGCACGCGCAGCGATGGGTCCATCTCGTCCGCGAGGGCCGGCACGCGCGGGCCTACCTGCCTGAACCGCTCGCGGAGCGCGCCGCGCGCTACGACCGCACCGATCGACCGGTGGAGCCCGAGACGATCGGCGGCGGCATGGTCCGCGGCGACGTGGCGCGGGCGACGGCGTGCGCCGCGCTCGGCACCCTGCTGCTGTGGATGCGCGGGTGGAACGTCATCACGATCATCTGCGGCGTCGCGGTCGCCGTGATCGCCTGGCGGATGATCCGGCGGCGCGCCATGTTCGCGCCGGTGGTGGCCGGCGCCGGCTGGGTGCAGCACGGCCACGCGCGATGGACCGTCGATGACTCCGTGCTCGTCGCCACCGGCCGCGGCACGGCCCGGACGTGCATCGTCGGCCCGCCGGGCGTCCTGGTGCTTCGGCTGCGGACCGCGCGCCACCGCGACTTCGAGACGCTCTGGGTGCGCTGGATGCATCCGGACCCGAAGCCCGACCAACCCGCGTTCGACGCCTGACGGCGGACGGTCGCCGCCCTACCATCGCCGCATGGATCCCGCACCGGACGCCGGCCGCACCGTCACCCTGCGCGAGGCGCTCGAGTCGGGCGGCCGCCCGCTCGGCTGGCTCATGGGCACCGCGGGCATCCTGATGTGGCTCATCTGGACCGAGCCGTCGCCGCCCTGGTCGGCGGTGCGGCTGGCGGTGACCGGGCTCATCGCGCTGGCGTGGATCGTGCCGACGTTCGCGGTGCCGGTGCCGGCGGCGGCGCGCGCATGGCAATGGGCCGCGGGCCTGGCGATCCTGGCCGCCCTGCTCCTCGGCTGAGGCGCTCCGCCCCGTCGAGGTACAGGGTCTGCAGGCTGGCGCCGCGCGTCTGCTCGGGCACGCGCCCCACGGGCCACTCGTCGGTGGTCTCCACCAGCACCAGCGTCCGTTCGCCCGCGCGCACGATGGCGTCGCCGCGCTGCACGGGGATCTCGGCCGCGGCCAGCATGTGCGCGTGGCCGGCGTCCCGGACCAGGTGCACGTCGCACAGCCGCACGCTGCGCGCCAGCGCCGCCAGCAGCACCGCGCGCGTGTCGCAGTCGCCGGTGTCGGTGGCAAGCGCCCACGCGGGCATCGACAGCCCGAACCGGTGCTTGCCGTCCCCGACCGCGGGCGACTCGCCGTACCGCAGCTGCTGCACGAAGCTGGCGAACGCGCCGAACTCCTCGCGCAGGCCGCGGGCGCCGCGCCGGCGCGCCTCCGAGAGGATGGCCCGGGCCACCGGGCGCACGTCCTCGAGGCTGGACTCGATCATCCATTCATAGTCGGGCGAGAGCACGTCGCCGTCGCCCGAGCGGCGGCGCACCACCCCGTGCGCCCCGAGCACGGCGTCGAGCGACGCGCGCTTGTCCGCGAGCTCGTCGTCGGTGCGGTAGCGGATCACCGCACGTTCCACCTCGTACCCGAACGCGCGCTCCACCGCGAAGGCGCGGTTGACGTCCACCGGCACCCGCACCGAGAGCCGTCGCGCGGTCGCGCCGGGGCGCGTGACGCGCACGTCGCCGTCCCAGCGGAGCACGGGCACCGAGTTCACGTCCTCCCACGCCCACCGCCGGTCCTCGACGTCGGGCGAGATCGCGGACAACGCCTCGAGGCCGGGCCCGTGCGCACCGGCAATCATCCATGGATCGATCTCGTCGGCGCTCCCGCGGCAGGTCGGCAGGCGAACCGGACCGGTCGCGGGAGGATCCGTGACCGGCATGCACGCCTCGAGCGCTCCCTCCGCACCGCGCACCGCGCGCACGGCCGCGTCGCGCAACTCCGGGCCGCGGCGCCAGAGCAGCGCCCCGCCCGCGGCCGCAAGCGCCATGAAGGCGCACGCCCACAACACGCGTTCGAACCGAGGCGGGACAGGCAACATGCCCCGCGTTCATCGGCACTCCCCCGGGGGGCCTTGAGCGCGGATCGCCATGTCCGGGAATACCGGGCGCCGCGCCGCGGATCTCGGTGCGACCGGGAACCGTGCGTCGGTCAGTTCGCCGCCGCCTCGGCGCGCCGCGCGCCCCACTTCGGGCGCTCCCGCTGCGGCACGTGGCCGCCGATCACGCGGACCCGCGCGACGCCCTGGAGCGTCGTCGCCAACCCGCCGAGCAGCGCGCGGTCGGGAACGACGCGCAGCGATGCCGACCGAAGCTGCACCGCGCGGTCCGCGGCAGGCACGCGCAGCTCCACCGGCACCGGCCGCCCGCTGAGCGACACCACGCTGCCCGCGGCCTTGCGCAGCATGCCGCTCGCCATCTGCAGCGCGGCGATCGCCTCGGGTCGGTCTTCCATCCCGTGCTCGACGGCGATCTCGATGCGCGTGGCCAGGTGCTGCGCCGCGTCCTCGATGGGGATCACGCGGTCCACCACCAGCTGCGGCGAGCCGCGCGAGTGGTCGAGGCGCGCCACCATCAGCACCACGCGGTCCTGCATCATGAGCTCGGCGTGCGCGGCGAAGGTCTGCGCGAAGAGCACGCCCTCGATCGCCGAGCCCTGGTCGGCGAGCGTGAACATCGCCATGCGCTGCCCGGCGCTCTTGCCGGTCTTGGCGACCACGGCACGCACCCTCGAGAGCATGCCGCCCACCACCACGGCGGCATCCTGGGACATCTGCGAGACGCGCTCGACGCTTCCCGAGCAGAAGGTGGCGATCTCGTCGCGGTACTGCTGCAGCGGGTGCCCGCTCACGTGGAAGCCGAGCGCCTCCTTCTCGTAGGCGAGCGCCTGCATCCGCTCCCACGGCGCGACCTTGCGCAGCACGCCGGCGGCCTGGCCCGAGGGCGAACCCGAGGCCGCCGGCGCCTCGAAGTCCCCGAAGAAGGTCATCTGGCCGACGCGCCGGTCCTCGTTGCGCGACTGCGCGCTGCGCATCGCGTCCTCGACGGTGGCCACGAGCGCCGCCCGCGCCTCCACGCCGTGCAGGCCGTCGAACGCCCCGCCCTTGACGAGCGCCTCCACGGTCGCGCGGTTCACGGCGCGCAGGTCGACGCGATCGCAGAAGTCGAAGAGGTCGCGGAATCGGCCGTTGGCGCGCCGCTCGGCGACGATCGCGCGGATGGCCCCCTCGCCGGCGCCCTTGATCGCGCGGAGCCCGAAGCGGACGTGCCCGTGGACGGCGTCGTGCGGCTCGCCGTCGGCGTAGACCACGGCGAAGTCCACGTCGGACAGGTTGACGTCCGGCGGGCGGACCTCGACGCCCACGTGCGGGGCGCCGTCCGTGGAGTCGGGGAACACCGTTCGCCGGCACTCGTCGAGGTAGACCGCCCAGTCCTCCACCTTCTGCGCCTGGCTCTCGAAGGAGAGCACCGCGGCCATGAACTGGTTGGGGAACCAGGTCTTCAGGTAGGCGGTCTGGTACGCCACGATCGCGTAGCCCGTGGAGTGGCTCTTGTTGAACCCGTAGCCGGCGAACTTCACGATGAGGTCGAAGAGCTCCTCGGCCCGTGCCTGCGGAACGCCGCGCGTCCCGGCGCCCTGCACGAACTCCGCGCGGGTGGCCGCGATCAGCTTCTCGTTCTTCTTGCTGATCGCCTTGATCACGGTGTACGCATGGCGCAGCGGGATGCCGCCGAGCAGGTGCAGCACCTGCATCACCTGCTCCTGGTAGACCATGATTCCGTAGGTCTCGGCAAGCAGCGGGTCCACCGCGTCGTGCACCGGCGGCACCGCCTGCCGGCCGTGCTTGCGCGCGTTGTAGTCGGGGATCAGGCTCATCGGGCCCGGGCGGAAGAGCGCGTTGGCCGCGATCAGGTCCTCGAGGCGGTCGGGCTGCATGTCGGCGAGCAGCCGGCGCATGCCGCCGGACTCGAACTGGAACACGCCCCCCGTGTCGGCGCGCCGGAACAGCCCGAGCACCCGCTGGTCGTCGAGCGGCACCCGGTCGAGGTCGAGCGGGTGCGGGCCGCCGTCGCCCGGCCGCCGCCCCACGGCACGCCAGACGGTCTCCTCGTCCATCGACTCGCGGACGAGCCGCTTGGCGAGCTCGATGGTCGAGAGCGTCCGTAGCCCCAGGAAGTCCATCTTCAGGAGGCCGGCCTTCTCGCAGAGCGGGCCTTCCCACTGCGTGACCACCTCGTCGCCTCCGCCCGTCGGCCGGCAGAGCGGCACGATCGTGTCCAGGGGTTGGGTGGCCACCACCACGCCGGCCGCGTGGATGCCCTGCGTGCGCGCGTGGTTCTCCAGCTCGCGCGCGGCGTCGACGATGCGGCGCACCTGCTCGTCGGAGTCGTACGCCTCCTTGAACTGGGGTCCCGACGCGAACGCCTTGTCGAAGGTCATGTCCGGCGCCTCGGGCACCAGGTTCGAGATGCGCTGCGCCTCGGCGGGCGGCACGCCCATCACCCGCGCCACGTCCTTGATGGCGTTCTTGGCCTTGAGCCGGCCGAAGGTGGCGATCTGCGCCACGTGGCCGTATTTCTGCCGCACGTGCTGGATGACCGCGGCGCGGCCGTCCTGGCAGAGGTCGATGTCGATGTCGGGGTACTCGCTGCGGTCCGGGTCGGTGAAGCGCTCGAAGAGGAGGCCGTACCGCACCGGGCAGGCGTTGGAGAGGCCGAGCACGTAGCCCACCATCGTGCCCACGCCCGAGCCGCGCGCGGTGGCGGGGATGCCGTTCTGGCGCGCCCAGTTCACGAAGTCCCAGACGATCAGGAAGTACGCGCTGATCGACTTGTCGGCCAGCACCTTCAGCTCGCGCTCCGCGCGCGCGCGGACCTCGGGGGTGACGCCGCCCGGCCCGTAGCGCCACACGAGGCCGGCCTCGGCCAGGTCGCGGAGCGCGCGGTCGCAGCCGGTGCGCAGCTCGTCCTCGGAGACCTCCTCGCCCGCCGTGCGGTCGAAGGGCAGGAGTTCGATGGTGCGGCAGTAGCCCTTGAACCACTCGGTCAGGTCGCCGTCGCGCGAGGGGTCGTACTCGGGGCGCCGGCCGGCGTGCCGGATCCGCACCACCGGCGCGTGCTTCTCCTTGAGCGGCAGCTCGACGTCGCAGCGGTCAGCGATGCGCACCGTGTTCGCCAGGGCCTCGCGCTCGTCGTCGTCCTCGGCGAAGAGCCGGTGCATCTCCGCGGGGCTCTTGACGTAGAGCTCCTCCGGGTAGCGGAGGCGGTCGGGCGTGTCCTTGGTCTTGCCCATCGAGATGCAGCACAGCGTGTCGTGCGAGTCGTGGTCCTCGCGACGGAGGAAGTGCGCGTCGTTGTCGCAGACCAGCGGCAGCCCCAGCTTGCGCGCGAGCTTCTTGAGGAGCGGGTTGATGCGCTCCTGGTCCTCGACGTGCCGCTGCAGCTCGACGTAGAAGCGCGGCTCGCCGTCGGCATCGGGGCCGAAGGTCTCGGCGTGCCACCGCGCCTCGTCGAGCGCGGCGTCCCAGTGCCGCTGCTGGTTGGTGCGCACGAACTGGTCGAGGTGGTGCGCGATGCTCGAGCCCAGGTGCCCGTTGATCGCGATCAGGCCGCGGTTGAACTCGCGCAGCGTCGACTTGTCCATCCGAGGCTTGTAGTAGAAGCCGTTGATGAAGGCGTCGCTCGACAGCTTGAGCAGGTTGCGCCAGCCATGGATGTCCTGCGCCAGGAGCACGAGGTGGAATCCGCCGTCCGCGACGCCGGTGGGCGTGCGGTCGCGCCGGTCGCCCGGCGCCACGTACGCCTCGATCCCGAGGATCGGCTTGATGCCCGCCTCGCGCGCCGCCATGTAGAACTCGAGCGCGCCGAACAGGTTGCCGTGGTCGGTCACCGCCACCGAGTCCATCCCCAGTTCCTTGACGCGGGACACCAGGCGCTTGACGCGGTTGCCGCCGTCGAGCAGCGAGTACTCGCTGTGCAGGTGCAGGTGCACGAACCGCGGTGCAGTGGCGGGGAGGTCGGCCATCGCCGGACACGGTACCCCGCCGGGGCGCCGTCACGATCCCGCGGGAGCGCCGGTCTCGCGGTCGATCCGCTCCAGGAGCGCCGCCCGCAGGGTCCGGGCGGCGTCGCCCGGGCTGCCCGTGCCGATCGTGCGCTGCTCGACCCGCACCACGGGCAGCAGGTGCCAGCTGGAATTCGTCAGGAACACCTCGTCGGCGCCCAGGAGGTCGTCGACCTCCAGCCTGCGGGCGTCCACCTTCATGCCGCACTCCTCGGCCAACGAGATGACCGCCGCCCGCGTGACCCCGGGAAGGACGGGACTCCGCACGGCCTGCCCCTTGGGCTCCTCGCCGCGCGCCACGGGGGTCAGCAGGACGCCGCCCTTCACCAGGAACACGTTGGACACGCACCCGCACGCCAGCGCCCGCGTCACGTCGAACCACAGCGCCTCCTGCATGCCGGCCTCGGCGGCCCGCTGCAGCGCGGCAAGCCGCGGCCAGTACCAGAGCGTCTTGTGGCCGGCGAACGGGTCCGCCACGTTCAGCTGGCCGTCGGCGATGCGCACGCCGACGCCCTGCTCGAACAGGGCCGGCGGGTACGGCGTGGGCGGCTGCACGTGGATCAGGACGGTGGGATCGTGGCGAACGTCCTCGGCGCGCTGCGCGAGCAGGTTCATGTCCCCGCCGGTGATGGTGAGCCGCACGCGGGCATGCCGCAGCCCGTTGTGCGCCATGGTGGCTTCGCACGCGTCCACCAGCGCCTCGGGGCGCAGCCGGTCGGAAAGCCCCAGCGCGCGGGCGCTGTGCCGCAGGCGCTCCATGTGCTCGAGCCCGCGGAAGACCCGACCGTGCCGACCGGCCATGGTCTCGAACAGCCCCATGGCGTGCTGGAACCCGGCGTCGAACGCGGAGACCCGCACCTCGTCCATGGGCACGAACCGACCGTCGATCCAGGCGTCCAGCATGGGGTCAGGGTAGCGGCCGGGTGGGCGACGCGGCACGGGCCGCGGACCGCGCCCGCGCGAGCAACGACTGTGCGGTGCCGATGTCCCCGAGCTGGCGGGCATGCACCGCGGCCAGGCGCCGGAGCGCCGGAGGAAAGTCCGGGCGCACGCGAAGGCAGTCCTCGAGCGCGGCGATGGACTCGCGCGCACGGCCGGCGGCGGCGAGCGCCGTCCCGAGGAGGAGGTGAGCACGCGGATCGGCCCATCCCAGGGCAAGGGCATCCCGCGCCGCGTCCGCGGCCTCGGGAAACCGCTCCTGGCCGAAGAGCGCGTGCGCGAGCGCCAGGTGCGCCTCCCGCGACGCAGGGCCGGTGGCGATCGCCGCGCGCGCGTGCCGCTCCGCGCCCGCGTAGTCGCCGGAGGAGGTGGCCACCAACGCACGGGCCAGATGCACCGCCTCCTCCGGGGCTCCGGCGTCCGCGGCCGCATCGATCGATGCCGCGGCCTCGGTGATCCGCTCCGCGGCCACCAGCGCCCGAGCCGCCGCGAGCTCGAGCGCCGCGCGGGCGGCCCCGCCCGATGCACGCCGACACGCCTCGATCGCCGCGAGGGCACCGAGGGCATCGCCACGAACGACGAGCGATTCGGCAAGTGCCGAGGCGTTCGCAACATCTTCGGGAATGCGCGCGGCCATCCGCCGGCGCGCCGCCACCGCGACATCCGAGGCGCCAGCCGCGGCCGCGGCATGGGCGAATGCCGCATCGCGCTCCTGCAGCAGCTCACGAAGCGCACCCGATGTCGGCCCGTGAGGCTCTGCCGGCAGCTCCGTGACAGCCGCCGCCTGCGCGTCGGCCCGCACGAACCCATCGACGCCGATCGCGTCCAGCGCGACGCGCGCCACGTCGGCCGCGACGAGGCCGTGGCGGAGCGAGTCCGGGCGGATGCCGGGCGCGACGGCGACGAACGCCGCCGGTGCCGGCTCGACGAGGCGCACGGGATCATCGGACATGATGAGCGCGGGCGTTCGCCATCGCGCGAGGTCGATCCCGCGGTCGCCGACCGCGACGACCGCGGCACCATCGCCGGCATGCGTGAGCAGCCGGTCGAGCCATGCGTCGAGCGCGGCGCACGCGGCATCGACCACGCCACCGAACGCGGCCGCACGAGCTGCAGGCACGCCCGCCCCCGGCGGCGGCGCGAAGCGGACGAACTCGCGCACCAACGCCGCCCATCCGGCGACGTGCACGCACGCGAGGTCCCACGGCCGGGCGCCGCACGCGGCGACGGTCGTGCGCAGTTCGTCGTCGAATGCGGCCGCCAGTGCACGCAGGATCGCGGCGAGCTCCGGTTCGGCAGCGTCCGCTGATGCGGCGATCGAATCGGCCCATGCCGGGGCGCGGGGCTCGTGCGGCGGAGGCACCGGGCGCCCGGGAACGAACGGCTCTCCCCAGCCCGCGACCACGGTGCGCATTCCCGCCCGCTCGGCGCGCTCCCAGAGCGTGGGCAACGCGCGGTCGCCGCACGTCACCGGGCGGGCCTCCCCGAACTCCGTGGGAACGAGACCGGACAGCACACGGTGGCGGACCGCCGACGCCCCGGTCAGCACCGTCGCCCAGGCCGGGATCCCGGCACACCGATCCAGCGGCGCCACGCGGCCCATCGCGCCGCGCGCGATCAGCGACGCGAGCACCGGCATGCCGCCGGCATCCACCCGCGGCGACAGCACCCGCCAGTCGGCGCCCTCGATGCACGCCACGAGCACGCGCGGCACCTGCCGACCGTTCATGCCCCCTGCCCCGCGGCGATCCGCGCCGCCGCCAGCGCATCGCGCGCCTCGGTCCACCCCGGAGCCTGGGCCACGCACGCGGCAAACGCATTGACGGCCTCGGCCGGGGCACCGATCGCCATGAATGCCCGGCCGATCGTCATGTGCACCGCCGGCTGGCGCATGTCCAGCGCGGCCGCGCGAAGGCCGAGCTCAAGCGCGCCCTCGGCATCGGCCGCCCGCAAGCGCAGCCCGGCCAGCGCGCCGAGCGAGCCGGCGTCCTCGGGCTCGGCATCGAGCGCGCGACGGAGCGCGGCCTCGGCCCCTGCGTCGTCCCCGGCGGCGGCGAGCGCGCGGCCGAGCAGCGCATCGATCCCCTCGATCGCCCCGGGCCCGCCCGCCAACGCACGGAGCACGACGACCGCGCCGGCGGCGTTGCCCTCGCCGAGCATCAGACGCGCACGCATGGCCTGCGCCGCCACGGCCTCGCGGCCCGAGCCGGTCACCGCATCCAACTCGCGCCGCGCCGCGTCGGCGTCGCCGATGCCCGCGAGGGCCGTGGCGCGCAGGAGCCGAACGCCGTCGGTGTCGGCGACCGGACCTTCGATGCCGGACAACGCCTCGAGCGCACGCGCGTGCTCGCCGGCATCGACGTGGGACTGCGCCAGCTGCAGGCGGTTGGATGCCACGGTGTCGCGCCGCGTGGCTTCATCGTCGGCACCGAGCGGGTCGATGTATCCGAGGTCAACCAGCTGCGCCAGCGCAGCGCGTGCCTCCTCCGGATCGACGCGAAGCTCGGCCGGGTGCATGCCGCACTCCCCGGGAACCGACTCCCACGAGGGAATGCGAGATGGCACGGTCGCCGGGTCCATCGCCTCGGCGAGCACCCGACCCGGCATGTCATCGCCCGCGGGGAGTCCCAGGAGCGCCAGCACCGTCGGTGCGATGTCGAGGATGCTCGCCCCGTGCACTCGTGCCCCGGCGCGGATCCCGGGACCGACGGCCGCGAGGATCCCGTACGGCCGGTGCCAGTCCACCGGACCCGCCTTCCCCGGACGCGGGTCGGGGCGGCGGTGGTCGTTCCAGTACCCGTGATCGCTGATCACGAGCACCGCCGTGTCGTCCCCCGCGAGCCGAAGAAGGGTCTCGAGCATCATGTCGTGAAATCGGTAGATGCCGTTCATGCAGTGCCGATACGCCGCGAAATCCCGCTCGTCGACCTCGGCCATGCGCGGCGGGTGGAACTCCATGAACTCGTGGCCGAAGCGATCGATGCCCTCGTAGTACACGGCGCCGAAGTCCCAGTCGCCGCGCTCCATGAGCCGCGTGGCCATCGCATGGATCGAGGCGGTCTGCGCGACCAGCTGCATGAGCTTGCCGATGCGGTTGCCTTCGCGGGCGATCTCGATCGCCGCGTCCGGGACGAATGGCAGGATCGCGGAGGCATCGACCTCGGACGGATGGACGCGGCATTCGGCCATCGACGCCGCCAGCTCCGCCGGATGCACCGCACCTGCGGGAAGCGGCGCACCCGGCGCCTCGTCCGCGGAGCGGAACTCGAACTGGTTCGACACCATCGCCCCCGCGATCGGCTCGGCCGGATGCGACGCGTACCAGCCGACGACGTGGGAGCGCAGCCCGCACTGGGTGAGGATGTTCCAGAGCGCCTTGCAGCGGCGGCTGGTGCTCGCGGTCGGGCGGATGCCGGGGCCGTCGGGCACCGGCTCGGTGAAGCCGAGCACGCCGTGGGCATCGGCGCGACGCCCCGTGGCGATGGTGTTCCAGAGGATCGGCGACAGGATCGGCCGCGTGGTGGCCAGGGTTCCCGAGGCCCCGCGCCCGAGCAGCGATGCCAGCGTCGGCATGAGTCCCGCGTCCATCAGCGGGCCGATCATCTGCCAGTCGGCGGCATCCCACCCCACCAGGAGGACGCGCTTCGGCATGCCGGGTTCCGTGCGGCGCTCGATGGGCATGACGTCAGGCTACGGGCGACGCACGCGATGGACAGCCCATGAACGACCGCCGCGCGGCGCCGGGAACGTGGCGCCGCGCGGCGGGCTTGGGCGCTGCCGGAACGGGCCGGCGCGCGGTGATCAGGCGGAGCGCTTGCGGCCGCGCAGCAGGCCGAGGCCCGGCGCGCCGACCGCGAGGAGGCCAAGGGCGCCCGGGGCCGGAATCGCCCCGGCCACGATGCCGGCGCCGGAGTTCTCGTACGCCCAGTCGTGCACGATGAACGAGCCCGCGGCCTGGTTCACGCTGACGCGGACCCACCCGTAGTACACGTTCGCGCCGCTGGCGAAGGACAGGCCGAGGTATGCGTTGCTCGCGTTGTTGAACTGGGCGCTCGGGTTGGCGGAACCGTAGGCCATCGATCCGAAGAACGACGGGCCGACGCTCGAGGCGTCGATGCTGAAGCCCGCGGAGAGCGCGCTGGCGTAGGAGTAGCCGGAGCCGGCCGACGCGAAGAAGGACACCAACTTGCCCGGGAAGAAGTTCACGGTGGCGCCCATGTAATTGCCGCTCCCGAACACGTAGTTCTTGAGGGTCACGTCGCCGTAGGCATCGCCATCGAGGTTCAGGTTCAGCGAACTGAACTGGTTGATCGAGATGTCCTGGGCGCCGGAGTAGACGATCGACGCATTGGCCGCGGCACCCGCAGCGGCGGCGGCTCCGGCGGCCACCGCGTACGCGGAGCGAAGCGATGACACCGCCACGGGAGCGGCAACGGCGGAACGGATCTCGGACATGGCGCGGGACTCCAAGGAAGGGACTTGGACGGATCGATCGGAGCGCGGAAGGGGCCGCACCCCGGGGGAACCGGAAGAATGCGCCGAAATCGTGGCCAGTCAAGGATGAATCCACGGCAAGCGCTGCCATACTCACCGTACCCCTCGTCGGCTGGCCCGTCTGATAATCCAGACACGGTCCCCGCCCCTGGCTCACCCTTCCCATCATGAACATCCGCTTCCTCACCGGCCCCGCCCTTGTCGCCTCCGCCCTCGCCTTCGGCGCCCACGCCCAGGAGGTGGTGTTCTTCACTGGCAGCGACAACGGCTTCTTCACCCCGTTCAACGCGGCCAACGCCGCCACCGTCAAGTACGGCGACAGCGGCTGGCTCGGCGGCCCGAACGCGCTGCCGGTGGCGCTCGGACGGATCACGCTCGGCCTGGCCACGTTCAACGGCCCGGTGGCGGGCAGCGTCGACATCGAGCTCACGATCAATGACGGCGACCCGTCCGGGCTCGTGTTCGGCTCGGGAGCCGAGCTCTACCGCACGGTGATCGAGGGCGTGGAACTCCCCGCGTCCACCTCCAGCGACGCCACGTTCTTCGAGCTGTCGGTCCCGCTGCCGTCGGTGATGACGCTCGGCGGTTTCAACAACGTGGGATGGTCGGTTGCCCTGCGCAACTACCAGTACCAGGGGCAGCTCGGCTTCCAGGTCGCCACCTGCAATGCGCAGTTCCTCGGCTTCTACACGAACAACGCATCGTTCTTCAACGGCAACTCGTGGAGCCTGTTCGCCTTCGGCGCGGACACCTGCACCCAGATCGCCCAGTACACGGCACTCATCGAGTTGGCGGAGCCCGCGGCCTGCCCCGCCGACCTGAACGACGACGGGTTCGTCAACGGCGAGGACCTCGGCCTCCTGCTCGGCAATTGGGGGCCCTGCAACGCATGCCCCGGCGACTTCAACGACGACGGGTTCGTCAACGGCGAAGACCTGGGCATCCTGCTCGGCGGCTGGGGCGAGTGCCCGGCCTGAGCGCCCCCCGCACCGCCGTCACCGCACCTCGGTGAACGCCACCGCCCGCGGCGGCGATCCCCCGTCCGCCCATTCCACGCGGAGCTCCGCGCGTCGGCCGCCGACCGTGACCTCCACTCGGTGGGTGCCCGCACCGTCGCCGGAGCGCGACCCGAGCGCCTCGGCCCGCACGCCGGCATCGCCCGCGGTGCCCTCCGGGGCCGAGGACCGGACCCACGCCCCGAAGGCCGACGCCACCACGGGTTCGGAATCGCCCAGACGCATCGGTTCGTCGCCGCCCGCCCGCGCCTGGCGCACCGCTTCGCGCACCCAGTCGGCCACTTGGCCGACCTCGGACGCCCGGCGGGCCGATTCGCCGCGCCACAGCAGCAGCGCCGCCACCACCATCGTGACCGTGACGACCATGCCCCGAGGGCGGAGGAGGCTCCCGATCGGCAGGCGCATCGCCCGTGAGCGTACCCTTCTTGCCCCCATGCCCATCGCCACGGTCTCGAACGTCCGCCACGGCTTCGGCACGCACATCGTGCTCGACGGCGCCACCGTGTCCATCGAGCCCGGCGAGAAGGTGGGGCTGGTCGGCCGAAACGGCGGCGGCAAGAGCACGCTGATGAAGCTGATCGCGGGGATGTGGCAGCCCGACCACGGGTCCGTCGCGCTCGGTCGCGGCACTCGCGTGGGCTATCTCTCGCAGGATCCCCGGCTCGAGCCCGAGGACACCCTGCGCCAGGCCGCCGCGCGCGCGTTCGGGCGCCTCGAGGAACTGCACCGAGAGATGGAGGCGCTCTACGAGCGAATGGCCGAGCCCGATGCCGACGTGGACGCCATGCTCAAGCGCCAGGCCCGCATCGAGGAGGAACTCGAGCAGGCCGGCGGCTACGCGGTCGACCACCGCGTCGACGAGACCTTGCACGGCCTCGGGTTCACCGACGCGCAGTTCTCCACGCTCGTGGCCAAGATGTCCGGCGGGCAACGGGCGCGCGTCGGCCTGGCCAAGCTGCTGCTTGAGCAGCCCGACATCCTGCTGCTGGACGAGCCGACCAACCACCTCGACATCGAGGGGCGTCGCTGGCTCGAGACGTTCCTCGCCGACGAGTACCCCGGCGCGGTGCTGGTGGTCAGCCACGACCGCCGGCTCCTCGACCGCGTGGTGCACCGGATCATCGAGGTCGACCAGGGCCGCATCCGCGAGTACCCCGGCAACTACGCCGACTTCATCGACCTGCGCCGCGAACGCATGCTCACGAGCCAGCGCAACCACGAGAAGCAGCTCGACAAGATCCGCGCCGAGGAGCAGTACATCATGCGCTACAAGGCGGGCCAGCGCGCCAAGCAGGCCCGCGGGCGCGCCACCCGGCTCGAGCGCTACAAGCGGGACGAGCTGGTCGACCGGCCGATGGAACTCGAGGTCATGCAGCTCGAGCTGCCGAAGGCGCCGCGCGTCGGGGACCACGTGCTGCGCGCGGAAGGACTGTCGAAGTCGTACGGCGAGAAGGTGCTGTTCCGCGGACTCGACCTCGCGATCAAGCCGATGGACCGCATCGGCATCGTCGGCCCCAACGGCGCCGGCAAGACCACGCTGGTGCGCGCGCTGCTCGGCGACCTCGCGCCCGATGCCGGCGAGGTGAAAGTGAGCCCGCAGATCAAGGTGGGGTACTTCCGCCAGACGCAGGAGCACATCGACCCGATGCTCACGGTGTGGGAGTACCTGCAGCGGGTGATCGCCTCCAACGAGGGCGGCCTCCGCGCCAGCGAGCAGCAGGCGCGCAACCTGGCGGGAGCGTTCCTCTTCTCCGGGCCCGAGCAGGAGAAGTGCGTCGGCAACCTGTCGGGCGGCGAGCGCGGGCGCATGGTGATCGCCGGGCTCGTCAGCGCGGCCAACAACCTGATCGTCCTGGACGAGCCCACCAACCACCTCGACATCCCGAGCGCCGAGCGGCTGGAGACCGCGCTCTCCACGCCGCCCGAGGAGGGCGGCTACGACGGCGCGCTGATCCTGATCAGCCACGACCGCGCCCTGCTCTCGGCGTGCTGCGACCGCCTGGTGATCCTGGATGGCGAGGGCGGTGCGAAGGTCTTCGACGGCGGCTGGGACGAGTGGGAAGAGAAGGAGGCGGCCGCGGCATCGGCACCCGCCGGCCGCGGCGCCCCGGCCGCCGCGAAGGGCGCGTCCGCCAAGGGCGCGGCCACCGCCAAGCCCTCACCCGCCGCCAAGCCGGGCAAGTCCGGCAACGCCCGCGGCGCGACGCGGTCGATGAGCCTCGAGGCGCTCGAGGAGCGGATCGACGCGCTGGAACGCCGCCGGCGCGAGATCGACTCTTCGCTCGCGGACCCGAAGGTCGCCGCCGATGCCGCGCGCCTGCGGACACTGATGCAGGAACGCGAACGGCTCCAGCAGGAACTGGAGCCGCTGGAAGAGGAATGGTCAAGCCGCGCGGGCTGAGCCGCGGGCGGCCGGCACCGCGGCGTCACGTCGCCGACACGTCGTTGCCATCGCCGTCGAGCACGCGAATGCGCCCGCCGGGGATCGCGAGCGCACGGGCCGCCTCGTCGGGCGCGGCCACGGGCAACGCGTAGAACGGCAGGGTCGCCTCGAAGCGCGCCAGCGTGGTGACGGCGCCGTCGCCGCTCACGTGCTCCACCACGTACGAGCGCCCGGGCGTCAGCCCGAAGGCGTACACCAGCGAATCCTTGGTGGCCGGGTTCATCGCGACCAGCACGGCACCGCCGCCGCGGACCGCCGTCGAGAGCCGCGTGCCGCCGGCCTGCAGGAGCGTGCCCGCCGTCTCTTGGCCCATGGCCGCGTAGATCTCGCGGTGCGAGGCCATGCCGAGCGCCGCCTCGGCGATGCGCCCGGCGAGCCCTTGCGTCGCGAAGTTGAATGCGAGCGCCGCCAGCAGGCCCGCCATCAGGGCGAACGAGGCCGCGCGCCACACGCGCGAACTGCGTACGAATCGATCCATGTCGGACCGGAGCACGGCGAGTTCCATTGCTTGGTCGACCAGCTCCTGCGCATCGATCGAACTCACCGAGCGACGGCCGGATGCTCCCGCGCGGTCGCCGGAGGCCTGACCGAGCATTCCTCCCACCATTCCGATGTGTGCGATCGGTGCGAGCTGGGACTCCTGCTCCTCGACCGCGGACATCACTCGCGTGAGCGTTCGAAGCTTCAGGTCTGCGGGGGGGTCGCCCGCGCCGCGGAACGCCGGGTCGACGGCGACTTCCGCCTGGACGGCGCGCAACTCTGCCTGCAGCGACGCAGGCGCGTTGCGGAACTCGCGGTCAAAGGCCGCGGCCTCCACCTCGTCGAGCATGCCCATCGCATCGAGCACCGCCTGCGACCGAAGGTCGCCGGCCCGCCCTTCGGGTGCGATGCGATCACCGGAATTGCCGCCATCGTGGAACTTCATGGATCCTCTTTCCTTGCCGACATACGGACCCCGCCTGCGGAAGGCTGCACCTACGCCGACGAATCCGCCGACTCCGCTCCATTATCAGACGACAGCCGATCGCGCAGCCGGGCCAGCCCACGGCTGAGCGCACTCTTTACCGTTCCCAGGGGTGCACCCAGCTGCTCGCTGACCTCGCGGAGCGTGAACCCATGGAGGTACGTCCGCTCGATCACCACCCGTTGCAGTTCGGGCAGCTCCTGGATCCGCCGCCGAAGGATCTCGAGGTCATGGTCGCCACCCGGCTCGACGGGCGGCTCCACCGTGCTCCCGGCGTATTCACCCGATGGATCCAGTCCCAACTGCTCGGGCCGGGCGCTCTTGCGGCGCAGCCGGTCGATCAGGTGCCGGCGCGTGATCAGCATCACCCAGGTGACCAACTTGGCGCGGTGGGGATCGAACCGATCCGCGGTCTGCCAGAGGCGGACGAAGACCTCCTGCACGGCGTCGTCCGCCTCGGCCTTCGAGGTCAGAACCTGCTTCGAAGACTGAAAAACCAGCCCGATGAACCGGTCGTACAACTCGGCCACGGCGGCCTCGTCGTTCTTGGCCACGCGCTGCATCAGCAGCCAGTCCTGGCGCTCGGCTGGTTCCATCGGCCTCCTGGGGGTCTCCTGCAAGGATGCATCGGCTGCCGGCCCCCGGCGGGTCCAAACCGGACAAATTCGTTCAGAATTCGCTTGAGGTTCCCCGTCAACCCGTCATTCTATGAGTTGTCCCCCGGTTGGCCGTCCGGCCTGTCGGGGCGCAGCCTGCCGACGGAACCTCGAAGAGAATGACCGCCCTGCCCCGGATCCCCGGAGTTTCGACGCGCCCCCGCGCAGGCGGGGAGTCGGCTGCGGGCATCGGGCGCCGTGGCTTCACCATCATTGAGTTGATCGTGTGCCTCGGGATCATCACCGTCCTGTGCGGGATCCTGCTTCCTTCGCTGCGCGCCACGCGTGAGCAAGCGCAGCGCTTCTCGTGCCAGAACAACATGAGCCACATCGGCCAGGCGCTCAACGCGTACGGCATCGCCTCGAACGGGGACGTGCCGGCCAGCGTCCACCTGTCGCCCTCGGCCTTCCGCCCGGCCGAACTGATGGGTGCGCGCGTGCAGAGCGGCGCCGCCGTGGGCGGGGAGAGCGGTTGGGACGGACTCGGCATCCTGGTGCAGCGCGGCTACATCGGCGCCTCCGAGTGCCGCTGCCTGCACTGCGCCAGCCACTCCGGCGACCACCCCTACGAGCGGTACGCCGATGCGTACTCGAGCGACGCCCGCACCGGGATCTACACCAACTACCACTACTCCGGCCACGAGACCTACGCCGACAGCGGAACGCCTCGCCGCATCCGGATCGACGACGGCGCGGACGTGGTGCTGCTCACCGACGGCCTGCGGTCGCGGTCGGACTTCAACCACGGGTCGGGGCTCAATCGGATGCGCGGGGACCTGAGCGTCGAGTGGTGGGCGGACACGCGGGGCTCGCTCCTCATGAGCCTCCCGGAGCTGCCGGAGACGGCGAGCTCGCAGCAGCACAAGACCATCTGGTCGCGCGTCTGCGACCAGTCCTTCAACTGACGGGTTCGAACGCGCAGCGCTGGGCGCGGTGCTCGCCGATGCCCAGGTCGACGCTTTCGGCGCGCCGCCAGCGCAATCGCGGGCCGACCAGCGCCGCGTCGATGCGCAGCACGGGCCACGGCCGCTTGAAGGTGGCCATCCAGCCGCGGGACCGCCACGGGGGCGCGGCGTCCATGCCGGGCGCCAGGGTTTCCCAGACCATGCTGCCCGGCGTGCAATTCAGGTCGCCGACGACCAGATCCGGGACCCGACCGCCGAGCGCGGGGGGCACCAAGGCCGCCAAGGCCTCGGCCACGGCGCCGCGCGCGAGTCGCGGGTTCGAGGGAAGGTCGGCCACCAGGATGCCGATCCGGCCGGCACCGGGCGACTCCACCTCCACCCACCCGAGCCACACCAGCCCGACGCGCGGCACCGAGGTGAACAGCAACACGCTGCATTCCACCACCGGCAGCCGGCTGACCACCGCGAAGTGGCCGTGGTCACGCACCGCCCAACCCGGCGGCACCCAATCGTCCGCCACGGCGGAGCGCAGGATCGAACCGGGGTTCGACACGATGGTCACGTCACCAAGAATGGTCGACAGCGCTCGCCCGCTCTCGAGGGCCGCGGCCCCGGGCCACTGGGGATTCCAGTGCGTGACCGTGAGGGCTGCGTCTTCGGAGGGAAACTCGGTGAGGGCCCACCCGACCTCCCACCGAAGAAACCGCGCCGCGCTGAGGAGCGCCGCCGCCACCATGACCCACGTGCCGAGCACGCGGGACCGCCGCCCTCGCGGAAGCAGGCCCGCGGCACCCAGGCCGAGCATCGACGCGACCAGGGCCGCCCACGCCGGAGTCCAATAGAGGACTTGGCTCCACACCCATCGGTCGCCGATCGCCTGACCGACGGCCCACGCGGCAGACGCCGCGCTGCACGCGGCGAGCACCACCCACGCCGGCGCCTCGGCCCACCTGGACACGCGGCGTCGGTTCCCCGGGGCGCGCCTCATGCGATGGTCACCATCGGAGCGACCGCCGCGCGCGCAGCCTCGTGCAACCCGTCCCGCGCACACAGGATGCCCGCGTTGCGCTCGAGGCGCGCACCGTGCGCGAAGTCCAGGCGCTTCCCGAGGACATCGCTGGCCGTGCCGCCGGACTCGGTGACCAGCAAGGCACCCGCCGCATGGTCCCACACGCACTCGGCGGTTCCGCCGCGCGGCATGCGCACCACCAGGTCGGCGTCGCCGCGCGCCACCAGCCCGTACTTGCATTGACTGTCCATGCGGACATCCCGGATCGGGCCGATGGCCCCGACGCGCGGCTCGAGGCGCGACGGCACTGCATTGCCGCTGCGGTTCATGGAGCGCGCCCACCGGACGTCCGGTCCGCGCCACCGCCCCGGCCGCAACGTGCGCGCGGAGGCACCCGAGGCATCGCACTCGAATGCGCCGCCACCGCGAACGGCGGCGAGGATGACGCCCGGCCCACCGGGATGGACGCGGCCATCTCCCGTCGGGCCAAGACGCGGGCACCCCAGGACGGCGAGTTCGACGTCTGCGCCGTCGGTCAATGCCAGGCACACCGCGCATTGCGCGCCCGCCACGAATCCGCGCGTCCCGTCGATCGGGTCCACGGACCACGTGCGCTCGCCGGGGCGCGGCGCGTCGCCATCGATGGCGGCGATGGCGCGGGCGCGGTCCACCCAGCCGCACGCCTCGCGAACGGCCTCGATCACCAACTGTTCCACGTCGGGACGCCGCGCCTGCATCAGGCCATCGGCGGACTCCT
>Ga0255182_1000277_pt1 | contig 39523 bp, 59 predicted proteins | sample Atl_UVDOM_RepA_8_FD_188420 | JGI IMG/M metagenome (GOLD analysis project Ga0255182, IMG submission 188420) | Freshwater microbial communities from Altamaha River, Georgia, United States - Atl_UVDOM_RepA_8d | ecosystem: Environmental > Aquatic > Freshwater > River | place: USA: Georgia...
CGCGAACTCTTCGACCAGTTGCCGCCCCATTCGCCGCTGCTTGCCCACCATCCGATGCCGCCCTCTTGCCGCCCTTTGCTCTGCTCGGGCAAGTAGCGCAGGATCTCCGCCCAGACCGGGAAGAACTGCTTTCGGGTCGAGTCCTCCATCAGCCGGTCGAACGCCTTCTTGATGACGGGCGTGCTGTACGGCTCGAGCCGCTCCAGGAGCGAGTTGATCTGGGCCGTCGGAAGGCTTGCCTTGCCGAAGTTGGCAGCCATGTCGAGGATCAGCTGGCGGTTATCCACGGCTAGCCTCCGCTTGCTTTCGGATCAGTTCCCGCTTCCGCTCCGCCTCCGCATCCTCGTCGTGAGACGAACGTGGGGCAAAACCTCTCGCCCCGAGGATGACATCGAGCGAAGCCATGGGATGGTTAGGATTGTCCGGTCCAATGAGACGCGAAGCGCGGGTGAGACCGGAGGAAGGAACGTCGTCTTCGACCGAAGCCGAAGTACTTCTAACAGAGGTATTTCCCCTTTCTTTTCCTTCCATTCCTTTCCATTCCTTTCCTTTTCTTTTCGCATTCCGATCCTGTTTCCGATCATTGATCCGATCACGGACGTTTTCGGCGTCGGTATCGGATTCGGTATCGGAACCCATAGCGTCCGGTGATTGATCCGGTATCGGATTCGATTCCTTATCCGGTATCGGATAAGGTGTCGGATGGGAAGCTGAGTCGCGCCACCTTTTGCGGCTGGCATTGATGGCAAGTTCCCGCTTCTGCTGGACCACCTGCTCTTGCTTGTGGGGATAGCCGAAAACCTCGAGGGATTCGCCCATCCATCTCCACAATCGGGAGGGGCGGGAAACTTCCGCGAGGGTGACGCCGCAGACCTCGATCCACTCTCGGTCGCTCCAGTTGACGCAGTCGGCAAGCACCCCTCCGTTCTCCTGCTTGGCGCAGTAGTGGAGAAGGCAAAGCCACGTGGCTCGGTCCACCGGCTCGGATCGCTTGAACTCGGGCGACTCGATGACGGTGCAGTGGATGTTCAGGTACTCCATCAGTCCACCTCCTGGACGGTCACGCGGATCCCCGGCTCCTCGCCGAAAAACTTGCGGACGGAGAGGTCGCAGACAAACTCGTCGCGCTCGATGAACCGAAGCGAGACCAGAACGTCTTGGAGGTTCTTGACCCAGTTGTCGAGATCGGGCTTCGACCCGCAAGGAATGCGTCCGACCTTTTCGGCGTGCGCCTTCTTCGCCTTCGTGTTGATGTCGGAGTTGCGCCAAGGCCATACAACCTCGACACTGAGCCTCACAAGGCCGCTGACAGGCTTTTCGGGTTGGTGGGGCATCAATACACCCTCAAGAGTCGAGATGGCCTGTGCGCCTTTCTTGTCCTTGAAGAACACGCCCGTCTTAAAGTTGGCGCGTTTCTGTTGGGCAGTCGTCTTCGGCGGGACGCACGGGCAGAACACGTCGATCATTTCCCCTCCATCGGCTTCGATGCCGCAAGGTAGTCGTGGCTGATCGGAACTCGAGGAAGCTCCTCGCCCTTGGCGTCGATAAATCCTGCCGCAAGGAACGCATGGAACTCCCGGTAGACGAACTCGCGCCCGTCGGGTCCGACCATCCAAGTGCCATCTGGAGGGCAGACGAAGTCGAGCTGCTTCTGCTTCACCGGCTGAACCTCCTGGCGGTTCGCCACAGCGCCCGAAGGACGTTCGCTCGGACCATGAGCCACGGCAGACGCCTGGAGTCGTCGCACAGGTCGAGATCGATGAGCGCCCCCATCAAATGGATCGCGAGCCAAGATCGCAGATTCACGCCGCCCTCTCTCGCGCCTTGCGCTCCCACTCGTTGGCTTTGGCTTCGGACTCTGCCGCCCACTTGACGCGCCGGAGCCGAGCCTCAAGGGGCCAAGTCTCCTTCTTTTCCTCGGCGAGCTGGAGCAGATCGGATGCCAACTCGCGGCACTCCTGCGCCTTACGGAGGCACTCCTCAGCGCTGTAGAGTCCGCCCCCTCTCATCGAGCGCCCCCGGCGATCACCCAGATCGAGCCGCAGAACATGAGCGCCACGTAGAGCCAGCTCAAGAAGAGCGCGATGCGGTCGGCGCGCCTTGCCTTGATGAGGCGGTGCGCGTATTGGGGAGCAAAGCTTTGCAACCCGTCGTCATTGAGATTCGTTCTCTGTTTAGTCAATGTCCCCTCCTATGGGGAAGGTCTGGGAGTCCAGCGGGTATGCTCGAAGTTCTTGGGTGAGCTTCCCGGTGTCTCCGGACGTCTCATCTCGCCCCGTGAGCGGTCAGGCTCCGGGGCTTTTCTGTTCCTCGTATCGGCGAACGATTCGCAGGACGTGCTGGCGGGTGACGCCGAATTCCTCAGCAATCCCTCGCACTGTCTCCCCGCTTCGCAGCCGGTCGAAGTAGCGGCGGTGGATCTCTTCCCAATCGCTGGGCGAGACCTTGCGCCTCTGGTCGTCTGTGTTAACCATCACCTAGAAGTATAAACGAATTTTGGTTACCAGTGGAACCCTTTCGGTAACTTTCGCGTCATGATCGATGAAACATCATGCTTTGCATGGCACAGACTGACCCGCGAGCCAAGCTAGTGGAGAGCGCGTTGACCCGGTTGGGCTTATCCAATCGGTGGATCGCGTCGCGCCTGGATGTTTCGCACGTAACGATCGGCAAGTGGCTGTCGGGCGAAGCTCGCCCGCGCGACATGTCCGTATGGCAGAGGATGCTCGACGTCCTCAGACAGTACGAATCGGAAGGGATGTCTTCCGGCACCCTAGAGCTGAAACGTGCGGGAATAAGGACGATCCCCGTCTACCCTGGCATCAGTGCCGGTGGGTTAAACTCCGTATTCGCGGACGTTGAGATGCTTGAAGTAAAGGACTGGGGAAACGGAAGGGATCGCTGGGCAAGAATCGTGGACGGTTATTCGATGAGTCCGCTCCTGGAGCCGGGTGATATTGTGATCTTCGAGGACCGCGAGCCGGAACCGTGGCACGTCGTTCACGCATTCGATGATGGAGAGGACTGTGTGAAGGTGCTGCGCCGATCAGGCACCACCGTCGAGCTGGTGCCGGTCAACCCCGACTACTCGGTCATCGATGGAAGGCGCATGAACGTGAAGGGCGTGGCTGTTGGTCGCATCCGAAAAGGACCGCATGACGAGACCTATACGGCCGACTACCCCCACGGCATGAGATACCGACCAGACTCGGCACCATGAAATTTCCATTCGGTTAACAGAAAAGGTTCCATCGGTTACCAATTCGTGGTAATATGTCTTCGTTGCCCTCTGACCAGGGCATGGAGACACAAATGCCAACCACGCTAGACGAGAGATACGAACTCTCAAAGAACATCTTCTTCCGACCACTCGACCTGCGAGTGGTCCAGCTCGGCGAAACCATCCGAGCGTACAACCCCTGCGAACTGGACGAGGTTCTGCACGCCATCCCGCACTGCGAGGACGCTTACCTCGCACAGTGGCGCATCTGGCTTGAGAGCGAAGGCTTCGACCACGTCGGTGATGACCGATGGGTTTGGAACGAAGAGAAGTATCTGAACGACATTGAGTCGTTCCTGAACTGGGCGATTGAAGAGACCCAAGGCTCCGACCGAACCCAGGACTACGCCGCCTATCCCGCGGTTATCGAGGTCGAGGGCAATCTCGAAGGTGGCTCGACCATCTACGTCACCACTGACGACAACGAGGACGCGAAGAGGGTTCGCGAGTTGCTCGACGTCCGCGAGGAGACCCGCTCCAACGGCAAGGTGACCTTCATCGCATGGGGTGAGCGACGATGAGCCGCGCGGCTCTCCGACGAGAGGAGGTGAGACTGCAACGTCTCGCCTCCAGGCTCCGCAAGCTGTCCAGCCCGAACTTCGACCCGTTCACGTCAGACCTGACGGTCGAGGACGAGGTGCTCATCGCAGTCGGTGACGCAAGGCGCGATGTCCGACGAGCAAGGAAACAGGCTCTTGTCCAATGGATGGGCCTTGACGACCGTGGAGTCGATTATTCCGACGACCAGGAGTGGTGGAGCCGATGAGGACCGACTGGTTCAAGGTCGCGGAAGGGATCGCCTCAGTGGTCCTTTTCACTCTCGCAATCGCATTTATGGTCCTTGCCGTTGCCCGCGACGAGGACTCTCGACCCCAGATTTACCAAACCATCAACGAGGTGGGACGCTAATGCAAACCGCAAACCGAAACATTTTCGACATCGAGGGCGAACTCGCCCAGATCGCCGAGGCGTTCGACCAGCTTGCCGACGGAGGCACCGAGGATGAGGTGCTCGCGGCAGTCGAGTCCTACTTTGCGGACCTGCTCCAGGAGCGGGACACGAAGCTCGACAACATCGCCCGCTTCATCGCAGGACGGCTCGCTTCCGCTGCTTTCCGCAAGGCCGAGGCCGACCGACTGAAGTCTCTCGCGACGACCGACGAGAACGCCGCGAAGAGGCTGAAGGACTACGTTAAGCATCTCTTCGACGCCAACGGTTGGACGAAGCTAGAGACGCCGCTTCACAAGTTCAGCGTCCAGCGGAACGGTGGAAAAGCTCCGTTAGTTGTGGACCCGACCGTAACTGGGGAATCCATCCCGGAGCGGTTCCGCAAAGTGAAGATCGAACTCGACACCGACGCACTCCGCTCCGCTCTAGAGGCTGGAGAGGACATCGAATGGGCTTGCATCGACGCGCCCGGAACCCATCTGAGGATCAAGTAATGAACGTAAAGGTTTTGGAACAGGTTGACCAATTCGTTTCGCGGATTGTGGACGGAGACAAGCTGAAGAACCCGGACATTTTCGGACCCGTCAGCGTGACCTTTGAGCGGAAGGACCAGTGGGACGGCCACACCTATCGGGTGACCGTCGAGCGCGTCGAGGTGTTGCCAGATATTAAGCCAGGTCAAACCTGGATCGAAAAGCAGACGGGAAATCGCTTCATCGTTATCTCGATCGACAAATTCGCCGAGCAAGTCGGACTCGTCCGGCCCGAACCCGGCAATGCTCTCCCGCTCCTTTGGAATTCATTTTTCCATTTCCGGGAGTGCTTCTTCCTTGCCCAAGACGTGTGCGAGGTGAGCGAATGAACGAACTAGCAACGATCAACAACAACGCGCCGATGGTGGCGTTCTCGTCGGACAAGCTCGAACTTCTGAAACGCACCATCTGCAAGGGCGCGAGCGATGACGAGTTCAGCCTCTTTTCCGCACAGTGCCAGCGCACCGGACTTGATCCGTTCGCCCGGCAGATCTACGCCGTGAAGCGTTGGGACAGCAAGGAGCGACGCGAGGTCATGAGCGTGCACGTCTCGATCGACGGCTTCCGGCTCATCGCCGAAAGAACGGGCGAATACGAGGGTCAGACCGAACCTCTCTGGTGCGGTCCCGATGGCGTGTGGCGAGACGTGTGGCTCGATGCCATGCCTCCAGCCGCGGCGAAGATCGGAGTGTTCCGCAAGGGCTTCCAGTCGCCCGTGTTCGCGGTTGCCCGCTTCGACTCCTACAAGCAGACGAACAAGGAAGGAGGCCTCAGCGGTTTGTGGGCGAAGATGCCCGACGTGATGATCGCGAAGTGCGCCGAGGCATTAGCCCTCCGTAAGGCGTTCCCGCAGGAACTCAGCGGACTCTACACGGCTGATGAGATGGCTCAGGCATCCGCACCGCAACCGATGCCAGCAACCGTGAGCGCATCCGAACGCGAGCGAAACGCGGGCAAGGCGCTTAAGCGTATGGGGCTGAGTAAAGCGGACTTCGACCTGTTCAAGGCCAAGTGCCAGGAAGAAGGCGTCTCATGGGTAGACGTGGTGCTCGACGCCGAACAAGACGGTGTTTCGACCAAAGCAGAGCTTTACCTTTACGCCTTCGACGGGGTGAAGCCGTCGAGCGACGAGGAAGTTATCGAAGGAGAGATCACCGAAGAGGTGGCTGCATGAACCGAATCGTTATCATCGGGCGTTTGACCCGAGACCCAGAGCTTCGGACGACCAGCACGGGCAAGAGCTACGCAATGTTCAGCGTCGCAGTGAACAAGCGGATCAAGCCGCAGAACGAAGGCGAGCCTACGGCGGACTTCTTCAACGTCAAGGTCTGGGGTCAAACCGCCGACTACGTGGGCAACTACCTCACGAAGGGGCGACTCGTCTCGGTCGATGGACGGATGGAGAGCCGCAAGTACACCGACCAACAGGGCATCCAGCGCGAAGCATGGGAGATCAACGCTGACTCGGTTAGTGGGTTAGACCGACCTCGAGACGATGCGTCCCAATCTGGCTCAAACAGTCCCAAAGCGGCGCAATCAACGGCTCAATCGGGCGAAGAATGGGACCCATTTTCTGACGAGGAATAACATGAAGCAACAATTCAAGCACCCATTAGAAGACCTCGTCCTGAGCCTTATGCGGAAGCATGGGGCAATGGATGCGCCGAAGCTCGCGCCACTTCTCAGCGGATCTAACTCGCATGGGGTAAAGCCGTACAGCGTGGTCGCGAAAGACGTGCTAGGCGTTCTGCTCGAGCAGGGAAAAACCTATCAGGACGCTGACGGTTGGCACTACGTGAAGGCTCCCCTCACATCTCAGGAGGTGGAGTGAATGGGTTGGCAACCGATCGAGACGGCTCCGAAGGACGGGACTGAGATTTTGGCGTGGGTCCAGCCTAGAACATCAAGAGGATTCTCCGTCTTGGCGCGCTGGTACTCAGATAAGTTTTCCAAAGACCCTCAACCCTATTGGATGTTGCTTATGCCGAGTCGCACTTGCGAGTTTGACCGGCACAATCAGCCCACCCACTGGATGCCCCTTCCCGAACCGCCGCAGGAGGTGGAGTGATGCTCCCCTCGGACATCTGCCGATGCTCCAACGACGCCTGTTCAAAAGCGGACAGGTGTCGGAGGTTCCTCGCCTTAGAAGATAAGAGCGACTACTACCCGGTGATGCGATTTCTTGAAGAGGATTGCAAGATGTTTATGGAGGCACCCCGTGATTGACCTCAACCAGTTAGTGAGCCTGATGACGCGAGGGGACAGGCCGGAAGTGGCTATCTACCACGGACGCTACGACATCGAGCAATTGCGGGAAGCGGCAAAGCTCATGGCAAAGGCAGTGGAGCAGATTGAATTGGGGCTGAAGAACGGAGGGTGGAAATGAGCTACGCACAGACATACGAGGAGTTGACTTCCGAGCAACTCAGCCAGCGGTACCAGCTAGAGCTTCGACGGCTCCGCGAGATCGATCAAGAGGAAGCACGGGTACGAATGCGCGTCCTCGCGATCGAGAAGGAACTGAAGAGCCGGGGGTTGAACTGATGGCGTTTAGCGCAAAGATTCTCGCCGACTCGCTCCATCCAAACGGCGTGAAACGCTTAACGACGTTCGAGATTACGTTCCCTAGGTGCATCCTCGCCGAGTTCAACACCCACCGGATGATCAGCCGGAACGCGGCAAGCAGTCGCGCCATCCCGGTCGAGAAGCTCGTTGAGATGGTGAAAGATGACCCGTTCATCCCTGAGTTCCGAGCGAACCAAAAAGGGATGCAAGCGGGAGACTTGCTACCCGAGAACAACGCTGAAGCGGCTCGTGTTGCGTGGAAGCTCGCACTCGATGAGGCTCTAACGAACGCACTGACACTGAGCGCAATCGGCGTTCACAAGCAGTACGCGAACCGTTTACTCGAACCGTTCATGTGGGTGACGGTGATCGCGACAGCGACCGAGTGGACGAACTTCCTCGCGCTTCGTTGCGCTGAGGATGCAGAGCCGTCCTTCCAGCGGATCGCCCGAATGATGCTCGATCTTTACCGGACGAGCCAGCCGAAACAACTGCAGTCGGGCGACTGGCATTTGCCGATGATCGACGAGGACGAAGCGAAGGACTGGACCGAGGAAATGCAGCTCATGGTCTCGGTCGGTCGTTGCGCCCGCGTGTCCTATTTGACGCACGACGGCAAGCGCGATCCGATCGCGGACATGGACCTGCACGACAGGCTCATGACGTCGGGTCATTGGTCGCCGTTCGAACACCAGGCGATGGCCGTGACGAGGACTGCTTTCATCTCAGGAAACTTCCACGGTTTCGAGCAGTACCGCAAAATGTTCCAAGGCGAAAACGCGACCGATCTTCCGGTGGTGGAGCGATGATCAACGAATCGCTTGGGCTCGTCCATGAGCGCCCGCCCCTTATGATGTCCATCCCAAGGGCGGCAAAGGAACTTGGCGTCAGTGCCTCGATGGTAGAGACGCTCATCCGCGACAAGCTGATCAGACCATGCCAGATGAGAACTGGCGGCGAGAGGCGGATCAGTTATCCCGAGCTTCTTCGCTACGTGGCGGAGCGGGATGCCGCCGGAATAGAAAGGTAGAGTCCCCTGCATGAGAGCACCGATGCAGGGGACCAAGCTCTCCGATGGCAGATGGCGCGTCGTCGTCGTTTTGACCGGAGAGCGGGGGGAGAAAATCAGGAAGGGGTTCGAGAGGCGGACGCAGAAACTAGCGCAAGACGCCGCCCTCGAATTCCTGCGGGACAACGGCCGGCAAGTGGTGGACCCGACGTGCGGCACCGTGTCAAAGCTCGTCGAGCTGGTGCAGCTCGATCTCTGGAAACACCTGTCGCCCAACACGAAGAAGAACTACACCTATTACATTGATATGTTCCTGGCCGATCATGGCGAACTGTTGGTCGATGAGATCACGCCACCGCTGATCACGAGCTATCTGAAACGCTACAGCGCCAAGAGCAAGAGGACGATGGACGAGCACGTCAAGGTGCTGAAGTCGGTGTTCGGCTATGCGGCATCGGATCTAGGCTGGATCGATCGAAGCCCGGTAGAGGACGCAAGAAAGCCAAAGACCTCCGGCAAGACGACTGACTGGCCCGTCCTGACCAGAGCGCAGTTCGACAAGATTCTGCCGCACTTGCCAGAGCCGTACCATCTTTTCTACCGTCTGCTCGCCGAGACCGGAGCCAGACCCAGCGAGGCGTGGGGGGTCGATACAGAGGAACGACTCGAGTTCATCCAGGACGTGTGGTGGTTCGTCGTCAAGAGGGGCAAGACCGAAGCCTCGACACGCAGAGTCCCGATCCCCGACGCCCTGGCGCGTGACCTTCAGGCGGCAGGGAAGTTCCCGTTCTCCTCGTTCGGCAAGCTGGTCCAACCGGCCAAGCACCTTCGCGATGTCTGGGAGACGGCAATGGAAGCGGCACAGATTCCGTACACCCGCCCCTACGAAGTGAGGGCGATGCGGATCAACGAGTGGCGAAGGATGGCACTACCGGGTCTCGTTCGGCGCACGATGGTAGGCCATACGTCCGAGCGGACCACCAACGATTGGTACGACCACGTCGATGCGGTCGAGGTGCTGAAGGCTTTAGGTCTTCGATCCGTCAACGCGAAAGACGAACCGGAATGATCCCCGGTGTGGGGTGCAGTGTGGGGTGATTTTCCGCAGGGGGCGAGATTTCGCCCGATTTGAACCTAAAAACTGGTGGAGGCAAGGGGACTCGAACCCCTAACCCCCTGCTTGCAAAGCAGTTTTGGGTTCATTCCACCCCACACTAACGGGTTTAGCAACCAACACTACACCAACCCTAGCCGATGCTAGACAGTGTGGGGCAGTGTGGGGGACAGTGTGGGATAATTCGCCATGCCCCCGCGATTCGTTTTAGGTGAAGATCAAGACCTCAGGGAATGGTTGGTCCATCTCCAATCCCCACGGTTTGCTTGCCGTGTGGCTGAGGATGGCGAAGGCGTTGACGGTTACGAATTCGAGAGCGGAGTGTTCACCGATTTTTCATGGATCGACGAAGAGCCGAGCATCGAAGTGCTCGAAGCGATCCTCTTCGACGCCGCAGATTTCGTGGAAAAGCTCTGCCCGTAAACAAAAAAAAAGAAGCCCCGCCGGATACTTCCGAGGGGCTTTGACGTTCGTGGTTGGCGTTACGATTCTGGCGCGACCGGCAACGACTGGATGATCGCCGCCGCCGCCTCATAAATTTCACCGGGTCCACAGTCGTCGAGGATGTCGGCTCCGAGCTTCCCGCTGATCGCACGTACGCGGATGTGCGAAGGAAGCAGCGCGTTGATCGCCGATTCCTGCTCAGGTGTGCAAGTGATCCACATCATACAGCCCTCCCAAGTGCCGTCTGAAACGCCTGCAAAGCGTTGTGGAACGCGAGAGCCTCAGCCGAGGATAGCGTGTCCGTCACCCAGTAAGCCGACATCGGCCCAGCCGTAAACTGCGTTGGAGTCCCAGACGCATTCCGAGCGAACACAAACCAACTCTGAGCAATTGGCGCAGGAGTGGTCGATGTCGTCGAGTTGGCGACTGAGACGCCGTTTTGATAGAGATCGAGCCGAGTAGAAGACGACCGATCAACGTGCAACGAGCCAACGGGAATCGTGGCCGCAACCGTCGCAACCGTGGTTTTACCAAAACGACCCCCGTAGTTCGGCGTAATGTTCTGTTGCACGAAATAGTTGTCGGTCGCGTCGGACGCACCCATTAGCGAGCGCGACGCGACCGATGGGACAGTGGCACGGAGATAAAAACCATATCCTCCTGTCGCACCTGTACTTTGCACTCCAATGTCGAGGTATTTGTTGGACGTGTTTCCGGTCAAGCCGCTCAATTCGTCGTAATCCCCGGAAACGAAATTGACCGACGTTGCGTTTGCGAACGTGAAATTCCCCGCTCCGTCACCGATGAACTGCACCAACGCCGCTGAGAGGTTCGATCCACATAGCAGGTTCAGGATTCGTAGCTTGTTCAGGAACCCGTCCCGCCGAGCCGCACGGATGAACGTATCAGTCGCGGCGAGAGTGTTGGTGGACAGCGTGCCCCCGGCGGCAACTACCGCCGAGTTGAACTGCACCACCAACGAGTCGTAAGACGGACCATCCTCGCGGATGAACTGAGCCTGAACCCGAGGAAGGCGAGGCAGAACCCTCGTTACCATACGAACACCCGCGCCGTGACGTTGTTGCTCGATGCCGCGCGAACGATGTAAGCCACAGTGCCCGCACCCACAAACAACTCGCGGGTCTCGCCCGGTGCGATCCGAAGGTCGTACTGAGCTTCGACGGTCGCCTGGCTCGGCAACGAATCGCCTTTCGGCAGCACCTTCACATGGACGTTGTTCGTCGTCCCATTGTTGGTCAGGATCATCGAGCGATCCTGGTCTTCATCCGCATCGGTCCCTGTCCAAAGGGACTGACCATTGATCCGAAGGACCGTGGTCGAGACCGAAACGGTCTGAGGTGCGCGGCGGGCATTAAAGTTGATGGGCATGGTTTGGGTTCCTTACGAGAAGTTCTTGCCGTCGGGCGAGGTGTAGAAGACGCGGCTGCCGCCGCTTGAGACGGTCAGCCCGATCGTGAGCTCGTTGCCACCGGAACCGATGGACGCGCATCCGACCGGACCGTCGTCCAGTCCGGAGAGGTTGGTGTCTCCCGACTCGACGATCGTCGATCCGTCGGGAGAAATGAGCGTGTACTTGAGCGTGCCGGCATCCAGCCGATACGCCCAGATCGAAAGGTCGGGAGCGATGGTCACCGCCCCTTGCGAAGCCGATCCGAGTGTCTGTGCGATAGTGAAGGACCCTCCTTCGTCGGTCGTGCCCTGCAGCGTGGTCGAAGCGCCCCCGACGAGCAACCAGAGCGTGCGGTCCTGATCTAGTCCCCACGCTCCCGACACCCACTCGCAAGGCACGCCCGTGTCGAACGGCGTGATCGCGGATGGGTTCGGGTCGTCGCTGAATCCCAGCCATAGCGTGTCGTCCTTCTCGAACCCCACGCAGTGCCGGGTGTCCTGGGAGATCGCGTAGAAGGCGACGTCGCCGCCGCCCACCGATCCCGGAAGAAGCAGATAGCCGCGCCACGGCCGAAGCCGCGCGTACCACTCCGTCCCGTCGGAAAGCCGCCAATCGTAGCCCTCGGTCCCGTCGACGACGAGCTCGTGCCACGCCCAAGCCCAGCCGCCGGAAACCGTCAGCCCCGAGAGCTTGTCGACCAACGGCGACCCGTACAAGAGCTCGATGTCGTCGCCCGGAGCGACGTGCCACCGCCGCGCTGGGCAGTGCGAGTAGCTCTTGAGCTTGTACGGAGCGACCGATCCTTCGTCCCACCCGGAAGCCGACGTGCGCTCGCGCCGCGGCAGGAACGCCAACGGCGGCGGCTCTCTGTACGAGCTCACCAAGCAGTTGATCGGCCCGACCTCGGAGTTCACCCAGAAAGCCGACGTTACCGCTTGCTGATTGAACGGGTCCGAAGCGAGGTGCTTGATCTGCGTCCATTCGACCCCTTCCTCGTAGAGCGACTGGATCTCCGCCGTCAGCCCGTCGGTGACGGCTTTGTGCTGGAAGATCAGCCGCTTCGAGCGGATCGCGTCCCACACCGTCTGCTGGTTCTGCTGCGGGTGCACTGAGGGCGGAAACTGCACCGAGTTCGTCGTATAGTTCCAATGGGCCAGCGTGCCCAAGCGGACCCCCGGCGAGTCGCTCCCGAAGACCGTCGAATGCTGCGCCGTCTCGGCGAGGTTGCGCCACTGGTCCCATTCGAGGTTTCGGAAACGAGGATGCTCGATCGTCGTCGTGACCGATGTCGACCGCACGACCTTCCACCGGAGCTTCTCCGCGGTAAACCCGTTCAAAAGCCCCGGCGCGAAAGATCGTTCGGCATCCGAAGCGATGAGCGGCGCGATCGACTTCGCCGCCTTTCGCTCGATGCACGTATCGGGAAGATAATCCTGTCCAAAGTCGTTCTCGGCGGTATGCCCATACTTCGAGCCAAGATCGCCCTGCAGCCGAGGGTGCCACCCCTGATCGCCGAGCGGATTGATCCGAAGTTCCGAGCCATCCACCCCGACGAGGTAAACCTCTACCGAAGTCGCACCCGTCCAATCCGTACGGATTTCATCCGCAAGATGCGCCGCAAGGTAAGGCTCGACCGACATCGACCCGAGATCGAAGTCGAGCGTGAACGACGCCGGCCCGGTCCCGCTCGCTACCACCACGCCCGCCGCCGTCACCGTCAGCGGGTCGATCTCTTCGCAAGAGTAGCGCGGCCCCGAGGTTTCGTCGGCCCCGCACTCGACCATCACCGGCTTCTGCGCATAGAACCGCGACACGCCCCAAGGCACCGGAACGCCGAGCGTGTCCGTCCAAAGCGCGCGTAGCCCGCAGTTGGTCACCGGCTCCGTAATGACGTGGTTGCGACGGCCGCTCCCGCCCGAAGGCAGTCCCGGGTTTCGCATGTGCTGCTGGCGCGCTGGATACCAATAATCATCGAGCGCCACCGGATCGCCGTCGATCTTCCACCGCACCGAATCCGACGCCGTATCCGGCGGGAACCAAAGCCCGAAGGACCAGTGAGGATTGACCCAAGTGTTGAACCAGATCGGAACCCAGCTCACGTTGTGGCGCAGGTAGTTCGCCGTATCTCCGACCGTCAGCCGGTTATAGGCGAAGATGTACGACCGCGAGCTCGTCTCGATCTGCGTCGTGCGGAGCCGCGTTCGCTGGCCAACGTACTGGACCGGCGAGTACACTGGCTCGCTCATCGGTGCCGTGATCGTCGCCGCCGCGCCATCGTTGACCTCTTCGAACAATTGCGTCAGCGGCCCGTAGACCTCATCCGTAGACGAGCTGCTGATATCGGAGATCGGCTCGAAGAGGCAGTCCGTGACCGCATCGGAAGAAGCGGTCGTCGCCTCTATCTTCGGAAAGCCCCACCGGAACACCAACGCCGCGTAATCGGAGGTGTCCATCAAGACCACCGACCGATCGAGAGAAGGCGCGATGATCACCTTGCACTGCCCGCGATCCTGGGTCACGATCGCCCCGGTGTCCGTGATCGTGTCGTACGCCTGGGCGGAGATCGACCACGTATCCGAACCGCTCACTGTGCCCGTGTTGAACGCGCCGCCCGTGTGAGGGTTCGCAGGCAGATCGACCGCCGGCGTCACCCAGTCCGACTCGCCCGTGTAACGGATGCGGTACCCGCCGACCACCGAGCTCGTCGAAGTCCGCGTCGCCGCCGCCGGTCGCCCGGGAGAGAGACAACCGATCGCCACCGCCGGATTTACTCCCGCGGCAGGCTCCATCTCCGGAGGGATGCCGAACATCGGGATGCTCGAGGGCGTCGGCATCATCGGCGAGTAATGGTCCAGCGCGGAAGACGTGTGCTCTACCGCGCCCCTTACGATCCACTTGAGCGTGTCGAACTTCACCCGCCAGACGGCGGTGTGATCCATATAGATTTTCAGCCCCTCGACGTGCACCAGCTGGTCCACCAGCGCCGAGTCGGAGTAGGACCGAGTTTCGTCGATCCCCAGCAGCGGCACCACCAGGCGCACCTGTTGCGTCGTCCCCCCGCCGGTCTGGTTGGCCTCGTGCACCATCCGGATGCCCGTCGCGACCGACGAGAACGACGGTGTCCACCGGGTCAGGATCTCGCCCGTCCAACCGATCGAGAAACCGCCCCCGATGGACCCGCCGCCCGACGATTCCAGCCTCAGCTGATATTCCCCGTCGAAAATTTTCCCGCAGAACATGGTTGATCAGGCCGCGTAGATTCCGGCGTTTAGAAATTTCGCGACCTGCTCCCAGCCCGGCCGACGGATGATGCGGTTTCTAGCCCTGGAGCGGTTCACCGCGACGATGGAGGCGAGATCGTTACCGCCCAATCCGAACGGGTTGCCCGACCCGAGCAGAACGCCCGTCATCCGGCACTCGGCCCAGCTGAGATCGACCTGCGACGTCACGAACGTGGCAGAGATGCTCGAGATGCGGAAATCGCCCCGACCGTCGAGCGTCACCACGTCGCCGCGCCAGACCGGCACTCCGTCGATCACCGGCCACAGGCACGTCCACTCGGCCGCGAAACGGCGCTGCGAAACGACGGGCATCAGATATTCGGCGCACCGGACCGCCGCCTCCTCGCTCGTGATGCGCGGATCCAAAACCCCCATGATCCGAGGGTTGCCGACCCAATTGTCAGGACGGAGCGACGGAGCCGTCGTAGGGTTTTTGCTGGCCGCATCCTCGATGAACGCCTGCACCGGTTGCCCGGACCGAGGATCGAGCCCCGTGACCCGCACCTCGTTCGCCTCGATCTCCAGTGCCCGTGCGCGAAAACCGCCGTAGAACTGAGGGTCCACCGCAGACGCCGCGTCTGCCGCATCCTGGTTAGGATAGAGCGTGACCAGCGGGGTCGTCGGCATCGTGTCCGGATCGAGGAACACCCACTGCAGCCCCGTCGCACTGGGACGGTTGCCCATCATGAACCCCGCCGCGAACGTCTCATGGAGCCGCTGCAACACCGACGCCGCCGTGTCCCCGACCTCGATCAAGAAGTTGAAGTCGCCCGAATCTTTGGAAGGAATCTCCGGGATGTAGAAGTCCACATCTTCGAGCAGCATCCCCGTCAGCGCCGGATCGGTGTCGAAGGTGAATCCCGCCCGCTCGAGCACGAAGCGCACCGCGCTCATGCCCGTCGGCGAGGAAAGCTTCAGCCCGTCGAGCGGCACCCGCTCCCGGAACGTGTAGCTCTCGAGCAACGCGGCATAGTCCCGCGCCTCAAGAATCCCCCGCGACCCTTCGTCGTCCGTGCCCCACACGAATTCCGGCGGCAGCGTCACCCCGTCGAGCACCGGACACTCGTCGACGTTCACGAAGATCGGTCGGTCGGAGCTCATCAAAAGCCCGGGAATGTCGACGTCGTCGACCTCTTCCGGCTTGTTGAACTCCATCCGAAACCGCACCCCGAACGGATCGTCCGGAACCTCGATCGTCGGAGCGTTGTCGGCCATAGGCCAGTCGGAAATGTCCGTCTCCTCGCTGTCGTCGGTCAGCTCGTAAGCCGACTCGTACGCCGCGTGCGCCCCGTAGACGAACGGCGAGTAAGACCCGTCGCCCGTCAGCGTCAGCTTGATCCGGCAGTCGCGAAGCGTGCCGTTGGGAGTGAACGCCGAAACCCCGTCCGCGCCCACCACAGAGAACGAAACCCCCGTCGTTCCCGCGAACGCAGGATCCGCGAGCACCCGCGCGTTGGTCACCGCGGCCGCCGGCGCGTCGTTGCCCCATGTCTCGAGCACCGCGCCCGTCACCGGAGCGTCGGCGAGCTGGATCGGGAGCGAGGTCGCATAACCGGAGGTCGGAAACTTCACCGGCGCGATCTGGAACGTCGGTCGCCCGTTCGGCACCTGCAGCCAAAACTTCTCGTTCGGAACGATCACCGGCGCCGGGTCGTCCTCCGGGATCTCGGAAAAGACGTGCACGAACGACTGGCCGCCCGACGACAGCACCATCAGCTCGCGCCGCCGGATCGGGAGCAAAAGCAGGTCGGTGAACTTCGACCCGCTGAGCGACCCGAGCGAATAAGACCCCCGGAACTCGCCCTCGCGCCACACGTCCGCGCGCCCGTTCGTGTAGAACCGGATCGACACCCCCGACAGATAATCGAGCGTGTCGCCCCATCCGCAATCGAGAAGCACCGTGTCCTGGTCGTTGCCGGGGGAGAACACGAAGAACGAGATCACAAACCCACGGTTCACGCCGTAGGTGCTCGTCGTGCAGACCGTCTCGTTCGTGGTCGTCGCCGGCGTCAGCCACCAGTCGCCCACCGCAAGCTTCTCCTGCTCGACCCAATCTGCCGACGTTAGCGTAAGGTCGCTCTTACGGAGCTTCGCGTAAAGCCCGGTCGACGTCCGGTGGTAGCCCGGATACGCCACCGCTGGCCGAAGCATCAGCGTTTGCGTCGTCGGCTCGATCCAAGTGTCCTCCCAGACATCCCCGTCGAGCTCGCTCCCGCCGGCGGTCATCGAGATGCGATCGCGCTTAAGGCGGCGCTGCGCCCCGTCGAGTGAGATGGATAGAGCCATTTAGAACCTCGTCGGCGAATTTCCGAGCCGACCGAACGCGAGCTCGTTCGCGCCGTACATCTCCCGCTTGATCGCGTCGACCAACGCGAACACCTGCCGCTCGATCGCGCCGCCGCCCGTCGGAGTGCCCTTCAGCACCTTCGCGACGTTCACCGGCGACATCGCCTGCGACCCGATCGTGCCGCCGCCGAGGATCCGCTGATCGAGCTGCAGCATCTCCTTCGTGTTCGATGCGATCTCCCTAAGGAAAGAGGTCTGATCGCTCTCGTCGAAAGCCTTTTCTAGCGCGTCCGCTTCCTTCTCCGCGTCCTTCTCGGCCTTCTTGTCCTTCGCCATCGCGCGTTCGCCCGCCATCTGCGCGAGGCCGCCCATATCCAAGCCGCCTTCGGGCTTCTGGCCCGCCTTCGCCATCCGACGCCGACCGAGCTCCATGTCGGCGAGAATGTTCGCCTTGTTGGCGTCGAACGTGTCGTTGTAGCCCGCGCCCTCGAACGCCTGGCCGATCATCGAGAACTTCCATAGCGGACCCAGGATCGGCGACACCATCTCGCCAAGGATCTTCATCCCCTTGATGAACTGCGCCAGCATGTCGATCGCCGTCTTGATCCCCGCGACGATGTTCACGAACACGCCCTCGATGCCGGTCGGGCCGTCCGTCCCCATGTTGAAGAGCTCCGCGACGCTTTCCCCGAGCGACTGGAACACGCCGCCTTCGCTCGCGATCTCGACCACCGACCCGAGCGCCTCGGCCATCGGACGAAGCGCCACGTTGATCGCCTCTCCCGCCGAGATCGTCGCGAAGTTGAACGCGTCCCCGAGGTTGTCGAAGGCGTTGCGCGTGCCGCCGGCGACCCGCTCCTGCTCCTTGAGAACCATCGTGATTGAGGCGAGCACCGCCGTCGCCGTGACGCCCATTTTCTTGAGCTCTTCGGTGTCGGAGGTCCCGAACGCGTCCTTGAGGATCTTCGCCGCCGGAATCCCCGCTTCCATCAGCTGCAGGACCTCTTCGCCCTGCAGGAACGGCTTGTTCGCGATCTGGCTCACCGCCATCATCACCCGGTCGAACTGCTCCTTCCCGCCGCCGGCGCGCGCGTTCGCGTTGCCGAACTGCTTGATCAGCTCTTCCGCGAACCCGGACTGAACGCCCGAGTTCCGAAGCATCGTGTACGCCTTCACCGACTCTTCGAAGCCGAGGCCCGGCATCCGCGCGATCTGCTTCATCCGCTCGATCGCCTTCGCCGCATTGTCCGCGGATCCTTCCACCGCGACCAGCGCCATCTTCATCGACTCGAAGTTCGCCGCCGCCTGGGAAGCGCCCCCGACGATCTTGTTCACCGCTACCGCCGCCGCACTGATCGCCGCCACCGCCGCCGTGATCGCGATCGCCGTTCGGTTGTACGCGTGCCCAACCGACTTCGCCGCCTGCCCCGCGGTCGAGAACGCCCCCGCGGTCGCCTTCAACGAGCCCTGCACCCGCTGGGCCTTTCCGCTGAATTGGTCCTGAAGTTGGAACCGGGTGATCAACGTATCTGCGACGGTAGCCATATAATCCTTTTGTGGTTCCTTTCGTTTTCACTCCGGCAGATCAGATGCAACCTGTTTATTGCATCGGGTGCCGAACGCACATCCCGCTGGCGGTTTCGAACGCCAACAAGGGTTACTGCCCAACGTGCGTGCCGCCGCCGAAGGTCGTCCCCGTGGTCGACCCGCCCAAGCACGCTTACTGCCCGCAGTGCCAGTCGATCGAGCTGGAAGACATCGTCCACCGCGAACCGACCTCGGCGCGGGCGATCTGGTACACCGGGGTCGCGACCACCATCTTCTCCTTCTTCACCTGTCTCTGGATCCTGCTGGCGGTCACGATCCCGATCGCCCTCGTCGGCATCTCGCTCCCCTGGTCGAAGGTCACCGGGACGAGCCGAAGGTGCACCGCATGCGGCAACCAGTGGCGAATTTAGAGCCCCATCATCACGAGGGGCCACATCGGGCCGGCGTGCTTCATCAGCTCCTGCCGCTCTTCGAACTTGATGCGCCGAAGCGCGATCACCGAAGGCAAGGCGTCTTCCTGCTCGGGGGTCAGGAAGTCGGGGTGCTTGCCGAACGCCTCGAGCGACGCTTCTAACCGCTCTCGGTATCGTTCGTCGCGCTTGAGCCTTTTCCCTCGAGCTCTTCCACCGCGCGCATCGCGTGCACGTAGCACGATTCGAGCCCTTCATCGATCTGCCGATTCAAGTGGATCATCAGATCGGGCGCGGTCAAGATGCGGCACGCCGCATCGAGCGGGATCTTCGGCTCTTGGCTCACCGTGTGCAAGAGGTGCGCCATCATCGCCTCGGTCGCGTCTTGAGGCAAGTGGTCCTTGAACGGATGGATCGACCATTGGGCCGTCCCCTTCGCCGGGAGCGACGCGTACCACTTGGCAGCGGCCTTCTCCCAAGCCTTCCGCTCCGACACCCGGCGGAACGGCTTACAGACGACCTTGCGACCGTCCGGGAACCAGATATCGAAACTCTCCTTCGGCGCGTACCGGGCGAGCACCGCATCGACGTCGAACTCGGCCGCGGCCGGCGCGGTGGTCGAAACCTCCGCACCGGCCTTTTGCGCCTCTCGGTTCACCGCCGAGACCGTCCGAGGGTTAAGCCCCATCCTCTTCGCCTTCCGGCGCTGCCGGAGGGGTGACCGTGCCGAAGCCGCCGCCGATTTGCTCTGCGATGTCAGTTGGATTCATGTTTGCTCCTTACGCGATCGTGAACGCGCCCGTGTTGATGAACTGGTAGCGCGCCATCACGAGCGCGCCGTCTTGAATTTCTAGGCTGAGGCTCTGGAAGATGAACGAGCCCGAGATCACCGATCCGGTCGAAGCCGTAGTGGTGGCCGAGATCGTGACCGGCGTCTTGTACGCGTTGAGCGCCTTCTCCAAGAGGCTGGTCGTCCCGCTCGGCAGCACGCTCCCCTTGCGAGGCCCGAGCGTCAGGTCGACCATCTGCAGTCCGTCCCGCTCGGCCGACCAAGTCTCGCCCGTGATCAAAGCAGGGAACTCGATCGTCACGCCGTTCACCACCGCGGTGATCGTCTTCACCCGGTTGGAGTGGGTCGTGTTCGCCGCATCGCCGAGCAGCGGCACGACGCCCGTGTTGGGCACCGCCACCCTCGCCGATCCGCTCACCCGGCGCTTCACGTTCTGCCGGACCCGAAACGCGGTTCCGACCGTCGGCACTTCTGCCTGGGCGTAAGCCACCTCGATCGAGGCCCGCTCGAGCCCGAGCGTCAGCGCGTTCGTCGCCCCGACCGTAAAGCCGGTGACTTGAAGGTCCGACACACGGTCGGGGTTGGAGAGGGTCGACATCAACGGGAGATCGAACGTCCCCGTGATCTTCTGCACCTGCTCCGATTCGGCATCGTCGGTGACGCTGTCGTTTCGGACCGTCTCGGTATCGAGAGTGAAGGTGCAACCTTCGAGATCGGTAAGGTAAGAGCTACCCGCGACACTGAGTGCGGAGATTGCGACAGATTCTGCAGCCATGGTGTTTTCCTAAGGGATCAGAGCTTTCTTGCGCGCGGCGGCGACAGCCCCCTGGACGCGCGACTTGTGGCGTTTGGCGATGATGCCGAGCACATTGCCGACCGAGTAGTAACCGCGGGCCACCATGCGCTTCGTGCCGGTCGGCGAGAGGACGAACTTGGCGTACGGGACGTTGAAACCCATGTCGACCACCCGGTTAGGCCCGGTCTGGACCGTCTGGAAAAACGATCCTCGCAGACGCCCGGTCTGCCGGTTGATCGGTAGCGGCAGGAGCACCCCCTTCCGGATTCGATTTTTCCGGCTGATTGTCGACGGACGTTTGCGCACGATACCGCGCACGCCGGTGGACGGATCGCCCGGATTCTGCCGCCCGAACGGATGCCCCATCGAGCGGAGCTGCCGAGTCGAGACGCCGCCGCTGGTGGTGACAGCGTGGTCGCGAGCGCCCTCTCGCACGAGATAGGTGTGCAGCTCCAGCATCGACATCCGCTGGAGCTGGATGCGTTTCGTGGTTTTAGCGATGATCTGGGCCGGCCGAGTGTAAACGCTCATCAGACGTCCGGGAACGTGGTTCCAACGACCGTCATCGCGACGTCGAAGCCCTTCACCCCGTCCTCCTCCGTGTAGTCGGTCAAATCGAACTGCGACACCCGCACCATCTCGAGCAGCACGTCGCCGCCGCCGCTCCGCAATTTCCCGTCCTGCGGCTGGATCTCGCCGTACAAATCGTTCAGCCTCAAATCCTTCGCCGCCTGGATTGAACCGGACTCCGGATAGGCGAACCTGCCGAAAACCGTGATCGAGAACGACCACGAGTTTTTCCGGACGAATCCCGGCCCCTCCCTCGCGACCCGATCGCAAACCACTGCCGCGCACGGCAGCGCCATGCCGACCAGCGGGCGACCGATAGCGATCCGTCCCGCCACATCCGGCCATGCCGCCTGCGTGAGCTCCGCGAGCCGCCTAAGGATCGCGTCCGTGTTCAGCTGGCTCATACGGGTTGCCTCTCGAGGATGATCTCCGCGTGCCCGAGCACCGGGTCCGGTTTCAGCGCCGGTGCCGATTTAACGGTGAACACCTGATTCTCGAACACGATCTCCGCCATCAGCGGATAGGCGTTGCGATCCACCCACGGGACGAACATCAGAGCGCCGTACCCCGCCTCGATCCCGTAGTTCGTCAGGTCGAGAGTCCTCGGCGCGGTGTCGATCGAAACGCTGCGGGTGACGGAGCCGGATGCGGTCGGGTCCTGCAGGATGCCATCCTCGTCGGCGGTCTGCACGTAGGTCGTGACCGTCACCGAGTGCGGAAAATCGAACTGGTCAGCCATTGCGCGGGATCCTCCGGTAGCGGCTGACGGTGGCGAGGAAGTCGCGGCGGTAGGTCGTCGCGAGATTGCTGATCGCACCGTCTGCCTGTGAGACCGCGTACTCGATCGATCTATCGCCGATATCGCGTTTGCGGACCGCGCCCTGCACGCCGATGCTGGTCTCGATGATCGATGCCGCCGCGCGTTTCAGGATCGCCGCCCGAACGTCGGCAGGATAGGCCGCGTAGGATCCGCGCACGCCGGTCACGACGACCGACCGCATATCCGTAACGCCGCCGTAGCGGAATTCCACCGCGTCGATGGGCCGCGACTGCCCGGGCAGCGTGTACCAAACCGTCTCCGTGTCCGAGCCCCACGCGATCGAGCTGATCGCCGTGTAGCCGGGCAAATCTAAAATCCAGCGTCCGGACGCACCGCTGGGAGGATCGAATGCCGTCTCGCTCTCCGAGCCTGTTGAGAGAAACGGAGATCGGCCCGTGAGCGCCTCGAGCTCGGCCACTGCCGCATCGATCGCGCCCTGAGCGTCGTAGTCGGCGGGAATCTCAGCCCCGCCGAGGTATGGAGTCAAATCGTCGGGGCTCATGTGTTATTTCCTCGCGCGTTTCGGTTTCGGCACCGGAGCCGTCTCGGGCTCGGCTGCGGGTTCTGGTTCCGGTTCCGGTGCAACCGCTGGTGCTGATGCGATGCGCAACTCGGCGAGCTCCACATCGCTCAGCCAATGGATCACACCCGGCGCAGTCTCGACGATGTGCCGTCCGTTGTCTCGTCCTAAAATTTTCATGGGGTTTCAGGCAGGGCGACGTTCGCCGCCCTGCCGAGGTCGTCAGCCTAGAACTAGGCCGTCAGAGGAGTCGGGTCGTTCACCGTCGCGAGGGCGGCGAGGTCCGACTGGGTGACCGGGTTGAGCTCTGCGTTGTACAGGATCACGTACACCGCCTCGATCGCGACGTTCGCGACAGTGCGCTGGTACTCGGCGCGGATGTAGCGGCGCTTCGGCCGGTTGATGTCGAGCGCCACGAATTTCGAGGTGCCGTCGGTCAACGCCGCCTGAGCGATCCGGTCCACCGTGCCCGCGCCGTAGGTCGCGGACGTGGACGAGTTTTTCGCGCGGAGCGTGAACACGCCGCCCGAGGTGACCGTGCCGAGCTGCGCCACGATGGCGATGCCCGTGTAGCCGCGAGTGTCGATTTCGGCCAGCGACGTCACGAACGCGCCGTCGGTGCCTGCCGAGACCGCCCCGGCAAGCCGGGTGATCACAGCGTTCTGGAACAGGTTGTTGATATTCATTGGTTAGAACTCCCTTAGCTCTGCACGCCCACTCGCGCCGCGCGAGGCTGGACGACTCGGCCGCCCATGCGGAATCGGAAGAACCAACCGACCCGGTTTCGGCTCTTCATGTCCTTGTCCTCGACGAGAGGCTCGATCGAGAGGCCCTGCCGCAACGCCAGCGTGTAGAGACGTCGCCAATTGCCGTACGCCATCACGTTGTTCGCGGAGCCGGGGACCGGCATGAACGGCGACACGTCGATCGGAGCGCCAAGAAGCGTGCGCTGCCGAGCGACCGCGAGACCGGAGTCGCGCGAATCGAGACCGAACACGTATGCGGAAGCGCTGTCCTTGATCTGGCCATAGGTCGCCATCGCGACGCTGTTCATTAGCGCACGGGCACCGTCGGCGTACTGCGGAGGCAGTCCGTAAACGAGGTTGATCAGACCGTCGCCCGTAACCGGGTTGCCGATGTTGACCGTCGGGATCTCGCCCGCTGCGCCGACTCCGGTGAGGAATCCGCGCGGCTTGCCGACACCGTCTCCGGTCGTCATGACCTCCTCGACGCCCAGCCTGAACGCGTTCTGCGCCTCCTGGGTCACGATCTGCTCGAGGGCGAACGGGGTGTCGTCTCGCAGGTCGCGAGAAACCTCGACCGTGAAACCGCCGGTCCAAACCGGGATTTCGATGTCGCCCCACGGGATGTCGGTCGCGGCCGCGGCCGGTCCGTTCTCGCCCGTCCACGCGATGCGGACCGGGGACGAGTAGATGTCGTCGGTCGTGTAGTTGATGCGCGGCATCAGGAGCTTGTTGCTCGAGGTCTGCACCACGTTGACCTGGTTGATGAGGCCCGTCGCTTGAGGATCGCGCCGGATAATCTCATCGACCATCTGCGGAGGCACGAGGTAGCCGCCTTGGGCATCGAGTCCTGCCTCGAGATCTCGCATCTGCACTGCAGACGGGCGACCGCTGAGTAGCGCGCGGAACGCTGCGCGGTACGACGGCTCCTGGATCGCGCGAGCCTGGCTATCAGAGATGCCCCATCCCTCGGTGTCGACCTGCTGGTCGCCGCGGATGAGATCGGTGCCCGCTCGGCCCTCGAAAACCGGTGCCGGAGTGTGGAACCCTTGGTTGCCGAATGCGCGGACCTGCTCGGCGCGCTGGGCGGTCTCGATCTCGGATCGCATCGCCTCCGCGCGGGTGAGGGACTCATGGTAGGCCGCGCGCGCCTCGTCGGTGCGCTGCTCGGCCGGGAGCGCCTCGAATTGATCGATGCCGGCCATCAGGGACCGGAACTGCTCTAGGAGTTGGTTCAACATATTGGTTCTAGGGAGCGGTCGTGCGGAGCAGGAACGAGCGCAGCGCGCTGACCCTGTCCGGGGTGTCGTCGATCGCCGGAGCCTCTACGGGGATCTCGCAAGCCTGCGCGAGGTCGGAGAGCGATGAGGCGAGTTCCCGGATCTGTGCGAACCGGTCGGGCGAAACGCGGCGACCCTCGGCCGCGCGTAACTCCCGATAGCCCGAGAACCGGGCGAGGGCACCCGACGCCGCCGCCAGCGCGGAGTCGAGATGGTCGGCGAGCGTCAGCCCGGATCGTTCCTCGGTGAGGATCGATCGGACCGAAGCCGCTAAAGCTTTTGGATTCGAGGGGACGGTCGCGACAGACCACTCGAACAAACGGGTCACGCGCGGGATCGCCCAGCAGTAATCGAGCGCAGCGATCGCCTCACGGTCCAGACCGGGCATCCCGTTATCGTCGGCCCACTGGAGCATCTTCGCGCCGGACGCAAACTCGCGCACCTCGGACCAATCGATCTGGAACCCGATAGACGTGCCCACGCTGAGCCCTGCCGCCATGCGCTCGGCGCATCGCGTGCGGACCCTCTGCGAGTCCGGGTCGCTATGGAACGCCGCCTCGCCGACGAGATCGTTGCCGCGCATCTCGAGCATCGTCGGCATCGCGATCGGCTGCCCCCAGTTGTGGCCGTCGGCGACAAAACCGTCGCGGAGAAACGCGTCGATGACCTCCTGCCGGATCGCGCCGGGCATGATCACCGAGTTGTAGGAATCGGGTGAGCCGAGCACGTTGACCGTCGCCGCGATCGTGCCGTTGTCGCCGTCGCGGACCTCGGCGCGGACCTCATAGGACCTGAATAATGTTTCGTTCATGATGGGTTGAATCCCTCAGCGCCGTCGTCTCGAACCAGTCGGCATCGGCAGTTGAATAAACAGGGCGTGTCGTTAGATCCCGGCACTGCGGGGATGTCGTCGCGGCCGTATGGGGAAGCCTCCGCGAGAATCGGGCAGTCCTCGCACTCCCGCTCGTCGTCGGTGTCCTGCCAGTAGAACTGGGCGGTGTCCGGCGAACCGTCGACGAACCCTCCGTTGGCAGTCCCTCTCGCGCGGCCTGCGTACGATGCCGCCCGCCGCGCCGCCTGATCCTCGCGATCCTCGTACATCCCGGAGGCGATGTCGTTTTGAAACCCGCGCAGGTAGTACGATTCGAGATCGGCAACCGCCTGCGCGACCTGCGCGATCTCCTCCTCCGTGGCCGCATTCCCGCCGAACGTGCGTCCGAGAGCGTACGAATCCGCGTGCGCCCGGGTGAGCGCCTCGTAGCCCACCTCGTACCACTCCTCGAGATCTAGAGCCCCTGCAACCGCCCGAGCCGTCAGCCGCTCCATCTCGGCGATGAACCGCGACACGATCCGCTGAAAATCGTCCTCCGGTGCCGAGGTCGTCGTCGCCGGAGGATCGGTCGGAGGAGCGCTCGCCCGCGTCAGAACGTGGCGTTCGAACCGATCCGCGCGGGTCTCGAGGTCCAGCCACCACGGCCTAGCGGGCACGGGTCCTCGCCGCCATTTCGGCGATAAACGTGCGCGCATCCGGCACAACCGCCTGGCGTCTCAGCTCGTTCGCGTAGACGCCACGGTCGCTCGGCTCAGGCTTCAGCCCTAGCTGCTCCTTCGCCGTGTAGCGATCGATAACGCCAGATGAATAGTTTTTGCGAACTCGGTCGTGCAGTTCGTTCGTTTCGTCGCGGAGCCACGAAACGCGCGACGTGTCCCAGCTCAGCCGGTATTTCCGAGGATCGAGCCCGAACTCGGGCAGCACCTGCCGACCGATCTGCAGCGCATAGCGGTTCAGGTTCGGCAGGAGCGTCATGTTGCCCGCCGCATCCAGCGCCTCCTCGAGGTTCGAGTACGTTTTGCTCGCCGACTCGTGCCCCAGCACCATCGGATCGAATCCCATGGCGGCGCAGATGCGGGTGACGTCCGCGCGGCTGAGTTCGTCGAGACGGAGCTCGGCAGGGCTCCAGGAGTCGCGGAAAAATTCGACCGCTACCGGGAGCGTCATCGATTCGCCGCGAGCGTCCGCGCGGCGCTGCTTCCAGATGTCGTTGACCGCCGCGAGCTGGTCGGGTGTCGGAGGGTTGGCGTCGCTGGCCTTGGGCGAGATGATCGGTCCGGGAGAACCGGAGTTGAGCGCGAGCGCCGCCTGCCACGTTGACCACTCGTTGTCGGCGACCACGCGCCGGATCTCACCGGCGAGTCGAGAGAGTCCGTAGCGCGTGTCCTCGGGATTAATCCCGTCCCGCACGTGGACGATGTCCTCGCGGTTGATCGGCTTGATCTCGCCGGAGAACGCCGGACGGTACTCGTAGCCGTCGATAAGAGAGTCCTGATAGAGCGTGACCGGATGCACGCGCCAGTGGGGCACCCAGACGAGCCCGACCATCCTGCCGCCGTTGTCGCGGCCCTTAAGGAAATAGCCGTCGCCCGCGCAGACGTCGGAGGTCATCAGCCCACGGATCAGGGTCTGGCCGTCGTACCACGGGTTCGGGTTGTCGAGCAGGCCGAGCAGGTCCATCGCCGCCGGTTCCTCGGTGGGCTCCCAGCCGGAACCGATCCGGCGCTCGACGCGCCAGTCGGCCTCGCTCGACGCTCTGCCCATCCAATTGAGGCCGGATGCGACGACTCCGTTCAGCCAGAGGTTGCCCGCCTGCGCCTGATAGTCGATTTTCGCGCCCGGCTGCCAGTAGCGCCGGATGCCGTAGCCGGTGGCAGGTCTAGTCCCGAACAGCGTCGGAAATGTCCGGAGGAGCACTCCGCGTAGATCGAGTTTAGCCATTGATTTTTCGTAGGTCGTCCCAACCTGAGCGGGGAGCCGATAGTTCGGTGAAGGCGTCGGAAGCCGCGTCTACTTGGTCGTCGTGCTTGCCTTGCGGGAACTGGCGAAACTCTTCGATGAAGGCTTTGTTCCAGTCGCCGCGCACAATCCGCACGTTGCCAGCGTTGACCTGGGCAGACAGCGGGTCTGCTCGGTTCTCCTTCGAGCCGGTGACCGGATAGGTCTTCACGCTGAATCCTGCGAGGTTGCGGGTGAACGCCTTAGCGCTCTCCTTTCCTGCCGCGCCGGGGTCTTGCGGACCTCTCACGCGGACGCTCCGACCGTCGAGTTCTGCGGTCTGCCGAATCGTGCGGTTGCGCTCGTCGGTGTCCCACTGCCCGCGCACCACGTCGGAAACGTAGTAGATCCCGTCCTTGTCGGGCCCGCACATTCTCACGCCGACCGTCGGGTCTGAGTCGCGACCACCGCCGCCCATGTCCCAAGCCCTCGCGGACGGGAGACCGGAAGGCGCGGATTCCACAATCCCGAAACTGGAAACCTTGAAGAAAGAACCTTCCCTCGGAGTCGGGTTCTGCTGGTACAAGGCTTCGAAGCTTCTGCCACCCAAGACGGCATGGATGCGGTTCAAGTCCTCGACCGAATAGCGTTCGGGCCAAAGCGCCAAGCCCTCATCGGAAATAGCGGGAAGCTTTAAGACCGTCCATCTTCCCGGCTCCGAAGCGACAGCCCTCGCACCGAGGTCGTCTTCGTGCCAGAGCGTCATGACGAGGACTATCGCCCCGCCCGGTTCAACACGGGTGTACAGGTCGTCCCGGTACCAGTCCCAGACCTTTTCGCGGTACGTCTCACTGTCCGCGTCTTCTCGCCTTCGGATAGGGTCGTCTATGACGATGCGGGAGAAGCCTGTTCCAGTCGGAGGGCTTCCGACGCCGCGAGCCATGTAAAGCCCGCCTTGCGGGGTCGCCCACTCATCCGATGCGGCTTTATCGCCAGATACTAGACCCCTCTCTGAGGCTAGGTTCCTCGTCCGTCGTCCAAACTTCCTCGCGAACCGTTCGTTGTATCCCGTCACCAAGACGTTAGATTCGGGGTCCGCTTCGAGGCAGTAGAGCGGATATCTGACCGTGACCGTCTCGGACTTGCCGTGACGTGGTGGCATGTGGATGGCAAGCCGGTCAATCTCTTCGCGCTCTACCGCGTCTAAGTGTTCTGCAATGAGACGGACGTGTTCGGGAACCGTCCAAGAATTCGGGACCGTTGCCGCGTACCAGTCGAGATAATCCGGTCTCTCTGCCTTACGGTTCTTCTGGAGCCGTGCGGACGCCTCGCGTTCAGCTAGCAGGATTGCGTCTTCAAGACTTGGCACCTAGCTCCTCTTTCAAGCGGTACAGGAACCGCTTGCATTCCGTCTCTCCAGGCAGGAACTCGGGCAGTATCCGACCGATGGCGAGGAACACTTCCGTGTCGCTCACGTCGTGCTTGATGGTGCTCTTAGGGGAGCCGATAAGCTGGTTCAGAAGCCACTCGATGGTGGCACTGCTGTTGCTCGTCACTGCGACTTCGTGGAGCCGGGTGACAACGTCGTCCAAGAGGGACTCGGAACCGGGAAGTTCGCCCGGCCTGCTGATAATCCTTTCAAGGAGTTCTGCCCGAGACGGCAACGCTTGGCCTTTTGGTCTGCCCGGTCCTCCGCGCTTAAGGTTTTGTGGGTTCCCTTTTGGGTTCGCCATTCGAATTCCTTTCGATTTCCTTTCGAATTTCCCGAAAGCTATTTCACATCGAGTCGCGCAACGATCCGACCAGGTCCGAGGCTCATCCCGTCGATGAACCCAAGCGTCGCGAGGATCGACAGTGCCAACTCCGCGCTTTCGCTCTGCTGGTTGTTCAGCGTCGCCGCGTAAATGAGCGCGTTCTTCGCGAACGGCAATGTAACGCCGATTCTCAGCCTCATTGCGCCACCCCGATACCGAATCCTGCCACCGCACCGGAAACACCGCCAGCGATCCAGCGGCGGAACGCTAGGCTCCAATCGAACATAGCGTCAGCCTCAGCGTGCTTCCACGCATCGAGGTCGGCGAGCAGTGCGCCGAGAAATCCAGACACCGCTCCTAAAACGAGCTTCTTGTAAAAATGATCCATAGCTGTTATGCGGCTACCCGCGATTCGGATACCGGGTTGAATTCGTTTCTCAGTGCCCTCAGGAACCTCACGCCCTGGTCCACGTCGTGGAACACGTGGACAAAACCCTCGTCGCTCGCGCTTGGGTCCACCACCGCCATCACGCTAGGGCTGATCGTCTCGTCGTCGAAGCCGCTGGCGTCCGCGTAATCGTCGACGCGCTTGTACGAACCGACGCGAACGGCATGACCGATCCTTCCGGTGACTCCATTTTTGGTGATGGTCACCGCGCTGGTGTGGATGTGGGCACCGATCACCAGATGGGCGGGACTTCCGCGGTACACCCGCTTCAGCTGTCCGTGGGAAGCGTTGTACATCGAATTACCCTTGTGGGTGTGCCTCGCATCCACCACGAAAGGTCTTTTCCCGTCGGGTGTGTTGACGGTGAACATCCCGCCATGCGAAACGCCCAGCACCCCGTGCTGACGGCAGAGTAGTTCCGCGACCGCGGACCACTTGTCGTGGTTCCCGAGGATGATGAACAGCCAATCGAGAGCTTTGATGAGCCACTCCATGAGCTTTTCCTCGTCGCCTTGGGTCGTCGTCTGCGACCCGTACAAATGACCCAATGCGCGGACCCAGTTATTGGTAAGATCGCCCATGTTCGCCCCATAGACGTGGGGCTCAGACCTGACTAGATCGAGGTCGTAGCACAGCTTCTCGATGTCGCATCCGTCGTCCCCCGCGTGGGGATCGCCGAAGAACAAAATGGCGTAAGGCCCGTTGTGGGGCAGGCTGATCTGCACCGAGCGCGTGCCGTCCGCGCTAGCCCGTTTGCGCTGGAACGCCGACGCGTTGTCCCTCAGCAGGGTGTCTAAATCTCTCGAGCGAGAGGGAATCTGGCTGACCGCCGCCTTCTCCTTCAGGCGGTTGCACCCGAAGCGGATGCCCATCGTTTGGGCTTTTAATCTGACCGCCGCGCCAGTTCGCCCGACGTCCCGCGCGATCTCGTCGGGATCGTCGCCCCGCGAGTAACGCTCGATCAGGATCGCTTTCTCCTCGGGGGTCCACTGCATCGACATGGTTTAGCCCCCCAGTTTCTCCGCGCAACCGACGTAGCCCGCGATGTCCACCCAAGAATCCTTGTGCTCCGGTGTGTTGACTAGCCGCGCAACCTTGAGCTGGATCATGCAAAGCGCAACTTGCTCCGGTGTGACCCCGACGCCTAGAACGACGCTCCAAAGATCGGCAATGCGCTGGAAGTTCTCGCTGACGGAGCCGTAATCCTTTGCCCGGTCGCCGTTGATCAGCTCGTCGGCAGTCTGCAGCCACGTCATCGTTTCTCGATCCGCTCCAATCGGTCGGTCAAATGGTCAACCGCGTTTTTCAGCCCATCCAGCGTGGATTTAAAGTCTGTCAGGAGTTGCGTCAAGGCTTGACGGTCGCTGTTCCACGCGTTAATCACCGTCCACAGGAGCACTCCCGCGACGAGCGCCCACGGTCCCGATTTGCCTAGCTCGACGAGAAAGCTCTCTGTCATGCGACCTCCAAGCGGTATTGGTCAAACGCTTCAGCAATCCTCTTGTTGGCGATGGCGAGGTACTCAGGCTCCCTTTCTATGCCGATAAACTCCCTGCTTTCAAGAGCGCAAGCGACTCCCGTCGTTCCGCTTCCCATGAACGGGTCGAGGACTACCGAGCAGACCGGCGAGACGAGACGGACTAGATAGCGCATGAGGTCAATCGGCTTGACCGTGGGGTGGTTGTTGAACTCCCCTCTTTCGGAGCGCGAAGCCTTGGGGCAGTAGAAGAACCGGGACCATTCTTTGCCCTCTCCCGCTTCTTCGTCCATGATGACGTTGGCGGGCCAACGGCCAACATACTCCTTAGGGTCGCCTTGCGTCCCCCGCCTAGCTTCCGCCGTGCCGGGCCTCCCTAGCCCATTCCCGTGGCAGGCCTTGAAACTCGTGAACGATGCGTGACGGACCTCTTCACCCACCCGGCACCCGTCAATGTTCAGGCCGCCCACTCCATGCGCCAGCACGTTTGCGGCCACGGTCCCGCATAGCGGCTTCCGCGCCACGCAGATAGGCTCGTGGGCCGGTTTAAGGGCCGTACCCCAGCCGTCCCAGGCTTTAGCGGCCTCGGTAGCGGGGGCGGTGATGAAGTTGTCCCCCATCATCGCGCCATAAGTGGCAGCATCCTTTCCGGTCCTCTTGCACTGGCTGATTACTTCGCGTTCCGCGCCTGCCGCCTTGTCGATGGCCTTCGACACGTCCAACGACTTCGGGAAGCCTGACCCGTAGATCCACATGATCTGGTCGCGAATCTCAAACTCCGCATCTTCGATGGCCGACGCCATGCGGTGATAGGTCCGGCTCCCGGAAAACGCGAGAAGGTGGCCGCCGGGCTTCAGGACGCGGAGGCATTCCCGCCACAGTTCGACGGAATAGGCGATCCCGCTAGCGTCCCACGCCTTCCCCATAAACCCAAGTTCATAGGGCGGGTCGGTCACAACCGCGTCAACCGTTTCGGACGGGATGCCCTTCAACGCTTCGAGGCAGTCGCCGCCTACTAGGTCGAACCTCATTTCATCGCCTCACGAACCTGCTTTCGGAGGATGCCGAGATTGATGGACGCGCACAGCGGTTTGCCGCTGTCGAAATCGGAGTGTTGAGAGATCACATGGATAGGTCTGCCGGTGCGAGGATGCCGGTACGTCCCCATCGGATCTAGCCCTCGCCGCTTGCAGATGCCCGCGAGCAATTCGACCAAAGCCGAATGCTGCTTGCGCGTCATATAGGCGCGGTTGACGACGCGACCGCTGAGCCAATTGCCGGGGGTCAGATATTCCGGACCATCTACCGTCCAGCCGGGATTGCCGATGAGGCAAACGCCGAGCGTGAAACCGTTCGCCCCGTCCGCGAGGCAGTGCGCTCCAATCTGGTGCTCCTCGCGCCCATTCTCGATCTGACCGTCGAGGGCTGGATCGTAGGAACCAGGACGTCGCAAACCGTTCAGAACGACCCAGTGGTAGCCGATGCGCGAAAACCCACGCTCGCGGTGCCAGCGGTCGATCTGAGCCGCATCCCCGAACGATGACGCCGAGACATGGAGGACGATTCCGAGAGTGTTTTTCATGCCTTGTCCTTGGTCGAAGTGTCGGGCGATGGCGTCGGTAAAACTTGGTCGCCGTTTTCGGCACGCGCGGAATCGGAGCCGTGGCAGACACGAATGAGCCACAGGAAATCACGCCGGGCCTGTTTGACCTCGTCCGATTCCTGGGGACTGTTCACGGCATCACTGGCGACTGAACCGTCAAGGATTACTTGACGGTTGAACTTGTAAGGAACGCTTACAGGTTGAAAACCTTTTCGGTGACGTCACCGATATGGTCAGCTGTTCGGTAAGAACATTCTTCCGACTCTTTCGGCTTTTGCCTCCAGTTCTGCCATGTCGCCCGTGTAGTTCTTCTTAAATCGGTCGATGAGGCTCTGGACATATTCCTCACCCGTCATCGCATGCACGTCGTGTATGTGCCTAGGTTGCGAGTCCATATACTTTTGGAACGCGTCTTCGCAGATGCACACCTCGGTGCCGTCATCGTTGGTTCGGCTCAAATCGTAGACATTGCCCTTTGCCGCGTCTTCACGCGCCCTGCGGGCAAGCTCTCTGATGCGATCGAAGTTCCGAGGCTTGGGAAGGAATCCAGCCATTCCGCTCTCTTTGAGAACCTTTACAGAGATACCTTCCACGCGAACAATGGTTTTAAAGTAGCTCTGGTTGCACTCAATCGTAAAAGGGGGCTTCATCGAGTGGAATACGCACCCCGGATCGACCTGCCCCTCTACGTCGCCGTACGAGGTGTTGTGTACGGAAACATAGACTCTATGCCCGACATGTTGGGACTCGTTCTTCACGCAATACTTTCGAGTCGGCTCCATCTGGAGCCACACCTTGCTACCTTCGTGGAGGTAGTAGTGCGTGACCGTGAAGCTAGTCGCCTTCCCAATCATTCCTGGAGGTATGCCCATGCTTCGTCTTCCTCGGGGGTGTCCCAGATGTGGCGGGTCGCGTGGGCGAATGCCCTAAACGCCATATGTGAAAGAGGCTCGTCGTCTTCGTTCGGAATCTCGTAGTCGTCTTTCACTTCTCGAGAAGTCGGGTCTTGGCCTCGTAGGCGAACTCGTCGTACATGTGACACGCACTTTTGAGAGCCTCCAAAGTCTTGCTCTCGACGCCGGGAACATGCCCAACTATCCGAGGAATTCGGACGGTTGCATCATTTCGGTGGCGTCACCGATATGGTCGGCACTATGCAAATCTGCATAGCTGGTTCGGGGCACGGATCGAGCCAGACAGGTCTCTCGCTCCGTTCGCATCGCGTCGAACAATGCGTGTTTGGCGAACTCCCCGAACCAGAAACCGACAGGGGCCGCAGTCCACGATCAGTGCGCGGCCCTGTCCTGCGGGGTGGAAATCGAGGCTCCTACTCAACGGGCCCGCAAGCTGGGCACGCCTTTCGGAGCTTTCCCGAATCGCAATGAGACGGGGTTACCATTGGGCCACCGGACGCAAACGGACTCGTCAGCCCTCATGCGCTCAATCCGGCTCAGACCCAAACCTGACAAATAAAAAGACCCCTCCGAATGGGCACGGGAGGGGCTTAGTGAGGAATCGCAGAGATCGGATGCACACGACCTCCGCCCTCTAACATAGCACAAAAACCGAAAAACGCACACATGTTAGGTTCAAAAATCAAGCCGACTTATCTGTCCTTGCTTCCGAAAAGGCAATAACAGGTGTGGAGAATGCTGACGGATTAGGAGTCATTAGGTCGCCTAACGAGTTTTAACAGCCATTCAATCCCTGCAGGCGTTTATCTGGACCGATTGCTCTACCCGTTTTCCGACCGTCCGTCACCGCGTCATGGACCGTCACCGCGCATCTCGAGGCATCCGAGGTTTTCAGCAGCAGGATGTAAAACTCGTCCGGCGGGTTTTCGAGCTTCATGCCGCCACCTTCATCTCAAAGGACATCAGATTCCGCGCCAGCCACTCGGAAACGTTCGCCACCACTTCGTTGCCGCATTGTTTGTAACGCGGCCCGTCAGCTTGTTCGTACACCTTGCCGTCAACCTTGCGACCCCAGCGGGTGTGGTCATCGGGCCAACCCATCAGGCGCTCGCACTCCCGCGGGGTGAGTCGTCGGACCCGCCAGCCTTGACGGACCCCGTACTGAATGTTGCTAGTATCGTTGGGCACCTGAGCGTTCAGCGTCGGGTAGACCGGACTCTCCCAGGCGTAGCTGTTGGCTTGAGAACTGGCAGTGAACGCCACTGCTGGAGGATTGCTCCCTCGGCTCATCGGAAGACCGCACTCCCCGATGTCGTTGATGCCACGGGAAGGGAATCCAATCGGCTCTGCAACCGCTCCGCACTGGATGGACCCTGTGCCCTGAGCCTTCATGCCGTTGAGAAGCTCGCGGGTGCCGTTCATCTCAGCGTCAAGTCCGTAGGCAACCACCGGAGTCCCTCGCCCAGTGCCGTCCTCCGAAACGTCAGAACCTTCGCTGGTCAGTGCGTGGGTCTTCTCTCCGGTAGTGCAGACGACGAACGTCTCTACCGCTGGGTCTAACCGCTGGTTGCTGGCGGTCAAGCTTTTCGCAACCTCTGCCACGTAGGCGGCGGGTGGGGCAAAGGTGACAACCGCGCCTATCGTGTTGGGTGCCGACAATGCCGAGGGGCGTAGGTTCTGGTTGTGCAGCGACCCGTGGAGCGTCGGGGCTACGTTGTCCCCGTTCCACCAGCAACCTGAGTTAACGCCTGACGAAGGGTTGGCGGCAAGCTCTTGCCTCTTTTCTCTGCTCGGCGCAGAATCCCCTCGCAGGCCCTCTGCGAGAGCGAGTATTTCTCCGGCACGTTCGCCTCCAAAATCGCAGACAATGAACATCCTTCTGCGTCTTTGGGGAACTCCGAACCACTGAGCGTCCAACACTCGCCACCCGATGTCAGTCGCCCCGAGGTCGAGAAGCGTGAGCAATGCTTCACGAAAATCCTCGCCTCCATTCGAACTGAGCAAGCCGGGGACTTGCTCCATGATTGCGAATCGGGTTCCTCGTCAAGCCAAAATTCCAACGTGCTTTGCTGCGGCATAAAACATTCCTGATCTCGCTCCTGCGAGTCCTGCTCGTTTGCCAGCGACCGACAAGTCCTGGCAAGGCGGCGACCACCAAACAAGGTCTGGAACCTCGACGGTGGAAGAAGGAAACGTCTGCACGTCCCCAAAGTTGACGATTTCGGGATGGTGGAACCGTAGAACGTCCGACGCCTGACGGTCCCACTCGCAGTGCCAAAGAGGCGTCATCCCTGCGCGGATAAGTCCGAGGTCGGCACCTCCGACGCCGGAGAACATGGACCCGAACGTCATGCCGCATCCCTCGCTTTCGCGTATTCGGCGCGTTTCCGGGATGCGTCGTAATCCCGCCGCTCACGCATCCGGCGCAAACGCCATTCGCGCACCGATTCGGCGACGATCGTTCGCTCTTCCTCGACCTCCCCGAGTTGTTCGGCTAATGCCTTCGCCATCTCGGATTCCTCGTGCCGGAACCGTCCGGGATAAAGCTCGCGACCGTAAATGTGGACGAAGCAGCCGCCCCACTGAGGGTTGGCACTGAGCAGTCGGTCCACCTCGCAAACGGCGTAACACGCCTGGTGCGGATCGTCCTCGACCATCCGGTTAGACGGTCCCGAATACCGGAAATCCGGCACCGTGACCGATCCGACGCCCCAGACCCGAGCGTCCCCGTGGGCGTTCTCGAACTGTTGCCGCGGTGCCCGTTTCACTACGCGAAGATTCCGGTTTTGCCACTGCCGACCCGCGAGGACGAGCAGATGCCGAGCGAATGCGATCGAAGCCATTCAAGCCACCTCCGATTGAGCATCCGGGAATTCACGCCGAGCGATCTTCGCCAGCGGAGCACCGGAAAACGTCCTGATCCCACGGCAAGCATCCGAGACCGTGAGCAGTTCGGCTAGCACGTCCTTCGGGTTGTGCTCGCCGAACATCGCCGCTTTGAGGGCATCCCTCGCCGCCTGCACTTCAACGCCAGCACTTTCGATCCGGTCGAGGATTGCGACCATCTGACCCGCCTTTGCTAGGTCAAGCCCGGAAAGTCCCTCGCGCGTGGATGCGCGCGGGGTAGAAACCCCTAAAGGGGTTTCATACCCACCCCGGCGATCCGCATTCCCGGTTTTGTTCCGTTCCGCGCCGTTCCGCGCCTCGATCCGGTTCAAATCCGGTTCGTTCCGCGCCCGTTCCGCGCCCCGTTCCGCACTCCCGGAAATCTCCGTTCCGCGCGTTCCGCGCCCGTTCCGCGCCCCGTTCCGCGTGTAGATCGCCATCAGGAATTCCTCCAAAGATGTCGGCTTCGATAGACCGCAAGCCGAGTCCCTTCGGCGTCGATCTGAGCATCGAGAATCTGGCCTTCCGTCGCCTTCTTCGTGACCTCGTTGGCGCACGCCTTCCGGATCGTGTCCCGCTTGAGTTCCGGTAGAAGATCGTGGATTTGTCCAAGCGTCCACCACTCCTTGTCGGGATGGGTCCGCATGAGGACCTCGATCTGAACGATGGCCTCTTGTCGGCTCGAAAGCTCGGGGGTACCGCTCCAGGCGACAGCCGCCGAATCGTTGACCGGCTTCAGGCTGAACGCTCTATCCTCGAACCCCGAAAGGTCTTTGGCGAACGTCAGGGATAGGACTCGCTGGGACGCACCCGGAGCCATCCTTTCAACCTTTAGCTGGACATCGAGATCTCCGTCGTATGCGCTCGCACCTCGGACGGATGACCCGTCCTTGTTGGAGTGGTGGACGAGGACCGTCGAGCATCCAAGCTTTCGACGAACGTAGAGCAAGGATTTCGAGACCTGCGCCGCGTCCGAGTTGCTGTTCTCGTCCGCGCCCAAGGTCGCCTTGTTCAGCGTGTCGATGACCGCAATGTCGATGGCTGGGCCGTCCCACTCGTCGGCAAAGGCGCGGAACGTGTCCGACCCTTCCTGAGAGTAGAGCTGCGGGACGTCCTCGAACACAAGGAGCCGACTTTCAATATCCTCGAACGGTATCGCGTTGAAGTCCTGGCACGCCCTCAATCGTTCGTGCAGGCTTCCTAGACCCTCGTTCGTAAAATAAGCGACCGTCAACGGACGAGCCGCATCGAACACCCCGGCAAACGTTCCACCGCACACAGCGGTAAGGAGAAGGTCTACGACCACGAAGGTCTTGCCCTCCTTTGGTTTGCCGAAGATCATGGCGTTGTCGCCCTCTCCGAGAAGCCCGGAAAAGAGCATCGGCTTCTTGGGTCTCGCCCTCAAAACCGAGTAGGGAACAGGTTTCCAACGCTTCGCCCCAGCCGCACTGGGTTCCGCAAGCTGTCCGTTAGCCGCCCCAGCCGCACTGGGTTCCGCACTGACTGACTGTTGGACCGGAGACGCTTGCCCAGCCGCACTGAATGCCTGATCTCTGTAACCGTCCTTTGCAAGGCTCGATGCCGCCGCCGAGACGTCCCCGGCGTGGTTCAAGAGCGCGTGGGCAAAGAACTTGGAATAAACCCCGTCCACCTCGAAAGGGTGGGCGTTGCTCGTAAAGACCTTCAATAGGTCCTTCCCGTGCCCGTTGCCCGTCGTCGCGCTCGTGTGTCGCCCGGATTTGCCCGGACGGCACCATCGTTCCCTCTCACCGATCCGACCGACCAACCTCCAGCCGTGAGGCTCTAGGATGCCCGCCCAATCGGCGCGTTGGTTGAACTCGTCCCCAGGCCTTCGCCCAGCCGCACTGAATGCCTGGACCTTGGAGACGGGCTCGTCTGCGACCTCGGAAAGAATCCGAGCCGCGTGGACGAGTGCATTTCTGTCCTCGTCCGAAATCGTGGGCACCGCCGACAGTTTGCCGCGGTGCATGTTGTAACCCTCGCTCGGGAAAGCGACGACGTAGCCGCCTTCGCCGCGAGTCTCGATAGCGACCTCTGGCCGCCCCTTCTCGCCGTACACCTGCGCAAGCTTCTGGTTGCGCTCCCCGTTGGAGCATCGGTAGTAAACGTGGAAGCCACCGGATGGCGTCCGGGACACCACGAGACGGGCGAGATAGATTTTCAAACCAGCACCTCCAGGGCGTAGAACGAGGTCAGGATCGCCGCAGGAATCTCGAAGACGAGCGGCTCGGAACTGAGCCGAACGACGAGCACCCGCCCGCTTGGGAACGGGCACAGGATTCGGAGCCGCTCTCCTCCTCGGGTCCAAACCTGAGAGGGTCTCATCGCCATGAGCGTCCCTCCCTGATCTGCCTGATCGACCAGTGGTGGACGCCCAGCCTCTTGCCGATGGTCCAGTCCGAATGACCCTCGCCGATCAGACGCTTCGCCTCGTCCGCCAGCTCGGCAGTGAGACGCGCGCCACGTCGGGACTTCTTGCCGCCAAGATCGCGCGGTTGGGGTCTTCCGATAAGGGCTGAGACCTGGGCACACGTCACGCCCACCGCACTGAGGGCGGATAGCCGCTCCTCTGGGGACAGCTCGGGCATGGCTTCGGAGATCCGCTTCAGCAGCTCTCTCGGGCCGTCGTCGCCGGATCGCTCACGCGCCCGTTGGAGGCGCTTCCTGACCACTTCGGCGGGCATCCCGAGCACCGTGCCGATCTGACTGCTACGTAGCCCCAGGGCGACCAGGGCGAGGATCATGCGGTCCTGCTCCCCCAGAAGGCTCAGAGAGGCGCTGAGGGCCTCTAGCGACCGTGCCACGGTGGCGCGCGCATCCGTCCGCTCGACCGGTGCCGGGACATGGAGAGCCTCCTCGATGGCTCTGCATTCGCGCTGTCTGCGTTTGCGCTTCTGGGCGATGAGCCGGTCCCATTCGCGATCTGCCGCCCGCCTAGCGTAGGCTTCGGGATCGAGCATTGCGGGTCTGGCTTTGGCGATGTACGCCATGACCTCGCCCGCCACGTCCTGCGCCTCGTCGGAGGTCGCACCCCTCCGGCGGGCTTGGCTCACTGCCGCCTGTCTCACGCTCAGCCAATCCATGCATCCACCGAAGACAGAGGTGATCGAAGTCATGCCGCCTGTGAAACCTCCGCGTTTAACGCTTCAGCCGCCGTCTCATGGGTCACCCCTCCCCGTGGGTGGCGTGCATGGCACAGCTCGATCAGATCGCGATCGATGCCTTTGGTGGCGCAGAACCTCAGGAACGATTCGCGCCTTGCCGCATGGAACCCGAGCTCGTTGGTCGGGTCGGCGTTCGCG
>Ga0255182_1000278_pt1 | contig 39386 bp, 29 predicted proteins | sample Atl_UVDOM_RepA_8_FD_188420 | JGI IMG/M metagenome (GOLD analysis project Ga0255182, IMG submission 188420) | Freshwater microbial communities from Altamaha River, Georgia, United States - Atl_UVDOM_RepA_8d | ecosystem: Environmental > Aquatic > Freshwater > River | place: USA: Georgia...
GTGGTGGCGGCAGAGGTGCTCGAGCAGGTGGTCGCCGCCGCGGAGGGCGCAGGAGATCGACCGGCAGACGAAGGCCCGCACCTTGCCGGCCGGCTTCTCCTGCGGGAAGAACTGGTAGAAGGTGAGCGTGTCCTGCACCTCGGCCGGCGCCAGTCCCAGGAGCTTCGCGATCTCGACGACGGCCTGGAGCGGCACGTGCCGGAGCGCCGCGTTGACGATGTGCAGCGCCGGCAACGTGAGGGCGCGGCGGTTGGGATACCGCGGCGCGAGCGCCTCGATCTGGGCGATCATCTCGGGGGTCAGGATGGTCCCGTCGCTGCTTCCGTTCACCGGTCGAGCTCCGCGGCGATGATGTTCAAGCTGCCGAGCACGGCCACGACGTCGGAGAGCGTGTGGCCGCGGATCAGCCGCGGAAAGAGGGCGAAGTGGAGCACCGACGGCGGCCGGCACCGGGCCCGGTAGGCGACGTCGTTGCCATCGCCGACCAAGTAGAAGCCGAGCTCGCCGTTGGGCGCCTCGATTGCGCCGTAGGACTCCGCCCGGGGCACCTCGAAGCCGCGGTTGCTCATCGACAGCTCGAAGTGCGAGATCGTGCCTTCGATCGTCGAATAGACCTGCTTCTTGGTGGGCAGGGCCGTCCGCTCGTCGATGCCGACGTTGATCGGGCCCGCGGGGATATTCTCGAGCGCCTGCGCGACGATCTTCAGGCTCTCCCGCATCTCCGCCATCCGCACGAGGTAGCGGGCGTAGCAGTCGCCGGCCGAGGCGCAGCAGACCTGGAAGTCGTAGTCGGCGTAGGCGAGGTAGGGTTCGTCCTTGCGGAGGTCGCGGGTCACGCCGCTGGCACGGGCCACCGGACCGGTCGCGCCGCCGTTGATGGCATCTTCCCGCGAGAGCACGCCCACGCCCTTCGTGCGGTCGACGAAGATGCGGTTACGGTTGAGGAGCCGCTCCATGTCGTCGAGCGTCTTGGGGAAGGTCCGCACGAAGGTGCGGATCTTCTCGATCACCAGCGGCGTGAAGTCCTGCGAGGCGCCGCCGACGCGGGTCCAGCTGTTGGTGAAGCGGGCTCCGCAGAGCGTCTCGAAGATGTCGTAGAGGACTTCCCGCTGGTAGAAGCCGTAGAGGAAGTATGTGAAGGCGCCGGTGTCGAGGCCGACGGCGCCGTTGCACAGCAGGTGGTCGCTGATGCGGGCGAGCTCCGCGATGATCGTGCGGAGCACGCGGCAACGGGGCGTCAGCTCGATGCCGAGCAGCTTCTCGACGGCATGGTGCCAGGCCACGTTGTTGGCCATCGGCGAGATGTAGTTCATGCGGTCGGTCACCGTCACGTACTGGTTGAACGTGAGGTGCTCGCCGATCTTCTCGAAGCCGGAATGGAGATAGCCCATCTCGGGCATCGCGTCGACGACCCGCTCGCCCTCGAGCTTGAGCACGAGGCGAAGGGTCGTGTGCGTGGCCGGATGCTGGGGGCCGAAGTTGAGCGTCCAGAGGTAGTCCTCGGACCTGGCCGCCCGCGCGGGGTCCGCAGCGAGGCTCGACGACGTCGGGGCGGGGGCGATGGACATGGGTGGCGGCCGGTGGGAAACCGGCAGTTCTCAGCTGTGGTCGCGGGTGATGACGGGGAAGTTGTGCCGCTCGCCGCGGCCCTGGAGCGGATAGTCCTTGCGGAGCGGATGGGCGGTGAACTCCTCCGGCATCACGAGCCGGCGGAGGTCGGGATGGCCCTCGAAGCGGATCCCGAAGAGGTCCCAGACCTCCCGCTCGAGCCAGTCGGCGGCCTGCCAGATCGGGACGACGCTCTTCACGGCGGGCCACTGCTGCCCGGGCTCGACGGGATCATCGACATAGACCCGCACCGTGAGCCGCTGGTTCGTCGTCGTCGCAGCGAGCAGGTAGACGAGGCCGTAGCGGCGGGTGGCGCCCTGGTATTCGAGATAGTCGACGCAGGTCACGTCGACGAGCAGGTCGAAGCCGCGGTCGCGCAGGAACGACAGCACCTCGAACGACCGCTCGGCGGGCACGACGAGGCTCGTCTGCCCGCGAAACGCGGACGACTCGAGCGGGCCGAAGCGGTCGGCGACCGCTGCCAGGACGTCGGCGACTGCGGGGGGTTCGTATGGCATCGGGAGCGGGGCGGACGGCGGGCGGGATTTGGCGGGGCTGGTCGTCAGGACCGCCTGGCAGGGGCGGTCATCGGGGATTCGGATCGGTGCGTCAGCGGCGATGGGCCGCGGCGGCCAACTCCCGCTGGACGACGGGGTTGCGGGCGGCGTCGAGCACGGCCAGGTCGCCCGCCTCGACGAGCGCCCGCTTGGGGAGCTGCCGCTGGCTGGTGTCGAACTCACGGCCCGTGATCGTGCCCTCGCGCTGGATCTTGTCCTGGAGGTCGATGATCGCCTGGATCAGCTGCTCGGGCCGCGGCGGGCAGCCGGGCACGTACATGTCGACCGGGATGAAGCGGTCGATCCCCTGCACGACGGCATAGGTGTCGAACACGCCGCCGGTGCTGGCACAGGCGCCCATGGAGATGCACCACTTCGGCTCGTGCATCTGCTGCCAGATCCGCTGCAGCACCGGCAGCATCTTCATCACCACGCGGCCGGCGACGATCATGAGGTCGCACTGCCGCGGGCTGAAGCGGAAAACCTCGGCCCCGAAGCGGGCGAGGTCGTGCTTGCTCGCGCCCGTGGCCATCAGCTCGATGCCGCAGCAGGCGGTGGCGAACGGCATCGGCCAGAGGCTGTTCTTCCGGCACCAGTTGGCCAGCGCATCGAGCCGGCTGACCACGACGTTCTCAGGCAACTCTATCGCCATCGGAACACCCCCTTGCGCCAGTCGTACGCGAAACCGACGACCACCAACGCGATGAAGAGCATCGCGCCCGTGAAGACGAGGCCCCGGCCGGAGACGAGCCCGTCGGCCACGGCGGCATCGACGCCGGCGGAGGATCGGCTCGCGACCGCCCAGGGATAGAGAAAGAGCAGTTCCACGTCGAAGACGAGGAACGTGAGCGCCACCAGGTGGAACCGGACGTCGAACCGTCGCCGGGTGTCGTGAATCGGGTCCATGCCGCTCTCGTACGGCATTTCCTTGACGGCCCCGCTCCGCCGCGGGCCGATGAGCTGGGCCGCCACCAACAGGCCCGCCGACACGGCCGCCGCGATGGCGACGAAGAGCAGCACGGGGAGGATGGCGTCCATGATGTCCGGTTTGTCGGGGGCGGGGACTGGTCGGACTCGGGGCGACGAAACCGGCTCCCGAGTGCAAAATCGGCCGCAGGACGGGACTTCGTGAAATTTGTCACGAAGTCGTCGCCCAAAAAAGCCGTCAGGACCCGGGGGCGATCCGAACGGCATAACCGGCAGAGTTATACAGCCGGGAGCCGCCCACGACGAGTCGGGCCTGTTTTCCTGGGGGAACCGCCCAGCCTGTCATCCAGGGCAGACCGCCCGGCCTGTTGTCCCGGGTGGCCCGCCCGGAACGGTGTCAGAAGTTGCCGACGCTCATCGACACCCAGGCGCCGAAGGGGCCCGAGGAGATCGTCATGCCGCTGCCGCGGACGTCTGAAAAGGGGGGCTTTCCGCCGCCGCCACCGCTCCGGTAGGGGGAGTAGGAGACCCCCGCCCCCTGCCGCGTGGCCGCCGCGGAGGCGGCCGCCGTCTGCCGGCGGGAGTCGGCCGCCCGCTGCACGAGCTGCCGCCGGGAGGCGTCGAAGGCCGCCTGCTGCTGCTGGAGCGCGGACCGGGTGCGTTCGATCTTCGCGATCTCCTGCTCGAGCTGGCTGGCCGACATGGTGACCACGTTGGGCACGTCACGGAGCGTCTCGGCCCGCTTCTGGTCCGACATGACGGAGAGATACTGCGCGACCCAGGCGCGGGCGTCACGGGCCTCGGGCGTGTCGAGGATCTTGAACTTCGCGTCGAGATCGTCGAGCAGGTATTCGAGGTCGTTGGCCGTCATCTTCTCCACCTTGAAGTTGAAGTCGGCCTTGATGTTGCGGACCTGGGCGGGCGTGTAGATCGCTTGGGAGGAGAGCCACTCGCCGAGTTCGAAGATCGCCCGGCGCCACCGCGGGCTGTTCATGATCTCCACCTTGCGATCGAGGTCATCGTCATCGTCGTCGGCGGAGCGCACGTCGCCGGGGGCCGTCGGAGCCGGGGGAGCGGCCGGTGGCTGCGCCGGCAGACGCGCCGTCAGCAGGGCCAGGCCGATAACGGCCGCACCGCCCGCACAAGCCAGACGGACCGAGATGCAGCCGCTTGTCGTGCGCAGGCACCGTAAGCCGGTCGATTCGGCCAATCGCTTCATGGCGTCTGCTCCCGGGGGGGCGGGGCCGCAGGCCGGCTGCGGATCATCGTCATGGCGACGTGCGGCGCGTGCTCGCCGCCGACATGCGTCGGGATCGACCGCCAGGTGCAGCGGTCGCCGCCGTCGTAGGTGTAGATGTTGAGCGAGGAGGTCTGCGTGCCATCCGGCAGCACTGCCATCGTCCTCGCGACCCAGTTGTCATCCTGGCGGCTCCAGAACGCCTCGCCGTGGCTGCCATCCGACCCAAACGCCCACGACACGATCTGCCGAGAGAGCGGATCCCAGCCGATCCGCTGCGTGATCTGTATGGCCGGGGTGTCGCCGTCGGCGCCACCGATCCGCATCTCGCGGACGAGGAAGGCCCGATTCGCGTCCCACCGCACGGAGACCGTGATCGGCGGCCGGGCCGACTGCGGCGGGGTGGCCTGCTGATGGACGTCGGCGGCAGCCGCCTGTGGGGCGTCGTCCGCAGCCGCGGGCCGATCGGGATGCTCCTCGACGACCCGCCACTCGCCGACCATCCAGCCGAGATCGTCGAGCCGCGGGCTGTCGGCGGGCGACGTGATCCGCGACTCGCGCAGGCCGGCGATCTTCCAGCCATCGGCCGCGCGGACCCATGTCGCCGAGAACCATCCGGCAAGTGGCGCAGCAGCGCCCGGTTGCAGCACCTCGACCGTGCCGTCCTCGATGGCGACGTCGGCGGTGATGAAACGCAGATTTGTCTCGGTGATCCGGAGCGCCGGTGGCGGCGCGTCGCCGGTCGCGGGCTGGATCTGACCGACCGCCTCGCGGCCGTTCATCGTGCGGCCCTCGTCGTCGACGATGTCGCCGTCCGGGGTCCAGAGTCGGGCGAGCGTCTCTCCATCACCGCGGGCGATCGCCTCTTGATAACCGCGGGCGGCCGCACGGATCGCGGCCTCGTCGCGGCTACGGCCCTCGGGTGCGGACTGTTGTCCGGCCGTCGCTGGCCGCGGCTGCTGTGCCGGTGCCGTCGTCGGCACGGCAGCGGTTGCGACGAGCGCCAGGCCGATCGCCACGCGGAGAACTGCAGGTCGGGGCGTTGCGAGGGCGGGTGACATCATGCGGGGATTTTACCATGGGCCGGGGCCGGCCGGGGCGGCGCCGGCCGAAAACGCCTCGGCGGCCCGCGCGACGGTTTGGTAGGGTTGTCGGGCCATGTCCGCTCACGTCGCCACCCTCGCCGATCTCGTCCGCCGTCCGAGCGTCAATCCGATGGGCCGCGACGTGTCGGGGCCCGACTTTCTCGAAGGCCGGGTCACCGACTACCTCGTGCAGCGGTGCATCGCCTCCGGGCTGCCCTGGGCCCGGCAGCCGGTCTCACCCGGCCGCGATAATGTGCTCGTGCGGCTCGAGGCGACAGAGCCCGGTGCGCCCGTGATCCTCTGGGACGCGCATCAAGACACGGTGCCCGCCGACGGCATGACGATCGAGCCGTTTGCGCCGGTGGTCCGCGAAGGGCGGCTCTACGGCCGCGGTTCGTGCGACGTGAAGGGGGGCATGGCGGCGATGCTCGTCGCGCTCGACCGGTTGCGGGCGGCGGATCGGCCGCGGCGGGCGACGGTCGTCTTTTCCGCCACCGTCAACGAGGAGTTTGGGTTCAGCGGCGCGAAGGCCGTCGCCCGGCTCTGGGCGCCGCCCGTCGCCGAGAGCCCGGCCGGCGAGATCGCCGCGCGGCAGGTCCTCGGCGGGCGGCCAGCGGCGGCTGTCGTCGCCGAGCCGACGGAGCTTGGCCTCGTCACACAGCACAAGGGCGCGATCCGCTGGCGGGTGCGGGTGCAGGGCGTCGCCTGCCACAGCGCCTTTCCGGAGCGCGGCGAGAACGCGATCTACCCGACGGGGCGGGTGATCGCTGCAGTGGAGGCGCTGGCCGGGGAACTGCTCGCGCGGAATCCCGACCATCCCTGCGGCCCGCCCACGCTCAACCTCGGCACGATCCATGGCGGGATGGGCGTGAACCTCGTGCCCGACCTCGTGGTCCTCGAACTCGAGCGGCGGGTGGTGCCGGGCGAGTCGCCGGAGGCGGCCAGGCGCGAGGTAATCGACCGCATCGCCGCCGCGTGCCCTGGCGTCAGGATCATGCACGACGAGCCCTTCCTCGAAAGCGCCGGGCTGCCGGTGATGGCGGATGCCGTCTGGTGCGACCGCCTGGAGGCGGCCGCCGCCGCGCGGGGCGTCGCACCGCGGCGGACCGCCGCCCGCTACGGCACCAATGCCAGCATCTACGCGGCCGCGGGTGTGCCGAGCGTGGTGTTCGGGCCGGGCTCGATCGCCCAGGCCCACACCGCCGACGAGTGGATCGACCTGGCCCAGGTCGACGCGGCGGCCGAGATCCTCGGCGGCCTCGTGGCGGGCTGACGCCGCGTGTGGCCGCGGGCTCGCAGGCTGTCGCCCCGCATTCAAAGCCTTCCCCGCCCCTGGTACAACAGGCGGCTCGCGGGTCGTTTCCGTAGGAAAAAGCACGAGGAAGAGGCATCACCATGGCAGGCAGGATCAAGGTCAAGGGGCCGGTCGTCGATCTCGATGGCGACGAGATGACCCGGATCATCTGGCAGTTCATCAAGGACAAGCTGATCCAGCCCTACCTCGATCTCCAGATCCTTTACTACGACCTCTCGATCGAGAATCGCGACGCCACCGGCGACCAGGTGACGATCGACGCGGCCCGCGCGATCCTCGAGCATGGCGTGGGCGTGAAGTGCGCGACGATCACGCCCGACGAGGCGCGGGTGAAGGAGTTCAACCTCAAGAAGATGTGGAAGAGCCCCAACGGCACGATCCGCAACATCCTCGGGGGCGTGATCTTCCGCGAGCCGATCATCATCAAGAACATCCCGCGGCTGGTGCCGGGCTGGACGAAGCCGATCGTGGTGGGCCGCCATGCCTTCGGCGACCAGTATCGGGCCACCGACACGCTCATCCCCGGCGCGGGCAAGCTCACGCTCACCTTCACCCCGGCCGACGGCTCGAAGCCGATGGAGTTCGAGGTGTTCGACTTTCCGTCGGCGGGCGTGGCGCTGGCGATGTACAACCTCGACGACTCGATCCGCGACTTCGCCCGGGCGAGCTTCCGCTACGGCCTGGCACGGAGCTATCCGGTCTATCTCTCCACGAAGAACACGATCCTCAAGGCCTACGACGGCCGCTTCAAGGACATCTTCCAGGAGATTTTCGACGCCGAGTTCAAGGCCGACTTCACGGCCAAGGGCCTCACCTACGAGCACCGCCTCATCGACGACATGGTCGCGAGCGCCCTCAAATGGGAAGGCGGCTACGTCTGGGCCTGCAAGAACTACGACGGCGACGTGCAGAGCGACATCGTGGCCCAGGGCTTCGGCTCGCTCGGCCTGATGACGAGCGTGCTCATGACGCCCGACGGCAAGACGGTGGAGGCGGAGGCGGCTCACGGCACGGTGACCCGCCACTACCGGCTGCACCAGCAGGGGAAGCCGACCTCGACGAATCCGATCGCGTCGATCTTCGCCTGGACGCGCGGCCTGGCGCACCGGGGCAAGCTCGACGGCACGCCCGACGTGACGCGGTTTGCGGAGACGCTCGAGCGGGTCTGCATCCAGACGGTGGAGCAGGGGAAGATGACGAAGGATCTGGCGATCCTCGTGGGACCGGCGCAGGCGCACCTCACGACGCAGGACTTCCTCACGGCGATCGACGACAACCTCCGGGCCGCGATGGCCGGGTAGCGGTCGTGCGGCGCGTGGGACGCGCGTCCGGGGCGGGGAGCGGGAGCGGGCTGCGATGAAGCGTGCGAAGGCGAGCGCCGAGCGGCCGTTTTCAGACGGATCGCGGTGGTGGCGGGAGCGGACGCCGCTGTGGATGGCGCTGGCCGTGCAGGCCTTCGTGGCCGCGTGGCTCTGCTCCTACAAGTTGCTGGCGCTCAAGCAGCTCGTGCCGGGCGGCCGGTACATGTTTCCGTTTCGCCACCTCCTCTCGACAGTGGACTGGGCGGGGGCGCTCCTGGGCGCGATCTTTCTGGCTGCCGCGAGCTTCCTGCCGCCGCAGCGGTGGGTCGATGACCTGGCGGCGTGGCTTGGCCGGCAGGCGTTGCTCGTGGCGGCCGCGACGGCCGTCGGCCTGTCGGCGCTCTCGCTCACCGCTCATCATGCCTATCCGCTCTCGATGGACGAGTACGCGCCCTATTTCCAGGCGCAGGTATTTTCGCAGGGTCATCTGGCGGGCCAATGGCCGGCGGAGCTGGCGCCGCTGCTGGTCGGCCCGGCGCACGTCGGCCACTTCCTGGCACTCTCTTCGAAGACCGGCCACGCCTGCTCGGAATACTGGCCCGGCCATGCGCTTTTGATGACGCCCTTCATGAAGCTGGGGATCCCCTGGGCCTGCAATCCCGTGCTCTCGGCCGGCGCGATCCTGCTCTTCGCGGCCGTGGCCCGAATGGCTTTCGGTGACCGTGCCGCCGGCTGGGCTGTGCTCTTCGCGCTGGCGTCGCCGGTGTTCGCGGCCTACGGCATCTCCTTCTATGCGATGACCTCACACCTCACGCTCAACCTGCTCTATGCGTTTCTCTTGCTTGGCCCCACGTTGCCGCGGGTGGCGGCGGCGGGCGCCGTGGGTGGTTTTGCGCTCATCCTTCACAATCCTTTCCCGCACCTCGTCTTCGCTCTGCCGTGGCTCGGCTGGCTGGCGGCCCGCCCCGATCGGTGGACGCGGCTGCCGCTCATCGGGCTTTGCTACGCGGCCACGTTTCTGCCGCTGGAGATCGGCTGGCACAACATCGAGCAGTCGGTTCGCGACGACCGTCCGGCGAGCATCGCGCCCGCCGCAGCCCTCGCGCGATCCTCCCCGGACGACGGTGTGGCGACGCGGCTTCCTGTCGATGCCGCCGCGTCGCCGTCGGATAAAGGTGGCATCCGGACTCTGTTGGGCCACGTCTGGTCCTATCTGACGGTCTTCAAGCTGCCGAGCTTCCTCGATTTCCTGGACCACAGGTTCTCGTCGATGCTCAGGCTGGTGGCCTGGGACGCGCCGGGGCTCTTGCCGCTGGCATGCTGGGCGGCCTGGCGCTGCCGTCGCTCGACACCGGCGCGGCTCTTCGCGCTCTCCGGCCTCTGCACGTTTCTGGGCTACAGCATCGTGCCCGCCAGTGGCGGCCATGGCTGGGGCTACCGCTACTTCTTCTCCGCCTGGAGTTGCCTGCCGCTGCTGATCTCGTCGTTGGCGTCGTGCGCCGGGGCCGCAGGATCGGCGCGGGCGTCCGCTCCGGCCGACGCGGCTCCGGACACGGATGAACCGGCAGGCGCGTCCGTCGCGATGGACATCCTGCGGGTTGCGGGATTGGCGGCGGTGCTTTCGCTGGCGGTCTGCCTGCCGGTCAGGCTCTGGCAGATGCATGCCTTCATCACCGAGCACTTGGATCAGATGCCGCCGCTGCCGCCTCCCGCCGTGGCCGCCCGCGGCGACGTCGTGCGGTTTCTCGACCCCGAGCAGGGCTGGTTTCGCCATGACCTCATCCGCAACGACCCGTTCTTCTCCCGCGGCCCGTATGTGTTCGTGAGTCAGGGCCGCGACCACGACAAGCTCGTGGTCGAGAAGCTGGCCGAGTCGGTCGGCATGCGGGCCAGGATGACCTTTTCCGACGGCCGCGGCTCCACGTGGCTCGTGGAGCCTGCGCCGCAGGAATCTGCACCATGAACGACTCGCGCGACACGAGCCCGGAGCCCGGTGCGGGCATCGACGTGACGATCCTGATGCCCTGCCTCGACGAGCGGATCACGCTCCCGGCCTGCATCGACACGGCACAGGAAGCGGCTGCCGCGCTGGCGGCCGGCGGGCTCACCACGGAGATCCTGATCTCCGACAATGGCAGCACCGACGGCAGCCGGGAGTATGCGGAATCGCGTGGCTGCCGGGTGACGCTCTGCCCGCAGCGAGGCTATGGCGCGGCCTTGATCCACGGCATCAAGGCGGCGCGGGGGAGGTTCGTCGTCATGGGCGACAGCGACGCCTCCTACGATTTCCGCGAAGGCGTGCCGATGGTGGCGAAGCTCGAGGAGGGCTACGACATCTGCATGGGCAACCGTTTCAAGGGGCGGATCGAGCCCGGGGCGATGCCGCCCATGAACCGCTATGTCGGCAATCCTGTCCTCTCGGGGATCCTCAATCTCTTTTTCCATTCGGGTGTGGGCGACGCGCATAGCGGCCTGCGGGCGTTTCGCCGCGACGCGGCCCTGTCGCTCGATCTCAACTCGCCGGGGATGGAGTTTGCGAGCGAGCTGGTCGTGAAGGCGGCCCTCAAGGGCCTGCGGATGACGGAGCTGCCGATCACGCTGCATCCTGATGGCCGCGATCGCAAGCCGCACCTGCGGCCCTGGCGCGATGGCTGGCGGCATCTGCGGTTTCTGCTCGCGCTCTCGCCGCTATGGATGTTTCTGATTCCGTCGGCTCTGCTGATCATCCTCTCGTCGCTGATCGCGGGCGCCCTGCTCACGACCCGCTCGGGCGAGATGGTGGAAGTGGGTCCCTTCCGGATCGGTGACCACTGGCTGATCCTCGCCGGCGGCATGTTCAACCTCGGGCTGTCGGGCTTCACGCTCGGCACGATCGCCCAGGTCTGGGCGACGAAGCGGGGCTTCTATAGCCGGTCGTGGTTTCTGCGGGAGGGCGTGGCGACGATCCGCGACGATCGGGCGGTGCTCGTGGGCGGCCTGCTCGCCGCCGCGGGCGTGCTCTTCCTGGCGGCGGTGCTCTTTGACTTCTTGCGGGGAGGCTTCGGCCCGGGCGGCCGGATCCGCGAGATGGTGATGGGCACGACGCTCGTCCTGGCGGGCATTCAGATCATCTTCGCGTCGTTCGTCGTCTCCCTGATCGACGACGAGATGCCGCCCCGGAGCTAAACCGATGCAGAAGGGAGATTGGTTGACCGCAAATGGTATGCGTAATACCATTATGGCATGAAAACTACCATTGATGGCGCGGGGCGGATTGTTGTTCCGAAATCCATTCGTGAGCAGCTGCATCTGACGCCGGGCGCCGAACTCGAACTCGACGTGCTTGGCGACTCCGTCGTGATTCGGCATTGCGACTCCCGCGACCCGCTTGTTCAGAAGCAGGGGGTGCTCGTTCATCACGGGCCGAGGCAAACCGATATCGACGTCGTTGCGTTTCTGAAGCGGCAACGTGATGCGCGAGCTGCGGAGCAGGGCCGCCCTCGGCAGCGATGAAAGTGCTCTTCGACACATCCGTGCTCGTCGCCGCGATGGTCGACCAGCTGCCCAATCACGATGCGGGCCTCGCCTGCTATTCAAGGGCGCGAAGGGGAAAGCCCAAGCCGATGTGCTCGGCGCATGCCTTGGCGGAGTGCTACGCCACGCTGACGGCCCTGCCCTTGGCCCGCCGCATCAGCCCGTCCGAGGCCGATCGTTTGATTCGGGAGAACCTGCTGCGGGATTTCGAGGTCTGCCCGCTACTGCTCCGGGATTACGATGCCGCGATTGCGCGGGCGGTCGAGCGGGGGTTTTCCAGTGGCGTGGTCTACGATGCCCTGCATCTGCTCTGTGCCGAACGGCAGGGCTGCGACCGGGTGTATACGTTCAATACCACGGACTTCGAGCGGTTGAAGGCCGGCAGCATGATGATTGTCTCGCCTTGAAGGTCGGAGATCCTGACTGCATGGCATCATCGCTCCTGCTCGCCCACCATTGGTTTTTCGAGCCGCGGGGCGGGGAGCGGGTGCTCGCGGAGTTGGCGGCCTGCTTTCCCGAGGCGCCGATCCTGACGGCGTTCGCGGCCACGGATGCTTCGAACTGGCCGCGGGCGATCGGCGACCTTCTGCCCCGGGTGCGGCCCAGTCGGCTCCAGCCGCTCTATCGGGCGTCGCAGGAGCTGCCCGTGCTCATGCCATTGCTCTTGCCGCTCTTGCCCTGGGGCATGCGGGGCTCGTTTCAGCACGAGCTTGCGGCCGCCGATCGGCTGCTCGTGTCGGAGGCGGGCGTCGCCAAAACGCTTGCGCTCGAGACGTCCGCTTCGACATTCGTCTATCTGCACACGCCCATGCGGCACATCTGGCACGATGCCGCGGCCACGGAGGCACGCGTGCCCGAGCCCGTGCGGACCGTGGTGCGAATGATGGTCGAGCGGCTGCGACGAATCGACCGTGAGGCGGCAGGCCGTGTGGCCTCGTGGGCGGTCAACTCGCGGACGACGGCCCGGCGGGCCGCGGCGGCTTATGGTGTCGCCGAATCCACCTTCCGCGTGATCCCGCCGCCGGTCGATGTTCCAGCGGGGCTCCCGGTCGAGTCGTGCCGCGAGGGACTGCTGGTGGTGTCGGGCATGCAGCCCTACAAGAACGACCGTCTCGCCATCGAGGCGGCGAAGCGGCTCGATCTCCCGCTGACAATCGTGGGCGATGGCCCGGAGCGCAAGAGCTTGGAACTGCTCGCCGGCCCGCGGACGAGGTTTCTTGGCTATGTGGAGGACGCCCGTCTCGACGCGCTCTATCGATCGCACGAGGCGCTGCTCTTCTGCGGCGAAGAAGACTTCGGCATCGTGCCGCTCGAGGCGGTCGCGCGGGGTTGCCCAGTCGTGGCGCTCGGCCGCGGCGGCGCCCGCGAGACGGTGGAAGCCGGTCGCAGCGGCATCTTTTTTGACGAGCCGGAGCCAGACGCCGTGGTGGCCGCAATCAGCCAGTGCCGATCCACGGACTGGAATTTCAGCCTGATGCATGCTTCGGCGGCGCGATTCAGTGCAGCCCGTTTTCAGGCAGCGATCATCGAATGGCTCACTGAACCGGCAGCATGAAACCGCCGCACGGTGAAATCATCGCCTTCACGGGCGGCAGCGCTGTAGACTGCCGCTCGCGGTGAGTCGGATGCCGACTCGGAAAGTGAGGGGAAACGCGGCTGGTTTCAAAGGCAAGTAGCCGGCATGAAAGACTTGGGCACGCGGCTGTGCGAAACCGTCCATCGGGCTTTGCATCAGACGATCACGGCTGCCCTCGCGCGGCATGCTCCGCGCGACGGGGCGATGCTGGATGTGGGCTGTTGGGACGGCGCTCTCACGGCTGCCTATGGTGAGGCCTGTCATGCCCGGCGGCTTTACGGCGTCGAGGTCTGCGAGAATCAGGCCCGGGCAGCCGAGAGCCGATCGATCGAGGTTGCCCGGTGCAATCTCGAGCAGCCTCGGCTGCCGTGGCCCGATGCGTCGATGGATGTCGTGGTCTGCAACCAGGTGCTCGAGCATCTGAAGAACATTTTCGCCGTTATGGACGAGATCGTGCGGGTGCTCAAGCCCGGTGGAATCTTCGTTGTCTCGGTGCCCAATCTCGGGAGCCTGCACAGCCGCATCATGCTGCTGCTGGGCTTGCAGCCCTCGATGATCCGCGTGTTCGGGCCGCACGTGCGGTCGTTCACGCATGGTGAGTTCAAGCACTTTCTGACAGCAACCGGCCGGCTCGACATCGTGGATACGATCGGCCTTGGGTTCTATCCCTTGCCGGCGACAGCCGTCGGGAACTGGCTCGCTCGCCGCTGGCCGTCCGCCAGTCACACGCCGGTGATTGTCTTAAGAAGAACTGCGGCCGAATCCGGCTCCTGGGCGACGAGCTACGATTCGCAGGCTCACCAGACGACGATGTGAGCGACAGCGTTGCACGATGAAAATTCTGATCGTCAGCGAGATGTCGGTTCCATACGCAGTAGGCGGTGGCGAGGTGCGATATGGGCTCCTGTCACGGGAGCTTGTGAAACGCGGTCACGAGGTCACCTGGCTGTCGATGCGCCAGCGGTCGAGCCCCAATGACGAGGAGATCGACGGCGTGCGGCACCTGCATCGCGGGCCGCGGATCACGAACCCGCCGAGCCGTCCCCTCTTTTCGATGCTGTGGTTCATGCTTACGGCTTTCTGGCATGTGCTCACGCATCGGTATGACGTGATCGACTGCCAAACGTATGCTCCGCTGCCGGCGGTCTGGCTTGCGGCGGTGCTGTCGCGGCAGCGGATGGTGGCGACGATCCACGACACGTCCGCAGGCGGAGGTCGACGAAGCGCAGACGACCAGTGGCTGTCGGCCCGCGACCGCTGGATCGTGCGGCCGATCGAGAAGCTGCTTTACAGGCTGCCCTATGGGCTGGTCGTCACCGATACGGCCGCCGTCTACAGGGATCTTGCGGAACGGTTTGGGCTGCCGAGGGGCCGCATGGTGACGGTTCACTGCGGCATCGACCAGCAGGCGATCAAGCAGGCCCCGCCGGCCGCGGAGCGATCCGACATGCTGTTCGTCGGTCGACTTATTCCCCACAAGCATGTCGACGATTTTCTGAATGCCGCCCAGGCAATCGGGAGATGCCGCGAAGAGCGGGGGCTGCCGCCTTTGAGAGCGATGGTCGTGGGCGGCGGACCGCTCGATGACGAGATGCGATCGCTTGCGGATTCTCTCGGGCTATTGGGGGAGTCGGGAATGAACTCGAGCCGTCGCGGTGCGGTGGTCGAGTGGGCTGGCCCCCTGCCCGATCATGCCGCGGTGGTCGGTCGTATGAAATCGACTCGGGTGCTCGTTTTGCCGAGCACCCGCGAGGGGTTTGGGCTGGTGCTGGCGGAGGCGATGGCCTGCGGTACGCCCTGCGTTGCCTATGACGTGCCGGCGGTGCGAGAGACGCTTGCGGATGGCGAAGCCGGCAGGCTCATTCCGCCTAGGGATGTCGGGGCGCTGGTCGACGCGATCGAGGAGCTTCTCGCCGATGGCGAGGACCGGGAGCGCGTGATTGCGGCCGGTCGGAGACGCGTGGTCGAGCATTTCGCGGCCGAGCGGTTTGCAGAGCGCATGGAAGCGGCCTACGTTGGCCGTTTGGGCCCAGGTCGGGAGCCCCCCGTAAGAGAACAACGATGAAGAAGGCTCTCATCACAGGCATCGCCGGCCAGGACGGCTCGTATCTCGCGGAGTTGCTGCTGGAGCAAGGGTATGCCGTGCATGGGCTGGTGCGTCGGTCCAGCGTGCTCAATCGGGAGCGGGTGGATGGCCTTCGGCAGCAGGCGTCTGAGAGAGGTCTTCTTTTCGAGCTTCATTATGGCAATCTGATCGATCCGCTCGGCCTGCAGGCAGTGATCGCGCGGGTCGAGCCGGACGAGCTCTACAATCTCGCGAGCGAAAGTCACGTGGGCATCTCGTTCGAAGAGCCGGAGCATTCGACGAGCGTGAATGCGGTCGGTGCGCTGCGTTTGCTCGAGCTACTTAGGCTGTTGCGTCCAGGCTGCCGCTACTACCAGGCGTCGACTTCCGAGCTGTTTGGTGGCCTGGCCTTGGGACGCCCCGAGACGGTGAGCGCGGCGGCCGATGCGCAGACAGCAGGTCACTCACGGCCGCCTGACTGCATCTGCACGGAGGACAGCCCTTTCAGGCCTGTCTCGCCGTATGCCATTGCCAAGCAATACGCGCACTCCATGACGGCCTTCTATCGGCAGGGCTATGGGCTCCATGCCAGCAACGGGATCCTCTTCAATCACGAATCCCCTCGTCGTGGGTTCAACTTCGTGACGCGAAAGATCACGGCGACGCTCGCCCGTATCGCGCGGGGCTCCCGTGAGGTGCTCAGGCTCGGCAACCTCGATAGCCGTCGCGACTGGGGCTATGCCCCCGACTATGTCCGGGCGATGTGGCTGATGACGCGCCATGACGAGCCGGGCGATTACGTGATCGCAACCGGCGAGACGCGATCCGTGCGCGATTTCGTGGAGCGTGCCGCGGTGATTGCCGGGATACGGTTGGCATGGGACGGCGAGGGAACGGCCGAAGCCGGCTTCGATCGCCGCACGAACCGTCTCGTCGTCGCGGTCGACGAGCGTTTTTTCCGACCCCTCGATCCGTCGAGCATCTGTGGATCAGCCGCGAAGGCCCGCCGCATCCTGGGATGGGAACCGACGGTCGCCTTCGACCGACTTGTTGAGATCATGATCGAGCACGATCTGGCGGGCTAGGACCGAGGCCTGTGAAAGGGGCATAGATGGGCACCGGAAATTTAGCGCGGCCCCAATTTTAGGGACAATGTAACGCACGTGGGCATCTTCCAGGAAGCAGTAAATTAGGATGCCGGGACTCCGCTGCTGACGTTCATGCAAGCCTATGCCCAACCACGTTCCAAATCCTGAGCGACGGATTCTTATTGACTGGACATCGTCGTCCGCGACCTCGTCAGTCACTGGAATCCAGCGAGTGGTTCTGCGACTCATAGCGGCTGCGCAGTCGCGTGAGCGAGTTGAACCACAGTATTCCTTCTTGCCCGTTATTCTCAGCGAAGGTGATATTTATGAGTACCGCCAGCGATCGATATCATCCCGCGCTTCATTGCCGAGGAAATTGCTTGGTCAGTTCGATGCGCTGATGACTAGGCGACTGCCTCGGGTGAGATCTGCCCTCGCCCAAGCCGCACTGAGAGCAAATGTTCTCTCGGTGCTCTCGGCTCCTCGCTCAAAGCCAGTCCGAGGAGCCCCGCCCTACAAGCCCAAGGCCGGTGACGTGCTCGTCCTCGCAGACGCCACTTGGTTGATACCTGGATGGGAACGCGCTGTAGAGAAGTTCAGGAAATCTGGCGGTAAGGTAGTGGCTCTTGTTTATGATGTTCTGCCGTTGACGCACCCGACATTCTGCTCGCCTGTATTTTCTGCGGCTTTCGAGAACTGCATCGCGGCGATGACTCGCCAAAGTGATCTGTTTCTGTCCATATCCGCGACGTCTGCTCTTGAGTTCACGGCACTCGCGACCAAGAAAGCATGGCGCCCTGACCCATTTCCGCCTGTCAAAGTCATTCCTCTCGGAAGCGACTTTGCCGATCAGCGGCATGTCGCCGCGCTGGAGCGTATCGCCATGGAAAAGCAATCGCAGGACCTCCGGTCGTTTGCGACTTCGGTCGATGGCTTTTGCTTGATGGTGGGCAGTATTGAGTCGCCGCGCAAAAATCATGTTCTCGTGCTCGAGGCTATGCAACGCCACTGGTCGAAAAATGGCACTATGGGCTTACTCATCATTGGTCGTCCGGGTTGGCAGTCTGCGGAGGTCATCGCGCAGGTTCGGAAGCTTCGGAAGTCCGGCAGGCCACTGTTGCACCTCGCAAATGCCACTGATTGCGATTTGAAAGCGGCTTACTCGAAAGCTGCCTGCCTCTTGTTTCCTTCACTGGCGGAGGGGTTTGGCCTGCCAATTGTCGAGGCAATCAGCCTCGGCCTCCCCGTTCTTGCCAGTGACATACCTGTGCATCGCGAGGTGGGCGGCAGCTTGGTGGAGTATTTTCCATTAGGAGACGCGGAGATCCTCTCGCAGATGATCGCGCGGTACGCCGCTCAGGGGCGTGAAAAAGCAAGTATCTTCGGAACTAGCCCGCGACTCCCAACCTGGGCGGAGTGCCTTGAGTCAATAGCAGAAACCATAAAACTCAACCTTTAATAGTTATGGCCCTTTGGTAATTACAACTGCTATCGATGTCACAACATATCCGTAAAGTGCCAGTCGCATGTGCCTGCTGAAGTCATAAGGAGGGCGATCGACGTGAAGATCCAAGGGGTGATCGCCCAGTCGCGTGTCGAGGCACGCAACAGTATGGCCATCGTCGATAAGGGCGTCGATGAGCCGATCTATGTCGCGCAGGCGATAAATAACGGTCGGGCCGGATTCGATCGTGCTAGTATTCGACGACAAATTGAGTTCGGTCGTATGAACCGCAGTTCCGCCGGGTCGCAGGCATGCCATCTGCCGTCGTACAAACTCAAGGCCGAGTTCAAGAGTTCCGCAATGCTCGAATGAGCAAGTCGACCATGTGAAATCATACTGTTCTTGGAGAAGGTCGACTGGGATATCGTTCATATCCACTGGACGAAAAGTGACATGTGCACGGAATGTATCATCTGGACAGATGCCAGAGCTATTCAGAGCCCTAAGGTTCTCGGCGTGCTGGCCAGTGTTGCGCCATGGTTGTGATCGCACGTCGTGCGCAGCAAGATCCGTGGCCATGATTGAACAGCCGCGCGCTGCAAAAAGTGCAGCCAGAGGTTCTTGCCCGACCGCAAAACCCAAACCTCGCACGCCATTGGAGAGCAAGCCGCGGGCGTCAAGAGCTGCAGGAATGAAACACCATTCCCACACTTTCCGATTGTACTGCAAGGGTTGCCGTAGCGCGTGTGCCCATCTGAGGAATGCGGGCTTGTCGAGATCGCTCGCGCGACAAATCGCAGATGTATATCCGGGTGAATGGTCGCAGTGCGTGCCGGCTTGCGTCGGAAACAGGCTGTGATTGATCACTGGCCGTAGGCAAGCCGTGCGAAGCCCGCGATACCCCGCGTCAGCTATTGCCCGAATCCCGCTTTGTAAAGTGCAAAGTAGATCGTCCATAAAGCAAGTCGCTAGGTACGACTATTGCCCGCACGCCGCACTCCCGCCATACGTAGCATCCTGTCGACTACGACGCGAGAGTAGTAGGTCGGCAAGGCAATCAGCGATGCAAGCTTACTGGGTGAATAGTCTAAAATGCCGCATATCGCAGGAAAGTAAAAGGGCGAGGATTTATGCGTGAATGCGGCGTACCATCCCCGCCATCGTGCTGTTCGAGCCGTGTCATTCGCAATAACCGCATCGGTGTCCACGAGAATCTCGTAGCCATGCTGTTTGGCCCGTAAAGAGAACTCGCTGTCAGCGTGATATTGCGGAAAACGCTGCGAATCGTAGAGGCCTATTTCGCGATATGCGGAAGCGGGTACAAGCACGCCGCACCCTGGGAGGATATCAACGTGATGGACCCTTCCCGGTGCTCTTGCTTTGTCAACAGACTCGCCGCTGAATCGATTACTGAACAACTTGCCGCTCCAGTACTTCATTCGCCCGCCGCAAGCCCACACGCGACCTGGCGATTCAAGCGTTACCAGCAACGCTCCGACGAGCGCCCGGCGATGCTTGGTCGCGGTCTGCAGGAGCTTGTCGAGAAAATCGGCTGCGGGAATGCAGTCGTCATTAATGGTGAGTATAAAGTCAAAGCCATGAGACAGTGCCCACTCGACGCCAGCGTTTGTGGCACCAGCCCACCACAGGGATCCGTCGCCCCGCAGCGAATGTACAGATGGGAAGCAAGCAGCGATCATCGCTGAGGTGCCGTCAGTGGATCCGTCGTCGACAACAACAATACGCGCGTTTTGCGGAAGTGTTTCCGCTACGTGTGACAGAAAGCGTAGGGTAATCGCCTTTCGGTTGTGCACCGGAACAACAAGTGCTACTGAGTACATAATGCCGCGCTACCGTCTGAAAGCGAACTGCTCTGGCGTCAATTGCGTCGGGTATGGGCGGTGCTTGTGAATGGAATCTGTGCTGCCAGGTATCCCGCCACTTGAGGCGACAGTCATAGGTGCTCGCACTCCCGAGGCATCGCTACTGGGGTATTGCGTACACATTAAGGCCTGCAGTGATGCGGGTTGTACCCTGAGGTGTAGTGGCGTCAAGAGTCGCCACGCAGGGCAATAGTATGGTAGATCAAGTCTCGTAATGCGGCGGTATACATCCGCCAACGATCTCTGCCGCGAGCCAGCAGCGCTTCAGGCGGATCACGATTTAGAGGGCTATCAAGCGCAGAGGTCATTAACGACGCCAGCGACGCGGGGTCGCGAGCCTTGAAAAAAGACGTCTCTCGCTCGCCTGATATCTCAAAGTTTATCGGGATATTGGAAAGGATTACTGGAACGCCAAGGGAAATCGCGTCGTATGTGGCGCCTCCGCCGGGGCCCCCTTCGCAGAGCGTCGGTTGTAGCAGGGCGACGCTACCTTTCATAAGAGCTATCTGCTGCGCTTTCGGGATCAATCCCACTACAAGCACCCGATTGGTAAGACCGAGTGACTCTACAAGCGACATGAGGCGCGGAAAATGCTCACGGCTTCTGTAGTCTGTCGTCTCTCCCGTGCAGACAATCGCCACATCACGATGCCGTGCTGGTAGCATCGCCAGTGCGCGGAAGGCCGTCTCGTGGTCTTTGTGGAGCCAAAAACGGTTGCTGATAATGAAGTACGGTGTATTTAGCCCGCGGCTGGGGGCGCAGTTGTTGATGGCAAGCCATTCGGGGTTAGGGATTGCGCAGAACGGCAGCGGAAATAACTTGGACGCGTAAGCGGGATAGAGATCGGCAGCAATCTTCGCTGTGTCTCTCGAATTGACGATTACGGAGTTCGCGTCGCGCATGATCTGGGAAAAGAAATGCTCACGAAAGCGAAACTCTTTGGCCGTGAAGAAGTGCGGCAACTGGCGGTGCTGGAAATCGAAGATGTAGCCAACCCAGGGAAACGAGAGCGCCGTCGGTAACGGCGCCACGCTAGGTAGCAGGATATCGATGCCAATGCGAGTTGCGGCGTCGACCAGTGAAGCCGTTCCTAAGTCAATATGGTGAACCTGAGTGGCGACGGTGAGCGCGTCATTAAGATTCGTATTTCTGTAAGTAATGTCATTTCCTCGCAGCCAAGCGCGAGCACGGTTTACGACGCCCATAAAGGATGTGCGTGGGCCGCGGTCTGGGACGATCAGCCTAAGGTCAATGTCGGAAACAGCGGCCCGCAAGCCCCGCATTACGTTGCAGAGGAATTCAGTGCCACCTGTCCAATCTAGAAAACCCTCAGCGCGTACCCCTACAACAAGTCGTCTCGGAGTTGTCATGAGTATTAGGCAGAGCCAGGGTCCATTGGCTACATTCAGGCCGCGTGTAGTGACTCAGCAAATGTGCTAGGTTCTGCGAATGGCGGCAAGGGCATCACAGACGTAGGCGACATCGTCTTCTGTCATCGTCGGGTAAGTCGGCAGATTTAGTCCGCGCTCAGCGAGTGTCGCAGTGAGTGGAAGATGTTCTCCTCGTTCGACACTCTGCTGCCGAAACGGCGGTAGGGTATGGAGAGGTATGAAAAAGGGGCGTGTATCAATGCCGGCGGACGCCAGTCCGGCAGCTACGGCATCTCGCGTCTTCCCGAAATCCGGTTCTATCTGTAAGCACATTAGCCAGGGCGTCGTTTCCGCCCAATCAGCGACAGGTTGAAAACTAATGCCCGTCAGGTCGCGAAGTCGTTCGCGGTACCATGCATAGACTTGTCGTCGTCTCCTGACTATGTCTTCCTTGCGCTCTAGTTGCGCGCATAAAAGTGCTGCTGCAATGTTGGTCATTCTGAAGTTGTATCCTGTCACAGGAAAGTAGTACCGTCTCTGAGGGTCGACGCCTTGACCCCGCAGGGTGCGCATCCGCATCTCAAGCTGATGATCGCTCACGGTCACCGCGCCGCCTTCGCCGCACGTGAGTATCTTGTTGCCATAGAAGGAGAAGGTGGCGCAACGGGCAAGGCAGCCGACCAAGCGGCTTTTGTACTTGGCGAAATGAGCCTCAGCGGCATCTTCGATCACCCACAGCCCGTGGACGGCGGCTAGGGCATTGATTGCGTCCATGTCGGCAGGGTGGCCAAACAAATGCACGGCGATAATGCCGCGCGTGCGGCGGGTGATCGCGGCCTCAAGCTTTGCGGGGTCTATGCACCAAGTGTGTGCGTCAACGTCGACAAAGACAGGTTCCGCGCCGACATATCGCACCGCATTCGCGGTGGCGATGTAGGTTAAAGACGGCACCAGCACCTCGTCACCAGGCCGGACATCGAGCGCCAATAAGGCAAGGTGTAGGGCCACGGTGCCGTTGGTTACACCGAGCGAAGCCCGCGTATTGCAAGCCGCGGCGAACTCGCTTTCGAAGCGATCTAGGTATCTGCCGCAGGAAGAGATCCACGAGGAACGGATCGCGTCAACGACGTAGGCCTCTTCATTGCCGGACAAGTCTGGTTGGGCGAGAGGGAGCGAGCGGCGGGGCGGCGTGCCGGGGTGGGATTTCATGGTCCGAATGTACTGGGGGTGAATGTATAGCGAGTAATCCAGCGTTGGGCGACCCTAGGGCGTTAAGGAATAGGCGGCCGTTCAGAGGGTCAGAAGAGTCATGTTAGGGAATGGGCAGTGAAGTGGGACGCAGCATTACTATTTTGACTCGCGGACCCCAGTCCGTTGCTTCAGTGCTGCGGGAATGCTCAGCAAAACCGTAAGTAGAGTAAAAGTGAAGGGCGACGATGTTGTCTTCGAACACAGTCAGGCGAACGAATGCGCAATCCCAGGTGGCTGCGGAGCGGAGCGCGGCCCGAAGTAGCAGTCGCCCAACACCGCGGCCCCTCGCAGAATGGTCAACCAGAATTCCAAAGCTAGGAATCGTGTAACCTTGGCTGCGGCCTCTGAGCATTGCGATCCCCACTACAGTCTCGTTGCTGCATGCGACCAGAAAGAACTCGTTGCGGGGTGCATTTACGATCTCATGCGCGGTGGTGCTATTCAGCGGAAACGGATGGAAGTTGCGTCGCACGGCATCGCAATCATTGCGGAGTAGAAATGCAGCAATCCCTGCTTCGTGCGAGTGCGTTGCTTGAGCAATAATTACGCTCGGAGTGGTGTTCATGCGTGCGTGTTGGGACGGCGTTGGTTGCTGCCGCGCGGGTGGGTGATGGCAGCGATGAGATTGCGATAGGACGTTACGGGAGCCGGGAAGTGAATTGTGCGGAGTGGCGATAAAAGTACAGAGCCTCCATGCCGACGCGCGGGGCCAGCGTCCAGTTGTTTCGCGTAGTCGGAGTATCCCGCTGATGAGGATTTGCGGTACTTCTTAGGCGTACGGCTACTCCAGTGGCTGCGCAGTCACTGCGAGCGGCGCGGAGTCGGCGATACTCTTTGGCGAATTGTTTGCAGAGCGGGCTAGGGTAATTGTGCGAGAGCAGTACGCTAGGGTTGAGAGGCGATGCGCTACCATCAAGATCGTGAGATCTCGAGACAATCGGTCGAGAGTGTGCATGAGTGCCTGTTCCGTCTCATCGTCCAAGGCGCTCGTCGCCTCGTCGAGCACCAGAACCGAGGCGCCCTTGTAGAGCGCCCGTGCGATCCCGATGCGCTGCCGCTGGCCGCCGCTGAGCCGCACGCCCCGCTCGCCCACCAGCGTCGCGTAACCAGCGGGCAGAGAATCGATGAATCCTGCGATCTGGGCTTGCGCGGCTGCCGAACGCATCCTGGCGTCATCGATGCGGTCGGCCGGGATGCCCAGGGCGATGTTCGCCGCGATCGAGGTGTCCGCCAAAAAAATCGCCTGCGGCACGTGCGCGATGTTCGCTTGCCAGGCTTCCGGGGCCACCGTGCGGCCGTCGACCAGCAATCGGCCCTCCGTGGGCGGCAGCAGCCCCATCAGCAGGTCGATCAGCGTCGATTTGCCACTACCGGTCGGGCCGACGATCGCCACCCGCTCCCCCTTGCGGATCGCGATATCGATGTCCCGTAGTACCCACGGCTGATCAGAGCCGTAGCGAAACGACACATGCTCGAGGGCGATCGACTCGCGAAACCATACGGGCTCCACCTGGGCGAGGCCCACGTCGGCGGCCACCGGTTGGTCGAGCAAGGCGATCACCGCCGCCAGATCATGCGACTGCGTCCGCACCTGCGAGAGCGCGAAATAGCTCTGCTGCACGGCTGGCAGGATCCGTTGGGCGCCGAGCGCCAATGTGCCCAGCACCGGCAGCGCCGTGGCCAGACCGCCTGAACGCGAGACAAGCCCGTAAGCGAGCGCGGCAATCCCCGCCAGCCCCATGCCTTCGATCACGAACCGCGGGAAGCCCCCCAGAAACTCCGCCTGCGACCAGAGCCTGCGGAGGGCAGAGTCGTTGGCGCGATAGTCGCTTGCGTAATACGGCTGCAGCCTGTCGAGGAGGACATCCCGAATACCGCCAAGCCCCTCCTGGACATTCTTTACCAGCGCTTCGTTGTGCTGGGCCTGCAGGCGGCTGTTTAGCAGAAGCACGCTCTTCGTCAGCGAACTGATGAGGAAATAGGTCAGGCCGAAGACGGCGATCGTGCCGACCGCGGTCAGCGGGTCGAGAGCCAGGAGCGCCCCCACCATGCAGAGAATCACGATGCCATTGGCGATGATCTGCAGGCAAGGGTAGAGCAACTGGTAGATAAGGCGATTTACGTGCGTGATCACGCCCGTGATCACTGTGCTCGAGTTGCGGGCGACATGGACGGAATACGGCTGGTAGAGCGTGCGCCGATAGGCCTCCTGCGACAGGTCGCTGCCGATCGCCGCGGCGACTCGCCCGCCAAACCAGAGATTCAACAGGCGGACCGCCGCCGACACGATCGCCGTAACCGCAAAGAGCACCGTCACCGGCAGGAGCAGGTCCTGGGGCTGCGTGGCGCCCCACTGCAGCGCCCGCTCCCGGATCGCTGGCTGCGACCAGAGCTGGTCCGGATCTGCGAGCACGGACAGAAACGGCACCACCGCCGCCAGGCTCGCCATCTCCGCTAGGCCGCTGGCAATCATGACCGCCGCCAGGAATCCCAGGTGCCACCGGCGCCGGGACGAGAGGTGCGCCCAGAGCCGCCGCAGCGGGGTGGGCAGGGCCGGCTGGTGCGTCTCGATGGACTCGGCGCGCACTCCGCTCCTCTCGGCGGCGTCCGTGGCCGGAGATGCCCGGTTCGCGGCGGTCAGTTCCATTGATCTTCCTGCTGGCCCACCCGCAGTATCGCAGGAAGCCAGTATGTGTGCATCCGACCGGGAAATCCATCGGCCGGGAAGACCTTGAAGGCCTAGAAGACCTTGCAGGCCTTGAGGATCTCGATCGTGAGGATGATCCCCACGCCCACGAGCGATTCCCCCGCGATCAGGCCACTCGACACGGGCACGGTGTACGTCTCGCCCGCCTTCGGCGCGGCTTTCGCCACGAGCCAGGCGACGAGCGCTCCCGTGAACATCGCGATCGAGTTGAAGGCCGGAATCACCCCCGCAATCCCCAGGCCCGTCGTCGAGGGAATCCAGGGCTTCCACTTCACCGGCGCAAACTCCTCCAGGAGCGTGAGCACCACGCCGATCAACGCCCCGATCACGATCGCTTGAAGCGCCCCCGCCGGCAGGGCATGCAGCCCCTGCGCCAAGAGCCGCGCCACCCCCTCCCAGACCTTCGCCGCCGGCGCCGGCAGCTCCGCCGAGCCGAGCCGGTCCGGATTGCCCTGCACCACGAAGATATAGGCCGGCACCGAAATGAGCGTGCCGGCTGCCACGCCGAAGAGCTGCGAGATCGTCTGCTTCCGCGGATTGCCCCCGAGCAGATACCCGCTCTTCAAGTCCGTCAGCAGGTCGGCCGCGTGCGAGGCGGCACCCGAGGTGATGCAGGCAGTCATGAGGTTCGTCGTGATGTTCGACGGCGCGATCGCCCCGTAGAGCAGCTGCGTGATCTTCCCCATCGCCCCGATCGGCGTGATGTCGGTCTCCCCCGTCGCCCGCGCCGCCACGATCGAAAGCAGAAACGTCACCACCACCGCCAGGATGCCCATCCACCAGGTGATCCCGAAGAGCACGTGGCCGAGCACCACGCAGGCCGTGCCCGCGACGAATGTCCCCACCACGAACCACGACGCCGGCACCTCGACATGGGCGAGCGCATCGTCGATCGGTTCGTGCCTTCGGCCGCCGCCGAAGAGCCCCGCCAGGCTGCCCGACAGGCCGCCGAAGGCCCGCAGCACCGTCCGCCACTTGAAGGCGAAGGAGAGCAGGCCGGAGGTCACCATCATCGCCGTCGCCGGCCAGAGCACCCACGACACGATCCCGCGATAGCCCGGCTGCACGATGCCCTGCGAGACGAGCATCGGGCCGATCACGCCGAAGCAGATGAGCGATCCCAGCAGCATCGACACCGCCACCCGCAGCCCCATGATCGCCCCGGCGGCGAGCATGATCAGCGAGCCCTCGATGCCGATCGTGTACTTCGTGAGCAGGTCGCGGCCGAAAGCCGTCGGCAGGAAGGGAATCTCCGCCGGAAACGCATACGCCGCCAGCGGCTTGATCTGCGCGAAGAGGTCGCGCCAGAGGGCGATCGCCGCCCCGATGATCCCGGCGCCGAACAGCGCCCGAGCCTTCACGACGGCCTCGCCTCCGGAGGAATGCATGCTCTTGAGCGTCTCGGCCGTCGCGATGCCGGAGGGGAAGGGGAGCTGGTCGATGTTGATCAGCTGCCGCTTGAGCGGGATCGCCATGAATACGCCCAGAAACGAGAGCGCCGACAGCCAGAGCATGATCTCCCACCACTCGAGCAGCCGGCCGGTGGTGAGGTAGAGCGCCGGCAGCGCCGAGACGAGCCCCGCGCTCGACATGTAGCCGGCGGCGCTCGCGGCGCTCGACATGGTGTAGTTTTCGAGGGTGGTGAAGGGCTTGCCCCGCCAGGCCGGCACCACCCGCTCGAGCACCGAGAACACGGCATAGGCGATGATCGCCGCCGTGATCGTCACGCCCAGGCCCCAGCCGGTCTTCAGGCCGACGTAGAGATTGGAGATCGACATCACGCCGCCGATGATCATCCCGGTGACCACCGCGCGGGGCGAAAGCTGGACGGCGTCATCGCCGGCGTAGACGTTCTTCAGCCACCAGCGGGCGGCCTCGTGCTCGTCGGCGAAGGCGGGATGGTGGGCGGGGCTCTCGTCGCGCATGGCGAGAGTGTATCCGCCCGCGGCCAGGGTTGCCCGTACCACATCGCCGGACGTTCGCTACGGGCTCCTGCCCTGCGCTCACTGCGGCAGAAGCTTCGCTCCGCACTCCTGGCTTCGCTTGCTTCCGCAGCCCGGCTCCTGTGGCACGGGCAACCCCGGCTCCAGCTTGGGAGACCGAGCGAGATGCAGGCGTCAGGGCACGTACGTGATGCCGGTGGACGAGGAGAGATTGACGTCGCCGGCCTGGTTCTCGGCGATCGTGTTGCGGATCACGCGGGTCCGCGAGCACGGGCCCACCGCCAGCAGGCCGTAGCCGACGCTCGTCACGATACCGTTCGAATCGCCCGCGGCCAGTCCCCCCACGAGCAGGTCGGTCGCGGCGTTGAGCAGCAGGCCGTTTTGGCCGCTCGCCACGATGCTGTTGCCGACGATCGTCGAGCCCTTGGAGTTGCCCTGCACGGAGATGCCGTTCAGGCCGTTGGAGATGATCGCATTGCCGGCGAATGCCGTGCCGATCGTGTTGGACAGTGCCCCGACCATCGTGATCCCGTCACCCACGTTCGCCCGGATCTCGTTGCCGACGATCCGGTTGGCCCGCGCTCCGGCGATCGTGATGCCCGCCCCGCCGTTGTAGGACACGCGGTTGGCCATGAAGGGCTGCGTGCCACCGATCAGGGTGCCCGACGTGCCCTGGCCGAGGTAGATGCCGCCGAGACTGTTGGGGATCGGCTCGCCGGCGACGAAGCCCGCGCCGACAACCGCATTGAAGATCCGGTTGTTGCGGGCCTTGCCCGTCACCTCGATGCCGTACCGGAGGTTGCCCGAGAGATGCACCTTCGTCTCGACCGAGGGCTGGAAGCCGCCGATCGCGTTGCCGTGGGCATTGTCGGTGATGAGGATGCCGCTGCCGTAGTTGGGGATCGCCGCCGAGATCGCGGCATTGGTGCCCGCGGCGGTGTCCTCGATCGTGACCCCCGTCGCCTTGCCGCCGAGCACGATGCCGTTGCCGAAGTTGCCCGCGACGAGGCAGGTCCGGATGACATTATTGCCGCCCGTGGAGGTGATCTGGATGCCGTTGAGACGGTTCGGAGCCGCGCCGCCGAAGGCCACCATGCCCACGAAGCTGTTGAAGGCGACGAAGCCGGTGGCCTTGCCGGCGACCTCGATGCCGTGGCGGTTGTTGCCGGAGTTGACGTTGCCCAGCGGAATCGGGCCGCCGACAAGGATGCCCGACGAGGTGCCGTTGACGAGGATGCCGTCGCCGCCGTTGGCCACGACGGTCGCGTTGTCGGCACCCACGCCGGTGAAGTTGGCCTGCACGGTCGTGTCGGTCGAGCTCGTGATCCGCAGGCCGTTGCCCACGTTGCCGGAGAGGACGTTGTAGAAGACGAACGGGCTCTGCCGGAACGTCGTGCCGAGGAGAGACGTCTCCTTGGCTCCGACCACCGCCACGCCGTCGCCGCCGTTGGCGAGCGCCGCGTTGCCCGAGGCTTGCGTGCCCACGAAGTTGCCGCTCAGCACGGTGCCCGAGGCCCCGCCGGTGATCAAGACGCCGTTCTCCCGGTTGCCCGAGATCAGGTTGCCGAGCGGCGGCCGCACGAAAACGCCGGCCGTCGGGGCGTTGCCGCCGGTTGCGGTGCCGCCGATCAGGCTGCCGCTGGCACCGCCGGTGACGACGATGCCATTGCGGCCGTTCGGCACGGCCGCCTGTCCCGAGAAGTCGGTGCCGATCAGGTTCATGGCCACGACGTTGGCGGATCCGCCCGCGATCGCCACCCCCTGGCCGCGGTTGCCGGAGATCACGTTCGACGGCTGGAATCCGACGTTCACCTCGGCCTGGTAGCTGGCTGAGCCGCTCTCCCCCAGCACGATTCCGACCACGGCGTTGCCATAGACGGAGTTGGCGCTCGGCAGGCCACTCACGCCCGTGACCGACTCGGGCGGGGAGAGTTCGACCCAGGCCATGTCGCCGAACGAGCCGTCTGACTGGCGGACGACGGTGGCCAGGCCGCTGGAGACGAGCTCGCCGGAGACGAACCCGCTGCCCGAGAGCGTGTACACGCCCTTCTCCACGCTGCTGATCCCCATGAAGTGGGTGCCGACCGTGGCCTGACCCGGGCTCTGATAGCTGTAGGCCCGCCAGTTGGAGAACGTGCCCGAGGCACGGTCGTAATCGATCAGCGATGCCATGCCGATCGGCTGCAGGCGGTCGGCGGCGTTGTTGACCGGAAGCTGCGAAAAGCCGCCGGCGATCGTGTAGCTGCCGTCGCCGTTGTCCCAGATGCCGTAGGCGGTGTTGGAGATCGTGCCGGGGAAGACGATGTCGGTGAACTCCTCCGTCTCGAAGTCGTAGATGAAGGCCCGGCCGCGCTCGTTCGGCGTGTCGCCGGTGATGAAGTTGCCCACCGCCAGCCCGCCCATCGTGCTGTGGAGGTAGTTGAAGGTCGAGCCGTTCCAGATCGTCTCGTAGTTGGCCGGGTCGGCCACGTCGTCGGCCATCGTATTGAGGTTGCCCCGGAAGGCGAAGCCGTAGCGGGTCTCGTCGCCGGCGAGCACATACGTGCCTACGAGCAGCACGTCGTCGTTGCCCAGATAGTCGGGGCCGTAGACGCTCGTGGCCGTGCCGCTGCCGCCGGGATAGTTGATCGCGTAGGCGTCACCGTCGCCCCCGTCGAGCGCGCCGACGTAGAGCAGGCCGCTCGTCACGCCCCCCGACTCGGTCGAGCCCGTGATCAGGTAGTCGCCATTGTCGAGTCCGCGGATGCCGGTCCACGATGCGACCGGGAGGGTGACGTCGGCGGTGTTGGCATAGGCGATCGTCGTCACCGGATCGGCGTTTCCGACGAGGTTGCCCGAGGCCCCGGCCTCGAGCCGCACGCCGTCGCCGCCGTTCGCGAGCGGCGTCGCCCCCGTGATCGTTGTGCCGATCAGATTCGAGGCCACGATGTTGTTGTCGCCCAGGATCCGGACGCCCGCCCCGCCGTTGCCGCTGATCAAGTTGCCGCCCGGCGTGATGGTGGCCTGGTAGGCGTTCACGCCCGTGTTGCTGGGAGCGATGCCCACGACCGCGTTGCCATACACCGAGTCGGCGAAGGCCGAGCCTCCCACCACGGGCGGCTCGAGATCGGTCCACTGCATGTCGCCGAACGAGCCGTCGGCGTTGCGGCGCACGGTGACGAACCCGGCGATCGCGCCGGCCTCGGTGGCGGCCACGGCCGCGAGCGTGTACGCCCCCGGCTCGACGCCGCTGATGCCCTCGAAGTGCGTGAGGCCCGACGCGCCGCTCGAGGGAGACGTGTAGGTGAACGACTTCCAGTTCGAGAATTGGCCGGTGGCGGAATCGAAGTCCACGAGCAGGGCCTGCGAGAGCGGCACCCGCGGGTTGAGCAGGTTGTTGATCGGGCTGTTGGCGAAGCCGCCGCAGATCGTGTAGCTCGTGCCGCCGTTCCACCAGATGCCGTAGGCCGTGTTGGACGCGGATCCGGGATAGACCATGCTCGGCACGAGGTAGCGGCGATTCACGGCGTCGTAGACATAGGCCAGGCCACCGCCGGCCGGCATGTCGTCCGACGTGGAGCTGTCGTAGTTGCCCACGACCAGCCCGCCCGAGGTGCTGTGGGGAATGTTCCAGGTGGCGGACGGGTGCGGCCGCGGAATCGCCTCGTAGTTGGCCGCCGTGTTCAAGTCTTGCAGGGTGCCGTTGAACATGAAGCCCAGCTCGTTGGGAGCACCGGTGACGGAATAGGTGCCGACGATGCGGAGTTGGCCGTCGCCGAGGTTGTCGGCGGAGTAGGCCGTGGTGCCGTCGGTCGTCTGGCCGAGAGGATCGGGCATCACCATCGCGTAGCCCGTGCCTCCCTGGGCCGTGATCGGGCCGACATAGACGAGCCCCGCCGTCTCGCTCGAGTCGGCGGGGTTGGTGGTCGTGCCGGTGATCAAATACTCTCCCGGCGAGCCCGCCGTCGTGAGACCCTGCCAGCCCGCGACGGGCAGCGTCTCGCCGACGGTCGTCGTGGCGACAGACGTCGTGACGTCGTAGGAGATCTTCGTCGGGAGGCCGATCCGATTGCCGGTCGCACTGGCCGCGACCTGGATGCCCGCGCCCGCGTTCGCGGCGCGGGTGCTGCCGTCGGTGAGCACGCCGACATAGTTGCCGGAGACGGTGATGCCCGACGCGGCGAGCGTCACGCCCGCGCCCGAGGCCCGCACCAGCGACAGCGACTCGAGGCTCGAGCCGTCGCTGCCCGCCGCGAACCGCAGCCCGGGGCGACCGGCGAAGTTGACCGTCACGACCGGCGTCGTGAGGAAGCCCGGCGCCGTGCCGCCATCGATCGAGACGGGGCCGGTGACGGTCGGCAGCGCCGACTTGAGCGTGATCGTGCCGGCGACGTCGAAGGCGATGTCGTCGGCGCCGGGATTGGCATTCGCGTCGAGCAGCGCGCGGCGCAGCGAGCCGAGGCCGCCGTCGGCGAGGTTCGTGACGGAGAACGTCGCCAGGAGGCGGCGATCCTCGAGCGGTTCGAAGCCGCCGCTTGCACGCTTGCGGCGGCGGGCGGGAGAGGACGAAGACCGGGAGAGGCGCGTGCTGCGGCGAAGGGTCATGAGCGTTCGTCCACTGAAGGAATCGAGCACAGGGGGTTGCGACCGGTTCCGCCCGAGGCCGCAAAGCCACTGGTTTACATCCGGCCGCCAGCCCATGCAAAACCCCGGTCGGCCGGGGGCGGCTATGCCGGTCGCGTGCCCCCGTGGCAGGGCTTCGAATGACGGAATCGCCAGCTCGGCGGCACCTCACCCCTTCGCTGACGAGGTCAGGCCCGGAGGGCCGGGTCAGCACCGGCGAGCGGAGGCTCGCCCAGAAACGCGAGCAGGATGCGAGGCGTTTCGTGAAGGTCGGTGCCGCTCATGCCCCGTCGCCGGACGTTCGCTCGGGGCATCCTGCCCCTCACTCTCTCGGATGCCGACTTCGCTTCGGCCTCCAGCCTGCGCTTGTCGGCATACGCCGGCTCTCGGGTCATGAGCGACACCTCGCCCCTTCGCTGACGAGGTCAGGCCCGGAGGGCCGGGTCAGCACCGGCGAGCGGAGGCTCGCCCAGAAACGCGAGCAGGATGCGAGGCGTTTCGTGGAGCAGCCCCGGAGGCTGCGCACCTCAGACGGCCCGCCAGGAGGGCGGGCGTTTCGAGAGGCCGCAGCGACCGGTGGTCGCGCAGGCCAAGTCGCGAGGGTTCCGGAGGCTGCGCACCTCAGACGGCCCGCCAGGAGGGCGGGCGTTTCGAGAGGCCGCAGCGACCGGTGGTCGCGCAGGCCAAGTCGCGAGGGTTCCGGAGGAACCCTCGCGACTACAGTCAGAACACGTCCAGATGGAAGTGGTGCCCCTGGTAGTAGCGGCGCGACTTCGGATATTCGTTCTGCCACTGCCGGTTGTAGACCGGCACCCGCATCTCCTGCGGATAGCGGTAGTAGAGATCGTTGGCACTCTGCTGGTAGCTGTCCGCGTAGAAGTTGTGCGGATACCAGACGTAGGGATAGTGGTAGAAGCGGTTCCAGTCGGTGCCGTTGTAGGAACTGCCCCACTGGTAGCCGTAGGCCTGCTGCCCCACCACCGGCGGCTGGGCCGAAGCGGTCGACGCCGCCGCCATGGCGCCGGCCAAAACGGCCGCGCCGAGCAAAGATCGCATCATCGGATTCCCCCCGTGAAGATCGACTCTCCCTGGGGATATCGACCGACGGCACGACCGTTCTTCACGGAAAAACCGGCACGGTCGGCAAGGGCGGAGGACCGGGCGAGGCGGGCGGCCCGGCGCGATCCCCGGTCAGGTCTTCGTCGCGGGCAGCCGGCCCTCGGCGAGCTCCCGATCCCACTCGTCGATCAGCGGCCAGTGCTGGGCACAGGTGCCGAAGTCGGCGAGGTTGAGGTAGCCCCGCAGCCGGTCGAGCGTCTTGGACAGGAGCGCGTCGTCCTTGCGGAAGATCGGGCCGTGGCTCGGAAGCAGCCATTCGACGTCGCTCGCCGCGATCCTCTCGAGCGACCGGATGAAGGCCGGGATGTCGCTGCCATGATGGGCGTCGATCGCACCGACGGAGCCGTCGCGGTAGATGTTGTCGCCGGAGAGCAGCAGGCTGCCCATGCGGAAGGCGAGCTGGCTGTCGGTGTGGCCGGGGGTGTGCCAGACCTCGAGGCGATGCCGGCCCACCTCGAGGACGTCGCCGTCGACGATCTTTTGATCCACCTTCACGATCGGCATGTCGAGGTGGACGTTTTGCGCGGCGATCTCCGCGAAGGTCTTGATGCGGTCGCCCGTCTCGAGCGAATCGACCGCCAGCGGATGGGCGAGCACCGGCGCCTTGAGCAACGCCTTCGCCTTCGCCAACCCCTGAATGTGGTCGACGTCGGCGTGGGTGGCCACGAGCGCGCGGCACTGGGAGAGCGGAAAGTCCATCTCCCGGATCATCTCCACGATCTCGTCGACGCTCTCCTCGTAGCCGATGTCGACGAGGGCCCAGTCGCGTTCGTCATAGACGAGGTAGACGTTGCAGCCGATCCGCCAGCCGGCCTGGTGGTTCATCTCGATGACACCGGGAAACAGCGGACGACGTTCGAGCATGGAACTCACCGGAAGAGGAGGCGGAAGGGCGGCCGCAGCGGACGGGAATTGCGGCCTGCGGCGGGGGAAGACACACTAACCGGACTGAAGGCACGCGAATCGGGTGCGGTATTTTAGCAGGGTGGCAGCGGTTTGCCGCAGCGTGCGTGCGGCCGCGGCGTGCGGGCGTCTTTTCCCGCGGAAGGCTCGCGATGGAATCGTCTCCCCCGACCCGGTTCGCGGCCTGGGCCGGCAGCGTCGACGAGTTGTGTCGGCTGATCGACGCCCTGCGGCCGGCCGCCGCCGCGATCGGCGCGGCCGACCCGGCCGCCTCCGAGTGGCACGGCAGCCTGTTCGGCAAGCTCCGACCCCAAGTCTCCCGCGAGCCGCTGCTCGTGGCGGCCGTCTGCGGCGGCACCAACACCGGCAAGAGCCTGATCACCAACACGCTCGTCGGCGCGGAGATCAGCCGGTCGGTGCCGGAGGCGGCGCGGACACGACACCCCGTCGCCAGCCTGCCCCGGGGACTCTCGGCCCGAGTCGATCTGGCGGCGCTCTTTCCGGGGTTCGCGCCGGTCGCCTGGGCGGGCGTGCAGGACGCGATCGATCTCGGGCCCGACGACGCGGGCAACGCCGACAGGCTCGTCTGGCGCGAGGATCCCAGCGGCCGGCAGCCTGCGCGGCTGGTGCTCCTCGACACGCCCGACATCGACGGCACGCTCCGTGAGAACTGGCACCGGGCGGAGCTTGTCCGCAACGCCTGCGACGTGATCGTCGCCGTGCTCACGCAGCAGAAATACAACGACGCCGCCGTCCGCGACTTCTTCGCCGCCGCGGCGGCCGCGGGCAAGGCGGTGATCGTCGTCTTCAACATGCTCGACTGGCCGCGGCAGCGGGACCGCGTCGGCGGCTGGCTCGGGACCTTCGTCGCCGAGACGGGCGTAAAGCCGCTGGCGGTCTACGCGGTGCCCCACGACTTCCGCGCGGCCGAGGAGAACCGCATCGAGCTGCATCCGCTCCCCGAGCTGTCGCCCGACGGCCTCTCTGTCGGCCTGGCCGAGCGGCTGGCCGACTGCGACTTCGACGGCATCAAGCTGCGGGCCATGCGGGGCGCGCTCGAGGTGGTGCTCGATCCCCGCACCGGCGTGGCTTCCTGGCTCGATGCCTTCGAGTCGAGCGCCGGCCATTGGCGGGAGGCGCGGCGGCTGCTCGCCGACGAGGCGCGGGTGCGCGTGGAGCTGCCGGCCGCGCCCCGCGAGATCGTCTGGAACGAGATCTGGGACTGGCTCGAGCCGCGGCGGTCGGGCCTCGACCTCGCCGTCAGCCGCATCTACCGGGTCGCGGGACGGGGCGTGAGCTGGGCGGCCCGGCAGGTCGGCCTGGGCCGCACCGCCGCCGAGCGGCGCGAAGACTTCTCGGCCGTCGAGCTGGCCGCGCTCAAGGCGGCGCTCGGCGACTTCGTCGAGCGGCTCGAAGGAGCCTGCCGGGCCAACCCCAGGCTCGGGGCGGTGCTGGGCCCGAGGCTCGTCGACGGCGACCGCACGGCCTGGTATGCCGACCTCGAGCGGCGACATGCGGCCTTGCCGCTGGTCTCGGAGGACTACCGGAAGTTCGTCCGCACGGAGCTCGACCGCTTTGCCCGCGACAATCCCGGCATGGTCAGCTTCATCCTCAGGGGGCTCGATATCGGTGCCGTGGCGCGGCCGGCGATCACGGTGGCGCTCGGCATGGCGGGCGCGGCGGCCGTGCCGGCGGCGGCGGCCTCGGCCGGCGGGCTCTCGGTGCTCTTGCACCAGGTCGGCGACGTGGTGGTGGGCACGGCGGCCACGATCGCCGGCGAGAGCGTGCTCGGCCTGGGGATGAAGGGCATCAGCCCGCTCATCGAGCGGCTCTTCGCAGGCTGGTCGGCCGAGCGGGGCCGCGTGCTCGCCGAGACGCTGCACGATGTCGTCCTCGGGGACCGGCTGGAGGCGATCGACGCCCTGGCCGGCGCCGCCACGGCGCCGGAGCTGGCCCGGGCGCGGCAGCTCGTCGAGGCATGCCGGCGGGAGGTGCGGGCATGAGCGAAGGGGCATCCGGTGGCGGCGGGGCGGAACATGACGGCGCCGCGTTCGCCGCCTTCGACGAACTGGTCGAGGCGCTCGGCCGCTGGAGCCGGTCGGGGCCCGACTGGTCGCCGGCGCGGAGCGTGCGGGAGGAGTGGGAGCAGGTCACGCCGCGGCTCGACCGGGCCCGCCGCGAGCTGTCGCGCATGCTCGTCGTCGGCGTGATCGGTGGCACCGGCACCGGCAAGAGCACGCTCGTCAACGCGCTGGCGGGTCGGACCTTGAGCCCGGCGGGCGACGTCGCCCGGCCCACCACGATCTATCCGGTCGTCGTGGCCGCGAGCGACGTCGACATCTCCTGGCTCGACCTTGCGGCCGTGTCGGCCCAAGTCGTGCGCAGCGACGCCCCGGCCGTGGCGAATATCGTGCTCGTCGACTGCCCCGATCCCGACACGCAGGGCGGGCCAGCGCGGCCCGACGCGGCGGCCCGGCCGAGCGATTCCAATCGCAACCGCGACCTGCTCGAGGCGGTGCTGCCCGCCTGCGACGTGCTGCTTCTGGTCTCGACCGCGCAGAAATACCGCTCGTGGGTCGTGGCCCGCGAGGTGGCCGCCTTCGCGCCGGGGCGGCCCTTGCTCTTCGTGCAGACCCACGCCTCCCGCGATCCCGACATCCGCGACGACTGGCGGCGGGAGCTCGAATCGCAGGGGTTCGTCGTGCCGCGGATCTTCCGGCTCGACGCCGTCGATGCGGCGGCGCGGACGGCGGCCGGGCTCGAGCCGGAGCCCGGCTTCAAGGAGCTCACCGCGGCGATCGACGCGGAGCTGGTCGGCCGGGCCGCCAGGCGGGTGCGGCGCACCGGCGCGATCGACCTGGCGGGCTGGTTCGTCGCGCAGGCGCGGGAGCGGCTCGCGCCGCTCCGCGAGCCGGTGGCGGGGCTCGCCGCCGGCGTCGCCACGGAGCGGACCCGGCTCGAGGGCCTCCTCTCCCACGCGGTCGCCACGCGGCTCCGGTCGAGCCGCGCCGTCTGGCAGCGGACCCTCACCGACGAGATCGTCCAACGCTGGCAGGGCGGCCCGTTCGCAGCCTTCCTCCGCGGCATCGCGGCGCTCGGCCGGCTCTGGCCGCAGATGCGGTCGGCCGGCGGCAGCCTCTTCGGCCGGCTCGTCTCGGGCGTGGCGGCGCCGGTGCCCGTCGCGGAATGCGGCTGGCGGCAGGTGGAGGAGCTGGGGCTCGCGCCGGCGGAGGTGGAGCAGTCGCGGAGCGTGTTGGGCGGGCTCGCCGCGCGGGCGCGGATCGTCGAGCCGCTCGTCGGCCGCGCGCGGCTCGACGACGACAGCCTGCGGCCGGCCGTCGCCACGCTCCTCGACCGCACGGGGGGCTGGCTTTCCGCGGGCATCGACGGGCTCGTGGCCGCCCGCCGCGACCGTGTCGCCGGGCCGGTCGTCCGCTGGGCGTGCGAGGCGGCCTTCAGCGGATTGGTGGCGGCCGTGCTCGCCCGGGCGGGCTGGAACTTCTTCGTGGGGCATCTCTGGCAGGGCCGTGTGGTCGATGGCGGCGGGTTTCTCCAGGAGGCGATCCTCTGGATCGTGCTCTGGGGGCTTCTGCTGCGGTGGCTCGTGTTCGCCCGCGTGAAGGCCGGGCTCGACGGCGACACGCAGGCGCTCGTGGCGCGGCTGCCGGAGGCCCGGCTCGTCGACCCGCTGCTGGCCGACTTCGAGGCGGCGGCCGCCGCGACGGGCCGCTTCATCGACGAGGGCGACCGGCTGGGCCGCGACCATGCGGCGCTCGTGGCCGGGCTGTCCGAGCCGACGGGCGACCTCGGCCGGCTTCGTGGGGCGGCGCCATGACGCGGCGCGTGGCACGCACCGCGCGGCGGCGCAGAGGCCCGCCCGCGATCTCCATGCTCGCCGTGATCGCCCTCTGCGGCACGCTTGCCGGCCCGACGCCGGCGCCGCTGCTCGCTGCCGAGCTCGACGAGGTGATCGCCCGGCGGCAGCTCGTCTGGGCCGCCGATCAGGAAGGGGGCGGGCCGCACGTCTTCCCCGATCCCGACGAGCCCGAGCGGCTCACCGGCTTCGAGTTCGAGCTGGCCGCGCTGCTCGCGGCGGAGCTGGGGGTCGAGCCACGGTTCCAGCAGGGCCAGTGGGACCGGCTGCCGCTGCTCCTGGGCCGCACCGTCGACTGCGTCATCAACGGCATCGAGCTGACGCCGGAACGGCGGCGCGACTACACCTGCTCGCGGCCCTACTTCGCCTACGCCCTGCAGCTCGTCGCCCGCCGCGACGGCCCGCTGACGACGTTCGACCGGCTCGCGTCGCCCGGGCCCGGTGGCCGCTGGCGGGTGGGCGTGCTCACCGGCTCCGCGGCCGAGACCTTCATGCGGTCGCGGGACGATCTCGAGATCGAGGTCATCGGCTACGACGGCACGATCGACTCGCTCGAGCAGGTGGCCACCGGCGTGCTCGACGCCACCGTCATGGACGATTGCATCTTCAACTTCTACGCCGACCGCTTCGAGCGGCTGCGGGCCGTCGATCGCCCGTTCGCCGGCGGCGCCTACACGATCCTCACCGCCCGCGATACGCCGCGGCTCGCGGCGGCGATCGACGAGGCCCTCGGCCGGATGATCGCCGACGGCCGGCTCAAAGAGCTCTACGACCGCTGGGACCTGGCAGGCCGGCAGCAGATGCTGCTCCTCCGCGACGCCGCCGAGATCCCGGAGGCCCGACGCCGCGGCCTCGTCGAGCTCGCCCGCGACACGCTTCCCCTGCTGCTCAAGGCGGCGGGCATGACGGTGCTCCTCTCGTGCCTGGCCTTCCCGCTGGCGGTGGTCCTGGGGCTGGCCGTCGCGGTGGGCCGGATGCACGGGCCGGCCTGGCTGCGGCCGCTCCTGGCGACCTACGTCGAAGTGCTCCGCGGCACGCCGTTGCTCCTGCAGCTCTACGCGATCTTCTTCCTGCTGCCGAGGATAGGACTCGCACTGCCGGCGCTCGTGGCGGCGGTGCTCGGGCTCGCGCTCAACTACTCGGCCTACGAATCGGAGATCTACCGGGCCGGGCTCAAGGCGGTGCCGACGGGGCAGTACGAGGCCAGCTTGTCGCTGGGACTCTCCAAGTGGCAGGCCTTGTGGCACGTGCTCGTGCCGCAGGCGGTGCGGATCGTGATGCCGCCGGTGACGAGCGACTTCATCGCGCTCTTCAAGGACACGAGCGTCTGCTCGGCGATCACCGTGGTCGAGCTGACCAAGCGCTACAGCGTGCTCGCGCTCTCGACCGGACGGATCGTCGAACTGGCCGTGGCCACGGCCCTGCTCTATCTTTGCATGAGCTGGCCGCTGGCCGTCCTCTCGCGGTGGTTCGAGCGCCGGCTCGAACGGCCGGCGGACTCCGGCGGCGGAGCGGACGGGGGTTGACGGCGGCTGACCACTGGCGACGGCGACCGGCCGCCGTCCGGCGCGGTGCATCCGCAGGGAATGAGGACAGAGACGTTCATGATCAAGGTGTCGGGGCTGACGAAGGCGCGGGGCGCCGTCCGCGTGCTCGAGGAGGTGAGCCTGACGGCGGGCGAGGGCACTGTCACCGCGATCGTCGGCCCGTCCGGCAGCGGCAAGAGCACGCTCCTGCGGTGCCTCAACGGGCTCGAAACCTTCGATCAAGGCGCCGTCGAAGTGGCCGGCCACGCGCTCTCGGCGGGGCTGCAGCCGCCCCCCCGGCTCGAGCGGCTCCGGCGGGACGTGGGCATGGTGTTTCAGCAGTTCAACCTCTTTCCGCACCTCTCTGTGCTCGACAACGTCGCCCTGGCGCCCCGGGTGGTGCTGAGGGTGGGGGCGGACGAGGCCCGGACCCGCGGGATCGACCTGCTCGGCCGGGTCGGCCTCGAATCGTTCGCGGGAGCCCGGCCCGCC
>Ga0255182_1000279_pt1 | contig 39356 bp, 29 predicted proteins | sample Atl_UVDOM_RepA_8_FD_188420 | JGI IMG/M metagenome (GOLD analysis project Ga0255182, IMG submission 188420) | Freshwater microbial communities from Altamaha River, Georgia, United States - Atl_UVDOM_RepA_8d | ecosystem: Environmental > Aquatic > Freshwater > River | place: USA: Georgia...
CACCAGTGCACCCAGCATTTCCAAAGAAAGCGACGAACTCATAAGCAGCCGTTCACGCTCGCGCTGGGCTACACTGCCATCTCGCGAGAATTCCACCACACGCACGCCGCGCAGCTCCCAGTCAAAGCCCTGGTCGGTCTGGCCAAGAAAATGTCCGGTTTTCGCCTCCACCATGGATGACATGCGCTGCTGGGCGTCGAATTCGTACACCGTAACCCGCTCTAAAGTCTGATCCTGATTCATACGGGCAGCGTTTACAAAACGAAAAATCCGGCCATCGCCTGCCGCAATCTGTGATGAATCTCTTAGCCACAAGCCCGACCGCATCTGCCCCAGGCCGGTTCCTGAATCCCGAATTCGGCCACGAAAGTCCTCCACTGCCGGCACCACAAACTCAGAGAACACCGCAGTCAGCACAATCATCGGAAATCCGATGTAGAGCATTGATCGAATCGCAACCCCGGGCAGCAACCCTGACACACGAAATACAGTGAACTCTGAATGCGCTGCACTCTGCGACAAGGCCCAGAGGGCACCGATCAACGCAGCAATTGGTGCGAGCTCAACCACGCGGCTAGGCATGCCCAAGAGCACGTATACCAATGCATGTTCAAAGCGATAACCCCCAATGCCCACCTCGTTGATCTCTGCCAAAAGATCAAAAAACAAAAATAGCGACAGAAACCCCAGCATCACAAAGGTCGTCGCCTGAACGATGCTTTTGCCGATGTAACGACGAAAAATAAAATCGTTCATCGCATGCGCCACCAGATCATGCCGGCTGCAATTGCCAAAAGCACGGTGGGCAGTGGCCACCATGCCATGGCCAGGCTCCATTTCCCTTGAGTAACTGTGGCCGTCATTGCGGTAAAGAGATTGCTCGCAGTGAGATAAATCAGCAACGCGAGAATCAGATTCACCGCCCGACCTGAGCGGGCCTGGGTGACTGCCAACGGGATCGCCAAAACGCCTAGGGCGAGTGTTAAGAGCGGCAAGCCAACACGTAGCGCAAGCTCTCCCTGCACTGCCGGCTCTTGGCGATCAACAAGGCTCAGCGTTGACGCTGAACGAATCGTCTCCTGGGCCCTCGCGCCCCGTGTCGACTGATCAACTCGGAACCGATAGACATCAAAGCCCGTGGTCTGCGTCTCTAGGCCATCAGGGCTCAGATCGGTTCGATAGCCACGCTCCAAAACAATCCATTGCTGACCATCGGGTTCTGTCTCGAATCGGCCTGTTGACGAGACCAGCACGGACTGCTGGCCCTTGCTATCGATCGAGCGAATAAACACCGATCCGGTACGACCCCCTTCATCGTCGGGGTTTTCGAGAAAAAAGACCCTCTGGCCAGAATAGGATTCTCGAAACTGGCCGGGACTGACGCGCTGTGCATCACCCCGGTTCTGAATCTCATCCTCAAATTCGGAAATCTGCTGCTTCGACCATGGCGCCACCACCGTGGATGTCAGCGCGACCAGCAGAATCATCGGCCACATAAAGCGCCAGACCGGCCGCAGAAAATCCGCCAGGCTCTTGCCGGAGGACAGCCAGATCACCATCTCAGAGTCGCGCCACCAGCGCGACAGGACCATGAATACCGAGATATACACCGTGAGCATCAGCACGGTACTCATCAGATTCAGGGTGTTAAAGACAATTAAGGGCAGTACCAGCTCTCCGTCGACCCGGCCGGAGGCCGCCCGGCCGAGCGCCCGAATCAAAATCATCGTCACCAGGGTGGTGAGCAACACCGCCAAAACCCCGCCAGAAGTCGATCTGAGCTCTCTGAGCAGGGATTTTTGAAAGAGCATTTTCTTTATAATTTGAGGTTTCTCAGATTCGGGCATTTTGTCATGACTGCACCCTCCGCCCCCAAAGACATTAAAGAACCCAAAGACCCCGGTGAACACCGGGAGCCTGCCCAATTTATCGCTAGCAATAAGCCGGTTGATCGGGCCACTGCCGACTGCGTCTGGGTCGGCATTTTTGCCACCGGCACCGGCGCGGTCGAGCTGTCAAACGCCGCCAAGGTCCTCGACAAAGTATCCAACGGGGCTGTCGCCAGGGCAATCAAAGCGGGCGATATCGATGGCAAGGCGGGCAATAACCTGCTGCTGCGGGACCTGACTGGCCTGCCCTCGCCCCGCGCATTGCTCGTCGGCCTGGGCAAGCGTGATGATCTAAACGAGAAAGTCTTCTGCGACGCCATCCGTGGCGCGATGAAATCGATTGCAGGCTCCAAAGGCATCAAACGCATCGCCTCGTTTCTGACCGATGTTCCCGTCAAAGCAAAAAGCGGCGAACGCTCAGGCACATGGCGGGTAACTGCCCATGTCACCTGCGTACGTGAGTCCGGTTATCGCTTTGAGCGCTTCAAAACCAAAAAAGACGACAACGGCCAAGATGCCGGCAGCAAAGCAAAAGCAGCAAAACCGGCCGCCGAGGGCATCACCCATGTAGAGATGCTGCTGCCAGGTGATATGCGGCCCACCGAGGCGCCAAAAGTCATTGAAGACGCGCAAGCCCTCGCCAATGGCCTGCAACTCACCAAGGATCTTGCCAACCTTCCCCCGAATATCTGCACGCCCACCTATCTTGCCAACCAGGCCAAGACGCTGGCACGAGAATTCAGACTCAAAATCGAAGTGCTGGACCGGGCTGCGGTGGAAAAGCTTGGCATGGGCGCCCTGCTCGCCGTAGCACAGGGATCTGCGCAGCCTCCGCAGTTCATCGTGATTCAGCATTTGGGTGCAACAACCAAAGACGCTCCCCATGTATTGGTGGGCAAAGGCATCACCTTCGATACCGGTGGCATTTCCCTAAAGCCAGCGGCTGACATGGATGAAATGAAATACGACATGTCGGGCGCTGCGACCGTGCTAGGTGTCATGCGCGCAGTCGCTGAGATGGGGCTAAAGCGCAACGTGATTGGCGTTATTCCCACCTGTGAAAACATGCCCAGTGGCACTGCCACTCGACCAGGTGACATCGTCACCTCGATGTCTGGTCAGACCGTTGAGATTCTGAACACCGATGCCGAGGGCAGGCTCATCCTGTGCGATGCGCTCACCTATGTCGAAAAATTTAAACCCGCCTCGGTCATCGATATCGCTACCCTGACCGGTGCCTGTGTCATCGCTTTGGGTGCCGTCAACTCAGGGCTCTTTAGTCCTGATGATCAGCTCGCCGATGCACTGGTGAAAGCCGGCCAGGATGCGCTGGATCCAGCGTGGCGCATGCCGCTGCAAGAGGAATACCAAGAACTCTTGAAGTCACCCTTTGCCGATATGGCCAACGTGGGCGGCAGGGCGGCCGGAAGCGTGACCGCCGCATGTTTTCTGTGGCGGTTTACCAAGGCTTATCGCTGGGCGCATTTAGACATCGCCGGAACAGCCTGGAAATCCGGCGCCGCCAAAGGCGCAACCGGCCGGCCCGTATCGCTGCTGGTGGAGTTTCTGAAAAACGGCCTGGAGTAAGGCGTATGCGGCCAGGCCATGACCTCGATTGATTTTCATTTCAATACGCCCAATCGCCTGGAATACGCCTGCCGGCTCACGCGCAAGATCCTGAACTCCGGCCAGGCGACCCTGGAGTCGCCGCTACTCGTGTTCTGCGCCGATCGCAGCCGACTGGATCACTTCGATGACATGCTGTGGAGCCTGTGGCCTGATGAATTTATTCCGCATGCGCACGTCTCCCTGCCCGAGGCACACGAATCACCCATTTTGCTGACTGACCAAGATATCAAACTCCATCAGCACACAGTGCTGCTAAATCTCGACGACGCACCGCCACCTTTTTTTACCCGATTTACACGACTGCTTGAGGTCGTCTCCACCGAAGAGGATGACCGCGCCAAGGCCCGCGAACGATTCGGCTTTTATCGGGACCGCGGCTACGCAATCAATAACTATGACCTCTCTAAAAAATCATGACCGAGCTGGCAAAATCGTTTGAACCCTCTGAGATTGAGCAACGCTGGGGGCCCGAGTGGGAATCCCGCGGCCTGTATCGCGCCGGCAACCGAGAGACCAGCAGCGCATTCTCTATTCAGCTGCCTCCTCCCAATGTCACCGGTACGCTGCATATGGGCCACGCGTTTAATCAAACGCTCATGGATACGCTCACCCGCTGGCATCGCATGAAAGGGGATAACACCCTGTGGCTGCCCGGCACAGATCATGCAGGTATTGCTACCCAGATCGTCGTCGAACGACAGCTCGATGCCAAAGGCATATCACGGCACGACCTGGGCCGCGACGACTTCATCAAGCGGGTCTGGGAGTGGAAAGAGCACTCGGGTTCTACCATCACTGGCCAAATGCGTCGACTGGCAGCAAGCTGCGACTGGGATCTCGAGTACTTCACCATGAATCCGCAGTGCTCAGAAGTCGTCAAGGAAGTCTTTGTGGCGCTCTTTGAGCAAGGACTTATCTATCGCGGTAAGCGATTGGTGAATTGGGATCCGAAGCTACTCACCGCAGTCTCTGATCTCGAGGTCATTAGCGAGGAAGAAGATGGATCGCTCTGGTCGATCCACTATCCGTTAAGCGATGGCGGCCAGGGCCTGATCGTTGCGACCACGCGGCCCGAAACGATGCTGGGCGATGTGGCTGTCGCCGTTAATCCCGAAGACGAGCGCTATCGGCACCTCATCGGTAAAACGCTCAGACTGCCCCTGGTCGGCCGTGAACTGCCCATCATCGCCGATGACTATGTCGATCCCGCCTTTGGCACAGGCTGCGTGAAGATCACTCCCGCCCATGACTTCAATGACTACGCGATGGGAGAGCGCCATGGCCTGGAGAAAATCAGCATCCTTACGCTTGATGCGCGGATCAACGAAAATGCGCCCGCCCAATACCAAGGCCTCGATCGTTTCGATGCCCGCAAAAAAATACTCTCCGATCTAGAGTCCCTTGGGCTCCTAGTGGAAACCAAGAAACACAAGCTGATGGTGCCCAGAGGCGATCGGACCAATTCCATCATCGAGCCGATGCTCACCGATCAATGGTTTGTCGCAATGAGCAAGCCCGCCCCTGCGGGCACCTTCACGCCAGGCAAGAGCATTGCCCAGCGTGCGCTGGACGTGGTCGATTCGGGCGAAGTGAAATTTATTCCCGAAAACTGGACATCGACCTATCGCCACTGGCTGGACAATATTCAAGACTGGTGCATCTCCAGACAGTTATGGTGGGGCCACCAGATCCCCGCCTGGTACAAGGCCGATGCAAATGGACAGCCCATTCATGACGGCACCGTCTTTGTCGCCCGCACCGAGGATGAAGTACATCAGAAGGCAAAGCAGGCCGGATGGGATGGGCCACTGGTGCGCGACGCAGATGTGCTGGATACCTGGTTCTCATCCGCACTCGTGCCCTTCTCGACACTTGTAGATCCGAAACAGGTCTGGAATCGGAGCACCAACACACCGAATATTCGCCCCGAGCTCGAACAGTTTTTGCCCTCCAGCGTGCTGGTCACCGGCTTTGACATCATCTTTTTCTGGGTCGCACGTATGGTCATGATGACCTGCCACTTCACTGGCAGGGTGCCCTTTCATCATGTCTATGTCCACGCCCTGGTTCGCGATGCTGAAGGCCAAAAGATGAGCAAATCGAAGGGCAATACCCTAGACCCGATTGATTTGATCGACGGCATTGATCTGGAGACGCTCGTCGGCAAACGCACCAGCGGACTGATGAACCCGAAGCAGGCCGCACAGATCGAGAAAAAAACCCGTGCCGAATATCCCAAAGGGATCGCTGCATTCGGTACCGACGCTCTGCGCTTTACCTTTGCCAGCCTGGCCACGCCCGGCCGCAATATTAATTTCGACCTCAGCCGTTGCGAGGGCTACCGTAATTTCTGCAACAAGCTATGGAACGCAACACGCTTTGTATTGATGAATTGCGAAGGTCAGGATAACGGCCTGGAAGTCTGCGCTGGTGACTGCGGACCAGAGGGAATACTAAATTTCACCTTCGTCGATCGGTGGATCGTCTCTCAACTGCAACGGACAGAGGCAGCGGTTGAACAACATCTGAATGATTACCGCTTTGACTTGGCCGCACGCGAACTCTATGAGTTTGTCTGGAATGAATTCTGCGACTGGTACCTTGAGCTTGCCAAAGTCCAGATGGCCACAAGCCGCCCGAACGCACAAAAGGCAGCCCGTAGAACGCTGCTCCGCGTCCTTGAGGCAACGCTGCGTCTCGCCCACCCGATCATTCCTTTTATTACCGAAGAACTCTGGCAGACCGTCGCCAAGACTGCGAAGCGGTCCCTCAAGCTGGAGGCAGGCGAATTCGACTCTATCGTGACAGCCGCCTATCCCAAGGCGGAGATGAACAAGATCGATACGCTGGCCGAAGCACGGGTGCAGCAGCTCAAAGAAATGATTGGCGCAATTCGGGCACTCAGATCGGAAATGGGCCTTTCGCCGGCGGAAAAAGTACCCCTTCGGATCAGCCTGGAGAATATCCAGGCACTGAATAGCCAGACCAAACTAGATCTGCGACTAGACAGCCTGGAGCGACAGCAGATTGCCGCTAGCCTAAAGGGCTTGGCCAAGCTGAGCGATGTCAGCTTTGAGAAATCCCTGGGTGAAGAGGCGAAACGCTCACCCGTGCAGATCGTGGGCGACCTGAAGCTCATGCTGGTAGTCACAGTGGATGTCGAAGCGGAGCGGGCGCGGCTTTCCAAAGAGGTAGCCCGCCTTGAAGGTGAAATCAGCAAGGCCAAGGCAAAGCTCACTAATGAAAGTTTTGTTGCCCGCGCACCTGCTGCGGTAGTCGAGCAAGAGAAGGCGCGCCTTGCCACGTTTGAGACATCGCTTGCGCGCGTGCGCGAACAATTAAGCGCCCTTTAATTTTTTGTTATCGGAGGGGATGCGTTTTACTCAAGGAGCGTCGGAGCCGATGATTTTTTCGGCGACCGCGACGAGAGAAAACGCATCCCCTCCGCAAAAAACATCAACACAAAAGAAAAAGGCGCCAATTACTTGGCGCCCAAACGATCGTCACTCCCTCAAATGACGATCCCTCCTCCTCACGCAGCGAGTCTACCCTTTTCTGCGTATAAGAAAACTAAATTCCCCTGCAGACTCAGTGCTTTCCATAAGTTGATGACCCGTATGTCGGCAGAAATATTCGAAATCCCGCACTGCACCAGAGTCTGTTGCAAGCACACGCAGTAACGACCCTGCAGTCATTTCATTGAGTGCCTTCTTCGCTTTGAGAATTGGCATCGGACAGCTAAGCCCGCGCGTATCGAGAAGTCTCTCCGCTGCCGTTTCTGTAGAAGCACTCGAATCACTGCTCATCAATCGTCCCTGATCAGCTCAGCTTTGATTGGACAAAGGCGGCAACGCTCTCTAGCGCCTTCGGAAGTCCCGAGGGATCTGTGCCGCCAGCCTGGGCCATGTCGGGCCGACCACCACCCTTACCGCCCACCTGCACCGCAACATGATTCACCAATTCGCCCGCCTTCACCTTTCCGGTGAGGTCGGCGGTGACCCCCGCAATCAGCGTGACCTTGCCGCCATCCACACTGGCCAGCACGATCGCCGCGGACTTCAGCGTATTTTTCAACTGATCCATCGTGCCACGCAGCGAGGCAACATCGGCGCCATCAATACTGACGGCCAACACTTTCGCGCCCGCAATATCCTGGGCCTGGGCTGCCAGGTCACTGCCCGCTGAGGACGCGAGCTTGGACTTCAATCGGGCGATCTCTTTTTCCATCGCCTTCACGTTGTCCATGATCTGGGCAAGCCGCGCCGGCAGCTCGTTCACAGGCGACTTAATCACTGCAGCCGCCTGAGTCATGCGCATCTCGAGAGACTGCAGAAGGCCGAGGGCGTTCTCACCGGTGACTGCCTCGATCCTGCGAATTCCGGCAGCGACACCCGACTCAGAGACGACTTTAAATAGCCCAATGTCTCCGGTGCGGCTCACATGGGTACCACCGCAGAGCTCACACGACGATCCAATATCGAGCACGCGAACCTGATCGCCATATTTTTCGCCGAACAGGGCCATCGCACCGTGGGCAATCGCATCATCAAATGTCATGACCTGGGCCTTGGTCGCCTGATTGGCCAGGATCTCGCTATTCACAATCTCTTCGATTCGACGAATCTCTTCATCCGTCACTGGCTGGTTGTGGGAGAAGTCGAAGCGAGTCTTCTCTGCATCAACCAGCGAGCCCTTCTGCTGGACGTGACTGCCGAGTACCTCCCGAAGGGCCTTATGCAGCAAATGGGTTGCAGAGTGATTGCGCACCGTGTGGCCGCGGCGTTCCATGTCGACCTCGGCCACAATGCGGTCACCCACCTGGAGGGTGCCGGTCAGCACCACGCCATGATGTCCAAACACCTCTGCGGAAATTTTCTGCGTGTCCTCTACTGAAAATGCAACATTTTCTCCACGTAATGCACCTGCATCACCGACCTGACCACCAGACTCTGCATAAAAGGGGGTCACATCCAACACGATGACCGCCTGATCGCCCGATGAAACTGACTTCATACTCACACCGTCTTTGTAGATGGCCGTGATTTTGGCGCTATCTTGCAGCCGCTCGTATCCGACAAACTGGGTGGCCACACCGGAATATTCGAGCACCTCGGCAGCCTTGAACTTTCCCGCCGCCCTGGCCTGCTCGCGCTGCCGGGCCATTGCCGCCTCAAAGCCAGCCTCGTCTACCTCTACCTCGCGCTCGCGACATACATCCGCAGTCAGATCGAGCGGAAAACCAAAGGTGTCGTACAAAGTAAATGCGGTCTGGCCATCGAGTCGGCCACCCTTAGACAGGCCCGCAAGCGCGGCATTCAGAATGCCCATGCCTTTTTCTAGGGTCTCGCCAAATCGCTCCTCTTCTTGCTTGAGCGTGGCCGCAACACGATCACCCGCCTTCGCCAACTCGGGATAAGCCACACCCATTTCTTTTACGAGGTCGTCAACCAGCTTGTAGAAAAACGGCTGCGACTGGCCAAGCTTGTGGCCATGCCGCAATGCCCTGCGGACAATCCGGCGCAGTACATAACCGCGGCCTTCATTTCCCGGAATCACACCATCCACAATCAAGAAACTACAGGCACGGATATGGTCTGCAATTACGCGCAACGATGGGTTCTCCAACTGCTTGCAGCCCGTCTCGCGCGCAGTCGCTTTGATGAGATTCTGAAACAGATCGATTTCGTAATTACTGTGCACATGCTGCAGCACTGCCGCGATTCGCTCTAGTCCCATACCCGTATCAACGCAAGGCTTGGGCAGCGGGGTCATCTTGCCGGACTCATCGCGCTCGAACTGCATAAAGACCAGATTCCAGATCTCGATGTAACGGTCACCATCCGCATCAGGGCTTCCCGGCGGGCCACCCCAGACCGCAGGCCCATGGTCATAAAAGATCTCACTGCAAGGGCCGCAAGGGCCAGTGTCGGCCATCTGCCAGAAGTTATCGCTGGCATAGCGGGCGCCCTTGTTATCGCCAATTCGAACAATCCGCTCTTTCGGGACTTTGATTTCATTAGCCCAGATATCAAATGCCTCATCATCTTCTTGATACACCGTGACCCAGAGACGATCGGCCGGAAGCTTGTAGACCTGGGTCAGCAGTTCCCAGGCAAACTGAATTGCATCGCGCTTGAAATAGTCGCCAAATGAGAAGTTGCCCAGCATCTCGAAAAACGTATGGTGGCGGGCGGTGTAGCCCACATTCTCAAGGTCGTTGTGTTTGCCACCCGCCCGCACGCTGCGCTGCGATGACGTGGCCCGTTTGTAGGGCCGCTGCTCTCGCCCAAGAAAAACATCCTTGAACTGCACCATCCCGCTATTGGTAAAAAGCAAGGTGGGGTCGTTGGCCGGGACCAAAGGGCTGGAGGGCACAATGGTGTGCCCCTTGGACTCGAAGTACCGCAGGAACTTCTCTCGAATTTCTGATGCGTTCATGGCTTGGGCAACACGTTGGTTTGAGGCCTCGCCCGGGGGTGCGGACTTCCATCCCGCCTGGCGTTGCCGAAACCCTCTAGTTTAGACCCTCCGCCCAGGCCCACCGGGCCGGGCTAGGCGGGCCCTGGGCGCCAAGGATCCCGAGGTTTACCGGGGTGGGGGACTGTGAAAGAATTCGTTCTGCTCAGGAGGCGAAATGAAAATTCAGAACCGACGCGACTTCAACGCCGGCCTCATGTTTCTCGGGATTGGCCTGTTTTTCGGCGTTTACTCCATGGATTACTCCCTTGGCACCGCGACCCGTATGGGGCCGGGCTACTTCCCCCTCATGCTCGCCGTCATCATGGGCGTACTTGGCCTCATCGTTCTGGTCATGTCGTTTATGCCCGCCGATGCCCAGGAGCCCCCAGGGCCCACTGACTGGCGAGGTGTTGGCCTGATTTTGCTCAGCGTCCTGCTGTTCGGACTCCTGCTGCCCTTCACAGGGTTTCTAATCGCCGTACTCGCACTGGTCTTTCTCGCAGCTGTCGCCAGCGACGAATCCAATATGAAGGAGACCGCTCTGCTGGCTATTGGCCTTCTCATCATGGGAGTCGGCGTGTTCGGCTATGGGCTCGAACTCCAGTTCCCCGTTCTTCCCCCGATCTTTACCCGCTAAGAAGCCTTTCCCGGCCCTGGGCCCACCATTATTGAACTGAGATTGCCATGGACTTACTTGCCAACCTAGCACTCGGCGCAGCGACCGCCTTCACGTTAGACAACCTGTTTTACTGCTTCATCGGTGTGCTGCTCGGTACACTGATCGGCGTACTTCCAGGAATCGGTCCGCTCGCAACGATCGCGATGCTGCTGCCCATCACCTATAAGATGGCCGACCCCTCCACCGCATTGATCATGCTGGCGGGCATTTACTACGGATCACAGTACGGCGGCTCCACCACCGCAATTCTGGTCAATCTACCGGGTGAGTCCGCCTCAGTGGTGACCACCCTGGATGGCTATCAAATGGCCCGTAGAGGCCGCGCGGGCGTGGCGCTGGCCACAGCCGCATTGGCGTCGTTTTTCGCTGGAACCGTCGCAACCTTTTTGATCGCGGCATTTGCCCCACCGCTTGCCGAAGTGGCCTTTAAGTTTGGCCCTGCGGAATATTTTTCATTGATGGTCCTGGGCCTGATTGCTGCTGTGGTGCTTGCCCATGGCTCCATCATCAAGGCCCTGGGCATGGTGGTTCTTGGCCTGCTGTTGGGAATGATCGGTACGGATGTGAACTCCGGCACTGCGCGATTCACACTCGGCATCCCTGAGCTGTCCGACGGTATCGAGTTTGCTGTGATTGCCATGGGCATGTTTGGATTTGCCGAGATCATCTACAACCTGAAGCAGACCGAGGCGCGTGACTTATTAAAAGAAAAAGTCACCAATTACATGCCGAATAAAGAAGATTGGAGGCGTGGCGGCCCTGCCGCGATCCGCGGTACCGCGCTCGGTTCTCTGTTGGGAATTCTGCCGGGAGGGGGCGCGATTCTCTCGTCTTTTTCCTCCTATGCCATCGAGAAAAAGATTTCCAAACGGCCCGATCAATTCGGTAAGGGCGCAATCGAAGGCGTTGCCGGACCCGAGGCTGCGAACAATGCAGGGGCGCAGACGTCATTTATTCCGATGCTGACCCTGGGCATTCCGACCACGCCCGTCATGGCCCTGATGATCGCGGCGATGATGATTCACAACATTCAGCCTGGCCCGCAGGTGATGACCAGCAATCCGACGCTGTTCTGGGGTCTGATTGTCTCCATGTGGGTCGGCAATCTGCTTCTGGTGATTCTCAATCTGCCGCTGATCGGACTGTGGATCAAACTCTTACAGGTACCGTATCGCTTCCTCTACCCCGCCATTCTGTTGTTCTGCTGTATCGGCGCCTACAGCCTGAACAACAATGTCTGGGATGTCCTGATGACGATTCCATTTGCCATCATGGGCTACTACTTTAAGAAGTGGCATTGCGAGCCTGCACCGCTGCTGATGGGATTCATTCTGGGTGAACTCATGGAGGAATATCTCCGTCGCGCGCTCACCATCTCACGCGGTAACTGGAGCGTCTTTATCGATCGGCCGCTGTCAGCTGCGCTCTTGGCGACCGCGGTGCTGCTGCTGATCATCGTGGCACTGCCCTTTATCCGCAAGAAACGCGACGAAGCCTTCTCCGGCGAGGACGACTGATGTCGCAGCCTGCAAAGGTTGCCTTTCTCGGACTAGGTGTAATGGGTGGCCCCATGGCGGGCCACCTGGCCAAGGCAGGCCACCAAATCACTGTCTATAACCGCACACGGTCCAAAGCGATCCAGTGGCAGTCGGAACACGCAGGACTTCATGTTGCAGTAGCCAACACACCGGCAGCTGCCGCCCAGCAGGCAGACATTATTTTTTCCTGCGTCGGCAATGACCAGGACCTGCGCGACGTCACTACCGGCAGCAATGGCGCTTTTCACGCGATGGCCAAAGGCAGCCTGTTTGTTGATCACACCACCGCCTCTGCCGAGGTTGCCCGTGACCTCGGGACTCAGGCCTTATCAATGGGGATCGGATTCCTCGATGCGCCCGTCTCCGGCGGCCAGGCCGGTGCGATCAATGGCGCGCTCACCGTCATGGTGGGCGGTACGCAGAATGATTTTGATCGCGTAAAACCTGTGGCCATGGCCTACTCACGCGCGTTTACCCGGGTCGGAGATCACGGCAGCGGCCAGCTCGCAAAAATGGTCAATCAGATCTGCGTAGCGGGACTGCTGCAGGGCCTATCCGAGGGCATCGCATTTGGCCAAAAGGCAGGACTCGATATGAAACTTGTGCTCGATATCATCAGCAAAGGAGCAGCCCAGTCATGGCAGATGGAAAATCGAGGCCAGACAATGGTGGACGACCGCTTTGATTTCGGTTTTGCCGTCGACTGGATGCGTAAAGATCTCGGCCTGTGCCTACAAGAGGCGAAGAAAAATGGCGCCGTGCTACCAGCGACTGCCCTGATCGACCAGTTCTACGGCGACATCCAACGCATGGGCGGTCAACGATGGGATACTTCGAGCCTGATCAAACGACTCCGATGACCGCATGGCTGTATTTACCCCCGTACCCGAGGGCTCCCTTCGATCACTGCTAAGCCAATTTGATTGTGGCGACCTGGTGGGCTTTGAGGGAATCGCCTCCGGCATTGAGAACACCAACTACTTTGTCGACACGACTGCCGGCCGGTTCGTGCTGACCCTGTTTGAAAAACTCACCGCAGCCCAGCTTCCGTTTTATCTTGAACTGATGCGGCACCTAGCAGATCGCGGTGTGGCCTGCCCCAAACCAATGGCCGATCGCAGCGGTGCGATTCTGCATCAATGCGAATCAAAACCCGCCTCACTTGCCACCCGCTTAAAAGGCCAGTGGCAGCCACACCCTTCGCCAGCCCACTGCAAAACACTCGGCGCAGCAATCGCAAGCGCCCATCTCGCGGTAGCGGACTATCCGGGATCTCAGCCTAACCTTCGAGGCCTCGCTTGGTGGAAGCAGACTGTGCCGCAGATCCTGCCGTTTCTCTCTGGCCCACAGGCTGACCTTATACGCGATGAGCTGCAAGCGCAGAGTGACTTTGCCGCCCAACCGATAGCGCAAAGCCTACCCCGAGGGGCCGTGCATGCAGATTTATTTCGTGACAACGTACTATTTGAAGAGACCCCAGCAGGTCCAAGACTTGGCGGCTTTATTGACTTCTACTTTGCTGGCGTTGATAGCTTTGTATTTGATCTGGCGGTAGCTGCAAACGATTGGTGTATCCCGCAAGATGCTGCCGATGATGGGTCACTGCTACAGACCCATGTCGATGCGCTACTGGCCGGCTATGAGTCGGTACGGCCCCTTTCCGATGCTGAGCGCCATGCCTGGCCCATGAGCCTGCGGGCAGCAGCCTATCGATTCTGGGTATCCAGACTCTACGACTGGCATCTGCCCAGAAATGCCGCCATGCTCACACCGAAAGACCCATCACACTTTGAGCGCGTACTCAGAAAACGTCGAACCTAATCCTCATGCAACTCAGATCAGAGCCCAGAATTCTAGAATCCAAAGTCGGCCAAGGATGGCTGGCAGATGGATTTCGGTTGTTTCACCGCCAGCCACTCGGCTGGACGCTGATTCTTTTCATTTATTGGGCGGCCATGCTGATGGCGGCCTTTATTCCGATCTTCGGGCTGATATTGCCACTGCTGCTCACCCCGGGTCTATCCATGGGGTTTATTGAGATATCCCGCGCCATTGATGAGCGTAGATCGCCTAAGCCACCGCTACTGATTACCGCATTTATATCGTCCCAGGCGAAATCTATTCTGATGCTGGGCATCTGGTACATCCTCGAAATCGTTGCAATTCTCCTGGTAAGTCTGCTCATCGATGATGGCGCACTGATGGACTGGATCACAGCCGGAGAGATGCCCAAACCCGAACAGATAGCGGCAGTGCAGACCGCAGGCGTGGTCTCTTTTGCGCTCTACATTCCGGTGATGATGGCATTTTGGTTTGCACCCCAGCTTGTACTCTGGTCTGGCTATAGCCCCGTCAAAGCCCTGTTTTATAGCTTTTTTGCCGTATGGAGAAATAAAGGCGCATTCGTACGCTATGCGATCACCTGGATCGGGCTGACACTATTTATCGGCGTATTCATGGCACTTTTCAATGAAATACTCGACATGAAGCCGAACACGGTAACGGCATTTCTCTTTCCAATTACCATGATTCTGATGGCAGTAGCCCACGGATCTTTTTATGCCAGCACCAAGGCAGTATTCGGCACCTCCGAAGACGATGCCCCCAGCGAATCCGGCCCTGAGCATCCTGAATCGCCATGACACAAAAAATCAGATTAAAAAAATCTGAGGAAGGCGGGCTTGGTGATCAGGCCTATGCAGCACTAAAGACAGCATTACTTGCCGGGCGCTACGCTCCCGGTGAAAAATTAGTGCTACGAACAGTCGCCGAGGCCTTAGACATCAGCCTTACTCCGGTGCGAGACGCCATCAATCGACTGATTGCCGAGAAAATTCTTGATCGGGGCGGCATCGGACAGGGAGGAGGCGCAACAGTGCCTTTGATCGATGCCAGCCAATTCAATCAGTTGATGATCGTTCGGGCATCACTGGAGCCCCTGGCAACTTCCGTTGCAGCCGGAATTGCCTCCACCAAGGCTCTTGATGACATTGAGCAACACCTGCAGGACATGAAGAATTCGGTTGAAAAAAATAGACTGGATCAATATCTCGATGCCCATCATCGTTTTCATTTCAGCATTTACAAGGCGGCACAGATGCCGATCATTCTGGAGATGATCGAATCTGCATGGCTAAGATGCGGTCCAACACTGACACTCGCCTTACCAGAGTACATTCCGAGTCTTAAGCGTTACCCGTTTCATCTCACGGCACTGAAAGCCCTCAGAAAGAAAAACCCCGAACAGGCCGCGGCGGCCATCCGGGCAGATATTGAGAGCGCCCGCACCGACATCGTGGCAATGCTCGTAACCGATGCCGCCGTCCGCTAGGCCAGGCCGGCAGCCCAATCGCCCGCGACCCACAAAAACCCTGACAGGCACAGGGTGACACTCCGAGTCGTTTTGCCCGACCATGCAGGCCGTCGCTGATTGTTATAACATTCAGGGCTTGAATATTTGGGAGGCAACACCATGCAACGACGTCATTTCCACAAATCCCTGATCGCCGCCCTGGCGGGACTCGCGTTCTCTAGCCTTGCCCCAGCCGCAATGGCGCAGGCGGCCTTTCCGGGCAACAAGCCGATCCGCTTGATTGTTCCCTGGAATGCAGGTGGTTCTAACGATATCGCCGCACGTGCCATCAGCAACATCCTTTCCGAACAGGGCATTCGTGTGATCGTGGAGAACGTTCCTGGCGCTACCGGATCTATTGGTATGACACGTGTCGCAAATGCGGATCCGGATGGATACACCGTTGGCATGGGCACAAGCTCGACGCTCTCGCTCATTGCCCAAAATCTCACCAATCTGAAAAGTGAACAGTTTGCCCCGATCGCACGGGTAACGACGGACCCATTGGTGCTCTTGGTTTCGACCAAGGGGGCTGCCACAGATATCGATTCCTTTCTGGCCCATGTAAAGAAAAACCCCGGAAAGATCACGATCGGCACACCTGGCAATAACAACCTGAATCACTACTTCGCCATCATGACCGGCCGGGTAGCGGGCACAGAGATCATCGCCACACCCTACACGGGCGGCTCAAAGGTCGTGGTAGATCTGGCCGGACGACAGATTGATGCAGCGGTGCTCAAGCCCTCGGAGAGCAAAAGCCAGATGGATGCCGGTCTCGTCAAACCCATCGCCGTTTTTGCAGATGAGCGGCTAAAAGCATTGCCCAATGTGCCGACATTCAAAGAAAAAGGGATGAATGTCTATCCTTACGGCCCCCTGGTACAGATGGCTTATCTGGTCGCGCCCGCGAGCACACCCATCCAGATCCGCGAGCGGCTTACCACCATCTTCAGTAGCGCCATTCTGAGCCCGAAATTCAGAGCCCTGGCTGCCGAAGGCGGCGCGCTGGTCGATGATCTGACCGGCCTGGCATTAAACCGAGAGATTGAGACCGTGCAGAAATCCCTCGGCGAGGTCGCCAAGAAAGTTTTCCCGCCCGCCGATAAGAAGTAAGACGGGGCTTCAGCCATCTCACATCGGGCGCATCAGCGCCCGATTTATTCTTCTAAAGCAACACGCTATGTCCACCATTAAAAAAATTACCTGTCACGTCGTCAGCGCTCCCGTTCAGCGGCCATTTACATCATCACGAGGATGGCTGTATAAAACCCGGGGCTCCTGCATCGTGGAGATTGAAACCGCCGACGGCATCACCGGCTGGGGCGAGTGTTATGGCCCATCCCATGTCGCCAAAAGCTATATCGAAACGCAGCTCGGGCCTCGCGTGATTGGCCGTGACCCCTTTGATATCGAAGTTATCTGGGAAGACCTGTACAACCGGATCAAAGACTACGGCGGAAAAGGCATGGTCACCTCCGCCATGAGCGGGATTGATATCGCCCTCTGGGACATCGTGGGGAAACAATGCGGAAAGCCAATTCATAAGCTGATTGGCGGCGCCTATCGCACCCAGGTGACGTCCTATGCAACCGGCCTTTATTTCATCGACATGGACAGACTGATCGAAGAGGCTGTAGAAGAGGCCCAGGGCTATGTCGAAGAGGGATTCGCTGCGATCAAAATGAAAATCGGGCTTGGCTCACCTAAGCTGGATATCGCCCGGGTCGAGGCCGTGCGCAAAGCGATTGGCGACGATATTCGGCTTATGGTCGATGCCAATCACTGTTTTACAGTACCGCAGGCAATCCGACTTGGCCGTGAACTCGAAAAGCTGAATGTGGAATGGTTCGAAGAGCCGATCTCCCCCGAAGATCTTGATGGCTACATCGAGGTCACCCGAGCCCTGGATATGGCTGTTGCGGGCGGTGAAAACGAATTCACCCGCTGGGGATTCCGAGATATCGTGGTGCGTAAGGCGATGGATATCATTCAGCCCGATGTCTGCGCTGCCGGCGGAATTACGGAATGTAAAAAGATTGCCACCCTGGCCAGTGCCCACGGTGTCGAGTGTGTACCCCATGCATGGGGATCGGCCATTGGCCTCGCCGCGACCCTACACTTTCTCGCAGCCTTACCGGATCAGCCGCCCAGTTTTCGTCCAATGCCCCCGCTGCTGGAATTCGAGCAGTGCGAAAACCCGTTCCGTGATTTCTTATCCGTAACGCCAATCGTTCAACGGCGTGGTGTGGTCGATATCCCAACCGGGCCAGGACTCGGGATCGAGATTAACCGCGCAATACTGGATCAATATCGGGTAGCCTAAGCGTTATGCGATTCGTCTCTCTGCGCACATCACAGCATGGCCAGGCCGTCGGAGTCGTCATCGCACCTGATCAAGTGCTGGATCTCAGTCATCCAGCACTCGCAAGCCGATTCCCCGACGGTCAATGGACACTTAAACGGCTGATCCAGGAAGGCCTTTCAGACTGGTCCAAAAGAATCGCCGACTGGCCAACACCTGCAGAGGCAGTCCGGCCGCTCTCATCTGCGCAGCTACTGGCGCCAATTGGCAGATCCAATAAGGTGATGGGGGCTGCCTATAACTTCACAGATGCCCTCAAAGAGCGTGAGATGTCGCCACCCGCTGAGCCTGTCGTATTTTTTCGATCGGGCAGCACCGTAATTGGTCCGACCGCACCGATTCTTATTCCTCCTGATGTCGGAAACGTGGGCTATGAAGGTGAACTTGCAGTCGTGATTGGTCGGCATGCCATGTCCGTTAAAGAAGAGCATGCCATGGGCTATGTTGCCGGCTACATGGCCCACAACGATGTCAGCGGCAGCGGTCTGATCAAACAAGACCAGGGCAACTTCGTTCGCGGGAAAAATCTTCCTGCATCCGCTCCCTGCGGACCCTGGCTTGCCACTGCGGATGAAATCGATGATCCGCACGACCTCAGTATCGAACTGGATATAGACGGACGGCCGCTACAGCGCGGCCACACCAGCACGATGCTGTTTAAAATTCCGCAGCTGATTTCCTGGATCTCACACCGTGTGCCCTTAGAGCCCGGAGACATCATTGCAACGGGAACACCCGCTGGCACCGCCGCAAGCCACTCGCCGGCAGCCTGGCTCACGCCCGGCCAGGTGGTGAGCGTCCGCGTCCAGGGGCTCGGCGAGTTGCGCAACCCCACTGAAAAAGGAGCAGCCTTTCTTGCCAACTAGACCAAAGATTCTGCTCACCAATGCCATGCATCCTGAGATTCAAGAACAACTGGCAATGGACCACGACATTGTCGTTGCGCCCGATACGCAATTCACCACGCTGAATCGGCTTATTGAAGATGTCGATGGCCTGATTGTTCGCAGTCAGCTTCCCCCGGATATCTTTGAGCACGCTACCCGGCTGCGGGCGGTGATCCGACACGGCGTCGGCCTCGATATGATCCCCGTTGCACAAGCCACAATCAAAAAAATACCTGTCGCTAATCTGCCGGGCTCAAATAGCGCTAGCGTGGCGGAATTCTGTCTTGCGGCCATGCTGCACTTTCGCCGCCGACTCAGCAGCATTGACCAGACGCTGCGCTCGGGCGGCTGGGCCAAGGCCCGGCCCATGGCCGACACATCTGCTGAACTAACCCAGTCTGTCTGCGGCATAGTCGGGGTAGGTGCAATTGGGTCCTACATCGCCAACATCACGCACGCCTTGGGCATGCAGGTGCTCGGCCTGACGCGTTCGCCCAACAAACTGCCCGCCCATGTACAGGCTGTAACTAAAACCGAGCTCTTTCAAACGGCTGATGTAATTGTGTTGTCCTGTCCGCTGAATGATCAAACACGGGGCTTAGTCGATCAGGCCGCAATCGCCCTGATGAAGCCCAATGCGATTCTGATTAATGTGGCCCGAGGGCCTGTTGTGGATACAACCGCCCTCATTAGCGCACTCAAAGCAGGCCGAATTGCCGGGGCTGCACTAGACGTCCACGACCAGCAGCCCCTCAACGGCAAGGAGCCGAGCTTTGACTGTCCAAATCTGCTGCTGACACCCCACGTCGCAGCGATTACCGATAGCAGCATGCGCGCCATGAGCCGTGGCTCTGCGGACACACTTCGGGCAATTCTTCGTGGCGAACGGCCTGCCAATATCTGTAACTCTGAGATCTTCTCCCTCTAATTAATTTTTTGCCATCACTATGAAAATCGCCAGTCTTCGCGCAGTTCCGATCTCTTTTCCCGTACCTGAAAACCAGTCGGTTCGTCTTGGTATCGGCCGCAGCGTCAAACGCGATGCAGTGCTGGTGCGGATCGAAACCAGTGACGGCCATGTTGGATGGGGAGAGGCGCACCACGGCCGCTGCCCGGGGGCAATCGCAAAATTGATCGACACCACCATGGGCGAACTCATTCTCGGCATGGATGCAATGGATGTGAACGGCGTCTGGGCCAAGGTCTACAAAATGCAGCTGGCAAGCCACGGCATGGGCGCAGCCGCTGCACTCGCACTCAGCGGCATCGATATGGCGCTCTGGCATATTCGTACCCAGGTGGCCAATATGTCGCTTCTGCAAATGCTTGGCGGCACACCCAAGCCGATCAAAGCGTACGCGGGCGGTATCGCACTCGGATGGCAGGATCCAAAGGCCTTGGTCGAAGAAGCCAAACGTCATATCGCCAGCGGCTATCGGGCCCTGAAACTGCGGATGGGAGATACACCAAAACGTGATATCGAACGCGTGATTGCAGTACGCGCAGGCGTAGGTGATGACATCGAGCTGCTGACCGATGCCAATACCAACTACTCACTGGATGATGTTCGCCGCGTGATGCCCGCATTTGAAGAGGCCAATGTGGCCTGGCTTGAAGAGCCATTTCCACCCCAAGACCGACGGGCCTATGCCCAGGCCGCTCAGCTTGGCCGCGTGCCGCTTGCGGCTGGAGAAAACCACTTTACCCGTTACGATTTTCAGACCCTGATCGAGGATGGCCACGTTCGCTTCATGCAGCCAGATCTCTCCAAAACGGGTGGTATCACAGAGGCGCTGCGCATCGCAGCGATGGCTAGTGCAGTCAAGCTCACGATTAATCCCCACACCTCTGCAACCGCCTTGAATATGGCCAACAGCATCCAGTTTCTCTGCGCCATTGATAATCCGGGCTACTTCGAAGGTGACGTTACCACCCTAAATCCATTTCGCGACCATCTCACCGACAAACCACCCTACGCGCTCGATCAAAACGGCTGCGTTCATGCGCTCGAGGGCGTCGGTGTTGGCCTACAGGTCGATGAAAAGTTTATTGCAGCACACCCCCTGATTGAGGGTCCCTGCTACGTATAAGGGATAGCGAATCTGTGCAAACTGTAAAGTAGATTAGGCTCGCTCTTACACTTGCGCGATATTACGCAGGCTCGATGTCACACCGGACCAATATTACGCCGGCTCGATTTTGGCGATTGCTAACGCCAGCCACTTCACACCATCTCGTTTAAAGTGGATCTGTGCGCGGGCATCCTCGCCCGAACCCTCAAGAGCCACGATCACGCCTTGGCCAAATCGGGCATGAGACACGTTCTGTCCCACACGAAACCCGCTGTCATGTGCCCCTAGGCTTACCGCCTTTCCGGCACCGCCAGGCCCTGACCCAGATCCATTAGCGTTACCCGCAGACGATCGCCCCGCAGCGCTGCGTCCCGAGGACCACCCGCCGGATCGGCCGCTGTAGCCATACGAAGATCCGCCCTCGTAGTTCATGAAGCCACCCGAGGCAGCCGCAACGTTTAGGCGTGGTGTGAGCCAACGGACATGAGACTCTGGAAGCTCATCCAAAAAGCGGCTGCGCATGTTGTATCGCGTCTGGCCGTGCAACATTCTGGTCTGGGCCAACGAGAGATAAAGCCGTTGCCGTGCCCGCGTGATGGCGACATACATCAGACGCCGTTCCTCCTCCAGGCCATTGGGCTCCATGATGGAGTTCTCATGTGGGAAGAGCCCTTCCTCTAGTCCGGTGATAAAGACTGAATCAAACTCCAGACCCTTTGCAGAGTGAACGGTCATGAGCTGCACCGCCTCCTGCCCTTCCTCCGCCTGATGATCCCCGGCCTCCAGCGAGGCGTGTGACAGAAACCCCACCAGTGGCGGCATCCGAATCTCGCCATCATCGGTCACGCTCTCGCCCTCTTCGGCAATAAAGACCGCGGCAGCATTGACCAGCTCGCGCAGGTTCTCGACCCGATCACGGCCCTCACGCTCAGCCTGGTAGTGGGCGATCAGCCCTGACTTCTCAATCACCAGGTCCACCAGATCATTAAGCTTGGCGCCCTGGCCTTCAAAACGCATTGATTCAATCAGCCGTGTGAATGCAGACAATGCACTGCCCGCCTTGCCCTCCAGATGAGGGACGGCCTCATACAGACTCACACGCAACGCCGCCGCCTGATTCTGCAGGGCCTCGATGCTGCGCGCCCCAATACCGCGGGCCGGAAAATTCACGACCCGCAGAAAAGAAGTGTCATCGTGCAGATTTTCCATCAGCCGGAGGTAGGCCAAGGCATGCTTGATTTCCGCACGTTCAAAAAATCGCAGCCCACCGAATACACGATAAGCAATGCCCGCATTAAATAATGTGTGCTCAATCACCCGCGACTGGGCGTTGCTGCGATAAAGCACGGCTATCTCGCTGCGAGAAGCCCCCTCTGCAACCAACGATCGAATCTCATCGACAAGCCATTGGGCCTCAAGGCCATCACTGGCCGCCTCCATCACGCGGAGCTGCTCACCTTCGCCGGCATCTGTCCAAAGATTCTTGCCAAGCCGCTGGGTATTGTTGCGAATCATGGCGTTGGCCGCATCCAGGATATGGCCACAGGAACGATAGTTCTGCTCAAGCTTTATCAGGTGCGGGACTGCAAATTCCCGCTCATAGCGCTGCATATTGGCAACATCAGCGCCTCGAAACGCATAAATGGACTGGTCATCGTCGCCCACTGCAAACACTGCGGTCGTAGGGCCTGAGAGCTGACGAATCCACTCATACTGCAGCGGATTGGTATCCTGAAACTCATCGATCAGGATGTGGCGAAAACGATTCCGATAGTGATCGCGTAAGGCGATATTGCGCTTCAGCAGTTCGACTGATCGCAGCAGTAACTCACCAAAATCAACAACCCCCTCGCGCTGGCACTGCTCATCGTAGGCCTGATAAAACTCGATGAACTTACGGTTATAACCATCCGACTCATCAATATCCGCAGGCCGCAGGCCCTGCTCCTTGGCACCATTGATAAATGACTGCAGCTGGCGCGGAGGATACTTTTCGTCATCCCAATTCAAGGCTTTGAGTAGCCGCTTGACGGCCGAGAGCTGGTCTTGAGAGTCCAGGATCTGAAAGGTGGCCGGCAGACCGGCATCCCGATGATGGGCCCGCAAGAGGCGATTGCACAGTCCATGAAAGGTGCCAATCCACATGCCACGCACATTCACCGGCAACATGGCACCCACACGGCCCAGCATCTCTTTGGCCGCCTTATTGGTGAAGGTCACCGCCAACACGCCCTGGGGGCTCACCTGGCCCGTGGAGATCAGCCAGGCAATCCGGGTGGTCAGCACCCGGGTCTTGCCACTACCCGCTCCAGCCAGAATCAGGGCCGACTCCGCGGGCAGCGTGACTGCTGCACGCTGCTCTGGGTTTAGTCGCAAAAGAAGGTCTGCCATACCCGCATTCTAAGGACTTCGCAGCCCACCCCCTTGATAAAATCCGTCCTTTCGCCGATCCAAAAAGAACAGCCCCTCCATGTCCTCAAACGCAGTCCAGTCCTCACCACCGGCCTACCATCCCAAGACCGTTGAGTCGCAGGCCCAGTCGGCCTGGCAGGCCACACAGGCCTACATCGCCAAAGAAAACGATCCCCGCTTTCCGAAAGGAAAGTACTACGCCTGCTCCATGCTGCCCTATCCCTCAGGCAAGCTGCATATGGGCCACGTGCGCAACTACACGATTAACGATGTCATGGCCCGCGCGCTGCGCATGCAAGGCTATAACGTCCTGATGCCGATGGGCTGGGATGCATTTGGACTGCCTGCCGAAAATGCGGCGATGGCCAATAAGGTCGCCCCGGCAAAATGGACCTACGACAACATTGCTTACATGAAGCAGCAGATGTTGTCGATGGGTCTGGCCATCGACTGGAGCCGCGAGGTCGCCACCTGTTCTTCTGAGTACTACAAATGGAATCAGTGGCTATTTCTCAAAATGCGTGAGCGGGGCATCGCCTATCTGAAAACCGGCACTGTGAATTGGGACCCAATTGACCAGACTGTGCTGGCCAATGAACAGGTTGTCGATGGGAAAGGCTGGCGCAGCGGAGCGGTTGTAGAGAAGCGCGAAATCCCGATGTACTACCTTGGCATCACCAAGTATGCTGAAGAGCTACTCGGTGATCTCAATGGTCTAGGCTGGCCTGAGCGTGTAAAGATCATGCAGGAAAACTGGATCGGCAAATCTGTCGGCGTGCGGTTTGCATTTCCGCACCAGATATCCGATGCCTCCGGAGCCCTGATCAACGAGGGCAAGATGTTTGTCTTCACCACCCGCGCCGACACCATTATGGGCGTGACCTTTGTGGCAGTAGCCCCCGAACATCCAATCGCGACGGTGGCCGCCAGTAAAAATCCAAAACTCTCAGCATTCATCGATGAATGCAAGGCCGGAGGCGTGGCCGAGGCCGATCTCGCAACCCGCGAAAAAGAAGGCATGCCCACGGGGCTTTATGTCACCCATCCATTAACCCAGCAGCAGATACCGGTCTGGGTGGGCAACTATGTGCTCATGACCTATGGCGATGGTGCCGTGATGGGCGTGCCTGCGCATGACGAACGCGACTTCGCATTTGCAAAGAAATACGGCCTGGAAATTAAGCAAGTCATCAGCAAAGGCAGTTCCGGCGCAGACAGTCCCAAATTCTCTACAGAAGCCTGGCAGGAGTGGTATGCGGATAAAGACAAGATCGCGTGCGTGAACTCTGGCAAATATGATGGCCTGGGTTACGAGCCAGCAGTCAATGCGGTTGCGGATGATCTGGCCAGACTGGGTCTGGGCGAAAAACGCACCCAATTTCGTCTGCGTGACTGGGGCATTTCGCGTCAACGTTATTGGGGCACCCCGATTCCTATCGTTCACTGCAAAGACTGTGGTGAAGTCCCCGTACCGGAGAAAGATCTTCCGGTCGTGCTGCCCGAGGACCTAGTGCCTGATGGCAGCGGCAATCCATTGAACAAAGATGAGCGTTTTCTGAAGGTGAACTGTCCGAGCTGTGGCAAACCCGCACGTCGGGAGACCGACACCATGGATACCTTCATCGATTCGAGCTGGTATTACATGCGTTACTGCTCCCCGGATCAACACGGCGCCATGGTCGATGCCCGCAATGATTACTGGATGCCGATGGATCAGTACATCGGCGGCATTGAACACGCCGTTTTGCATCTGCTGTATGCCCGGTTCTGGACCAAGGTGATGCGCGATATTGGACTTGTAAAATTTAATGAGCCCTTCAGTAATCTGCTTACCCAGGGAATGGTCTTAAATGAGACCTACTACCGGGAAGACGCTGCCGGACGCAAGACCTGGTTCAATCCCTCCGAGGTCGAGGTCAGCTACGACGATAAAGGCCGCCCGATCAGTGCACGGCTTGCAGCCGACGGACAGCCCGTGCTGGTCGGCGGCACTGAGAAGATGGCTAAATCTAAAAATAACGGCATCGATCCACAGGCTTTGATCGATCGCTATGGTGCCGATACAGCCCGACTCTTTACGATGTTTGCCTCGCCACCCGAGCAGACACTCGAATGGTCGGATTCCGGGGTAGAAGGTGCATTTCGCTTCTTAAAGCGCCTCTGGGCGTTTGCATCTGCAGTCAAGCCGCGTCTGTTATCCCAATCCGATGGGTTTGGATCGATCACTGACGAGCAGGCCAAAACACTTCGGCGAGAAATCCACGGACTGCTGAAGCAGGCTGACTTTGATATGCAGCGCAAGCAATACAACACGGTTGTATCAGCAGCGATGAAGATGCTCAATATCCTGGAAGACGCCTCTAAAAATGGGCCTGCAGACAGCCAAGACCTCAATCTTGCCCTGACAGAGAGTCTGTCTATTCTGCTGCGTACACTGTATCCAGTGGTGCCGCATATTGGCTGGGTGCTGTGGAAAGATCTTGGCTATGTATCTCAATATGGAGACATGCTGGATGCTCCCTGGCCGATAGTCGACGATACGGCCCTGGTGCGCTACACCATTGAACTGGTGCTACAGATCAACGGGAAAGTCCGTGGCAGTGTGAATGTCTCCGCATCCGCAAGCCAGGAAGATATTCAACAGGCCGCCCTGGCAACGGATGCCTTTAGCCGCTTTTCCGAAGGCAAGACCCCAAAGAAAGTGGTCGTTGTGGCTGGCCGACTTGTCAATATCGTGGTGTAGACAATGATGGCCCTTTCTCGTAATCGTCTGCTACTTCTCGTAACACTGCTTGTTGCAGCAGTGTTTATGCACGGATGTGGCTTTAACGTTCGCGGACAGACCCCTATAGTACCCTTTAAGGCCGTCATGATCGAGGGTAATCAAGGCACTGCCCACGAGTTACGACAGCTTTTAAGGCAACAGCCGGGTTTACGGTTCGCCAGTAAAACTACGGATGCACAGGTCGTACTCACGGTGCTCTCGCAGACATTAGAGCGGACTGTTGTGGCCTTTAGTGCGGCTGGACGCCCCCGCGAGATTCAGCTCAGGATGCGCGTGACCTACAAAGTCAGTGATGGCTACGCGGCTGAACTCGTAGGCCTACAGGATATCGTGCAGACACGGGATCTTAGTATTAGCGAAGCTGAGGTACTAGCCAGCGGTAATGCAGAGGCCTTCATAATCGAAGATATGCAAAGGGATATTGCCCAGCAGTTGGCACGCCGGCTAAAGGCGATTCGGCTTCCCGGTTAGCCATGCAGCTCAAGCTCGAGCTTCGCAGTCCCGAGGCCATCAAGAAAATAATTCAGGCCTCTGGGCATGATGTCCGCATCTGGGCGATTAGTGGCAACGATCCATTACTCGCCGGCGAAGCAGCCGATGCGCTAAGGGCGCAGTTCAAGTCCCAGGGCATCATTGAACGTCAGGTCGAAGTCCCCGATCGTAGCTTTGACTGGAAAGGCTGGCTGGCAGCATCCGGAACAGGATCGCTATTTTCGGAGCAGCGGCTTATGGATCTGCGGCTGCCGACCGGAAAACCCGGCATCGAGGGCAGTAAATCGATTCAGGCGTGGTGTGCCCGTCCACCTGCAGATGTCACGCTTCTGGTCTCGCTGCCCCGCGCAGATAAAGCCATGCTTGGATCCTCGTGGTTTAACGCACTAGACGAAGCAGGCGTCGTGATTATGGTGCCTGATCTTTATCGATCGGATCTTCCCAACTGGATCAGCCAGCGTCTACGATCCGCCGGTCTATCTGCAACCCCAGATGCAATCGCCTGGCTCTGTGACCAGTGCGAGGGCAACCTGATGGCCGCCCATCAGGAAATTCTAAAAATGGCGCTGCATCACGAACAAAAGGATCAGGCCTTAGACCTTGATGATGTCCGACAGCTCATCACGGATGTCGCCCGGTTTAGTCCATTTCTATTTAGCGAGGCCGTCCTTACCGGCGATGCGGCGCGTGCAGTCCGAATTCTGCGAGGCCTTCAGGCCGAAGCGGCCCCCCTGCCCCTGGTGCTGTGGTCCCTGGCCGAAGACCTGCGCATGCTGGCGCGCACCGAGCAGCTCACCAGCCAAGGGCGCTCGGCCGATGCAGCTATTCGCGAGGCCCGTATTCCGCGGCCCAAGGAGCGTCTGATTGCGGCTCGCCTGCGCAAGGGTGCGGCGAATAAAACCTGGCGGGCCCTGCGCCAGACTGCCGAGGTCGATACAATCGCCAAGGGTTTAAAAAACGACGACCCCTGGGTCGCCCTTGAACGGCTAGCTATCGAGTTTGCCTAAATCGTGTGCACAACAGACCAACAGATTGAGCAGCAGGTTACTGAAATCGGCCGTAAGGCCCGACAGGCCAGCAAAGAGATGGCCAAGGCCAGCACGCGTCAAAAGAACCAGGCGTTGATTACGCTGGCCAATCTAATCCACGAGCAACGCACGCAACTAAAGACTGCCAATAACGCTGATCTTGCCCGGGCCAAGAGCGCCGGAAACGATGCAGCGTTTATCGATCGGCTCACCCTATCGGACCGCGCCATTGACACCATGATGGACGGCCTAAAACAGATCGCCTCGCTTTCCGATCCAATCGGAGAGATCGGCGAGATGCGGACCCAGCCCTCCGGTATTTCTGTCGGGAAAATGCGCGTGCCGCTGGGGGTCATCGGGATCATTTATGAATCCCGTCCGAATGTCACAATTGATGCGGCTGCCTTATGCATCAAGGCGGGTAACGCGACTGTCTTGCGGGGCGGCTCAGAGGCCATTGAGAGCAACGGCATGCTGGCAAGACTCACCCAGCAGGCCCTTTCCGAAGCGGGCCTGCCCGCTGATGCCGTCCAGGTAATACCGACCACAGACCGTAAGGCAGTCTCTGCCATGATCACCATGCCGCAGTACATCGATGTGATCGTGCCCCGCGGTGGAAAATCACTGATTGAGCGCGTCTCTAAAGAAGCCAGAGTGCCCGTTATCAAACATCTGGATGGCATCTGTCATGTCTATATCGATGACGATGCCGATATCAGCAAGGCCATTCGAATTGCCGATAATGCCAAGACCCAGCGGTATGGCACGTGTAACACCATGGAGACACTGCTGATTGCCCAATCGATTGCCGATCAGGTTCTGCCTGAGCTCGTAAAAACCTATCGCAGCAAACAAGTCGAGCTGCGGGTCTGCGAAAAGACCCGTCAGCGCGTAACCGCTTTGGGCTTAGAGGGGTCAGACATTAAGAATGCCTCCGCCGAGGACTGGGACACCGAATACCTTGCCCCAATCCTGGCGATCCGAACCGTGGCGAGCCTACAAGAGGCAATGGACCATATTGATCAGCATGGCTCCAAACATACAGATGCGATCGTGACCGAGAACTATTCCAAGGCACTACAGTTTCTGCGTGAAGTCGATTCCGCGTCTGTGATGGTAAATGCCTCTACCCGCTTTGCCGATGGTTTTGAATTCGGACTGGGTGCTGAAATCGGAATCAGTAACGATAAGATCCATGCACGGGGGCCAGTTGGGCTCGAGGGACTCACCACATACAAATGGATTGTGCTCGGCTCGGGCCAGATCCGTCAGTAGTCAATATCGTTTCTAGGAGTTACAGGCATATGGGCTTTTTGCTGTTAAAGACTTTCCATATCGTGATGGTCATCAGCTGGTTTGCAGGCCTGTTCTATCTGCCCAGAATCTTTGTGAATCTTGCCATGGTGCCTCTTGAGGCCACGCACAAGCTTGAAAATGATCGGCTACTGCTCATGGCCAATAAGCTATTTCGCTTCATGACGCCACTCGGTGTGCTGGCAGTCATCTCGGGCGTGTGGCTGTGGATTGGCTATGACATCGGTGCGGGTATGGGCTGGATGCATGCCAAGGTCGCCCTTGTGCTCGTGCTGATTGGCTACCACCTGTCCTGCCGAAATCGGCTGGAAGAATTTAACCGTGGTGAGCGTCGACATTCTCATGTCTGGTATCGCTGGTACAACGAAATTCCAGTTTTAATGCTGCTCGCCATTGTTGCACTCGTAGTGATCAAGCCCTTTTAAGTGGCCCATGATCTTTTAACCGGATTTGCGGTCTGCCCCAGCGGCCTTGAAGAGGCCCTGGTGCAGGAGCTGCAGGCTATGCCGGGCTTTGTGTCGGTTACAAAAGGCCGCGGCGGCGCAAGCTTCACTGCTCCAGCGCAGTCTATCGCCAGGGCTAATCTCTGGGCCCGTATTCCAACCCGTTTATTGGTCTGCGCAGGCCATGGCCGCTTTCGGACCCCGGAAGATATTCGAAAAATCGCAACCAAGATTCTCTGGGAGCAATGGTTCACATTCCGACAGACCCTGAGAATTGACCTTGCAGTAGGACGCGAGCCCAAACTGGACCAGCCACTTGCAAGAAATTTCGCCACATTATTGGTCAAAGATGGAATCTGCGATCGGTTCCGTACTGCCCGTGGTGAGCGGCCATCTATTGACACGACACACCCCGATATTCGTGTCTGGGCGTTTATCGATCAAAACGATCTGACGCTTTATCTCGACACATCCGGAGAGCCGCTCTTTAAACGTGGATGGCGACAATCCAAAGGAGAGGCGCCGCTTCGTGAAAATCTCGCGGCCGCTCTTATCGCACTCACCGAGTGGGATGGCACATCGCCGCTGATGGATCCATTTTGTGGCAGTGGGACCCTGATCATCGAGGCAATGCAGCGGGCACTTCGGCTGCCCGCAGGCTACCTGGCCGCAAGCCCACGTGAGTTTGCGGCCGAACACTTTCACGCGCAGTCGCCGATGGGCCAGGTGAACTGGCGTACACTCAGGGCCGAGGCTAAAGATGCAATTGACCGGGTAGGCGCAACACTTGCCAAACTCGGGCCAGCTGCCATCGGCCAGACTGCGCCCATCATGCAGGGCAGTGATAACGATCCGCGCATGATCGAGGTGGCCCAGGCCAATGCACGTCGGGCGCTGCCCCCGGCTGCCTGCGCACTGATCCAGTGGCGTGTTGCCACCTTCGACAATACCCAGCCGATCGGCCCATCCGGGGTGCTGGTCGCAAACCCGCCCTACGGTAAACGGCTGGAACAGCCCGGCGAGGCTGCCGCATTTGAACGCAGCATTGGCGAGTGCCTAAAAAAACAATTCCCCGGCTGGCAGGCCTGGCTATTGACCGACAACCTCAAGCTCGACTCAGGTATGCGACTGAAGGCGAGCCGCCGTATCCCTGTGTTTAATGGCGATATCGAATGCCGCTGGATGCGTTTTGATATGGTGGCCGGATCAAATCGCGATAATGCCCAACATGCCTGAGACCGACTCATCAATGGACTTTCCCGCCCGGCTTCTTGATGTGCAGCAGCGTATCGATGCAGCATGCCGGCTGCATGGCAAAGATCCCGCAACGATCCATCTCCTGGCGGTAAGCAAGACCTTTCCTGCGAGTGCCGTCAAAGAGGCCCTTGCGGCGGGGCTACATGCCTTTGGAGAAAACTATGTCCAAGAGGGCATCGAGAAAATCCAGCAGCTTATGGCCCATCGTCAGAGCATCAACTGGCATTTCATCGGCCCACTTCAGAGTAATAAGACCAAGGACGTCGCCGAACACTTTGACTGGATGCATTCAATCGATCGCGAAAAGATTGCGCGACGATTATCCGAACAACGGCCTAAAGGTATGCCAGCGCTTCAGGTATGTCTCCAGATTAATGTCAGTGGTGAGTCGACAAAAAGCGGGATCAATCCATCCGAGGCCCCTGCACTGGCTGCAGCGATTGCTCAGCTACCCGGGCTTTGTCTGCGTGGACTCATGGCAATACCCGAACCGACTGAGGATGTATTGATCCAGCGGAAGAGTTTTTCCGAGCTTGCCCAACTGTTTACATCCATCCGGCAACAACTATCGCCGGATGCTCAGGCCAACTTCAATACCCTCTCGATGGGGATGTCGGCCGATCTGGAATCCGCGATTGCCGAGTCACTGCCACAGGTCACCACAATGGTCCGTATCGGTACCGCCCTGTTTGGGCAACGGACTGCAAAGTAAAAAGCCCGCAATCGCGGGCTTTTTTAAACGGACGGCCTTTGCCGGTCTTGAGAATGCAGTTCCGTTTTCGGTCGCTGATCTCAGTCGATTAACGCAGGGCGATCGACTTTACAGCGGCTGACAGGCGGCTCTTATGACGCGAGGCCTTGTTCTTGTGAACAATCTTCTTGTCAGCGATACGATCAATGGTGCTGGTGGCGAGGCGCAGCGCCTCTGAGGCAGCCTTGGCATCACCGGTGGCAACCGCTTTGCGGACCGACTTCACGGCGGTACGGTACTCCGAGCGAAGCCCGGCGTTCAAAAGGCGGCGAGCGGCCGCTTGGCGGGCGCTTTTGCGGGCGGAGGCGGAATTGGCCATGTCTTTGAAAATCCTTATGTTTTTCGGGAAAAGCCCTAAACTATAGCGCCGATCATGAATCTGCTCAAGACCGCCGCCACCATCAGCGGGCTGACCCTCCTTTCCCGTATTACGGGATTGGTCCGGGAGACCCTCACCGCCGCCACATTCGGGGCCGGAAGCCAGACCGACGCCTTTTTCGTGGCCTTTCGGCTGCCAAATCTGCTGCGCAGGCTCTTTGCCGAGGGCGCCTTCTCCCAGGCCTTCGTACCCGTGCTGGGCCAGATCCGCGCCCAGCAGGGTGAGTCGGCCGCGCTCACGCTGGCGCGTCAATGCGCCCTGGTGATGACTGCGGTCTTGGCCCTGGTCTGCCTGCTGGCCATCATGGGAGCCCCCGTCTTGGTCTGGATGATGTCAGGCGGCTTTGACGGCGACAGCAAGACCTTCGCACTCTCGGTGATGCTGACACGCTGGATGTTTCCTTACATCCTGCTGATCTCGCTGGTGGCGCTGGCCTCGGGGGTGCTGAACACCTGGTCTGAATTCAAGGCGCCGGCCTTTGCGCCCGTGCTGCTGAATCTGTCATTTATCGCAGCGGCCTTACTGCTTGCGCCCCATCTTGATGAACCCATCTGGGCGCTGGCAATTGCCGTTGTAGCCGGCGGCATCGCACAGCTCGCGCTGATGGGCGTAGCCCTTAAAAAAGCGTTGTCACGATCGTTATCGACGCAGCGATCCGATCACACGAGCTCCGGCTCAATCTCCGACTCAGGCTCAGGATCCGTACTGAATCCAAACGCCAGCCCTCGAGAACATCCATGGTCTATTCGTGCCGCCTGGCGTGACCCCAGTGTGCGAAGAATCATGGTGCTCATGCTGCCCGCAACGATGGCGGTCTCCGTGGCACAGATCAGCCTCATCATCAACACCCATATCGCAGCAAGACTGCAGGCAGGCAGTGTCTCCTGGCTCTCCTTTGCGGACCGGCTGATGGAGTTTCCTACCGCACTCCTCGGTGTGGCCTTAGGCACAGTGCTGCTGCCAAGCCTGACAAAAGCAAATAGCGAAAATAATCCGCAAGAGGTGAGCCGCCTAATTGACTGGGGATTGCGCCTCGTGGCGATACTGGCGATTCCGTCTGCGGTGGGACTTGCCGTGCTCTCCATTCCACTGACTGCAGTTCTTTTTCACTACGGTCAGTTTGATCATCAGGATCTGGTCATGACGGCCCAGGCGATGGTGGGGTATGCGGTCGGTCTGGTTGGGCTAATCGCAATCAAGGTGCTTGCACCAGGGTTTTATGCCAAACAAGAGGTCAAAACACCGGTCAAGATTGCACTCTTTGCGCTCGCGCTGACCCAAGCACTCAACCTTGTCTTTGTGCCACTTTTTGCCCATGCAGGACTTGCCTTAGCCACCAGCCTTGCCGCATGCGCCAACGCGTTGCTGCTGTATCTAGGGCTTCGTCGAAAAGCGATCTACACACCCGATCGTGGCTGGCTTGGCTTCATCATCAAGATTGTGATCAGCGCATTTATCATGGGGCTGGCCATTGGCATGATTGCCCTGGAGCTTGATTGGTCCGGTCTTGCAGCGGCACCCTGGCTACGAATCACCTGGCTGGCCGTGATTTTATTTGTAGCTGCGATCGTTTATTTTTCTGTCTTAAGACTGCTTGGGGTACGTTGGATGCAATTTCTCAAAAAGGATAAGGCATGAATCTTTGTTTTCTGGGCGGCGGAAATATGGCCTCAGCCTTGATCGGTGGCTTTCTGGATAGCCATATGCCGATCACTCAGATTCATGTGGTGGAGCCTGCCACACAGACACGCGATGCACTCACCCAACGTTTTCTGGCAAAAGCAAAGACCAAAGGCATTGAATTTTCTACCGATGCGCGGGACTGCCCCGCATCAATTGCGGCCCAGGCACCGCACGTTTGGATAATTCTTGCTGTAAAACCTCAGCAGATGAAAGAAGCCTGCACGCAGGCCAGCACGCACATCAAGGCATTGTTAACGCAAGGCCATATTCTCTCAATTGCGGCAGGCATCTCGGTCGATACACTCAGCGCGTGGTGTGGAAATAACAAAATCGTTCGGGCCATGCCCAATACGCCAGCACTTGTCGGCGGGGGCGTTACAGGGCTCTTCGGCGCGGGCACCGTCTCCGCGCTGGCAAGACAGGAGGCTGCCCAGCTCATGCAGGCAGTGGGCCAGACCGTTTGGATTGATCAGGAATCCTTGATGGATGCGGTGACGGCGTTATCCGGATCGGGGCCGGCCTATGTGTTTCGCTTTATCGAGGCTCTGACCCAGGCTGGCGAGCAACTTGGCCTATCGCGTGAACAGTCAGGCATCCTGGCAATACAGACCCTGGAGGGTGCGCTTGCCTTGCTGAAATCATCGGAAGACAGCCCCGCCCAGCTACGCGAGAAAGTGACTTCCAAGGGTGGGACAACAGCCGCCGCCCTGGCGAGCTTGGACGAGGCGGGATTCATGGACATCATTGCCCAGGCATTGCGCGCGGCCCGTGACCGGGGAACAGAAATGTCACGGGACTTTCGGTAGGGATCCACGAAAGACCTTGATTCTGCGGAACTTTCCGCCCATACTCCCGCTCCTAAGCAAAGATCTGGGTTCGTCACAGGTCTATGCAACTGAAGAAACATGGGGCCGACCCGGTTTCGACGTGGGTAGTGAAGAAGCGCAGGGCATACCGAGGCTCGATTCCCTCGTAAATACAGTCGAAAAAAAACAAACGCAAACGACGAACGTTTTGCTCTCGCAGCCTAAGTGCTAGCGAGCGCTGCACCGGTTCTCTGATGGGCCGGGCGGGGCAACCCGCAGCAGTGTCATTCACATCAGATCGTCATTGGGCGAGCCGTGAGTCCAGTGCCTAAAACAAACGGATCGCCAGTTGCCGGCCTGTCGGTTGGCTAAGCAGCTCGGTTAAATAAAATAAATCGACTACGTATGTAGAACTGTCTTTGGAAGACTTGCGGACGCGGGTTCGATTCCCGCCGGCTCCACCATATGCAAAACCCCAACTCGTCTGAGTTGGGGTTTTTTCTTGGGCGATCGCGCGTGTTGCCCCGTGTTCTTGAGGGTTCATGCGGAAACTTGCGGACCTCGCCCTCTGCACTACCAGACAGGTTCTGCGCCTGGTTCTCTCTCTTCCGGCCATTTCTCTCAGTACCCCTAGCGTCCGGAAACAGGCCGAAGTCCACAAGATCCTCGGATCAGGGTCAATAAACTCAACGACTTACGAGTGGACGAATCGAACGGTTTTATTCCTGCATTGGCAGGAGAGCGGAAATCACAACTAAGCGGGTTAGGCTGTGGTGGTCTGAGAAAGGCAGGAGCCGGCCACAAGTTTCAGTCAGTTATTTCAGAACAAATCTAGCGGTAGCCTGCTTCCCGCCAGAAGAAACGACCGCTACGACTTTTGTGCCAGGACTCACTTTGAAATTGCCCAACGCTTCCAACTTGTCTCCGCTTGCCTTGAGTTCGACCTCTTGCTTCTCTGTCCCGCTTAGTAGCGTCAGCTTAGCAGTAGTTTTCGATACATCCACAGGCTTGCCATGGTCCCGGACAAACAGCCGCAGCGCGGTGGGATTGGCGACCAGTTCGTAATCGATATCTTTGACCGTGACCAGAACGCCGCCGCGCATGGGCTTATGTTCTGCATCACTTGGACCCGCCCATGCAGCATTGCTGAGCGACAAAATCAAACTGATCAGAAGGGTAGAGACTTTCATGGGATTTCCTTTATGTGAGTCAATCAAAACAATGTCAGAACGCCTCAGCGTCTTTTTCCTGCAAAAGCGCTTGAGCAGGTTTTCGGCCAAACAGCCAGAACATGGCAGGTGTGAGGAATGTGTCCAGCAGGGTGGAGCTGATCAGCCCTGAAAAAATGACTACTGCTACCGGATGCAAGACCTCCGTCCCTGGACGCTCAGCTTCGAAAAGCAAGGGCGCCAGAGCAAAAGCGGTCACCAAAGCGGTCATCAAGACCGGGCTCAAGCGCTCCAGTGATCCCCGCAAGATCAATTGCGTGTTGAAGGCCTCTCCTTCAAAGCGCATGAGGTTGATGTAGTGGCTCACCTTCAGGATTCCGTTACGCACGGAAATTCCAGCCAGTGTGATGAAGCCAATCAGTGCTGCAACCGACAGGGGTTGCCCAGACAGCCACAAGCCCAGCACAGCGCCTACCAGTGCTAGCGGAATATTCACCATGATCAGCCCCGAGAGCACGACGGACTTGTAGCGGCTGTAAAGCACCACAAACATCAAAACCACGGAGATCACGGACAACAGTGCGATCAGTCGAGAGGCCTCCTCTTGCGCCTGGAACTGCCCGCCCAGGGTGATGAAGTAGCCCTCGGGCAAGCGCGATTCAGAGACGACTTTGCGGATGTCGACAATGACCTCCGACAGCGGACGACCTGAGGCGTTAGCAGAGATCACGATTCGACGCTTGCCGTTGTCGCGGCTGATCTGGTTGGGGCCATCGGCATCCTCAATCAAGGCGATCTTGGACAGTGGCACCCTGCCAGAAGGGGTCTCAATCAGCATTTGTCCCAGACCTTCGAGCGATCGTGCAGACTCAGGCAGTCGTACCACCAGTGCAAACCGTCGTCCGCCTTCCATGATCTGGGTGACTCTTTCACCCTCGACCAGCGATTGCAGCGTCGAGAGCACTTGCGAGCCGGACAAACCATATTGAGCCGCAGCCGCGTAGTCCACCCGAACCTTGATCTGGGGTGCAAGGACCTGTTTTTCGATTTGCAAGTCCGCAATGCCCTGAATGTTGGCCAGTCGGGATCTCAGTGCATCCGCCTGGCCCCGCAGCACATCCAGGTCTTCGCCAAAAATCTTGATGGCGATTTGAGATCGAACTCCAGAAAGCATGTGATCAATCCGGTGAGAGATCGGTTGCCCCACTTCAATAGATGCAGGCAAGTTGACCAGACGCGCGCGGATGTCCGCCCGGACTTCGTCCATCGAGCGGGTCAACTCTCCGGCGGGCTTGATGCCCACGTCCAACTCGCTGACATGGACGCCTTCGGCGTGCTCATCCAACTCAGCGCGCCCACTGCGTCGACCCACATGAATCACTTCAGGCACCTGCTTGACCAGAATTTCGGCCTGGCGAGCCAGGGCTGACGACTCCGTCAGGGTGACGCCCGGGTTGAGACGCAAGCCCACCAGAAGCGTGCCCTCATTGAAAGGGGGCAGGAATGTGGTGGGGAAGAAGGGGACCGCAACAGCCGCCAAGACCACGGCGGCACCGGCGCTGGCCAGGGCTGCGCGAGGTTTGTCCAGAACCAGTTGAAGCCCACTCTTGTACCGATTCTTGAGCCACGCCAGGACCTTGGTGTCGCCATGGTCCAGATTCTTCATACGGGGCAGCAAGTAGTAGCTCAGCACGGGGGTCACCGTGACCGACACCAGCAAGGATGCCAGCGTGGAGACAATGAAGGCGATGCCCAGTGGCACAAACAGTTTTCCCTCTAGGCCCGGCAGCGCAAACAGCGGCAGAAACACCAGCACGATGATGACCGTCGCGTAGAGGATGGCGGAGCGAACCTCCATAGATGCCTTGGCCACGAGTTGCAGCAAGGGCAGACGGTTATTGGCGTCCTTTGCACGATCCTCTTTCAAGCGGCGAAGGATGTTTTCCACATCCACCACGGCATCGTCCACCAGACCGCCGATCGCGATCGCCAATCCCCCCAGAGTCATCGTGTTGATCGACAGGCCAAAATACTTGAACACCAGCGCGGTAATGAAAATCGACACCGGAATGGCGGTGAGCGCGATGATGGTCGGGCGAACTGTTCCCAGAAAAAAGAACAGAATCGCCGCCACAAATACCGACGCGCCTATCAGTTTGCCTTGCAGCGTGGAGATTGACGCCTCGATGAAGCTGGCCTGACGGAACGTGACGCGAGGAGCTTCCATCCCTTCAGGCAACGATGCCTTCAGGCCGACGATCGCCTCTTCAATGGACTTGGTGAGTTTGGTGGTGTCTGCAGTAGGCTGCTTTTGAACCCCCAGGATGACAGCCGGTTTGCCCTCGTATCCCGCATCGCCACGCTTGATGGCTGGGGCAAAGGTCACCTCCGCGATTTGCCTGAGCAAAATGGGTTGCCCGTTTTTGGCGGCGATCGCCAAATTGCGCAAATCATCAAGCCGGGAGGTTCGCCCCAGGTTGCGGATGAGGTACTCACGGCCATTGAGTTCAAGAAAGCCCCCTGACGTGTTGGCCGAGAAGCTGCGCAGCGCGGCTTCCAACTGGTCCAGCGAGATTCCGAGGTCAGACATGCGCGCAGTGCTGGGCTGCACTTGAAACTGCCGCACTTCGCCACCGATGGGGATGATTTGTGCGACGCCCGGAATGGTCATCAAACGGGGACGCAGAACCCAGTCGGCGTACTCACGAACTGCCATCGGCGAAATCTTTTGCGGATCGACCGGGATGGCGATCTGCATGATTTCGCCCATGATGGAACTGATCGGACCCATGCGAGGCGTGATGTTCGCAGGCAGACCTTGCTCCATGGCAGAGAGTCGCTCAGACACCAGTTGGCGCGCCCGGAAAATTTCCGTGTCCCAATTGAAGGTCACATACAGGAAGGACAAGCCAGCAGACGAGGTGGAGCGGATGGACTCCACCCCTGGCAACCCGTTCATCGCTGTTTCCAGCGGGAAAGTGATCAATTGCTCCACCTCCTCGGCTGCCATCCCTCCCGCCTCGGTCATGATCGTGACCGTGGGCTTGTTGAGGTCGGGGAAGACATCCACAGGGGTTCGCGTGAGGGTAAATGCCCCGTAGCCCATCAGCACTGCACCGGCAATGAGTACCAGCAAGCGATTGGCCAGACTATTTTCGAGAAGCCACTTGAACATGGTGTGGCTCCCTTAGCGAATCTGATTGATCAGAGTGGCCCCTTGAGTGGCCACACGATCTCCTGATTTCAGGCCGGAGGTCACGGCCACTCGCGTGCCATCCAGAGGCTCCAAAGTCACTGTACGGGGCTCAAACTTTTCGGGGGCCGTCTTGACCCAGACCACCGTTTGGTTGGCGGCGTTTTTCATGAGTGAAGACAGGGGTACAGGGATGCCCGAAGTCTTTTGCTTGGACTGCACGTAGACTTTGACTGGCTGCCCCACAGCCAGGCCCAGCGCTTGCGGGTTTAGTGCCTGAAAGTTCAGGGGCAATGCCTGTTCACGCAAGCTGCGTGCCGCGCCGATGAAGCTCAAAGGAACGTACTGCTCACCGACGGCCAGCGACGCACCACCAATGTTGTTGGCCAAAGTCCCGTCAAATGCCAAGGCTTCGATCCGCAAGCGTCGGGGGTCGATGATTTCAAAGATCAGTTCACGCGCGTCGACGACCTGACCTGTGACCGCCTGGGCAGATGCAATGACCCCTGAGACCGGGGCTAGGAGAGCTTCGCGACTTGCCAGCCCACCGCCAAGGGCGGCAATGCGGTCAGTCAAACTCACCACTTCACTCTCAGAGGCCTCAATATCCTTGCGTGGTACTGTGTCAGACAACTCCCGCAAACGTGCAAGACGCTTCTCGGCCAGGGACTTGGCAGCACGCAACTCGGCCAATTGAGCCGACTGGCTGGCCCTCTCCAGTGGTGCCACCGCGGGAACCACATAGGCCAGCACATCGCCCTTTGTCACTGCTTG